>Ga0209341_10000613_pt1 | contig 36595 bp, 32 predicted proteins | sample RifCSP13_2_FD_184020 | JGI IMG/M metagenome (GOLD analysis project Ga0209341, IMG submission 184020) | Soil microbial communities from Rifle, Colorado - Rifle CSP2_sed 13_2 (SPAdes) (version 2) | ecosystem: Environmental > Terrestrial > Deep subsurface > Rock core/Sediment | place: Rifle...
CAGCCGCCGCGCACGTGGCTCGTCGGCGTGCTCGCGGAACAGGCGGGCCAGCTCGCTCTCCGGATGGGCGTTCAACACCAGGGCGGCGGTCCGCGCCGCGGCTGGATCCATCCGCATGTCCAGCGCGATGCCGGGCCGGAAGGAAAACCCCCGCGCGTCGCTGTCGAGCTGATGGGAGGACACGCCCAGATCCAGCAGGATGAAGTCGGGTCGGAACGCCTGGATGGCCTCGAGAATGGCCGGGTCGGCGAACCGGCCGTGATGTACCGTGGCTACTCCGGGGTCGAGCCGCTCCCGGGCGGTGGCGACCGCGGCGGGGTCGGCGTCCACCGCCAACACCTGGGCCCCGGCCTCCAGGAGCAACGCCGCGTGACCGCCGGCCCCCACCGTGCAGTCCACCGCCCGGACCCGCCCGCGCCCCAGCCGGGCCACTGTATCCACCAGCACGGGTACGTGGCGCACCGGCACGGCGGTCATCGGGGCCCCGGCCGGAACGGAACAGCGGCCCTGCACCGCATCGCGCAGGACCGCTGTCCGGGAATCCTTCGAAAGGTCAAGCGGGGCTGACGGGGCTCGAACCCGCGACCTCCGGTGTGACAGACCGGCACTCTAACCAGCTGAGCTACAGCCCCTCAACGAGACGTGGCGTAAGCTAGAGGCTCACGGCCGGCCGAACAAGCGGCGTTACCTACACTTGAACGACGCCCGGTATTGCGGGATCAACTGCTCGAACTGGTTGACGTACTGGAGCAGTTGGTTGGCCGTCTGGGGCGATACCGACGCGCCCGCGGTGAGCGCCTCCTTCGCCATCGCCACCATCCGGGCCTCTTCATCCACCATGGCGCAGGACTTCCGCTCCCGCAGCTGCGCGTCGAACGCCGGCAGCGGGAAGAAGAACGCGAGCCCCAGGAAGAACTTTGCCTGAGTCGTCAGCTGTTTCCGGACATCGTACTTCAAGACCTGTTCCAGCCAACGTTGCCCGAGCGTGAAGTTCACTTGCTTCTGAACCAGCTCCGAGCCGGGCTTGAAGTACATCACGGCCACGTTCATCCAAACGTTGGTGTCGGTGGGTTGGCCTGCGCCGTTGGTCTTGATGGCCGCCACGCGCTGCAGCAACGAATCCACCCGCGCCAACGTCGTCGTGTCCAGCGGAACGGCCGAGTCAATCTTGATCCGGTCCGTATAGATCTGCGCCATGCCCAACAGCGGCCGGATGTCGGTCCGGTCCAGCTCCGCGATCCGCCGGTTGGCCCCGAGCGCCGAGTCCGTCATGCCCGCCGTATTGAAGGCCGCGAGCCGCGCGCGCCACATGTTGACCTCGTTGGGCAGGCGCCTCACGGCCTCGCCGGACCATTTCACCATGGCGGCCGTGTCATTGGCCTGCTGCGCGGCACCGAAGATCTTACCGTAGAAGTCGGGCTTCCCCACGAGGCTGGTGTCCACGTCATACTGGGCGGCCAGCGCTCCCACCAAGCAGGGCCACAGCGATCCTTCTTCACAGGCGCGCGCCTTGAGCTGGAGGGCGGTCAAATCGCCGGGATTCTGCTGGAGCCCTCCGTCCAGGACGTCCCGCGACCTGGCGTGTTCCTTGAGCGTGATGAGCAGCGCGGCGATGCCGGTGCGGAGCTTGGCATCGCTGGGGTCCGCCTGGAGTTGCCGGAGGAACGCGTCCGCGGCCTTGAGGCTGTCTTCGTGAGTCCCCTTCGACTGATACTGCCGGCCCAGCATTTCCAGGGGCCGGGTGTTCAGGGAGTCCCCCTTCACTGCCATCTCGAGCACCGGGATGAGACTATCCGGCGGTGCCTGCTCAGCCTCGAACACCACGGAGAGGCACATGGCGGCCGCCGGATGATTGGGAACGAACGTGAAGGCCCGGCGGGCACGCTCCTTGGCGCCCCGGAAATCGCGCCGATCTCGCCGATCCAGGCACTCGCGGGTCGCTTCGGCGGCCCGGACCTGGTTCTCCATGGAGTCAGTCGCCATATCCGCGAGTTGCTGGGCGGTAGCACCGGCCGGTCCGGTCACGTGGACCCACCCGGACAACCCCGACCGTCTCAGCTCGACCAGATGGATGTGCGCCCTGGGAACCGGGTTCGCCTCGATCCGCCCCACTACGTAGGCGTCGGCCTGGAGGAACCGGGCCAGCTGATTGGCCGCGTTGTCGTCCAGCAGGGCGTCCCGGCTAAACCCGGAGGCTTCCAGCGCTTCGGCGATTTTCTCCTTGGTGACGACGGTGAGCTGCCGCCGCGACTTCCCTTCCAGACCCTTGCGAAGCTCATCGCCGAAGATCACGGCGTACGCCGAATCGCCCGGATCCGCGGGCACCGGCGCTACCACGAGCACGCGCTCGGTCTGCACCGGCGCCCGACCGGCCTGCGCTTCCAGCTGCGTGGCGGCAAGCCCTCCCACCACCACCATCGAGGCCAGCAGCGTCACCTGCCGCGCGTTCCGACCTGTCTGCTCCACGCTACGCTCCTCCACGTTGTGCACGACTCGTCCTCCCGCAAGCGGACTCCCCCGCTTGGCATGGGCGAAGAGGGATTCGAACCCCCGACATCCTGCGTGTAAGGCAGGCGCTCTCGACCAGCTGAGCTATTCGCCCGATCTACCGCGCTCGCCCGGTTACCGCGCTCGCGGCTACAACGCGAGCCCCAGCGGAAACAGCACGCAGTAGCCCAGCACGAGAAGCACCGGGGCGAGCGTGGTCGAGCCCTGCGCTAACAAGAGATACCCCGCGGCCAACGAAATGATGGCAGCGCCAAGGAGGATCCCGTTGACTCGACCGAACCGCAGGCGACCAGACGCCGATGACTTTTCAGGCACGACCGTGGAGGCTAACGCCAATCCGCAGAAGCGTCAAGCACTTGGGCCCTCCGAATCCGGAGGGATCACCCACCCTTCATTCAAGGCTTCCCGCCGTACCCGGTCGCGCCGCCGCCGGTATCGCCAGGCGAGCCCTACCACTGACAGCACCATCACCCACAGGGCGGTGAACGAGGCGAACAACAGTAGCCAGCCGTAGCGACCTTTGAGGTCGCCGCGCCACGCGGTTTCGAACTGGGCCAGGGTCATACCGTAGGTGGCGCGCAGCGCCTGGTCCAGGTCCGGCTCGGCGGCCAGGTTGGCCAGTAGCGGCGCGAGGCCCCGCCCGCCGCCGAGACGCTCCAGGTATAACACCGCCGTGGAGGCAAAGGCGTACGCCGCTTCGGCTTCGGGCCGGCCCCCACGCAGGTCGGCTGTTACCTGGTCCAGCATGGGCACCCGCCCGCTGAGCAGGCGCCAATTCATCAGAAGCCCGTCGAGGCGGTCCCACTCGCCGGCCGCGCGGGCGGCGTAGCCCTCATCCAGCCATAGCGGCACCCGCCGCACGGCGTCGTGCAGCGCCAGGTGCGCCAGCTCGTGCCGCAGCACCCGGCGTGGATCGCCGTCGAGTCTGATGAGGATGGTCCGCGACCCCGGGAAGGCGGCGCCCACGCCCCACGGCGGCAGCCGCCGAAGGGCCACGGAATCGAATCTCCTGGTGTTCTCGGCGATGATCAGCCGGATGGGGCGTTGCGGGGCGGCGGGGAGTCCCGGCCAAGACCCGGCACCATCCGCCAACTCGGCGAGGGCGGCGGCGACGGTTTCCTGGCCGGGCCAGTACACGGCCGACACGTTCCCCACCTGCACCTGCTGCGGCGCCTGCACCGCGAGCGCCGCCCAGACCGCTAGGAGCGTGGCGGCTCCTGCCCCTGCGCCACCAAGTCCAGCGTTTCCTGGCAGCGCTTACCCCAGGGGTTGAACTTGTTGGCCTTGAAGCCCTCTTCCCAGGTGCGCTTGGCCTCGTCCTGCTCGCCGCTGAACCAGAACGCTCGCCCCAACTCGAAGTAGGCCTCGATGAGGTTGGGACCCAGCTGGAGCGTCTTCTTGAAGAAGGTCTGGGCGTCCTCGTACATCTCGCGCTCGAGGTAGACGAGGCCCAGGTAATAGTGCGCGTACAAGGTAGCTTTCTTGTCGTTGTCGAGGCGAATCGCTTTGGACAGGTGCTCGATCGCCTCGCCGAAGATCCGCTTTTTCAAGCAGATATAGCCGACGTTGATGCGGGCCAGCGAATTGGCAGGCTCCTTGGTGAGCACTTTCTGGAAGGTCTGCAGGGCGTCGTCGTAGTCCTCGTTCAGCATCTGCGCCCATCCCAGCATCGACTCGGCCTGGGTGTCCCCGGGGGACAACCCGAGCGCTTTGGTGAGGGCCTGGACCGCGCCCGCGTAGTCCCCCAGGGACATGAGGCTCCAGCCCTTCTGGATGAACGTGGAGGCGCCGATATGGTCGGCCACCACCGGCACGGCGCCGGTGAACTGCGGCGCCTGGTTGCCGCTCTCGCCCTGGGCCAGCTGCTTGTAGCGATCCACCAGGACCCGGATCTCCTCCTTCAGGCCGGAGAGATCGATGATCGCCTGGTCCACCGTCTTGAAGAGCGCGATGATCTCCTTCTTGAGCTGGTCACGCCGCTCGGCGGCCTGCGGCTGGTCGAGCTGCTTGGCAATCTCGGCGTAGGTCGCCCGCAGCGGCCCGACGATCGCGTCACTCATCGCTTGGTCTCCACCAGCAGCTCGTCGAGGGTTATGCGTTCCGTGGACGTCAGCAGTTTGGACGCGGCGAGCGCGATGACGGTCCGCTGCTCCAGCCGCACGATCCCGGAGATGTAGGGGGCGGTCAAGCCCCGCACCAGCGCGGGGGGGGCGGTCACTCGCTCGGCGGCCACTCGCAAGACCTCCCGCACGGCGCTCACCACCACGCCGACCCGCCCCTGCTCCAGCTCGACGATGATGATTCGGGTCTCGTCGCTCAGCGGCGCCGGTGCACCCAGGCGCTTGCGAAGGTCGATGACCGGCACCACGCCGTCGCCGTAGGGCAGCAGGCCCTCCAGGAACGGCGGCGCGCTGGGTAACCGCTCGGGCGGCTGATGGCGCAGCACGCGCTCCACCTGGAAGATGTTGAATCCGAACTCCGCGTCCCCGAGCCGGAACACGACGAGCTGGACTTCGTCGCTGCTCTGGGTCATCCCACACCCGCTCCCGTCGGGGCCAATCGGGTGAGCAACGCGCCCAAGTCAAGCACCGGAATCAGGTCTCCCTCGTGGTGGGCCACCCCGATCGCGCTGGGCCCGTTCCACTCGGCCGGCAACGGCAGGACCTCTCCCTGGGCGGCGAGATCCACTTCGTCCACCTCGAACGCGACCGACCGACCGCCGGCGCCGGCGACGACCAGGGTGGGGGGCGCCACGGCGGGACCGGCGTGGCCCTTGAGCAGGCCTTCGAGGTGCACGCGCGGCAGGAGCCGGCCGCGCACGGCCGACACGCCCCGAACGGCCGGGTGCGCAGCGGGCACGAAGAGGACCTCCCCCGCCTCCATCACCTCGATCACGTCAACCAGTGGCACGCCGTAGCGCGCCCGGCCGGACCGAACCAACAGGTACGAGGTCATGCCGCGTCGCGCGATCGCACCAGGCCGTTGAGCCGCGCCGCAATGGCGTCCAGCGGAAGAGCCTCTTCCGCTCCCCCCGCGTTGAGGGCGGCCTGCGGCATGCCGGAGACCACGGCGCTGGCGCGGTCCTGGACCACGCCGCGGCCGCCGGCGCGGCGCAGCGCCGCGAGCCCCGCCGCTCCATCGCGCCCCATACCCGTCAGCACCACGCCGATGGCATTCGGTCCGTAGGCCGCCGCCACCGACTCGAACAGCACGTCGGCGGCTGGCCGGACGCCCCAGCGTGACGGCCCGAGGTCCAGTCGGATGCTGACGGCGTCGCCCAGGCGCACCACTCGCATATGATAACCTCCCGGTGCCACGTACGCCGTGTCGGCCAACACCGCCGCGCCGTCCTCCGCCTCGGTCACCGCGAGCGCGCTCAGCTCGTGCAAGCGGTCGGCCAGGCTGCGCGTGAAGCCGGCCGGCATGTGCTGGACGATGAGGGCTGCGGCGTCGGCACCGGGCACCAGCCGCGGCACGATCTCCGCCAACGCCCGGGGGCCGCCGGTGGAGGCCGCGATCGCGATCACCAGCCGGGCGGGCTGGCCCGGGCCCGCCGCCGGCCGCGGCAAGGGAGCCGCCGCCGCGAGCGCCGGGACCCGGGTGGGGTCCGCCGCGCCGGCCGCCTCCAGCGCCGCCAGCAGCGCTGGCCCCAGAGCCGCCAGCCCGGACGGGTCGTCCCCCGCCGGTTTCGCCACGATCTCGACCGCGCCCAACTCCAGCGCGCGGATCGCGTGCGACGAACCCGGCGCGGCGTGGGCACTGACGACCACGATGGGACGGGGAGCTTCCCGCATGATCGCCGCGATGGCGCCGAGCCCATCCAGCACCGGCATCTCGACGTCCATGGTGATCAGGTCCGGCGCGGCGCGATGGAGCTGGGCCAGCGCCTCGCGGCCGTCACGCGCCGTGGCCACCACCCGGAATCGCCCCGACGCCTCGATCACATCGGCCAGCACCCGACGCATGAGGGCGCTGTCGTCCGCGATCAGCACACCCGGCCGCCGCTCAGAGGACACGGTCCTCCCGTCCGACCGAGCGGATCACCGCGGTGCCGAGCCGCAGGTCGAACCACACGGACCGTCCGAAGCTCTCGCCGACGCTCTCGCCGACGATGGGAATGCCGGCGGCGCGCAGCGCGGCCCGCACGGCCAGGGCGTTGCGGTCTCCCATGGACACCGTGCCGGCCGCGAGCAGGTTGGCGAACATGCTGGCGCCGCCCACCAGCCGCGCCGCCATGCGCGCCACGTCCGCGCCTTCGGCTCTCATGGCACCCACCAGGAGGGGCACGGCGGTCTCGGCCGCGCGTGCGGGCCGATCGCGGTCCCGGCTGAGCGACGCCGACGGGAGCACCACGTGCGCCAGTCCAGCCACCCGCGCGTGCCGGTCGTGGAGGATCACGGCCACGCAGCTCCCGAGTCCCAGCGCCACGAGCACGCCGTCGCCCCGCACCACGGCGTACTCGCCCATGCGGACCACGATCTCGCGGGGGGGCGCGGTCATCGGCGCCGGTAGATCCGCTCGCGGGGGTGCTCCAGCACCAGCCGCGCGCGGGCCTCGCCGCGGATGGTCTCCACCTTCCCCAGGACCAGGTACCCTCCCGGCGCCAGCGCGTCGGTGAGGAGCGAGGCGATTCGTTCCTGGGTTGGGGTATCGAAGTAGATGACCACGTTGCGGCAGAGCACCAGATCGTAGGGCGGTGCGGGCGGCGGCTCTCGGGTGAGATCGTGCCGCGCCAGGCGAATCAGGCGCCGCACCTCCGGCGCGAGCACCACCGGGTCCTGACCCTCGACAAAGCGGCGGGTGAGACGGGTGGGAAGGTCTTTGATCGCCGCGCGGGGATAGCTCCCGAGGGCGGCGCGCTCCAGGCTCGCCGCATCGTAGTCCGTGGCATCGATGATACGCTGCGGAGTGGGCCACCGGTCGGGGCGCGCGCGCTCGAGGAGCAGCATCGCGAGCGTGTGGGGCTCCTCACCGGCGGCGCAGCCCGCCGACCAGCAGCGGAGCGCGCCGGCCCGGCTCCGCCACAGCTCCGGCAGAACCGTGGCGGCGATCACGTCCCAGGTTTCGGGGTTGCGGTAGAACCTCGAGACGTGGATGGTCAGGGCGTCGAGCAGGCGCCGGGATTCGGCAGGGTCCCGACGAAGCAGGGCAACGTAGGCGTCGTAGCTGTGAACCGCCCGGGCACGCATGCGCACGCCGATGCGCCGCCGGATGCAACCCTCCTTGTACGCGTCGCACCGGAATCCGTGGTTCGTCGCGATCTCGTCCAAGAGGGCCTCGAACGCGGGCTCTTGGGCCCCTTGGGCCCCGCGGCTCACGCCAGGGCGCTCATGGTGTCGAGATTGGCGCGGGCGAGCTCATGCTTGGGGTTGAGCTCCAGGGCCTGGCGCCACATGCGGGCGGCGGTGTCGCGGTCCAGCCGCTTGTAGGCGATGTTGCCCAGCTTGAAGTACACGTCGTCCCCCAGCCGGGGATCGAGCTTGATCGCGCGCTGATAGACGTCCCACGCCTCGTCGTAGTTGGCCTGGCGGTAGAGCACGTCACCCAGGTTCTTGGACAGCTGCGGCAGCGAGGGTTCCTCCGCCAGGGCCGCGCGCAACACCTCGACCGCCTGGTCCAGATTCCCGTTCAGGTCCAGCAAGGCCGCCAGGTTGTTCCGCAGGACCACCGCCTGGGGGTACAGCTCAATGCCCTCGCGCAGTTGCGCCTCGGCCGTGTCGAGCTGTCCTTCCGTCGCCGCGGCTAGGGCCCGGGCCCAGTACCAGACCGCGGGCAGGCGCTTGCCGCCGGCCACCTCGCGCGCGCGATCCAACCGGCCGCCGGCCACCGGCGCATCGCCCCGGAGCAGCGCCGCGACCCCCCACCCGATCAGGTGGCGCGGGTCCTGCCGCCCGCGGGACGCCGCCTCACCGTAATAGGTCTCTGCCTGTTCCAGCTGCCCGGCGCGCTCGTGGGCGTAGGCCAGATTATGGAGCACCGCGGCCCGGCCGCCGCCGCGTTCGGCCGCCTGGGTGAAATGCTCGACCGCCTCGGTCCACTTGGCCTGCTTCAAGGCCACGAGGCCCAGGTAGAAGAACGCGCTGCCGTCCGTGGGGCGCAGCTCGGCCACGCGGCGGAATTCCCGGGCCGCCTCGTCCAGCATGGCGGTGCGGTAGAAGGCCACGCCCAGGTTGCGGTGCTCGTCGACGCGGGCGTCGCCCACCGCGCTCGCCGTGGCCTGGCTGCGCCCGGCCCGCTGCACGAACCCCGCCGTGAGCAAGCCGTACAACGCCTTGCCGACCTCGAACTCGACCAGCCCCGAGTCCTCGATCAACCGGGTGACGTCGCGGGTGCCGTCGAGCAAGGGCAGGATCCGCTGCTGCACCGGCGTCAGCTCGACGTCCCCGGCGATGGCGAGCCGGTCGCGATCCGGCGTGAAGATGAGATCGAACGAGGGGACCTTCTTCTCGATCAGGCTCCATTCGTCCACCCGCCGGGCCCCTTCCAGCAGCAGCGACTCCGGGTTGATGGACACCAGAAAGTCCCGGGGCTCGGGGCGCACATCGGCTTCGAAATTGAAGGTCCCTCGGGTCCAGGTGAACAGGAAGTAGACCGCTTCCTGGATCTGCATGCGCATGTAGTGCTCGAGGTCGGCCTGGGACAGCGCTCCCGAGTCGATGAGCAGCTCGCCGAGCCGTTTGTCCCGCTCGCGCGTCTGACGCTGGATGGCCTGGTCTAGCTGTTCCTGGCTGATCTTGCCGTTCTTGACCAGGATGTCGCCCAGGCGGTCGCGCCGGTTCACGATCGACGCGTAACAGATCCTGCCCTTCTCGAAATACACGTGGGCGATGTTGTTGCGGTCCACGATGGACAGACACCCGGTTTTCTGCCCCAGGGCCAGGAGCTGCAGCACGTCCGGCAACGACGCTTCCTTGAGGCTCCCGCGAATGGCCATCAGGACAGTTCCTCCACCAGGCGATCGGCCGGATTGGGCCAGGACCACACGAACTTCTCACGGCTCTTCACGATCCCTACCGGTGAGGCCACCAACCCGCTGGTACGCACCGACACGGACGCCCGAGCCGCCGGCGGGACCGCTCCTTCGAGGAGCTCGCGGGCCAGGGCGGCGGTGGGGATCGCGCCACGGGCTTCCGCGGCACCCAGCACCCGCTGCACCAGGCCCAGCACGGCACGCGCCGAGTCCGCGGGCCGGGCCGCGAGATAGTCCACCAGGTCGCCGTCCGGCTCGCCCGCACGGATCGCCAGGTGGCGGCGAATCAGCGCCTGCCGCAGGTCCCGGTCGGGTGGCGCCAGCTCCGCTACCAGGCCGCCGTCGAAGCGGGAGACGAGGCGATCATCCAGCCCGGCCACGGCGCGCGGCGCCGCGTTGGCCGTGAACACCAGCTGCCGTTGCGCCGCCGCCATGTGGTTGAAGAGGTGGAACAGCTCCTCCTGCGAGCGCTCTTTCCCGGCCAGCAAGTGCACATCGTCCAGCAACAGCGCCGTCACGCGCCGGTAGCGGGCGCGCCACGGATCGACGCGGTCTCGCTCGATGGCCTGGACCAGTTCGTCCAGGAAATCCTGGGCCGACAGGCAGGCGACCACGGCGCCCGGCGCCTGGGCCAGCAGGTTGGCGATCGCATGCAGCAAATGGGTCTTCCCCACGCCGGCGGGGCCCACCAGGACCAACGGGTTGTACCGGCGTCCTGGCTGCTCGCCCACGGCCCGTGCCGCACTCAGGGCGACCCGGTTGGCTTCCCCGCTGGCGTATTGCTCGAAGGTCCACAACGCCGACGGCCCCGGCGGCGGTGACAACCCGTCTCTCGCCCGCTGCACCAGCGCCTCGGCGTCGGCCACCCGGTCCGGGTCACGGAACGCCGCGTGGCCGCCGCCGGTCGGGTCCATCCCCGTCATTTCGGCTTCCAGCTCGCGCAGGCGCTCGACGTCCCGCTCGAATTGCCGGAGCGCCGCCTCCGAACTGACCGGCGCTGACTGGTTCAGCAGCGCCTCGAGACGAGCCGTCCGGTAGCCTTCCCCTTCCCAGCGCATGATCGCCTCGGCCACGCGCCGACGCCATGCTTCGACCTGCCGGGCCAACACCGACGTTACATCGCTCAAGAAATCCGAGAATTCGTCGGCCGGCTTGGGCGGAGGCGGCGCCGGAACGGCCGGGGCCTCCCCGCCCTCCCAGCCGAGCAATGCCGCGGCGGACTCGGGCGTCAGCGGGGCCTCGTTCACCGCCTGGAACGCGGCCAGCCGATTGAGCGTGCCCACCAGCTCCCGCACGTTCGCCGCCTCGAAAGCGGCCACTGCTTCCAGCACGCCGGGCCCGAACTCCGCGCCGCGCTCCTCGGAGCGGCGCCGCAAGATTGCCAGGCGGGTCTCGAAGTCGGGCCGCCCCATATCCACGATCAGGCCGCCCGCGAACCCCGACACCAGGCGCTCGTCCAGCCCCTCGATCTCGGCGGGTGGGCAGTCGCTGCTGAGCACGATCTGCTTGTCCGCGGCCTGAAGCTGCCCGATCAATCGCAGCAGTTCCGCCTGCATCTCGCGCCGGTGGGTGAGAAACTGCACGTCGTCAATGAGCAGGATGTCCACGTTCCCGAACCGGTTGCGGAACGCATCGCTCTGCCCCGCGGCCACGGCGGCGTGGAACGCCTCCACGAACTCCTCGAGCGTCAGATACTCCACGACGACGGTCGGTGCCACCTGTTTGGCCTGCTGGCCGATGGCCATCAACAGGTGCGTCTTGCCCAGACCGGTCGCGCTATAGATGAACAACGGGTTGTACGCGGTCCCCGGCGTCTGCGCGACCGTGCGCGCGGCCGTGGCGGCCAGCCGGTTGCTGGCGCCCACCAGGAACGTGTCGAAGCGGAATAACTGGTTCAGGTCCACGGCCTAGGTCCGCTCCTCGCTCAGCTTCCGCAGCACGGCCTCCGAAGCGGCCTTGAGCGTCTCGAACACCCCGTGCCCGTTGATCGCGTCCGCCGGCAGGCTGGGCCAGGCGCGGAAGTTGAGGGCCTCGTCCAGCTCCGCGGGGGTGAGGATCAGCTCCGGCGGAAGGTCTTGTTTGTTGTACTGAAGGATGACCGGCAGCGTGCGGATATCGAGCCCCTGCTCCAGCAGGTTCGCGTGCAGGTTCTGCATGCTCTCGATGTTCTCATCCAGCTGGCGGGCCTGACTGTCCACCACGAACACGACCCCGTCCGACCCCTGCAGCACCAGCTTGCGCGTGGCGTTGTAGTAGACCTGCCCCGGCACCGTGTAGAGTTGGAAGCGGGTCTTGAAGCCTGAGATCGAGCCCAGCTCCAAGGGGAGGAAGTCGAAGAACAGCGTCCGGTCGGTCTGGGTGGCCAGCGAGACCATGCGGCCCCGGCGCTCCTCCGGCACTCGTCCATAGATGTACTGGAGGTTGGTCGTCTTGCCGGAGCGCCCTGGCCCGTAGTAGACGATCTTGCAGGTGATCTCGCGGGTCGTGAAGTTCACCAGAGACATACTCTACCGTCCGAACAGGGCGGCGAGGCTCTCGTTCAGATCCCGCTCGAAGTCGGCCGCCAGGACGGGCCTGGCCGGTTCCGGCGCGGGACAAGCCGCCGCGAGGTCCCGCGCGAACTGCTCGAAGAATAACTGCACCAACCCGATAGACGAGTCGCCGCCGTACACCACCAGCGCCAGCATCGCTCCGCGGGGCGTCCCGAAACGCGCCAGGAAGATCCCGTGACGCTGGCCCTGGTGCGCCAGCACCCGGAAGGCCGGCTCCTGGAGCATGCGGATGATCTCCGAGGTCGAAGCCGCGATCGCCGCCCCCAGCGCGGCGGCGCTCATCACGTCCACGGCCCGGGTGAACCCGTGCTGCGCGATCACCTGCCCCGACGTCGTGGTGAGCAACGCGAGGCGTGCCGCGGACTCGGCCACGAAACGTTGGAGCGGTTCCAGGGTCCAGGGCTCGACGGCGCGCGTCTGGGTCACGCTACCGCCTCTCCCGCCCGGAGCATCTCGAGCCGGGCCAGGCCCACGTTGATGTCGGCCTCCGCCACCACGACCAGCAGCATCCCGCTGGGCGCCAGGGCCGCCAGCAGCAACCCCTGGCTGGCCTGCAGGTGGATGAACTGCGGGAGGCCGTACGCCGCCGTCTCGCTGGCGCGCCGGAACCGCTTGGCAAGGCTCGCGGCCAGCGCCGCCACCGCGTTGCCGCGGATCCCCTCCATCAGGGACTCGGCGACGACCAACCCGTCGTCGCCCGCCACCAGCATCGCGCCCCGCACGCCCCGCACCCGGGTGACGCTGTCCAGCGCCGCCTGGAACTTGGTGGTCACAGGGTCTGCGCCTCCAGCCAGCGGCGCGCCATTTCGGCCGCGCGGGCCGCCAGGATCGCCAGACGGCCCGACGGGATGCTCTTGTCCCGGGCGAGGAGCAGGAGCGCGCTCGGGGACGGCGCGCTGAGATGCAGATGTCCGTGCTCCCCTTCCGCCATGATCCAGCGCCACTCGCCCAGGTCCAGCAGCCGCGCGCTTCGCTCGGCTTCCTGCGATACCCCGGCGAGATAGGCGGCGACTTCCTCGGCGACGTCCGGGCCGCCCTGCGCGCGCAGCCCGCCGGCCAGCACCCGCCCCTGCGGATCCACCAGGAGCAATCCGCGGTCCGCCCCCTCCAGCCCCGCAAACACGGCGGGACGCTCGACCGAGGCCACGGCCGCCGGCTGGGACGTGGCATGCTGAGCGGCCCGCCGGACGGTGTGCAGGGCCTGCACGACGCTTTGATCGGTGGGGTCCGCCGCCAGCGCCAACTCGAGGTGCTCCAGCGCGGCATCCAGGTCCCCCCGCTGGAAGCTGGCGAAGCCGAGACCCTTGTGGGCCCCGGCGTGGCGCGGGTCCAGCGCCAGCACGATGCTCCACTCGTCCGCCGCCCGTTCGACGTCGCCCGCGTCGGCCACGATGCGGGCGTAGAGATCATGCCCGTCGGCGAGGTTGGGGTGGTGCTCCAGTCCGGCCAACGCCACCTTCGCCGCGGCATCGAGCTGGCCCCGCACGCGCAGCGCCTCCCCCAGCGCCACGAACACCAGACTGCCCGGATCCCGCGCCAGCTCGGCGCTCAGCGCCCGGACGTCGTCAGTCATGGGAGCTCCGGAGCAGCATCTCGAGCGTTTGCGCGGCGTGGATAGCCTCCTGGATCCGGTCCACATCGGCCGAGCGCTCCGGGCTCCCCGCGTTCAGCTGCAGCCACCGTTGCCACCATTCCACGGCCTCGGCGAAACGGCCCTGGAGCGCCATCGCCTGGCCCAGCAGGCGGTGCCCGTCCACCAGCATGGCGTCCAGCCGGAGCGCGCGGCGGAAGTGCTCCTCCGCCTCGGCCTCGCGCCCCACGACGAGCGCGATGCGTCCCAACAGCAGGTGCGACGCGGGGTCGTGGGCGTTCCGGTCCACCGCGGCCTGCGCCGCCGCCCGCGCCGCTTCCAGGTCTTTGGCCGCCAGCGCACTGGCGCCACGCCGCACCAGCTCGCCCACCTCCTGGACCGCCGTGGCTTCCCCACCGCCGCCGCGCCGCCGGTCCGCCAGCATCACGATGCCCGCCGCGGAGAGGCCGAAGACAATCTTCGCTACGTCGAACTCGGTCCGGCCCAGCAGGGCCGCGATCCCGCGAATGGAGCGCTCCCCGTCAATGGCCGCCAGCACCTCCCACTCGCTCGGCAACAGGTCGAGCAACCCCTCCGACGCCTGTTCCACCGGCGGGAGCGCGGGCACGACGTCCAGATGCGGGATCTTGCTCTCGATCCGCGACCACTCGTCGATCCGGCGCGCCCCTTCCATCAGCAGCGCCTCGGTGGGCAGCCGGACCGTGCCGTCGCCCGCGGAGGCCGGCAGCGGACCCTCGACGAACGAGAAGTAGCCTTCCTGCCAGCTCATCATCTCGAAGACGACTTCTTCGATCTGCCGCCGAACCTGCCGCTCGAGCTCGCGCTCGGTGACCGCCCCCATCTCGACCAGGATCTGGCCCAGTCGCCGGCGGTCCCCCCGCTGCTGGATCTCGCGGGCCCGGTGCAGGTCCGCCTCGCCGAGCTTCCCGGCCCGCACCAGCAGCTCCCCCAACCGGTGGGGATTGCTCTGGATTTCCGCGTGGACTACGGCGCCGCCGTCGAAGTACACGGTCCCCTGGTTGTGCCGGATCTTGGACGTGATCCGCAGCACCCCCGTCTTCCGGCTCACGTCGAGCAGTTGGAAGACGTCGTGGATGCCGAGTTCCTTGAGCGGGCCCTCGATCGCCATGGGCTACGCTGCGTCGCTCCGGAAAATGTGCTGCAGGTCGAGCGCCGTGCGGGCGTGCTTTCGCGCTTCCTGCGCGAATGGGCCAGAGGGATCCAGCGAGATCACCCGTTCCCACATGGCGACCGCCTCCCGATAGCGCTTGAGCTGGGCCAGGACCACGCCCGCGAAGAACATCGCGCCGCAGTGCTTGTCGTCGAAGGCGAGGACCCGTCGCAGGACCTGAAGCGCGGGGTCCAGCCGGTTGTCCTCCAGCAGCGCCCGGCCCAGGGCCAGCAGGGCCTCCACGTCCGCGGGATCGTTGGTCAGGAGATCCACCAGCAGGTTCACCGCGCCGCGCGGCGACCCGCTGCGGCGATACAGGTTCGCCAGGGCCAGCGCCGCCTCGGCATGGGTCGGCAGGATCTCGAGCGCCGCCCGAAAGCTGGCTTCCGCGGCCCGGGCGTCGCCCCGCGCCTCGTGCGTCTTGCCGACATCCACGTACACCTGTACGTAGTGGGGATCCAGCGCCAGCGCCGCCTGGTAGGCGTCCAGCCCGGCCTGGGTGTTACCCACGGTCACCGCGATATCACCTTCCAGTTTCAGGATGTCGGCCCGCTGCGGCGCGCGCTCGCGGGCCACGCGGAGGGCGTCCAGCGCGCCGGCCGGGTTGCCGGCTGCCAGGCGGCTCGAGGACAGCGCCATCTGGACGTCCACGTCGCCGGGCGCCTCCTGCGCCAAGGCTTCGGCGTCGTGAACCGCCTCTGACCCGCGCCCCAGCGCGAGCAGCGCCCGGACCTCGCCGAAGCGGGCCTCGCGCCGGTCCGGCTGCTGGGCGCGCGCCGCGCGGAATCGCTCCAGCGCCTCCCCATGCAGACCGCGTCGCCGGAAGATCTCCCCGGCCAGCAGGTCGCCCTCCACCCGGTCGGCTCCCCGGTTCACGGCCCGGCTGGTCTCCGCCGCGGCCAGTTCCAACAGCCCCTTGCCCAGGTAGTCGCGAGCCAGCGCGAAGGGGTCCCCGACCGTTTTCGCCGGCCGGCCCGCCGCCCGAGGCTCCAGCCCGCGAAACAGCTGGTCCACGGCGCCCTGCTCGATCTTGAGCGACTGCGGCGCCAGCTCGGTGGTGACGTCCCCGGAGATCTCCGGCACCACCGCGATGGTGGCCGATTCGTACTGGAGGTCGATCACCAGCTGGAACTTGTGCGGCGTGTAGTAAGGATCAATCTCCTGTGCGCGCGTGACTTCCCGCAGCGCCCCGTCGTAGTCGCCCAGCGCGGACAACGCAAAGCTCAGGTTGTAGTGGCCTTCCGCGGCATCGGGATCGGCCTCGACCGCCCGGGCGAAGGCGTTGCGGGCGTCGGCCCCCCGACCCATCTCGTTGAGAATCAGACCGAGCCCGTTCCAGGCCGGCGCGCAGGTGGGATCCAGCTCCAACACCTTGCGGAACGCCTGGAGCGCCAGCTGCACCTTGGCCGAGCGAAACAGCAACAACCCGAGGTTGAGTCCCGGAACGATGAGGAACGGCTGCTGCGCCAGCGCGTCCCGGACCGTATCCACCGCCTCTTCGTAACGGCCCTGCACCGCCAGGGCAACAGCCAGGTTGTTGAGCGCGAGCGCGTAGCCGGGCGCGTGCTTCGCCGCTTGCTGGTAGGACTCCAGGGCTTCCGGCAGACGCCCCAGCTGGTGCAGCACCACCCCCCGCTCGTTCCACAGCTTGGGGGAGTCAGACGTCTCCTCGAGCAGGCGCTCGTACAACTCCAGCGCCACCGGATAATCGCGCCGGAGCAGGTGGACTTCGGCGACGGCCTGGAGGACCAGGCGGCGGTCTTCGCCGGCGTCGAGTGCGGTGCGATACTCCCGGAGGGCTTCGAGGTAGTAGCCTTTCTGACGGAAAGCGAGGCCCAGGTTGTAGTGGGCCAGCGCGCCTCCCGGAGCCACCTCCGGAACCGGCGACGCCTCGGCCCGGTCAACCGCCGCCGCGAGACCCTTCTCGAGCGACAGGTTGGTCTGCGCGCGTGCGAAGTTGGGGTTCAGCTGAATGGCGCGCTTGCTCGCGGCCCGAGCTTGCTCGTGCCGCCCCAGGTCGCCCAGCACGAACGCCAGCAGGTAATGGGCGTCGGCGTGATCCGGGTTGAGCTCGGTGGCGCGGGTCAATGCCTCCAGCGCCTCCTGGTTGAGGCCCCGGTTATAGCACGCTTCGCCGACGTAGAAGTGAATCACGCTGCTCTGGGGGTCCTGCTCCAGCGCGCGGGTAAACCACTCGGTGGCCTCCTCCAGCGCGCCCCGGCTCTTTTCGGCCAGCCCGAGCTGGATGAGCGTCGCGACGTCGTGGGGTGCCTCGGTGAGGAGCGCCTGGAACTCCTGGACCGCCAGGTCGGGCTGACCCAGCGAGGCATAGGTGCGGCCCAGCTCCCAGCGCGCCTCGCGGTCGCCCGGCCGGACCCGCAACCGCTCCCTCAGCTCGGCCACCCGCCGGTCGTAATAGCCGGTCTGGCGGTAGGCGATGTCCAGGTTGCGCTGCGCCACCTGCATCTTGGGATCGAGCTCGAGGGCGCGGGTGAACGCGCCCATCGCGTCGTCGACCAGGCCCTTTTGGTAGTACAGGACGCCCAGGTTATTGTGCGCGCCCGCGTCCGAAGGGTCGATGCGCCGGGCGAAGGAGCGGAGGACCGCCAGGTCCCGTTCCGAAAGGACCGGAGCCGCCATGGCTCAACCCAAGCCGATGGCGTCGAGAATGGCTCGGAGAGACACCAGGTCGGGCAGCAGCAAGAAGTACCCCGGTAGGATGCGTCCTGCTTCGTCGAACTCGAACTGCGTCTCGATGCAAAAGACGTAGTCGCGCTCCCGCCCGAAGTTGAGGTACGCGCTGCTCACCACGGCGCCGGCCGCGTCGATCACCAGACTCGGCACCGAGGGGAGAACCATCATTTTCATGAAGTCGGAGAGCGCGTTCAGGTATGCGGCTCCCAGGATGTTGCCCGCCTCCTTGAGCGCCGATTGTTCCAGCACGCCGAGATGCTGGGTGGTGCCCACGGCCCGGCTCATCAGCAGGTCGCACAGCACCGTGGCATTGGCCTCCGGCACCAGCAACAGCGTGCGACCGGTGAGATCCCCCATCATGTGCATCAGCACGCCCGCGACCGGGGCGCCGGGGTCAAAGATCTGTCCCGAGACTTCGTCGAGGTGGGAGACGAAGATCTTGGGGACGCTGATCATGATGCGGCGGTTGGTCATCTGCGACAGCGCCGTGGCCGCGTGCCCTCCGCCGATGTTCGCGACTTCGCGCAGGGCGTCGAGCTGCAGCTCCTTCAGATCACGCACATCGTCCATCAGTCTCTCCAGGCCACCATAACGACCGAGACGGAGATCGCGGTGAATACTTCACCACAATCCGGCATGGCGTCAGACCAGGCCACCCGCATCCAGGATCAACACCGGCGCCCCATCACCGAGTATCGTGGCCCCCGTGAAGATGGGCAACGTGCCGGCCGGCGACGCGAACGGCTTGACCATGATCTCCTGCTGTCCCAGCATCGCGTCCACCACCAGCCCGGAGTAGCGCTCCCCCACCCCCACCACCACCACCGGCCGCCGCGTCGGCGGCTCCCCGTCGATCTGGAGCACGCGGCGCAAGTGGACCAGCGGGATGAGCCGGCCATGAAACGCGAGCGCGTCGCGACCCTCCAGCGTGGTCACCCGCCGCGGGTCCAGGTCCACGGTCTCCGCCACGTGCGTGAGCGGGACGGCGTAGCGCTCCTCGCCCACCCGGGTCACCAGCGCCCGCACGATGGCCAGACTGGTCGGGAGCCGCAGCGTGAAGGTGGAGCCCAGCCCGCGCGCCGTTCGCAGCTCGACGGCGCCGCCCAAGGCGCGCACCTTGGTGACCACGACGTCGATCCCGACCCCCCGTCCGGAGACGTCGGACACCTGCGCCGCGGTGCTGAAGCCGGGCCGGGCCAGCACCCGGATCAGGGCCTCTTCGTCGGAGATGTCCGCTTCGGACTCGATCAGCCCTCGGTCCTTGGCCGCGCTGAGCACGCGGGCCCGATCGATCCCCCGCCCGTCGTCGGCCACCCGCACGGCCACGGTATCGCGCTCCCGCGCCGCCGCCAGCGTCACCCGCCCCATCGCCGGCTTACCGGCCGCGAGCCGTTCCTCCGGCGGTTCCAGGCCATGGTCCACCGCGTTCCGCAGCAGGTGGACCAACGGATCGCTGATCTCATCCAGCAGCGCCCGGTCCAGCTCGATGTCTTTTCCTTCAATCACGAATTCGACCTGCTTGCCGAGCCGACGCGCCAGGTCGCGGACCAGCCGGGGGAATCGATCGAACACCTGCCACACCGGGGTCATGCGGGCTTGCAGGATCTCGTCCTGGAGCTGGGTGGTGAGCTGGGAGACGCGCCGGCTCACCTCTTCCAGGGCGATGTCGGCCTGGCTCGACGCGACCTCCATCAGCTGCCCGCGGGCGGTCACCAGCTCGCCGATCAGGTTCATCAGGCCGTCGAGCCGCCGGAGATCCAGGCGCACGTGGCGCGCGCCGGTCCCGGGCTCCGCCCGCCGCTCCAGGTCGGCTGCCGCCCCGACGGTGACCCGGGCGACGTCCCCGGCCTCGCGCAGCTTGGCCTCGATCGCCTCGGCCGACGCCTGGGTGTCGAGGCGGAAGCTCACCTCGCCGTCAAAGTCGTCCTGCTCGAACTCCGCGGGCGAAGGATGGACCGCGTCCACGGCGCCCAGCTCGCGGGCCCGGGCCAACACCACGAGCGCACGAGGTCCCTTGAGCGCCGCGTCGGCCTTGAGGGTCACCCGCACGGGGATGCCGGGTGCTGCGCCGCCCGGCCGCGGCTCGACCGCGGCTTCCCCCGCGCGCGGCGGCCCGGCGCGGCGCGCCGGCTGGAACTCCGCGGCCGCCCGCTCGAGCGCGGACGTCAGGTCGGCGGCGGCGGCGGACTCGCGCCCGGCCACGGCCGCGTTGACGCCCGATTCGAGCGCATCGGTGGTGCGGAACAAGAGCTCCAGGGTCTCTCCCGAGGGCGCCCGTTCCGTGCGGCGCAGGCCATCCAGCAAGCTTTCCATGCGGTGCGCCAGGTCAGCCACCGGCGTGTATCCCATGGTCGCCGCCATGCCCTTGATGGTGTGGACCGCCCGGAAGATCCCGCCGATGGGCTCGCGGGACGCGGGGTCCCGCTCCCACGCCAGCAGCAGGTCGTTCACCGCCGCCAAATGCTCTCGGGCTTCGGCGAGAAACAGCTCGGCGTACTGCGCCAGGTCCATGGCTACCCGAGCACGCGCTGGACCGCCTCCAGCACCCGCGACGGCTGGAACGGTTTGACCACGAAGTCCTTGGCCCCCGCCTGGATTGCTTCGATCACCAGGGCCTGCTGCCCCATCGCGCTACACATCAAGATCTTGGCGGCGGGATCGAGTCGCATGATCTCCCGGACCGCGTCGATGCCACCCATGTCGGGCATGACGATGTCCATCGTCACCAGCTCAGGCTTGAGCTGCTTGTAGCGCTCGACGGCCTGGGCCCCGGTCTCGGCTTCCCCCACCACCTCGTAGCCGGCCTGGGTCAGGATGTCGCTGATCATCGTGCGCATGAAGATCGCGTCGTCGCAGACGAGCACGGTGTGACTCACGCTACCTCCTGAAGAGTAAAACGCCGCACGACCGGGCGGCCGGCGGACTTACGCGCCGAGGAGCGGCGCGAGCAGGCGCTCAAGATCGAGCAGGATAAACGCTACCCCGTCGCTCTTTCCAACGGCCCGGACGACCCGGGGATCCACGCCGGGCAACTCCCGCCGCTCGGCCCATTCGCCGTCACCGACCGTGACGAGGTCCAGCACCTCGTCCACCACCACGCCGACCGTCCGTCCGGCAACCTCGAGCAACATGACGGACCCGCCATCACGGGCCGGGTGCCCCAGCGCGAGTCGACCGTCCACCAGCGGGACCAGGGCGCCCCGCACGTTCACCAGCCCGGCCACGGCCGGGGCGGCTCCGGGAACCCGCGTGACCGGCTGGGCGGGCAACACCTCCCGCACCGCCCGCACCTCGACGGCGCAGGTCAAATCACCCACCCGAAACACGAGGAGCCGAAGCCCCGCCCCGGACCCCGTTGCGGGGCCCGCGCGATCGGCCATTAGGCGAAGAACCCAATGTACTGCAAGGGGTTAGGCCGAGCAAGCAGCGCGGAGTCGCCGCTGGCGACCGCCAACGCAGCAGCCAGATCTGAAGGCCACTCGGAGCGGAATTCGACGGGTCGCTGGCTGGTCGGGTGAAGAAACCGGAGCCATGCGGCGTGCAGCGCCTGGCGTGGGACCACTCGCTCCAGTTCTACGGCCCGAGGGCGAAGGGGCCCCGACACGCCGCGTGCTCCCCCGCCGCCGTAGACGCGGTCTCCCAGGACCGGCCGGCCCACGTGCGCCAAGTGCACGCGGACCTGATGGGTGCGGCCGGTGTGTAGCTTCACGCGCACCAGGTCGCACACCGCGAAGCGCGCGACTTGCTCCACCCGGGTCCGAGCGGCCCGCCCCTCCGCGGTCACGGCCATACGCTTGCGATCCACCCGGTGCCGGGCGAGGGGGGCGTCAATCTCGAGGAGCCGGTCCAGGTGTCCCCAGATGAGGGCCGCGTATACCCGCTCCACGCGCCGAGCCGCGAGGGCCCGGCCGAGCACGCGGTGCGCCTGATCGGTTTTCGCCACGACCAGCAGGCCGGAGGTGTCCTTGTCCAGGCGGTGGACCAGGCCGGGGCGCCCGCCGGCCAGGCTGGAGAGCGGCGTGCCGCGGGCGACCAGCGCGTTGAGCAGCGTGTCGTCCCAGTGTCCCGGGGCCGGGTGCACCACCAGGCCGGCGGGTTTCTCCAGCACCAGGATGGCATCGTCCTCGTAACAAACGGTGAGGGGTATGGGGTGAGGGGTGAGATGTCGCGGAGCTTCGTCCCGGGAGAGGGCGACGCGAACCAGATCTCCGCGGACCAACGTGCGGGACGCTCGCGCGGGCGCGTCGTTCACCACCACGGCGCCGGCGGCGATCAAGCGGGCCGACTGGGTGCGTGAGAGGCTGAGCTGGTCGGCGAGAAATCGGTCCAGCCGCTCGGTGGCGGCGACCGCGACTTGAAACGTCAAGAGAAACGTGTCGTGAGTCACCGAGGGAGAACTGCGTAAGGGGTAAGAGGTGAGGGGTACCCTTCACCCCTCACGCCGTCGCAGCTCCCCCTTACCCCATTTAGGAGGCGCCTGCGACGTCGGCCTGTTCTCCCCGGGCCGGCTCGCCGCGCCGGCCCTCGTTCCAGAGGATCAGGGCCAGGAGCACCGCGCCGCACGAGACGGCCATGTCGGCGACGTTGAAGGTGGGCCAGTGAAACGGCCCGATCCACACGTCGATGAAGTCCACCACGCCGCGCGCGCTGGTGATTCGGTCGATGAGGTTCCCCACCGCGCCGCCGCACACCAGCCCCAGGGCCACCAGCCGGGCGGGCTGCGATCGGTCGGTCTGCCGGACCATGGAGCCCAGCACCACCAACGCGACGATGGCGAGCGCCATGAACACCCAGCGGGAGTACCCGCCGACGTGGATGCCGAACGCGGCGCCGGGGTTGTAGACCAGTTGAAAGCTGAGCCAATCCCCCGCCAGCGGGACCGGGCGATGGGCCAGGGTCGCCACGGCGAGCCGCTTGGTCAGGAAATCCAGCACCACGACGCCGGAGGCCACCATCCAGAAGAAGGAGCGGTTAGCGCCGCTTACCATCTTCCTCCTTGGCCTTGCACTTGATGCAGAGGCGGGCGTGGGGCAGCGCGTCCAGGCGCTCGAAGTCGATCTCCTCGCCGCACTCGTGGCACTTCCCGAACTTCTCCGGCGTGAAATAGAGGCGGCGGAGCGCCTCGTTGACGTGCCAGAGGTAACGGCCTTCCTGCGACGCGAACAGGAACTGCTTCTCGCGCTCCATGGCGTCGGTGCCCTGGTCGGCCATGTGGAAGGAGTACGACGAGAGGTCGCCGTCGGCGCCCTGGAGCGTGGCGCTGAAGGATTCCTCGTAGTGGCCCAGCTCCTTCAACACCCGGGCGCGCTCCTCCAGCAGGCGCTTCTCCAGGTGAGCCAGTTGCTTCTTGTTCATGCGGCGTCCTCGCAGTTCACGCGGTCGTTCCGTGGTGCCCCAAGCCGTCCTGTCGCCTGAGCGAGATCACGACTTCGCGCCCGTCAATCTCCACGCGCTGCGACACGTCCGGATTTGGCAGGTCCGAGCCGGTTTCCAGACGGCGGGCCAGCGTCTCGCCCGCGATGAAGTCGCGGTACCGCGACGCGGCGGCCAACACCTCCGGGGCGCCGGAAAGGCTCACGGCAATCCGCAAAGCATAATCATATCCCGCCTCTTTTCGTAGTCTCTGGACCCGATTGACCACTTCCCGAGCCAGGCCCTCGCGCACCAGCTCCTCGGACAGTGTGGGGTCCAGCGCCACCACGAACGGGCCTTCCGACTGGATCAGCCAGTCGCTCACCACCTCCCGCTCGACCACCACGTCCTCCGGCCGGATGGTGAACGTCTTGCCATCTCGCGTGATGCTCACCGGGCGGCCGGCCTCGAGCTCCTTGAGCTCCGGGGGCGAGAGCGAGCGCGCCGCCTCCGCGGCGACCGGGGTCTGCCGCCCGTACACCTTGCCCAGCGCGGCGAAGTTCGGTTTGGCTCGAAGCCGTACCAACTCCTCGTCCGACGCCACCACGTCCACCTGTTTGACGTTGACTTCCTCGCCCAAGAGGGGGAGCAACCCCTCGAACACGTCCCGGCGCACGGTGGCGGGCACCGCGACGCGCATCCGGGCCAGGGGCTGGCGTACCCGTAAGGCTTTGGCATCCCGCGCGGCCCGCGCGAGAGAGGCCAGCGTGCGGATCGCCCGCATCGCGGACGCGAGGTCCGGTTCCTGTCGGCCAAGGTCGTCTGGAAACGGCGCCAGATGCACCGAGGTTCCCGCCACTCGACGATGGATGGCGTCGCTGGTGAAGGGCGCGGCCGGCGCCAACAGGCGGGTCACCGTCACCAACGCGTCGTGGAGCGTGGCCAGCGCGGCCGGGTCGGCGGTGGCGTCCGGCGCCCAGAAGCGCGACCGGTTCACCCGGACGTACCAGTTGGACAGGTCATTGTCGCAGAAGTCCATGATGGCGCGCGTTCCGGCGGTCACGTCGTAGCCGGACCAGGCTTCCCGTACCGCCGCCACCAGCGCGTCCAGCCGGCCGAGCAACCAGCGGTCCACCGGGGCCCTGGCGGACGCCGGGGGCGCGGCCTTGGAATCCCAGTCTTCCGCGTACAGGGCAAAGAAGCCGTAGGTGTTCCGGAGCCGATGGATGAATCCCCCCGCCAGTTCCGGAAGGGTCTTCGGGTCGAAGCGTTTCTGATTGCCGACCTGGCTCGACGCCAGGAGGTAGAGTCGCACCGTGTCGGCACCGAACTCGGTCACCACCTGGACCGGGTCCACCACGTTGCCCAGCCGCTTCGACATCTTCCGCCCTTCCGCGTCCAGCACCAGGCCGTTGACGATCACGTGCCGGAAGGCCGGCTGGTCGAAGGCGCCGGCGGCGATGGCGAGCAGGGAGTAGAACCATCCGCGGGTTTGGTCCAGCCCCTCGCAAATGAACTCCGCCGGGAAATGCCGCTGGAACTCCGCCTCGTGCTCGAACGGAAAATGCCACTGGCCGTAGGGCATGGACCCGGAGTCGAACCACGCGTCGATCACCTCGGGGACGCGCCGCATCGTGCCGGGCGTCGTCTTGCTGCGGCCGGACCCCGGGGCGCGGCGGGCCCGGCGGGGTCCGCAATGGGGACAGGGAAAGGTGACTTCGTCAATGTGCGGCTTGTGCGGGTCAAAGTCCGCCGGAAGCTCCGTGACGCCGAGGCGCTCGGTCAGTTCCCGATAGGAGCCGATGACCACGAGATGCTCCTCGCGCTCGCTGCACCGCCACACGGGAAGCGGCGTGCCCCAATAGCGATCGCGCGACAAGGCCCAGTCCACGTTGTTCTCCAACCACTCGCCGAAGCGCCCCGTCCCCACCTCCGCCGGAAACCACCCGATGCCGCGGTTGATCTCCAGCATCCGATCCCGGAACGCCGTGGTCCGCACGAACCACGACTTGCGCGCGTAATAGATGAGCGGCGAATCGCAGCGCCAGCAGAAAGGATAACTGTGCTCGTAGCCCTCGGGCTGGTATCGGCCGAACACCTTGCCCTCGCGCTCCAACCGCTCGGCGATCACCGGATTGGCCTCGAACACAGTCTTGCCGTTGATGGCGTCCCACTGGGTCCCGGCAAACCGCCCGCCCGGGTCCACCACGTTGAAGAACGGCAGGCCTTCCCGTTGCACCGCGGCATAGTCGTCGGCGCCGAAGGCGGGCGCCAGGTGAACCAGGCCGGTGCCCTCGTCGTGGGTGACGAAGTCACCCGCGACCACCCGGAAGCCCTTCCTCGGGTCCACGGCGACCGCGTCCAGCAGCTGCTGGTATCGCCAGCCAACTAGGTCGCGCCCGCGGTACTCCGCGACCTGCGGGTAGCCGGCCAGCGGCTTCCCGTGGGTGGCGCCGGCAATGGTCTTGTGCGCCAGCGTCTTCTCCACGATCACGTGGCGCCCGTCTACGTCCAGCTCCACGTAGGTGAAGTCGGGGTGGACAGCTACCGCGACGTTGGAGGGGAGGGTCCAGGGGGTTGTGGTCCAAACCAGGAGAAACCGTTTCGGGCTCCCGGCCTGCTTGCCGCGACGTTGGGGCGCCCGTTTGCCGGCTTGCGTCACTTCAAACAGCAGGAAGATCGACGGGCTCTTGTGGGTGTCGTAGCCCAGCGCCAGCTCGTGGCTCGAGAGCGCGGTGCCGCACCGCGAGCAGTACGGCAGCACCTTGTGACCCTCGTAGAGCAGATCGCGCTGGTGGAGCCGCTTGAGCAGCGACCACACGCTCTCGATGTACTCGTTGGTGTAGGTCACGTAGGGATGCGCGTAGTCCAGCCAGTACCCGATGCGCTCCGAGAGTGATTCCCAATCCGCCTTGTACCGGAAGACGCTCTCCTTGCACCGCCGGTTGAACTCGGCCACCCCCAGTTTCTCGATGTCCGGCTTGCCGCGGATCCCCAGCTCTTTCTCGACCTCGATTTCCACCGGCAAGCCGTGCGTGTCCCAGCCGGCGATGCGCGTCACCGAGCGACCCAGCATGGTCTGGTAGCGGCACACCAGGTCCTTGATGGTGCGCGCGAAGACATGGTGAATGCCCGGCTTGCCGTTGGCGGTGGGCGGGCCCTCGTAGAACACGAACGGCGGCCCGTCCCGCGTGGCCCGGAGGGTCTGGTGGAACAGATCCTCGGCGCGCCACAGGTCGAGCATCGCCAGCTCCAGCGCGTTCTGGCCGGCGTACTCCAGGGGAGCGTACCGACTCACATGCGCTCCAGGACGCCCTTCACCAGGCGCGTGAGCTGCGGTTCCGCCTTCGCGGCCGTGGCGATGATCTCCTGGACGTTCGCCGGCTCGAGGGCGTCCGGCAGGCAGGCATCGGTGATGATGGAGACGCCCAGCACGCGCATCCCGCCGTGCACCGCGACGATGACCTCCGGCACGGTGGACATACCCACGACGTCCGCCCCCAAGGCTCGCAGCAGGCGATACTCGGCGGCGGTCTCCAGGCTGGGACCGCTGACCGCGACGTATACCCCTTCCCGCAGCACGACCTGTTGCTCGCGCGCCACCTGCCGCGCCAGCGCCCGTAAGCGCAGGTCGTAGGCCGCCGACAGGTCCGGGAACCGCGGGCCCAGCGCATCCTCGTTGGGGCCGACCAGCGGATTGTCACCCAAGAGATTGATGTGGTCCGCGATCAGCACCAGCTCGCCCGGGCTCCAGAGAGGGTGCATCCCACCGCAGGCGTTCGAGACGATCAGCGTGCGCGCCCCCAAGCCCCGCATCACCCGGACCGGGAAGGTGACCTGCTGCAGCGTATAGCCCTCGTACCGGTGGAACCGACCCTGCATCGCCAGCACCGACTTGCCGCCCAGCGTCCCGAACAGCAGCCGGCCGGAGTGGCTCTCCACCGTGGACAGGGGGAAGTGTGGCAGCTCGCCGTAGGGGATCTCCGCCACTACCGCGATGTCCCGCGCCAGGCCCCCCAGCCCGGTGCCCAGGATCAAGGCGACCTCGGGCTTGGACCCAGTTCGCGACCGGATGACGCGGAGAGCGTCGTCCACCGCCCCGGATACCGTTGCCACGCTCATGGGGTGCGGGGCGGGCTCCCATCCTGACGGTGCGCCTCCAACGCGTCCACCTCGGACAAGTACCGCTCGAGCAAGGTCCGAAAACCCGCGAGATAGGCGGTGAACTGGCGCTGGGTGCCCTCCATGTCCCGCCGGATCGCTTGTTCGGCGACTCGCGCCTCCTGAACGATCTGGTCAGCCTGGGCCCGGGCCTCACGCACCAGCAGTTCTGCCTCCCGCCGCGCGGATTGCTCGGTGTCCGCGCGCAGCTGCTGGGCTACCACCAGAGCCTCGTTCAACGCCTTCTCGCGCTCACGAAACGCCTTCAGCTGCTCCCGAAGCGACTGGAGCCGTTCCTCCATCTGGGCGCGCTCGCGGAGCAGGCGCTCGACTTCGTCGGCGATCTGCTGGCGGAATTCCTCGACGCTGGCCGGGTCGTACCCCCGAAACGAGCGGTGAAATTCCTGAGCCCGGATGTCTACCGGCGTGAGGTGGAACCCGGCGTCGGTCATGTCGGACGCTCCCCGAACAACACCGTTCCTAAGCGAAGCATGGTTGCCCCTTCCGCTACCGCCGCGCGAAAGTCTCCGGACATCCCCATGGACAGCTCGGGCAACCGGTGCCCCTGGCGCTCCAGGTCCTCGCGCAGTCGCCGCAGGTCGCCGAACACCTTTCGCTGCAACCGCTCGTCCTCAGTCAATGGGGCCATGGTCATCAGGCCAAGCAGTTCCAGGCCGGCAAGGTCACCCACCCGCGCGGCGAGGTCGCCGGCCGCGGCGGGGTCGCACCCGCTCTTCTGCCCTTCCCCGGCGATGTTGACCTGGAGCAACACCTTGAGCGCACTCCTCTCGCCGCGAGCCGCGGGAGCCCGAGCCAAGGCCTCCGCCACCCGCACCGAATCCACCGACTGCACCCAGCCGAACCGGCCCGGCACGTGCTTCGCCTTGTTGGTCTGCAGGTGACCGATCAGGTGCCAGGTCACCGGGACGCCGGCCGCCTGGTCCTGCTTCTCCAGGGCTTCTTGCACGCGGTTTTCGCCGACGTCCGGGAGACCGGCTCGCAGCGCCGCGTCCACCGCCTGCACCGGATGGCCCTTGGTGACCGCGACGATCCGCACGGGGCCCCGCAGGCCTTCTCGCGACTGGACGCGGGCGATTTCCTCACGCACTCGGGCCAGGTTGGCCGGCAGGTCGGCGAATGCCACAGCAGCGAAACATAGCCGCAGGAGCGGCAGGCGGGAGCCGAGGCAGAGGCGCGTACCCCCACCCTTCTGCCGCTTCTGCCGCCGCTGCCGCTTCTCTCCCCGCCTCGATCACCGCCCCGGGGCCCTGGCCGTATCCCCGAAAACCGCCCCCGTGTCTCGCGCCTTCAGGGCGCGGATTACCTGCCCCAAGTTGGGGTCCGGACCCAGCTTGTAGGCGAATTCGAAGTTCTTCATGCTTCGCGCTGCGTCGCCCTGCAGCTGATACGCCTGCCCCAGTGCGATGAGTGGGATACTGAGGTTCGTCGCGATGTTGCGGGCCGTAGGCTCCAGCACCAACGTGTCGGCCTCCGCCAGCTCGGCGTATCGGTACACATTCCACACGAGGCTGTCGGTGCGCGGCACGTCCACCGGGGGAAAACCAGCCAATCCCGGTCCGAGGCGGGAAGAGTCCGGCGGCTGGGCCGCATGGACCTTCAGCGCGAGTCCCTGCTGGGTCATGTAGGATTGGAGACCTAGCCAGCTGCCACTGCCGGCCGTGAGCGAGAAGTAAATGGGGCGCCGCCCCACGTTTTCCTGGATCAGGCGCAGAATGAGGATGTCCTTCACGTAGAGGGGCGTATTCTCCGGGTACGTGTGGTCCACGCGCCCCGCCACAAAGCGGATGCCGCGGGCCAGCAGCTGGGGCTGAAGGTTGCGGATCTCCTGGTCCGTCAGCGTGTGCAGGGCCGGCGGCGACTGAGCCGGCGCCACTCCGGCGTACCAGGGCGCCTGCTCCGGTACAAAGGAGCGCACGGGGTTGTCGCGCAGCTGCCGGACATACCAGTCGGTGTTCCCCAGTGAGAGGTTGACGACCGATACATCCTGCCGGATCTCCTCGACCTCCTGGAGATACCACAACGGGAAGGTGTCGTTGTCGCCGTTGGTGAACAGGATCCCGTACGGCTCCACCGACTGCAGCAAGTCGTAGGCGAAGTCGCGCGCCAGCCGCGCGTCTTTGCCGTGCGCTCGGCTGGCTGCCTTGAAGTTCATCACGAACGGCAACAGGGCGAGCGCGAGCACACCGCCGGCCACCCGGGGCGGCATCCGGAATTCGCGCCGAATGAGTTGGTACAGGCCGGCGATCCCGGCGCCCGCAAACAGGCCCCAGATCTGGTAGGACACCGTGTAGAAGTAGTCCCGCTCCCGGACCTCGTGGTGGTTGGGGTCCGGGAACAGGTCATACCCGACGGAGAACCCGGGCTTGAAGTTGATGTAGATCATGAGCCCGAGGCCGGTGGTGAGCCACAGCAGGAGCAGCAACCAGAACATCCCGCGGTCGCGCCGTTTGATCACCTGCATCCCGTAGATCCCGAGCGAGGTGAACAACAGGGTGAACGGCAGGCGAGGCCAAGCGAACACCGGCTGCGTGGTCCGGAGGCTGTTGGCCCACTGCCAGTCGAAGTACTGCAGGTAGTTCTGGAGCTGCAGCCACAGCAGCGACAGGCTTCGCCCGGGATTGTCCGGGCCGGACTGGTAAATCGGGTTGTCCAGCGGCGAGCGTGGCGGGTATTGCTCGCGCCGAATCACGGCCAACAGCGACTGCCAGGTGGATGGGTCGGCCTCGTTGATGAACGGCTGGAGCCCGGCGCGCACGTACAGGAACAGGTAGGTGGACGCGCCCACCGCGGCGAGAGCGAACACGGTGGCCGCAAACAGCAGCGCACCGGTGACGGCGGCATACGTCGCGCCGACGAGGAAGATCAGGCCGCCCAGGATGAGCAGCGTGGTGCTCCCCATCCCGGTGCCCACCAGCAACGCCCAGATGCCCGTGAGCACAGCCAGTTGTGCCCGCTCCACTCGGCGCTCTTGTTCGTCGGGCAGCGGCTCGTGCTGGATGGTGTAGAACATGAACCCGATCACGGCCGGGCCCACCAGCAGGGTGAGCAGGTGCGCCCCGAGCGATACCGCCATGAGGTACACCACCAGCAGCAGGATGTGGGGAGCGCGCGGGGTTCCGCGGTGGCGACGCCAGAGCCAGGTCAGCCAGCACACGGCCGCGATGCTGAAGGTAGAGACCATGTAGACCTCGGTCTCGTTCGAGTTCAGCCACACGGTGAACACGAACGCCGAGATGAAGGCGGAAGCCCCTCCCCCACCCAATTCGAACAGGGGGTCTCGAGGCTCCGAGAGGGAGCGGCCGCGAAACGCCTGGGCGACCACCAGGAAGAACAGGCCCGCAGCGGCGGCGCTGAAGACCGCCGTCATCAGGTTGGAGCGATAGGCGAATTCCCCGAACGGGATGATCCAGGACCACACGTGATCGAGCAGCACGAAGAGCGGCGTGCCCGGCGGGTGCGGGATGCCCAGGATCTTGGATGTGGCGATCAACTCGCCGGCGTCCCAGAACGTCACGGTGGGCCCCAGCGTCAGGACGTACCCCGTGAGGACGATGGCGAAGAGCGCGAGCGCGGCCAGGTACGGCGGGCGCTCGCTGGGCGCAGGCGTCGTGGTCTCAGCAGGCATGTGGTGGCCCGTTCGATTTCGGTTGAGATGTCATCGCGTCGTGATCCAAGCGCTCGCCGCCTGTGACACGCGCTGGTGGGTCCCCAGACCTCGACCCGACTGCTGCCGCTGCGTCACGGCGTCAGCTCGCCCTGCCGAGCGCCCGGCCCCGCCGCCAGCGCCGGCTCGGCCTGGCCGGAGAGCAGGTCGCGCACCTGCTCGCGGGTGAGGCCCCGGGTCAACAGGCCCCGGAACGCGACCGAAATCTGGGCCGTTTCTTCGGACACGACGATAACCCGGGCGTCCGTCTCCTCCGACAACCCTAGCGCAGCCCGATGCCGTGTCCCCAGTGACCGGTCGGTCACGGGAAACTGGGTGAGCGGCAGGACGCAGGCCGCGCCGATCATCTGGTCGCCGCGAATCAGGACGGCGCCGTCGTGCAGCGGGGAGTACGGGGTGAAGACCGTGGTCAGCAAGTCCGCCGAGACGGTCGCGCGCATGGCGGTGCCCGACTCCAGGTAGTCGTCGAGCGACACGTCCTGCTCCACCGCGATGATGGCCCCGGTGCCGGTGCGGGACAGCCGCTCGACGGCGTCGGCGATCTCCTCCGCCACGGCGCTCGCGCTGTTGGGCGTGAACAGGCGCAACATCCGGGAGCGGCCCAGCCGGGCGAGCGCGTGGCGCAGTTCCGGCTGGAACACCACGACCGCCGCGAACGCCCCGTAGGTGAAGACCACGCCGAGCAGCGTGGCGATCATGCTGAACTTGAACACCAGGGCCGCGAAGTACGCCAGGCCCAGTACGAACAGGCCGACCAGGATCTGGAGGGCGCGGGTGCCCGCGAGGAACAGGAGAATCTGATAGATCACGAAGGCGACGATGATGATCTCCAGGAGGTCCCGCCACCCGGGAATCAGGAACCGCAGGTGTTCGAGCGACATCAGGAGAGGCGGGCGGCGTGGGCCACCGCGAGCGCGTCACGGGTGGGCGCCACCGCGTGGACCCGGAACAGCCGCGCACCCAGCAGCCATCCGATGGCGCACGCCGCCGCGGTGGCCACGTCACGCTCCGCGACCTCCCGCCCGGTGGCGGCGCCCAGAAAGCGCTTGCGCGACGGGCCGATCATGAGCGGCAGCCCAAGGCGGGCCAGCACGGGCAGGTCACCGAGCACCTGGTAGCTCTGCTCGGGGGTCTTGGAGAATCCGAGGCCCGGGTCGAGCACGACCCGGGCGCGCGGCACGCCGCGCTGTTCGGCCAGCGTCACCGCCGCCTGGAGCTCGCGGCTGACCTCCGCGACCACGTCCTGGTAGGTGGCGTGCTGATACGTCGCCATGGTGGGCACGTCGCCTCGGGAATGCATCAGGACCAGGCCCGCCCCGTGGGCGGCGCAGGCGTCGGCAACCCCCACGTCCAGCCGCAAGGCCGACACGTCGTTGATGGCCCAGGCTCCGGCATCCAGAGCGCGCCTCGCGGTTGCGGCCTTGACCGTATCCACGCTCACCGGCAACTCAGGGAATCGCAGCACCACGCCGGTCAGCACCGGCTCCAAGCGCCGCCACTCTTCGTCCTCGGAAACCGGGGTCGTGTGTGGGCGGGTGGACTCGGCGCCCAGGTCGAGCATGGTGGCACCGTCGGCCACCAGCGCCTCGGCATGGGCCAGCGCCAGCTCCGGCTCCAGGTGCCGGCCGCCGTCGCTGAACGAGTCGGGCGTGACATTCACGATACCGACGACCACCGGCCGCTCCAGGGACAGCCCGCCGCGGCGCATCTCCCACGTGGCGGCCCCGGGGTTGCCGAACTTCGCCACCGGTGGTTGCGTGGTCATGGAACGATGGAGTCCCCCTTTCGCGCCAGCACGCCGCAGATCGCCGCGGGGCTGGGCGACGCAAGGGGGACGAGGATCACGCGCCGGCGGGCTCCGCGGGCGGCGTGCCTAGCATCGGACCGGGCTCGGGGGCGCGCGGCTTCTCCAGCGCCGGGCGCGCGCGCGGCAACTCCGGCGGCGCCGCGGGTTTGGCCGGAAGCTCCTTGCCCGCCGCGATCAACTCTACGTCTTCGCGGTCCAGCGTCTCGCGTTCCAGCAGGGCCGCGGCCATCCGATGCAGCGTCTCCATGTTGGAGCCGAGGATCTCCCGCGCCCGTTGGTAGGCGTCCTCCAGAATGCGCTTCATCTCCTGATCCACCAACTCGGCGGTCTTCTCGGATACCTCGTGGCGCTGCGAGATCTCCCGACCCAGGAAGATCTGCTGCTCGCGATCCCCTACGAGAATGGGGCCCACCACCTCGCTCATGCCGAACTGGGCGACCATGCGCCGGGCCATCTCGGTGGCGTGCTCGATGTCCTGCGCGGCTCCAGTCGTCACTTTTTCCGGACCGAAGATCAGCTCTTCCGCCACCCGGCCGCCGTAGGCCATGGCCAGACGGCCCAGGATGTACGCCTTGGTGTAATTGTGCCGGTCTTCCTCCGGCAGCGAGAAGGTGAGTCCCAACGCCCGGCCCCGCGGCACGATGCTCACCTTGTGCACCGGATCGAGACCCGGGACCCTGAGGCTCACCAGCGCGTGGCCCGCCTCGTGATAGGCGGTCAGCTTGCGCTCTTCCTCGGACAAGACCAGGCTCTTACGCTCCACACCCAGCATCACCTTGTCCTTGGCATCCTCGAAGTCCTGCATGTCCACCCGCTGCTTGTCGCGGCGGGCGGCGAGCAGGGCCGCTTCGTTCACGATGTTGGCCAGGTCTGCCCCGGCGAGCCCCGGCGTGGCTCGGGCGATGATCTCGAGCCGCGCGTCGGCGGAGAGGGGAATCTTCCGCACGTGCACCTTGAGGATCATCTCGCGGCCGCGCACGTCCGGCATATCCACCACGATCTGCCGGTCGAACCGGCCGGGCCGGAGCAGCGCCGGATCCAGCACGTCGGGCCGGTTGGTCGCCGCGATGAGAATGACGCCCTCGTTGGACTCGAAGCCGTCCATCTCCACCAGGAGCTGGTTCAGCGTCTGCTCGCGCTCGTCGTGCCCACCGCCCAACCCCGCGCCCCGGTGGCGACCCACGGCGTCGATCTCGTCGATGAAGATGATGCACGGCGCGTGCGACTTGCCCTGCTCGAACAGGTCGCGCACCCGCGAGGCCCCTACGCCCACGAACATCTCCACGAAATCGGAGCCGGACATGGAGAAGAACGGCCGCCCGGCTTCACCCGCCACGCACCGCGCCAGGAGCGTCTTGCCGGTTCCCGGCGGCCCCACCAGCAGCGCCCCCTTGGGCAACCGCCCGCCCAGTCGCTGGAACTTCTGCGGATCCTTCAGAAACTCGATGATTTCCTGCAGCTCGACCTTGGCCTCGTCCGCCCCCGCCACGTCGGCGAAGGTGACCTTGGGGGTATCCCCGGTGAGCAGCTTGGCTTTGGACTTGCCGAACGCGAACGCGCGGTTGCCGCCCTGCTGGACCTGGCGGAAGAAGAAGAGCCAGAGACCGATGAGAATCATCCACGGCAGCAGCTGCAGCAGCACCGCTCCGATGGACGGCTTCGGCTCTCGCGCGGCGATCGGGACGCTCTTCGTCTCGAGGCGCTGCACCAGGGCCTCGGAGTTCTGCACCGGCAACAAGACGCTGAACTGCTGCACCTGGCGTCCGTCGGCGGAAATCGCCTGCTTCAGCTCGCCCTGGATGAACTGGCCGTTGGTGATCTCCACCTGTGCGACGTTGTCCCGGTCCAGCTCCCGGCTGAAGGTGGAATACCGGATCTCTACCGACTGCTGCCTCGACGCATTGACCATTTGATAGAACGCAATGGACAGCAGCACGATGAGCACCCAGAACACGATGTTCTTGCTCATCGTGCCCAGGCTCAACTTGCGGTTGGGCGGCGTGCGATCAGCCATGAGTCTTCCTTCCGAAGATGAATGTTACCCAACCGCGTCTCCCGCGCCAACTGTTTCGCCCCGCCGGCGCACCTCCAGCCTCAGCGCGGCGGCGCCGGGCTGCGGCAGGGCCGCCTGCGCCCGACACACGCCGGGAACCCACACCAGCTCGTCGCCGCGCAGGACGACCGGGTAGCGACGCCGCATCCCCCGGGGCACCCGTGCTTCCATCAGCAGGCGGGCAACCGCCCGGTGGCCGGTTCCGCCCAGCGGCATCAGGCGGTCTCCGACTGCCGCGGCCCGGACCACTCCGCACCCTGGCTCTACCCAGATGGCCCAGCCGGACCGGCGAGAGACGCCGGCCGGTTCCGGCCCCCACAAGAACTCCCAGGCCCCCCACACCAGCCGGCCCTCACGGTCCCGTCCCCATTCCCCCGGGCCGGCCGGGTCGTCGTCCGCGGCGCGCCGCAGCCGCAGGCGGCCGAACGAAACCTCCGCCCGGAAACCCTCACCCAGCTCCGCGCTCCGGCCGCTTGACGCCCTCCGAACGAAGCCCAGCAACCGAGCGCTCCTCTTGGGGCCCAGGAGGCACCCCACTTCACGGGCCAGGGCGCGAAGCAGCGCCTCCGCCAACGGGGGCTCCACCGCCAGCAGCGGCTGGAGAGAGACCTCAACACCGCCGTCTACCGATCCGAACCCGAGGTCCGGGAACCCGCGGAGCAACGCGGTCCAGGCTTCCCGCTCCCGCGCCGCGTGCGCCGCCAGATCGAGAATGGCGCGATCCAGCCGCTCTCCCAAGCGCTCGCGGAGCAGTGGGAGCACGCCGCTCCGAATCCAGACACGGTCGTGCCGGAGGTCGGTATTGCTGGGATCGAGGTGCACGGGCGGCCGCGAGGCCGGATCCGGGAACCGTTGCGCCAACCACTCCTCCAGTTCCCGCCGTCGAAAAGGCAACAGGGGCCGCACCAGGCCGCGAGGGCCCAGAGCCTGGATTCCGGCCAGGCCGCCCACCCCGCTGCCCCGGAGCAGCCGGTAGAGGATGGTCTCGACCTGATCGTCGGCCTGGTGCGCGGTGACCAGGTACCTCGCGCCGACGCGACCCTGCACCCCCCGCAACGCCGCGTACCGGGCACGGCGCGCGCGGGTCTCCGACGCCCCGGGGCCCAACCCCACTCGTTCCACCTGCACCGGCAGGTGGTACCCTGCCCCGATCACCACCACTTGATCCGCCACCCGGGCGCTGTCCGGCAAGATGCCATGATCCACGTGGGCCACGACCAGGGTGAGGGAGAGCTCGTGAGCGATCGCGTGAAACAGATCCAACAGCGCGAGGGAGTCCGGCCCGCCGCTCACGGCGAGGACCGCGGTGCCAGGCTCAGGGAACAGCCGAGCGCCGCGGAGGTGCTCCAACAGCTGGTGATCTAGGGGAGCGTGCGTCATGTTCGGGGAATGTGATGTCTCAGAAGGTGGTCGTCCCCGGCACGCGCCGGTGGACTCCGCCGGGCGCTGTGGTGCGGCGTGGACTCGACGCTCGGGCGCGGTGGGGCATGGGCGATGCGAGCGCCGGTGGGTCCCGAAGGGCGCGTTGGTGCGGCGGGCAGTGCCCGAGGGGCAAGGTCCGGTGCAAGCACCACAGCGACCGGAGGGACCCACCGGCCCTCGCATCGCCCAAGATCTCCAGCGCGCCCAGCGCGCCGTGACCACGCCGCGCCAACCCGCCCTCTGGAATCCACCGGCGCGTGCTACCGACGATGCTCACTACCCACCTCCTCAGCGCCGCTCCCGTGACAGCAAGGCAGAAACGCCGTCCGCCGGAGTCGGTTCGGCGAAGGCCGAGCCTTGTGCCTGCGGGCACTTGAGGGCCCTGAGTCGTTGCGCCTGCGCCTTGGTCTCCACCCCCTCGGCGATGACGTTGAGCTTGAGGTTCTTGGCGAGCGTCATGATGGTTCTCACGATCTCGAGCCCGTCTTCGGTGCCCAGAGCCCGCACGAAGCTGCCGTCGATCTTGAGCGTCGAGATCGGGAACCGATGCAGCACGCTGAAGGACGAGTAGCCCGTGCCGAAGTCGTCCACGTAGAGGTCCACCCCGAGGTTGCGAAGCCGGTGCAGCG
>Ga0209341_10000616_pt1 | contig 36520 bp, 36 predicted proteins | sample RifCSP13_2_FD_184020 | JGI IMG/M metagenome (GOLD analysis project Ga0209341, IMG submission 184020) | Soil microbial communities from Rifle, Colorado - Rifle CSP2_sed 13_2 (SPAdes) (version 2) | ecosystem: Environmental > Terrestrial > Deep subsurface > Rock core/Sediment | place: Rifle...
GAGATTGACGCGACACAATAAATGAAGCATATCGGACTTTTTGGAACAATGCCGATAATGAATGACTAACAAAGTAAAGCTTGCAGTATTTTCTGTGATGATAGGTGCAGGAGTAATAGGTCTACTCTGGGGTCCGCTTTTTGCAGGGCTACCAGGCGGAGACGAAAACATAATTCCGCGTGAGGCAAGTAGATGGCATATAGGAAAGGGTGCCGAGTACACCCCAATCATGGATTATACTATCAACACCAAAACAATGAAATTTTCTGCAAAAATAGAATTCTTGCCAGCTCAACCTGAAAAACAAATGCTTGTGGAGATTACTCAGTCTCAATCTCTCACACACATAACACAGACAGTTCCAATTAGTATCGCATACACTTTTGGTGAAGTATCAGAAGAGGCACAACCATATTTTACAATCTTGGATAAGACAATTTTTTCGATAAGAGATATCTCACTTGAAGATAGATATCTTGTTAAGGGAGCTGTTTGGGGAACCATGTTTATTGGTGCAATGACGCAAGAGATTGCAATTACAGAACATGCCAAGACTTCGTTTGGATTTGGTTCTGCCAATGCTTTTGTCGTATCATATGATATCGGTGACAAACAATCCAAGTTCTGGATAGTAGACAACCTTCCACTTCCTGTAAAGGCCGAAGTGTATGACATAGATGGGAATATGCAATATTCCTATGAGCTTACTTCGCTTACTGCGCCTTCTACTCCTGGCTTTGGATAATAGCAATTTGTAAAAAGCCAGTCACAGTACGCTTTTACCTTTTGATCAAACTTGCACCATACGTGAAGTGAATGGGGGAGAATATCTATTCTGCCAGAATCAAAAAATACCTTGACTCCTTCTTTTCCTTCATACATGTAGGCGTCTTCAGTTTTTACATTTCCAAAAATCTCTTTTGCCTTTGATTTTATTATCTCTCTTGTAATTGGAAATCTCTTTTTGGTTCTATCTATAACCATGCTAATGTTTTCGGTTCCATATGACTCAAAGTCGTTTATCTTGTCTCTTTGTGGAAAGTTTAACGATAATACCATGTTGTACTTTTTTCCCACCTTTGTTGCAATCTCATTGACCGTGGTATATGCAACTGCCGGATTCTTTGTCAGCAAAAATCTGATCTGTGGTATGTTTGATTTTAGTTCCTTTTGTATATCTTCTGTCAATGCTGAAAAGCTCACAGTTTGAAATTCAAATTTTTAACATATATTCATTCAGGTTACCTTTTTTAGATATGAATTTGGCTGTATGTCATGTTACCAATTGACAAAGATGGTATGCCGTATGACGAAGGGGCAGAAAAGGCAAGCAGTGTTGAAGACTACAAGGTAACGTGTATTCAGTTTATCAAAGACATCAGCAACGACTACCTTGCTTGGGTTGATTATTACAAACTTCCTCCAGAAGAAGACAAGAGAAGACGTGATAAAATTTTTGCAATAGTTGAAAGGACAAACGAATGGATTGCAAAAGTGGCCACCACAATAAAGGGTGTAGATGTAGTAATGGATGATGGAATTCAAAAGATGGCAGAAAACACTGCTGGCTATCCATTTCAGATTGGGGTCTTTGTCAATAAAAGCTCTGGCTATACAGTAGCGAAACCTGGTTTCATAGATATCAACATAAAATCTGTGGGTAGAGAGGGTCGTAAAACAAGGCTTGGATGGCATCAAAAGGATCAGCGCTTTTTGATAAAGTCAACTGCAAAAGGAGTCGTAATTGATGAATCAAGTATGACGGATCAAGAGTTTGAGATGCTTGATCTGCATCTAAACATGAGCGCCCAAGAGTGCAAACAGCGCGACATCATTTCCTTTACGGTCATAATAGCAGAGATGCATGATGGTCAAGAGTATGACAGACGCGGTGTTACAACAGTTATTCACATAACGTAACTTGTAAAACAACCCTTGATTCTTCAGATCTTTTATTGGCGTACTTTAGCTGTGAGATTTTTCTTGCCAGATTTTCGTCTGTCACAAGAGATGCAACTCCAGAAAATGTTTCACCATTATATTCTATTTTTACGTCTGGGTTAGAAATCGCATTTTTCAGCCAGTCGCTTTGTGGGTTTCGTCGTGAAAAATAGATCTTGTTATCATAAAAGACAGCCCTTAGCTCTACACCATGTGGCGTGCCAGTCTTGTGGCCCTTTGTAATTAAAACGGCCTTGAAGACATCTTCATTCGCAGCCTTCATGCAACTCGTCTTGTTCTAAAGAATTTAACCCCTTGGATTGAAAACTCTGATATCTGATTCAATAAACTAAAAGAAAGAGCCCTAGACATGGCAACAGACCTTGAAGCAATAAACAGCACTCAACATACAGCGGATGAGTTCCGTGGCAAAAAAGTAATGGACAGAGAGGGAATTCAATATGGAAAAATAAAGCACTTACACATAAACTCAAACACAATGGAAGTGTCAGGAATTACAGTTCATGAAGGTTTTCACAGGGACTACTTTTTGTCGCGTGATTATATCGACAAATTTACTGAAGAGTCAGTTTTACTTGGTACCCCGCCCATACGAAAAGACGTGCCAGTTGTAGATATAGACGGTCATAAGATTGGCAAGATAAAAAAACTAAATAGAAATCCAGACACCAACGAGCTTGAATCAATCGAAGTCTCTGGGCTTGTACACTCCAAAATTTTCCCAAAAACAGAAATTTGGGGAGTGGGAGAAAAAGTCATTCTTAGGCTGACAAAAGACGAGTACAAAAAATCCGATTGATTTTACATACAAATTTTTTGCTTACCAATTTATAGTGCGCAAAATGATTCTTCATCATTGTACGCTGTAGAGACAAAATCTCTTTCTAAAATTTATGGTACGGGAATAAAGGCAGTTGATGAAGTTTCTATACAAGTAAACGATGGTGAGATCTTTGGATTTCTAGGACCAAACGGTGCTGGAAAAAGCACGACAATTATGATTCTAACTACTTTGTTAAAACCAACATCTGGTACTGCACATGTTGCTGGCCTTGACGTTGTTACACAAGCAAAAAAAGTCAGAGAAAAAATTGGTTATGTACAACAAGAATCTACGGTAGATGAATATCTTACAGGAAGAGAAAACCTGGTGCTTCAGGGAAAACTAAACCACATTCAAAAGGATTTGGCAAAAAAGCGAGCAGATGAACTCCTAGAACTTGTTGAACTTTCAGACAGACAAAACGATTCTGTAATTACATATTCTGGTGGAATGCGAAAGAGGCTTGACATTGCTGGTGGACTGTTACATAGACCCAAAGTTCTATTTCTAGACGAGCCAACCCTAGGCCTAGACATACAAACGCGATACAAGATCTGGGAATACATCAAAAGAATACACAAAGAATTTGAAATGTCAATATTTCTCACCACGCACTACATGGAAGAAGCTGACAGACTTTGCGATAATATCTCAATAATTGACTATGGCAAAATAAAGATAACAGGGTCTCCAAAGTCACTAAAAAACGCGCTTGGAAATGAGGTTGTTGTATTTGAGATCAACTCTGACACAAAGCTGGAAAACCTGCTTTCTGAATTGAAAAAAATTTCCCTTGTAAAGGATATAAAGGCAAATGGTGAGGAAGTTACAATTTTTTCTTCAAGCGGAGATCAAGTGATGCCAAAAATATTTGAGGTCTCGGCTAATCTTGGAATAAAAATAGAGACAATTTCACTTACAAGACCTACCCTTGATGATGTCTTTCTTTCATACACTGGAAGAGAGCTGCGCGATGAAAATGGTGGCTATAATAGAAAAAAAGAACGCGAAAAAATGAGGAAGATACGGGCTTGATTATTTCTGATACATATTCAATTTTCTGGAGAGAAATGAAAAGATATCGCAAGTCACGAAGCGGAGTGCTGATAAGATTGATCCAGCCCGCAATTTGGATAATAGTAATTGGAAACACGTTTGCAGGAACACAACCGTTGATAAAATCTGTTGGATATGATCTGTCATACATAGAATTCATGACTCCTGGCGTGATAATTCTTACTGCAATTTTTACAAGCATCTTTGGTGGTGTAAACACTTTGTGGGATAGAAGATATGGATTTATGAACAAGGTACTTGTGTCTCCAATTTCTAGATCATCAATTGCAATTGGTAAGATGCTTGCAATATCTTTGATCTCTGCACTACAAGCAAGTCTAATCTTGGGCATAGCACTTGCAATTGGCGTAAGCTTTTCCAATCCTTTGGTGTTCATACCGATAATGTTGATTGTGATTGCATTTTCACTTGGATTTTCTGGAATTTCTGTAATAGTGGCAGCTACGGCAAAATCGCAAGAAACGTTTTGGGGAATAATCAACTTTCTTGGCATGCCGCTCTTTATGCTAAGCCCTGCCCTATTTCCACTTGAACTTTTGCCAGACTGGTTAGCCTTTGTAGCAAAGCTAAACCCTGTGACTTATTCCGTGCTTTTGATTAGGGAGATGATGACTGGAACTGTACAAACCATTTCTATAGCCATGGAAATAGTGGTAATTTCGGTCTTTGTTGGTGCAATGGTAGCTTTGGCAAGCTATGTCTTTACAAGAGAGGTCAACAGGCCCTTCTAAATTGACCTAAATTGACAAAAACCCAAACAATTCCTAACTTTAGAGATCTTTTTGGTATTCCGCAACTCATGAGAGTTGAAAAGGCTCCCACTAGTAGTACTTGGGGCAGTAGCTATCTTACTGTTTAGTACGACTATACAATATTCTGTTGCCGAAACTGCTCCGTCTTATATCACCCAGTGGGGCTCACAAGGACTTCAGATAACCGGTCTATTTTCATTTCCACAGGATCTAGCAGTAGACTCTGCTGGAAATGTCTATGTTACAGATTATGGAAATAGGCGAATCCAGAAATTTGATAACGACGGAAACTTTTTACATACTTGGGGAATTAAGGGTTCTGGAAACGGACAGTTCCAAGCGCCTACTGGAATTACAGTTGGAGGAGATTCTGTTTATGTTCTTGATAATGACTTGAACCGCGTTCAAAAGTTTGATACTGTTGGCAAATACATCACACAATGGGGAGGCAAGGGTCAGGGACCAGGTCAGTTCATGTTGCCGCAGGGAATTGCAGTTGATTCTTTTGGCGATGTATATGTTGTTGACACTGGAAACAGCAGGATACAAAAATTCACATCAAATGGTACATACTTGCTATCTTGGGGAACAAGTGGACTTGAAAACGGACAGTTCCTTAACCCACGCGGAATTGCAGCAGATGCTCAGGGAAGTGTCTATGTGTCAGACTCTGGCAACAACCGAATTCAAAAATTCACAGCAGATGGAGTTTTCATAAAGATTTTTGATGTATCATCTGGCAGCAGTCTTAGGTATCCGCAAGGGCTAGCTGTTGATTCTTCTGGCAATATCTATATCGCAGATACTGGAAATAACAGAATTTCTAAAATAGACAGGAATGGAAAATCCTTGGCTATATGGGGAACCCAAGGAACGACAGATAGCAGCTTTAACAATCCAAAAGATGTAGAGCTTGATTCTGCAGGAAATGTGTTTGTAGCAGACAGCAGCAACCATAGAATCCAAAAGTTTGGTTATGTATCTACAGCGGCTGTCCAAGAAACACAAACGCCTCTGACATCATCTACACCATTAACACCACTGACACCATTGCCAAACGATAAGACTAATCCAATAATTAGCGCGCCATCTGACATAACTGCAGAAGCAACTGGCATCCTAAGCACAGTTTCAATAGGTCAGGCAACGGCAACAGATGCTAGCGGAATTGCCTCACTTTCCAATAACGCACCAGAAAAATTTCCACTTGGCATAACAATGGTAACCTGGACTGCAACTGATGCGGCAGGAAATGTCGCACAGGATACACAACGTGTTACCATATCAGATAACACATCGCCAGTAATATCTGCACCACAACACAAAACAGTAGAGGCAACAAATTTGGGAAATACTATAGATCTTGGTAGACCTTCTGCTACTGACGCCGTCGGAGTAACTTCGATAACAAACAACGCACCACTAGTCTTTGCACTGGGTGATACCATAGTAACATGGACTGCAACCGATGCTGCAGGAAACTCTGCAACTACAAAGCAGATAGTTACTGTTCAGGATACCACCAAGCCAGTAATCAGTGCACCTGCTGATGTAACTAGTGAAGCCACAAGCTCTGCAGACAACGTTATAATCTTAGGCGATGCTGCAGCAACAGACAATGGCGAGATACTGTCAATCACAAACGATGCACCACCAGTTTTTCCACTAGGTGATACGATAGTTACATGGACTGCAACTGACACTAGTGGCAATACCGCAACAGACACGCAAAACGTCAGTGTAGTTGATACTAGTGCCCCAACAATAGCGCCTCCATCTGATGTTGTCTTTGAAGCAGTATCGATTTCAGATAATCCTGTGCCATTAGGAGACGCAACGGCAAGCGATATTCAATCTGTCACAACAACAAATGATGCACCGTCAACTTTTCCGCTAGGTGATACCATGGTAACATGGACTGCAACTGATCCATCAGGAAACTTTGCTAGCGCTACTCAAAAGGTATCTGTAATTGATACAACTTTGCCAATTCTTATCCATCCTGCAGATGTGATTGCAGAGGCATCAAGCCCTGAAAATAATCTAGTATCCATAGGAGAAGCTATATCACAAGACATCATAGGAATAGATTCCATTACAAACGATGCACCAGTAAACTTTGCATTTGGTACAACAACAGTAACATGGACTGCAGTGGATACTTCTGGGAACTCTATTTCTGCCAGCCAGACAATAACAATACTAGATACAACTCCTCCAGAGCTTCAAGTGCCAAATGATATCATTGCTGAAGCGACTGATCCAGCCTCAAATATCGTAGAGCTGGGTATTGCCAGCGCACTTGACATCATTGATATAGATTCCATTACAAATGATTCACCAGCAACCTTCCCGTTTGGAGAAACAGTAGTGACATGGACTGCGATAGACACTTCAGGAAACTCTGTAACTGGTACTCAAAAGGTAACTATCATAGATACGACAGTACCAGAGATAGTTGCACCTGCTGACGTAACTTCAGAGGCAACTGATCCTACAAGCAATACAATAGCAATTGGTACTGCAACTACAACAGACATCATAGGAATAGATTCCATTACAAATGATTCACCTGCAAGCTTCCCATTTGGTGATACGATAGTAACTTGGACTGCGACAGACACTTCAGGAAACTCGGCAACTGCAACTCAAAAAGTAACTGTGATTGATACAACTGCACCAAACATATTTGCACCTGTTGATGTCACTTTTGAGGCAACTGATCCTGCAAGCAATATCATACCAATTGGTATCGCAACTACAACAGATATCATAGGAATAGATTCCATTACAAATGATTCACCTGCAAGCTTCCCATTTGGTGATACGATAGTAACTTGGACTGCGACAGACACTTCAGGAAACTCGGCAACCGCAACTCAAAAGGTAACTATCATAGATACGACACCACCAGAGATAATTGCACCTGCAGACGTAACTTTTGAGGCAATAGACCCTACAATCAATCCTGTTGTGATTGGTACCGCAACTGCAACAGACATCATTGATATAGGTTCCATTACAAGCGATGCGCCAGCAGTCTTTCCATTTGGGGAAACAATTGTTACATGGACTGCAACTGACACTTCAGGAAACTCGGCTAGTGCTACTCAAAAGGTAACTATCATTGATACCACAGCACCTTTGCTTACTGTTCCACAAGATGTTGTAACTGAAGCAGTCTCCATATCAGACAACACAGTTAAACTTGGTACTGCAACTGCAACTGACATCATTGATATAGATTCCATTACAAGCGATGCGCCGGAAACGTTCCCATTTGGGGAAACAATTGTTACATGGACTGCAACTGACACTTCAGGAAATTCTGTAACTGGTACTCAAAAGGTAACTATCATAGATACCACAGCACCAAACATAATTACACCAGATGATGTCACTTCGGAGGCAACTGATCCTGAAAGTAATATGATACCAATTGGTACCGCATCTGCAACTGACATCATTGATATAGATTCCATTACAAGTGATGCACCGGAAACGTTCCCATTTGGAGATACCATAGTAACATGGACTGCGACTGATTCATCAGGAAACTCGGCAACTGGTACTCAAAAGGTAACTGTAATTGATACTACATCTCCAGAGCTAATCCTTCCAGATAATATCATAATAGATGCTACATCGCTAGCTAACTTGGTCAATATTGGCACCGCAACAGCAACTGATATTGTGGATTATACCCCACAAATACAAAACGATGCACCAGAAACCTTTCAACTTGGTGATACCATAATAACTTGGACTGTAACTGACAAGTTTGGCAATTCTATATCTAGTACACAAACGGTTACGGTTCAGGCATGTGGAAATGATGTTTCATCTTATAATACCATAATTGGTGGGCCAACTGATGATAGATTATCTGGAACAAGCCTTGCTGATTTGATCTTTGGTTTAGCTGGTGATGATATTATATCAGGTGGAATGGGAGATGACTGTATTTTGGGCGGAGATGGCGAGGATATAATATTTGGTAATGATGACGAGGATTCGCTTTCTGGTGGTATAGGAAATGACATCATAAAAGCTGGCTTTGGAAATGATATGATTCATGGCAATGAAGGTTTGGATATAATAGATGGTGGGGATGACCACGATTCTTGTAACGTGGGAGAATCTCCTGGTGACGATCTTATCATAAAATGTGAATCAGGCCAGCTTTAATTATCTTGATTTAAACTTCACGCAAGAAAACAGACATGACATTCAAGGATAAAATGTGATCAAGCTAAAATCAGCTGGTTATAGCTCAATAACAAGTTTTTATTGTGTCAATCTTATGACGAGCTATTTTTCACAACCTATTCCGTCGTTATCTCCATCAAACCCATGTGGATCTGGTGGTAATACCTTGAAGTTCCTGTATGAAATTTCGCCACAATCCAAGTCAGGCGGATAAGGAGGTATACAAACATCAGGATATGAAGGGTCACATTGGTTCTCATTTGTAGGTGGTGGAGTAGGTGTTTGACTCTCCTTTGGAATTTCGTCAGGGCATCCATCCCAGTCTAGGTATCCGTTGTAGGTTTCTTTGTCGTAATCACACTGGTCTAAGCTGTTAGGTATGCTATCGCCATCAGAATCCGGGTCTGTTACAGGTAGAGTATCAGGGCATCCATCAGTATCTTGGTATCCGTTTATTGATTCCCGATCAAATGGACATGCATCATATGAATCAGGAATTCCATCATAATCAGAATCTTTTGGTGGAGTAGGTGGAACAGTGGTAGGTGGTTGAGAAGAAGGTTGTTTATTTTCCTTCAATTGAACCGTTTGAGTACAGCCAAATTTTTTAGCCCACGGTTCGCTTGAAAACTCGCTTTTGGAACAATATTGTTTTAGTATGCTTGCTTGATTGTTGTACAAAAGTTCAGAGTTGAGAACTTTGCCTGAACAAGTGACCTTTCCTACAACTCGTTTGTACTTGTCATAAGGTTGTTTGTCATCCTGATCAACTGTAATGATAGAACCAATAGGACAGAGTTTCTTTGTGAAATATGTTGCGTCTTTGAAACCTTTTTCTCCTTTTTCAGGCGCATTAGTTAAAGACAATCGAATTTTGTAATCTTTGAGATAGATCGTATCTCCATCAACTATTTTTGTTAACTTCCCACTGATGCATAGTGCTGTTCCTTTACACTTGTATTGAGGTGATGCTGATTGTTTTTTATCACTAGGAGCTTCAGATGATGCAAAAGATGTTGAAGAAATAAGTGTGATGGCAATCAGACAAAATATGATAATTTTCATACGTTCTAAATGATCTTCCTAAACAAAAAGGATTACGACACACAGCATGTTTTTGGCTTCAAGTGGAGGTAAACCATTTTTATGGGATCTCAATAGTTGAAGGAGGTCCGAACTTATTTTAGGTCGAATTTTGTAGCTTTTAAGTACAAAATGGGTCGAAAATAAGACCATGATGGTACCCTAATCCCCTCCGATTAGAGAATTAAAATGTCCTATAATTGATTCAAATTTAGTTAAGAAATAATTTATGAACACTTTCCGTGGTGACATGAAGTTTGTAAACCTCTTCTTCTTTTAGGATAAAAATCCGGTCATGATGCGAAAAAAGTTCCATCATATCTGCAATTTCGGCGCTAATAACAGTATTTGTTCGATAGGGACAAAATGTCATACCTTGTAATCGATTTTTATCGAACATCGCTTCAAGCTTAATTGCCTCCCTGAGTGAGGATTTTGAAATATCTTCTATGATAAAATCAAACAAACAAATGGGTTTTTTCTTGGAACCTGTAATTATTTTTTCAGTGATCTGGGCATAATAATGTACAAAATTTTTTGCCTGGGAATTATAGGGATGAATCGTAGCATCAAACCAGTTTAATTTTTTCAAAAGTTTAACGGCCCTGTAAATTGGCGGTCCACAAAATGTTTTAAACAAATTGGCTTCCTTTGTTATGCGATCCATCGATTTTAAGAGGTGTATCATTGAATTATCATCTGCGTACAAAACTAAATCATGTTTTTTTGGAATTTGCGATTGTGTTTTTAGCCATCTGTCGATCGCGTCTTTAACGATTGAATTTACAGATATTCCTCGTTGCTCGGCAGCTTCTCCAAGTTGAGAATGAATCTTCGTATCAATATCTCTGATGTGAAGATCCTTCACCATTTCTTAATGGTTATGTTCCTGATATATAAATAATGATACCATGGTACCAAAAAATACTAAGTATATATAATGGTACCATGGTACCGTGTCTGATGACTAAGCTCCCTGATGCCGGCTATGAAAAAATAATAGAAGAAATTCTTGCAATAGATGCTGTAGTACGTTATGTGGGCGTTGTAGACAACAGGGGAAGTTTAGTCTATAGTAAATTAAAGGAAGGCAAGAAGAGTTTGAAAACGCAGAAAGAAGAGGAGGTGTTTGCAGCTGATCTAAGTGTTATGAAGCTAATGCAGGAGCTATTCAATGATTCCCTAGGAAGAGTCACACTTGTGCATACAGTAAGGGAAAAACTACACCAATTAGTCTACTATATTGATAGTTTTATGATTTACGTCACATGTGAACGAAATATAGATAATCATACAGCCACAGAAATTTCAGACAAAATAGAATCAATACTCAAAAACACATTAAAAATTTGGACATGATTTGGAAAAAACGTTAAATGTAATAAATCTAGGCAACATTCATACATGAAAAATATCAAGATTCTGATTGCTTTCACATTAACAGCTTTGATTGCAAGTCCATTGCTTAACGCTAGCGCAATGGAAATGATGGAACACAAGCTGACTAATGCCAATGTGCCAGTAATAATACCATTAACAAAAGGCTATGTAGGCGGCTCTGAGGTTTTTTACATCTCAACTGAGGCTTCTGATGAGAGTCTGGCAAATCATTTGACTGAATTTTCAGGTTTTAGGGTTGCCTATACTCCAGCATTGCAAAAAACTCCAGCCGATGCCCTTGCACAAATATACGCATTTGAAAACGGAATAAAAGGCCCAGGTCCACTTGGATTCCAGTCAAATGTGGCGGACTCCCAACCAGGAGATCCAAATTACAGTCCACTGTGGGCTGTTAACATTGTAAAGTGGAATGACGGAGTCACACCACGAGAGCTCAAATCTCAAGTAGAAATTCTTGAAGCTCAAACCAATGATGAGCTTACAGTAACACCATCAGGATTTATTGTAAACTGTCCATTTGTCCAGTGGGAAGGTGGCAGCTTGCAGGTGCGTGAAGACGCAACACTGACTGATGAAACACCATACGGAGGTGGGCAGGTCTTGGAAATTGATACAGAAAACATGACAGTAACATTTGTAGCTCACCGCGGATTTGGACCGGATGGTTCTACAATATTCTATATTGCAACTGATGCATCTGTCAAAGATGTAGCTGATATGTTGGGTGTCTTGTTTGTTGAAAAGACAGGCGCTGCACTGATTTCAGGCGCTTCTTCTGATCTTTATGTATTCACAAACGGAATTGAGGGGTCAGGACCTATGGGATTTCAGGCAAGTATTGGATCAACCAATGTAGGCGGTGAATTTTACAGTCCACTTTGGAGAATCCAGGCAGCAACTTGGGCTGATCCTGCTTCTGCAGAATTTCTAACAACAACAAGCCAAATTACATCAGCAGGTTCTGAAGGTGCACTACAAACCGAAGTCGCAGGCGTTATAGTAAATTGTCCATTCGTTGAGGTAGGCGAAGAGTTCATGAAAGATGAGCAAATGATGGAAGATAAAATGATGAAAAAAGATTCCATGATGGAAAAAGAACACATGGATCCGCCACGAAAACAAATGGCAATGGGGGTAGATGCACATGATATCAAGTGTAATGCTGACTTGAAGCTTGTTTTTAAAGCAACAAACGGAATGCCAGCTTGTGTAAAGCCATCCAGTGTGGATAGACTAGTGGAGATTGGTTGGGCAGCAAGTCCAGAAGCAATGATGGAAAAGTAGATTCAAAACAATTCTAGAATCCAACTCTGCGAGATTATGCTACAAAGGGGAATGAAAAATGGTTTCATAATCCTTATACTGGAACCAAAAATACACCCAAGTTGGTCAGCTTCTTCCTGTGAATTCGAGCGGATCTGCAAATAAATCAATACAGTAGCTGGTCCTACAGGATCCTCACCTACAATTTATCAGCAATTGATATTTGTTTATTTGTCGTGGGTTGTTGAGATGATTTTTTTAGCTATGATTTTTGCTAACTCTATCACATGATCCTCTGGGTCAACATTAGAAGTTCCCCATGGCCCAACCTGAAAGAAAAAATTCTTTGAGAGGCATAACACGCTCATGCGTATGCCAGTAGCGTTGTACACATCAGCATGATATACCCTACCTTTTGATGCGTTGCATTGATCCGCATTGATTGATTCGACCTCAGAAACATCATAGGACATTCTACTGAAATATGAGCTGTCTGGTGCCTCTGTGAAATCAAATTGGGAGTAATAGTTTTCTGCATAATCACTAGAAGAGAATCTGTATAAATATACCATAAAGGCCAAATCTGAGTCTTTCACGTAATATTTTCTTGTAGCTCCTTCAACCAAACCTGGATAAGCTGATTCTGATTTGAGGGTTTGGCCAATTTGTAATTCGGAATCGATATCATTTAAGTCAGGCAAGATTTCAGTTACTGGTTTTTCTATTGGTAATTCATAAGCAGGAATTCGATCTGATAAATTGGTAAAATTCTTTACAATATCCGGCAGCTGTTCGATTAGAGAATCTTGTGATCCTAAATCAAGGGCTCTTACGTAAAATGACGCTACAGCAATCCCTCCTACCACACTTGTAATTGCTATGATGATTACTACTTTAACCGAGTCCATCTAATTTTCAACTTGAAAGCGTAAATTAAGCATTAGACTTTTGACTGTGCTGCTTTTTTTGTAGCTTCTAGGTATGCTATAGTAGTTGCCAAGTTTCCAAATCCCATTGAATTTAGTGATTCAGAAGGAACCATAACTATGGTACTGCCTTGAACTTTTATCGATTCGTATAACATGTTTGATTGTCTTAATGCAAAAGCAACAGGATTCTTAGAATATGTCTTTGCAGCCTCTTCAAATTTTTGTGCCACTAGCACTTCGGACTCGCTATATGTGACCCTCGCACTCTTTTCACGTTCTGCTTGAGCTTGCATTGACATTGCAGCCTCTAATTCTTGGGGAATAATCACCTGACGAATTTCTACGCCAGTCACTTCTACTCCCCAGTTAGTTGCTTCGCCTTCAATTATGGTTTTAACATGTTGGTTGATCTCTTCTCTTTTTGAGAGAACGTCTTGGAACAAAGATGAACCAATATTATTTCTAAGCGTGGTCTGGGAAACTTGCTGGATCATTTCGTTAAAGTTCTCTACGTTAAGAACTGCATCTTTTGCACGCTCTTCAACAATCTTGTACCTTAGTATTGCATCTATAGTTACAGGAACATTATCTCTTGTCAGCATCCTTTCTGCTTTGAATTCTCTTACTTTTTCTCTGACGTCTATTACAAGAATGTTATCGACAAATGGTATCCTAGTTTGAACTCCAGCTGGAACCTGTCGATTGTATTTACCCAGTCTTAGTATTACAGCTCTTTCATACTGCTTTATGATCATTAAAAACGCTGATGCAATTATGGGAATTCCTACAATTATTGATCCGTATATTACCCATTCGTTTGACCACATTGAGCCAACGGCAATTCCAACAATTAGAACTACTAAGCCAAAAATTACGATAGAACCGGATCCCTTTTGATGAATAATACTCTCTCGAAAATCAAACAAAGACATGTTATATTTTCTTCTCAAGCGGATTACAAAGGTATCTGTCACATTTTTTTACTTTAAAATTCAATTTTTAGGCACGAACGGAACAAAATAGATTCGAACCAATGGATCTGATAAAATAACATTAAAAGTTGCTTCCAAGTATATCTTTTAGGCATAAACAGCCCATACTATATTGTAAAATCCGACATTTTTCATATAGATTATAATAATAACCAGATTACTTTGATTCATGCCAAGTTCTAAAAAACTATTTTTGCGGGCAAAAAAAGTCATTCCATCAGGGATAAACAGCCCTGTCAGACGTTATGATCCATATCCTTTCTTTGTAAAAAAAGCACAAGGTAGTGCAATCTGGGACGTTGAAGGAAAAAAATATCTTGACTTTTGCAATGGATATGGCGCATTGCTTTTGGGACACCAAAGAAAAGAAATTATCTCCAGTGTATCATCACAGCTAAAAAAAGGCACACTTTATTGTGCACCAACAGAGCTTGAAGTGGAATTAGCAGAACTAATCAATAAAAATTATCAATCAATGGACAAAGTAAGATTAGTAAATACGGGAAGCGAAGCAACCATGACTGCAATAAGACTAGCACGAGGCTTTACAAAAAAGAAAAAAATCATAAAATTTGAAGGATGCTATCACGGTGCACACGATTATGTATTAGTAAAGGCAGGCTCTGGCGCTGCACATCAAGGAATAGCATTTTCAGAAGGAGGATTAGCTGAAGTTTCAAAACAAACACTTGTGGTTCAGTATAACAATTCACAAGAGCTTGATCATATATTACAAAAACAAAAAGATGTTGCAGCTGTTATAATAGAACCAGTCTTGGCAAACATGGGTCTTGTACCACCACAAAAAAAGTTTCTTTACGAGATTAGAAAAATAACTAGAGACCATGATGTACCTTTGATATTTGACGAAGTCATTACAGGGTATAGAATGTCAACAGGTGGGGCACAACAATATTTTTCCATCACACCTGATATAACCACACTTGGAAAAGCACTAGGAAACGGCTTTGTTATTGCAGCTATAGGCGGAAAAGCAGAAATCATGGACATGCTCTCTCCACAAGGTAAAGTATACCAGGCAAGCACGTATGCAGGAAATCCCGTATCAGTTTCAGCAGCTATAGCCTCTGTAAAGACCCTAAATGAGCACAAAAACAGGATATATTCAAAACTTGCAGTATGCTGTGCCATACTAGCAAGAACCATAGGAGATTTTGCAAGAGATATGAGGATTCCTCACCAGATTAATTTTATCAGCTCCATGTTTCAGATCTTTTTTACAGACAAGCCAGTAACTGATTATAGAACAGCAAAAAGAGCTGATGCAAAAAAATTCAAGAAATTATTCAATGCATTATTAAAAAACGGTGTCTTTGTAGCTCCATCCCAGTTTGAGACCATATTCTTGTCAGATGCACATACCATTCCTGACTTGCAAAAGACCATAGATGCGTACCACAAGTCTCTCAAAGCGGTGAAGAGTTGAAGTATAAAATCGGTACACGTGGTAGCCCACTCTCGCTTGCCCAGACAAACTGGGTGATAACAGAACTGAAAAAAAAATCTCCACAAACAGAGTTTGATGTAATCACAATCACAACAAAAGGTGACACTGATGCAAGACCGCTTTTTACAATAAACCAAAAAGGAATATTTGAAAAAGAAATTGACCGTGCGGTTGCAGAAAATAAAGTTGACTTTGCAGTTCACAGTCTAAAGGATGTACCAACTGAATTACCAGAAGGTCTTGTCCTGGCATGCATTCCAAAAAGAGAAGCTACAAATGATATTTTTATTTCAAAAGACGGTAGTACCATTTTAACAATAAAAAAAGGAGCAAAGGTTGGCACAAGCAGTCTGCGAAGGGCAGTCCAGGTATCACGGATTAGACCAGACCTTGTTGTAAAACCAATCCGGGGAAACATTGAAACAAGAATAAGAAAGCTTCAAGAAGGTGAGTTTGATGGTGTGGTTTTGGCACAAGCTGGAATTGCAAGGCTTGGAATTGATGTTAAATTTGAAAAACTAGCCACAAAGGATTTTCCTCCCTCGCCAGGCCAAGGCGCAATAGCTATAGTATCAAGAAAGGACAACCATTCCCTCATAGAATCATTAAAAAAGATAGAAGATCCAGACTCGCGAGCAGAAGTTGAGGCTGAAAGGGCGCTCTCACTTTTTGTTGATTCAGGATGCCGGTTTCCAGTGGGAGCACTAGCACAAATAAAAGGTGACAAGCTCACACTAAAAGTTACTGTGTATTCTATTGATGGCAAACAATCCATTAATGTGGAAAAAACAGGAGATCCACTACAAGCAGCAGAGCTTGGCAAACAAGCTGCAGCAGAACTTTCACAAAAAGGAGTTGCAGAGCTTGCCAAACACTGGAGAGATAAAGTGGAAGAGTGGAACAAAAATTGAAAGGGACAGTCTATATCGTTGGCGCAGGACCTGGTGATCCCAAGCTTATCACACTAAAGGCAGTTGATATAATAAAAAAAGCAGACGTTGTACTATATGACAGACTGGTAAGCAAAGGAATCTTATCCATGATTCCAAAGAATGCAAAAAAGATTTACGTTGGCCGTGATGTTGGCGATGACTACAAGCATCAACACTATACCAATGACTTGATGCTAAAATTTGCAAAGACAGAAAAAAACATTGTCAGACTCAAAGGTGGAGATCCTTTTATCTTTGGCAGGGGTGGCGAGGAAGCAGAGTTTTTAAAATTACATAAAATAAAATTTGAAATCATTCCAGGAATCACATCTGCAATTGGTTCAGCGGAATATTCTGGAATACCGCTTACTCATAGGGATCATTCCTCATCTGTTGCCTTTGTGACAGGCCATGAGGATGCAAAAAAGAAAAATGAATCTGTCAAATGGAAAAAGCTTGCAACCTCTGTGGATACAATTGTAATCATGATGGGGCTTTCAAGACTGGATGTAATCTGCAAGAATTTGGTTTCTGGGGGAATGGACAAAAAAACCCCAGTTGCTGTCATACAGGAAGGAACCACACCAAAGCACAGAATGGTCAAAGGCAATCTTGATACCATATCTCACATAGTAAAACAGGCAAAAATCAAGCCGCCATCTATAATTATAGTAGGCAAAGTCGTGAATCTATCCGATATAATAGGCTGGAGAAAATGATAGCAGGAAAGACAATAGCAATTACCCGTTCTAAGGAAGACTCGGCAGAATTTATCCAGCTAATCACAAACGCACAGGCAAGGGCAATTCCGCTTCCAACAATCGAGCTGGTATCAAAGGGGGAAAAGATAGTTGACGAATTTCTAAAATCAATAAAAGAAGATGATCCTGATTTTTCCGTCTTTATGAGCTCAAAGGCAGTCAAGCTATTGTTTGATACAGCAAGAAAGGTTTCAAAATTTGAAAAGCTACAGCTTGCAGTTGCAAACACTACAGTAATTGCAGTGGGTCCAAAGACAAAAGCTGCACTTGAAGCAGAAGGAATCAGGGTCGCACACATGCCGCAACGTTACTCATCAGTGGGAATAGGCGAAGTCATTACAAGACTAAACCCGGAGGGAAAAAAGGTAATCATACCACGTAGTGGTGCATCAACTCCGTTTCTTGCCCAACTGCTTGAAAAGATTGGATTGAAAGTAAAAGAGATCTATCTTTACGATGTGTGTGCTTTTAGGGATACATCGCAGTGGAATGAATTTAGAGAACTTTTTACAAATAACAAAGTTGATGGGATAATATTTACAAGTGCATCATCTGTTAATGCGTTTTTTGAAATAATGTTGATGGACTCGGATGAAAAAAAATTATTGCAAGACCTTCAAAGGATTAAAGTTGTTGCAATCGGACCGTTTACTGCAGAAGAGCTAAAAAAAATTGGCACCAATTATATCATTGCAGACGTGCATACAGTTTCAGGAGCTTTTGAAACAGTAAAAAACTGCTTCAATTAGCTTGACTAGAATAGAAAGTGTTGATTCAAAAATTATGAATGAACCTATTCCTATTTCGTTAAATCATTTCTCAAAGAAGCTCTAATCTAAGAATAAACTAAGAAATTCTTAAACTTTGGACAACGAATCTCGGATCACGCAAACAATATTTCACAAGAAATGAAATCAAAAAGTAATATTCTCACATGGTAACACTATCTTTATTTATGCGAAAACGATTTGCGAACTTCAATGACTAAAAAAGTACTAGTAGTCACATCATTGACCGCAATTTTTGTAGCATCGATGATCATGGTACCAGCTTTTGCTGGAGGTCATCTGACATTCGACGAAGTGGAAGTAGAGGGAAGGTCCTTAGAAATTGAAGTAACTGCAGATATTCCACAGGATGGTTCAGCTGGGGCGTTTGGTTATGGTGCTTTTGGCACTAAAGCAATTCTTGCAATCGCAACTCATGGTGGAGTTGGACCTGACAGTGAAAGCCAAACAGGTGCCGCTGATCCAGTTCTTCATACCCACGCAGTAACAGCAAAAACCGTTACTCCATGTCCAAGTGGACTTGCAATAGCTTCAGCTTCCTTTGAAGAGGTAGGTGACCTTGAAGTCGATGGCAACGAAATTGAGGTAGAAAACATTTCAAAGAAAAAAATAGGGAAATTAACGGGCACAATTGTTTCATTCACTCTCACCCTTGTGGGTGGCGATATTTGCATAAACGTCGTTGACAGTGCGACGTCCGATTAGCCAAAAATCCCTTTTTTCTTTTTTATTTAATTCTCCAACAAATCATAACCTACGATATAATCTAGTTACTAACGAAAAGTATCCTAAAATTACGAACAAAAGGGGGGCTTTGCCTTTTTACTCTTTGATATTTAATAAAAAAATAGGAAGTGAAAGTATTTGACTACTTTCGGTTTGCATCTGAATAGATCTTTTGTAGCTTTGCAGCAAGCTCTTTTTTTGCGTCTGCTTGCGTAACCATCGAGGTCCAGACCTTACTAATGGCTTCAAAGACCGCATCAGCTTCTTTATCCAATACTGGACCAAAGCCTGACTCTATCTTCTTTTTCAAACGTTCAGTCTGTGCTTGATTCAGTGCTGCAAAAAAGGACTTGTGCCATGCCATCATCGCGTGTTCTACAGGATCTATTGTTTGGCAGCCACAACACTCATCATAAGGCTTGTCTGAGCCACATGCGCATGTTGCATTTTTTTCCATGTTACAGGATTCTGTTGTACATTCCATGTTACTTTCTTATACTAACTATAGAAAGGTAAGTATATAAATTGGAAAGTAACTACATTGTAACTAGGTGATGATCTAGTAAGTTGAACCAACAAGAGCTCAAAACGGTCACAGATCAGATGATGTGCTGTCCTGTTGATAACACATTCAAATTAGTTGGCAAAAAATTCACGGTGCATATTCTCCGTAATATCATATTGTCGAACCAATCAAGATTTAATCAATTTCTTGATTCAATCGAGGGAATAAACCCAAAGACACTTTCTGTCAGATTAAAGGAGATGGAAAAAAACGGACTGATTAAAAGACAAATCTATTCTGAAACACCAATTCGCATAGAATATTCTGTGACAGAAAAGGGTGAGGCATTAAAGCCAATACTTATGCAAATGGCAGCATTTTCAATGAAATATTGTTGCGGGGATGTATTCAAAGATGGCAAACCAAGAACACTCGAACAAGTCTTTGGAAAATCTAGATCTTAACGCGAGTCCTAAAAGACCAAGCAAAGTTTTATGATTAAGCTAGCAAAAAAGGCCCTGCAAATATTTAATGGATGTTTGAAGACTCTGACCAAATTTGAATGACGCTTTTAGGATTTTCATCTTCTTTGTTTTTTTCATCTAATATTTTTCGTTTGTTTTGTTGGTGTGCTTTGTCATTTATATGAGCATCAATATTTTTCTCATCGACATCTGCTGAACAGATATTGCAGTATAGACTCAACAATGTTATTTAGAAACATCCACACTTAACCATATGTGAAGGTTGTAGATGCCCTCAACGCCGAAAGAGTTAACAGGACTCCAGACAAGGCAATCATACTTTCTTGTTTGGTATCCTATTGTAAAAGTAGCTAGTGACTAGTAATATTCACAGGTGGCTTGACTCAAAATGGTATCAGAATTACAAATTAGAAAAGAAGAAACTGACCAGAGAATATTTATCTTCTCGGTTCACATATGTTTAATTAGTTAAGACGGTAATCAAATCTTAATGATGTTCCTAACACTCATTAAATTCAGAAAAAAAGCAAGTGATGTAGTTGAACTCGGAAAAAAAATCATGCAAAACTTACCACCAGGTATAAAGATAATTGGCACCTACTGGACATTAGGAAGATATGATGCTGCCTGGCTGTATGAGGGTTCAAATGAGAAAGACGCGGTAAGACTATGGCTTAATGCTGGAGACGTGGTTCGAACAGAAACCTTGGTTGCTATATCAAGGGAAGAAGCACTAAAACTCCTTTAATGAAAGCGTACAGAATTTCAGCTATTACACTGTTCGTTAAAAATATGGATATATCGTGTAAATTCTATTCTATAATACCTGGCTTCAGACTAGTCTGTGGCGGCACGTCTGATTCATTTACAACATATGAGATAGGAGAGGGTAGCAAGATGTATCTTAACTTGGAACTAAGAAATGAAGATAACAAAAAAGATTTTGGAAGGATAATTTTTCATACATCTAACGTAGATGAACTTTATGCGTATCTAAAGAAAGATTATAATATTTCAAAATTGGGTTCTTTTGAAAATGAACCAACCAATGCTTCATGGGGAGAAAGATTCTTTCACATGCGAGACCCAGATGGTTACCAGCTCTCCTTTGCAATGCCAATAAAGAAAAAAGTACAACCAACTAAATCCCCTAATGATTTTGCTCGTCAGTATGGAACCGGTATGAGAAATAGGCGCAAGCTTGGAAAACATAGCAGGCATTATGAGCAGGGTTAGGAATTATATTCATTAATAGATAATTTACATTGTGCCCTTTGAACGTAAACCCATACAAGCAGAGCCGACATGCGCTATGTGCGGAAAGCTAGTAAAAAAACACACCCCTGAAGAAATGAAAACCTGTATGGAAGAAAGGCGAAGACTTTTGAAGATGTAGAATTGATGATTTAGAGATAATTTCCTTTCTAGAAAAAAGGCGTTATCAACGAAGTTTAGGAATTATCATTAATGCCTGTATTCGTCACCACAGTCACCAATTAACGCAAATAAATCTTGAGATTTGCAAATTACTGCCTTGATCTTGTCATTGTCATGACTATCCAATTTCATATCAAAGACACGACAATTCTCAGCCATGTGTTCAGTAATACCTAGTCGTACGCCTATAATTACACCGGCAACTTCGGGCTTGTCTAGAATATAACGTGTAGCAACATTTGCAATGCTGACATGGTGCTTTTTTGCTATATCATCAAGTACTGCAAGTAGCTCTTGAAATAGAGCCCATCCACCCCAGGCATCAATCATGTTCTTGTATTTTTGTAAACTCAATGTATCTAGTTGAGGCCTTGTCGGTTCCGGCTTTCCTAGATATTTTTCAGACAAGAATCCTCCAAGAAGAGTTCCATAAGCGAGCAGTTTGATGTCATGTTTTTGGCAAAACGGAGTCATCTTGACTTTAGGTCTCTGGTCTATGATGGAATATTGGATCTGGTTTGATACTAATTTGAATCCATTTTCTACCATAATTTCGATTCTTCCCGTATCAAAATTTGTCAGTCCAACATGCCGTATCTTTCCCTCATCTCGAAGCTTTGAGAGATGATGTAATGCATCAAGGTAGCTTGTATCGTTATAATCCCACCAGTGAAACTGGAGCAAGTCAATTACCTTTACATTCATCCTGTGAATGGACTTGTCAATGTAATGTTCCACAATTGATCTAGTCATTGGACCTGGATTGGGGACAAATTTTGTTAGAGCCTGTATTTTGTCAAGTTCGTCTTCGCCCTCTTTCTTTGCAATTTTTCTTCGAAATTCACCAATGTATTCTTCGGCAGGTCCGTAAATGTCTGCCATGTCCCATGTTGTAAAACCAGAATCATGATACGAAAACATCTCAGAGATGGCAGATTCTGTGTCGATTTGACCATGGCCTCCTGCTACCTGCCACATGCCGTTTAGGATTCTGCAGATTTGCAAGTCAGATGTTAACTGGTAGGTTTTTTGTGATTGTGACATTTTGATTATTAGACTCCTATCGTAGGTCTCTTTGCCAGAAATTTCTTTCCACATTTGAAACAGAGATGTTTCTTATGCGGATTTACAGCATACCATCCGCTGTCTATGTGCTGTGTGCCACAATATGGGCAGTAAAGGCAAACTTTTGTTTCCGTATTCTATTTAGTTTGACACCCTACAATAAGATTTAGGGTTTCATGTGAAACACATTTTCTGGTTGAACTTTGAGAATTACTCTTTTTTCCGTTGGTGATCTAAACGGATACTTGTCAACACCTAGATACCTCTTTGCCAGCTTGTCAATGTGGTCATCTACACCTTTTGATGTCTGTTCAATTACTTTACCTCTTATCGTCACCATGTTGTATGGATTGTTATGCTCAACAATAGATATAGATACACGTGAATCTCTTGATACGTTTTTTTGCTTAGTCCTTCCTTCTGCAGTATTTATCAGAATTGCTTTCCCATCAAAATCAATCCATGTAGGAGTGATCTGTGGCGAACCATCTTTCATAAGAGTGGCAACGAATGCAAAGTTCTTTCCTGTCAGCAGCTGTATTACTGAATCATCAATCTCTCGGTCAATCTGCATGATGGTTAGACATACTACTAGCTTTTCAAGTTTTTCAAAAAATTAGGTTCGAATCCATTTAGTTCCACCACTTTAACGATTCTTAATTCAGAAAGGTTTGAAAGATAGAATTCAATATCAGAAAATAATGTCTTCAGACGATTTAATGAAATCAGTTGTAATTATGATACAAGAAGGCATCGGAGATACAATGCGTTTGTATTCGATTCTACTTACTCTTCGGAAAGAAGAACCACTCTCACTTTCTGATCAGCATTACCTACAAGAACTCATCGAAAAAAATCGCTAGACCAGCTATCTTACAACCATGACAGGACAACTTGCATGATGCATTACTTTAAGAGAAACACTTCCAAGCATCAATTCTTTGATAGGACTCATACCTCGACTTCCCATTATAATTAGTTCACAATCCTTTCTTTTTGCAACTTCAATAATTTCGTGTGCGTAGTCTCCTTGCTCTAGAACAGTTTCGACTTGCACATTACCTTGTAGTGCTTGCTTTTTGCATTGTTCTAGTAATTCTGTTCCCTTTGCTCTTAGCTCATCGATTAGTTCAAATGTTGCCGCGCTATCTCCGCCATACTCCCAATCAAGCACAACATGAACTACATATAATTTCGAATTACATTTTTGCGCTAAAAAGACAGACTTGGCAAAGGCCTTTTTTGAAGATTCAGAGCCGTCCACTGCTACAAGTATCTTTGCAAACAATTCATGATTACTTTGTCGTCACTAATAATTTTGTTGAAACCGTTCGCAGAATAAAATCCTAAGGCAAAGAAATAACACTGCCCTATTATTCGGTAGCTACTTTTATCAATTCAGAAATTTGTCTGCCTTTTCCTTGAGGCAGTGCTGTTATTCCGCCAGTCAAGCTTTCAGTTACAATGCCTTTGCCCGCAAGTACTTTGACTGCCATCAACGAAGTATTTCCCGCCATGCAAACAAGCAACGACTTGCCTTTAGACCCATCCAGAGCTTTGCTTAGCTCTTCTGGAATTTGTTGTGTTGCTAATAGCTGCTCGACTGTTCTTGCCTTTAGCACAGAGATCTTGCTTTTATCAACGCCAAGAGATTTTGCAATTAGCTCTATTCCTTCCTCCCGTGGAGTATACTGGGTATGAATCCAGATTACCCTATCATAATCTTTAATGTTTGATACAGCTTCCTGCATGGAAACCTGAGTACGGTTCTGCTTCTTTCCAATCGCTTCCAGATTCTTTTTGTATTTTTGTATTCCGTCAGCAACTATTACGACAAACTTTCCTCCACCGCCAAAGTTTGCCATCTGCATCACAGAATAAAGTGCAAGAGCACTGCTTTCGCCTATGTCATGACCTTTGTCTACAAAAAACTTTAGCAGACGTTTTGCCTGCTCAAAATCTACTTCATGTTGTCCAGCATATAGCTCAGGCTCGTAGAACTTCAAGCCTGATGCCTTGCTTTTTGTCCTAATTCCTGCAACATCTTGATCACCAAGCGGAAACACTACATGCAGCGACTTTTTTCCATATTTTTCAGACAAGTATCTACTCAAGCCGCCAGATGTGCCGCCTGTACCAAAGGTGCAGACAATTCTAAAGTCTGCCAGCGAATCTCCTTTTTCATGTAGCTGTTGGTCTATCTCCTGTGCGGTAACAGTTTTGTGTACATCGATGTTCAGTTCGTTGTCATACTGTTCTGGGCAGAAACAGCCATAGATCTTTGCAAGAAACTTTGCCAAGTTTATGATGTCTTGGCCAGCTAAAAGTGATTGTACCTCAGAGCTTGCTTTATCAAAAATTATAGGGTCAAAGCCAAGCTCAGATAATTGTGAGCGAATATTAGCAGCGGTTGCTTTTGCAGCCAAAAGATTTGGGTTTTCCTTCATTCCTGGAGCGGGGCAGATGTCCATGTCAAGATTCATGGTATGTATTTTTTCATTTCTTAGCTCCTCAAAGACTCCTTCTTGCAGCTTTCTTGAGACTAGGGCAACTACATTTAGTTTGAGCTTAGATAACTGGCCAAGGGCTATACCAAAGTTGCCTGAGGTAGCTTCGATTACTGTCTGTCCACTCTTAAGCTTCCCTGTAACAATGGCGTCATGAATTATGTGAACTGCAGGCCTTACTTTTATCGAGCCTGCCAGCAAGTTTGAATCGAACTTGCCGAAAACTTTCAGATCTGAATCGGCAAGATTCAAGTTGTAGACGTTTTTTGCACACTCTATCAAATCTTCAGTAATATCAATCAGGGGTGTTGCATTGACAACCTTCACTTTGCCTGCTTTTTCTTCTACGTGAGGAACCTTGCTCCATATCTCTCGCTTAAAATGCTCAAGCAGAGAGCTGTCAATGTTACTTCCATTTAGTTCCTGCAATCTTTCCCACTAGCTATCATGTGCAATAAGGTCTTATAAAAGGTGAGAAAGTATAGTCGTATTTTTGATGCCGTTTGTATTTGAAAACTAGTGTTATCTCACAATCATGAGAATGTCATCATTTTTACTCTTTGTCAATGAATCTTTTATAGTGGTTTTACGAAGGAAATCGTAGTATGACCAAGTTACAACAACGAAAGATTTCTGATCTAAAGAAGGAAATCAAACGCCTTGAAAGGATGCTTAGAGAAAGCGATCAAACCAGAAGTAGTGTTGCACGAGAGTTGCTTAAAATTGCAAAATAAAAAATTGTTTTAATTAGCTAGGTCTTACCGGATTAGCAACTATTCTTTTTTAGGATCCTGCCCACAAATTATGTTTACTGGCCTTTTGTTGGATCGATAACTTTTCCCATAAACAGGATCAATCCAGTTCTGTCATCCTGAATTAGAAATATGAAAGGATGATCTGCCCTGAATATTTCCGGTGGCGGCTGGATACTCGTGACTCCAGATACTATACCTGTAGCTGCTGCGGCTTCTGTTCCCTTTTCATCTACTGCAACAAACGCTTTATGGAAAACACCAGTAACGTAGAGATCTTTTTGTCCGTCAATTCCTGACAAGTCAGCTGATTCTGGATCAAAGACAGAAGGCATTCCCATGGTAGCAAGATCATCATTAAGTGAATATGTTGTTTCTAGCTTGAATTTTGGCATGTAAACGTTTACTTGTTTTTTCATTAGATTACTCTTCCATTGGTTTAGATTTTCTACCGACAGTTTCTTTTCAAGAGACTGCAGATCATTTTCTTTTGGCAACAACACAAGCATTGACAAGTCCTCTCCCTTGTAGGACATTTGCAGGATCTGCAAGTCATCAGTTGAGCCATAGTTGAAATTTTGCTCCACGTTCATCATTGGAACCTTGGCAGTTTCTTGTTCTGATATTTTAAAATCATCTTCTCTTGTCAACGTTTCATCAAACTGTACAGTCCAATTTCCTAAAAAGTAGACAGCGTTTGTAATCACTGCTCTTGTTAGATCATTAATTGAACCCTCAGGAAGCAGGTTTTTTATCTTGTCATTTGTCTTTTCTTCAACCCAGCTGTTTATTGTCTTACGTGATTCTTCGGAACGAGTTACAAAATCAAGGTTTTCAGTCTTTGCAAGATAATACGTTTCTGTTACATCTTTGTATTCGTCTAGAATTGGAAATTTGTCCTGAATCCAAAGCGCATTTGCCGTACTTAGAATATAGTTTTGAGCTGGTTTGTTCAGGTCAGATATGGTTTGATGTGCATAGTCTCTCCTTGCTTGATCGTCTCTTACAAAATGAAATACTGAGTGGATCTCGTCTTGGGTTGTACCTCTTGCTCCTTCATATAGAATGGAAAATGCGCTTGAGATGCTGTAGGGGGAAAAAAATGCGTTTTCTTGCTTTCCTTGTGCCAAATTCGCAAACATTTCAAATCCAAACACGTTGTTTAGATTTGCAACCTCTGCAACAGACGTGGGTTCAGGCTCACTTTGTTCAGGTTTTGGATTTCCCACCAGAGTGTGTGACTGGGTTATTTCGTCAATTTTTTCTTCCAGAGTTTGCAGTTTTTGAGGTCCTGCGTTGCCATAATTGTAAATAGATTTTGTTTGGTCCCCCATTGTGATAGTGGTTATGGTTGATGGCGCATCAGTGAATTGGGCCTCATACCTGTCATCTAGTGAAAAATAGTTGGTTTCATAAATGAGGGAAATTAGTTCCTTGACTTGATCAATAGGAATCTCGTAGGTTCTGATTCCCTTGGTCTCTACAAAATCCATTCCATCATAGTTTACAGTCCCATTTCCGTGAATCGATATTGAGTAAATCGGGCAGAACCCGAAACATGCGGTTCGTTCAAGCTTGATTGTTACATCACTCAAATCAGTTGGAATGATAGATGGAGACCAATTCGTTTTTGCCCATCCACGCTCAATTAGTTTCTCTTTTGTTTCAGGTTTTACACAAGCGGGATTTCCATTACTTGATTTAATCGTAACCACAAGTCCTTCCTTGCAAACAATTTCATCTGCAGCAATTCCTGATTTGAATTGCTTTAATGGAGCATCGACTGGTTCAATGTCTTCCACTTCTGAAACTAGCAGAGTGGCAATATACTCAGAAGATTGTATTTCATGACTGCTAAATGGATATGGTTCAACCTCAATTAATCTGATGTAGTATCCATCAAAGGTTTGTAAGGCAAGACTATCACTTTCACCCACAGTCAGAGGAAAGCCAATGTTTTGTTCACCTTTTATTACATTTACTGCTATCGATACCCTGCCTTGCCATACGCACAGGACATCGGCAGGGCATCTGGAATCTTCTCTAACATTAACAAATCTAATCCAGATATTTTCTGACTCGAAAAATGCGAGCTCGTCTTGTCCAAGCTGAAATTCTTCTTCAAGTTTTGGGTAAACAGTAGGATCCGAACTAACTGCTGGATTACCATATTGAGCATATGTTGATTGAATCGATAGAATTATCAGAGTTGAAATAATTGAAGTAATGATTAATGCTTTCGTGACGAACATAACCAATCTACATTTTTATAGATTGCTGATAAATTGTGGGTGCGAATCCGGTAAGATTCGGCAGTAAATGAGACTAAGTTCCTCTGTTCATGAAAAACTATTTTTCAGTTGAAATAAGATTCAATCTAGAAAGTAACCCTATGAAATAACCTCTAGTGTGAGATTACTCAAAATTAATTAACATTAAGCAGATTTTTTCGGTTTTTTCCTATCAGTCATTATTTAGGATTGTTCCTATTCCCTGGGTGTCAGTAATGCTGCATCCAACACAGGTTGATAGGTTGACAAAGAATGTCTCATTTGGCTCTGGTACAGTGTTACCTATTACACGTATTGTGATTGTCTTTGTTATTTCGTTAGCTGCAAAGTTTAGTGTTCCAGACTTTGATACATAGTCAGATCCTGCAGTTGCAGTTCCGGGTGCTGTTGCATAGTTTACAGATGATGTACCTGTTGTATCACCTGATCTTGTTACTGTAAAGACAAAGTTCTTCTTGCCAGAGTTTCCTTCTGCTAGTGTTACATCATTAATTGAGATTGTTGGTAGTGGAGGTGAATCATCATTTGTTATTGTTCCTACTCCTTGAAGGTCAGTAATGTTGCATCCAACACAGTTGGATAAATTGACAAAGAATTGCTCATTTGGCTCTACTGTAGTGTCACCATTTACAGATACAGTTACTGTCTGGGTTAGTGCACCACCATCTGCAAAGTTTATTGTTGTTGCAGATATGGCAGTGTAATCAAGCGGGGCAGCTGCAGTGCTACCTACCGTGGAATAATCTACAGATATTGCGCCAGCATTGTTAGATCTTGTTACGGTAAATACAAAGCTTGTTGTTCCAGCGTTTCCTTCTGCTAGTGTTACATCATTTATTGAGATTGTTGGTAGTGTTGGAGTTGATGGAGAAATAGATAATAAAATATTGTTTACATTTAGTCTCTTATTTGTAAGGGTCTTATCACCTGCCAAGGGATCACCTTTGGTTAAAATGAGATTTTTTACTTCAAGCCAAGTCAGTGCTTGGTTTACAGACCATGTAAGAGCTGCAGCTCCTGTAACATGTGGAGCGGCCATGCTTGTTCCGCTGGCATAATAATATTGATTGTTAATCCAAGTAGATGCGATATTGACTCCTGGTCCTGCAATGTCTACAGAAATAGGTCCATAATTTGAAAAACTTGCATATTTGTCATTACTGTCTGTTGCTGCCACAGATATTATGTTATCCAAGTTGTAACTTGCCGGGTAGCTTGGAGTAGTATCAATGTTGACACCAGAATTTCCTGCAGCAACAGCATGAAGTATTCCATTATTCATTGAGTTGTACAGTGATGTAGAGTATCCACCTCCACCCCAGCTGTTATTAGTTACTCGTACGTTGATTTCTTTTTGTTTGAGATTGGAAAAATAATTAAAACACTCTATGGCGTCGGATGTAAAGCCGCTTCCATTTTTGTTAAGAAACTTGCAGGCAACGATTGTAACATGGTGGTTTACACCCACTATCCCTTTCCCATTATTTGCCACAGCGCCTATAGTCCCTGCAACATGGGTTCCGTGTCCATTATCATCTAATGGATTTCCGCTGTTACTTATCGCATTCCAACCATGAATATCATCAACATAACCATTAAGATCATCATCTAGTCCATTACCTGCTATTTCACCAAGATTTGTCCAGATGTTTGCAGATAAATCTTCATGATTGTAGTCCACACCAGTATCGATAATTCCTACTATGATATTAGAAGATCCTGTTGAAATACTCCAAGCTTCTGGTGCATCTATGTCAGCATCAGGTGTTCCCGCAACGTTATTCACAGTTTGACCAGTGTTGTCTAGTCCCCAAAGAAGATTGCGATATGTATCATTTGTGTTTATTGTATCAATTGTAATGATGTAATCTGGTTCTGCAAATTCCACACGCGGATCAGCTTTTAGTTTTTCAATAATTTCACTGTTAACAGTAGTGGAAGTCTTGACTAGTTTTGTTGTAGGTTTACCATGATTTCCATCACCTAATGATTTTTTTTCTTCTAATCCAAAATCACTTTGAAAATCTTTGTAAAAATTCTTAATCTCTTCTGGTGTTATGTCGCTCTTAAATCCAATTATGAGTTGGTGTGAGGCAAATTTTGGCTCTTTTTGTCCAGTTATGAATTGTTTAAAAGGTAATTCTGGTAGAGATGGATCGCGATTAATTTGACCAAAGTCATTAACTGAAACCTCTGGTGATTGCGCAAATGCACTGATTGTTGGAATAGTTAAAATCAGTAGAATAGCAAAAATTCCTGCAATACGATGAACCATTAAATCCTTTTTTCATTATTGGCTAATAAAGACGTTGCAATGTACTTTTGTACAAAACGTATAGGTTCGAATCCAATGAGACCCAGCTAGCATCTTGATCGTATTTTCAGCCAAGTTTGTGGCTAGAAGTATTTCTTATTGGAATTAAATTGGGTCCAAGCTTTTGCGTAGCTATCCATCATGAGATGGATTAGTTTGTCATACGAATCTAGTGTTGAAAGCCTAAATTGTACATACATTTTTGCAAAATTACTGGTCAGTTCAATTTGAGATAGTGCCATATCTGTGATGAATTTCCAATACGCATCAAAGGCTCCAAGTGTTGTCTTGTCCATTCCTAACTTGTCAAAAAATTCCTTTTCAGATACATAACAAGTGCTATAGAGGTCATCTATCGTGTGTAGATATTTTGTGTAAAGATCAGAATAAAGTTGTGTATAGGTTGGAATCTGGGATTCCATTTTTCTAATTATCTTTGATGTGTTATTTTTCATAATATCACAGACGGAAACAGCATCCTTTTTTTCTGAAGATTCTACCTTTCTCTTTGCAGTTTTGATTGTTTCAGCCATTTTTTCTTTGGTCATGTTCTCAACTGATGTGATTTTTTCTGTCGTTTCTTTTGTCATTGTTTTTAATCACATTCTCATCGTTGTTAAGTTTGTTCTTTACATACATTTCTTGCCAAAGCGTTATCTTAAAGCATGTTTTGTGTTTAGGTTAAAGTAATAGTAACGCACCTAGGTCAAAGATATCGTTCTAAATTTATATCAAGCACTTGTAATTGACTTTTGAGCATTCGTGATGGATTTACATTATAGATGCAGAGGATGTGCCTTTCTACCACCCATCTCAATTCTTTCTTTTGACAGGTGTCTTACAAGCAGGGTTTCAGCCATCTCAATCGCGCGTCGTGCAAGTTCTTTTGCACCATCTTGTAGCTCTTTGCTGTTTGCTACATATTTTATGTTATTTTCCATATCCTCTGCAGTCCAGCCCCGTGAATGAGCAATAAAAGGAAAAGGAGGAAAGACAAATCCAAGCTCAGAAAAAAATGCAAACATCTGGCCTGCAACTGCTTGCACGTTATCCTGGCCACCAGTTATGATAAATGCAGCAACTTTGTTTTGGATGAGAACTTTGTTTGCAATTGTGATCTGATTCTGGATACAGTTCATTCGTTCTATCATCTTGTAGTAAAGCGAGCTTGCAGCTCCCCATCGTATCGGGGTGGCAACAAGTATGACATCGGCCCAGTAAACCAGCGCTTCATAGATTTTATCCATTTCATCAGTTGTGTCCATCTGGGTAATAGAACAAGGCCATGTGCAAGCATGCGCACTCTTGGAGTAGTACCCTTCGCAGTTACGGAATTTTAGCTCGTTTAGCTTGATAAGCATGGCTTCAGCCCCAAGTGCAGTTTTGGCATGATTGATTGCTATTTCTAAAAGCTTGTCTGACGTGGAGTATCTAGGATTTTTTGCATCCATTATCGTAGTTGATATTCCAACTACTCTGATTGGCCCATCTTTTCTTTCAAGTGGTCGCTCTAGCGGATGTGGCGGATGCGATAATTTGTGTCTCCCAGTTTTTGGTTTGGGATTGATAAAGAGATGGCCGTTGTCTATGCGCAGCTCATGTTGTGGAACGCGGTCTTCCTCAAAGCCTGGTTCACCCTCGCCACTTTTTCTGTTAAACTTGTAGTGATGCCAAGGACAGACAACAAACTCGCCGTCAAGATGACCTTGACCAAGTGGTCCTCCCACATGATTGCATATTCCAGAAATTGCTCCAAATTCTCCGTTGGAGTATGAGAGAGCAATGGTGATATTGCCAATCTTTATCTCCCGCATTGGTGGTTCCTTTAGAGAATCGACAGGACCTATGTCGTGCCAGTTTTTATCTGACATGTCTTGTTTAGAAGTCTTCAGATGCTAATAATATTGCTGATAGTAAATTCGCGCTCTTAGCTGTCCAGTGCATATTTTTCAGGCAGATCAACAAGTAATAATTCTGCAGGTTTTGCTGCCTTTACCAATAATCTATTTTCATCTTCTACTCTTGCCGCATCTCTTGATTCCATGTTATTATGATTTAATGTCACTTTGCCATTTATCACAAACAAATACGCTTTTCTATGGTTTTTTGGTTCGTAATTAATTTCCGTTCCCGGAGTTAATGTTGCGATGTAAAAAGAAGCATCTTGGTGTATATGCAACGCCTTTTCATTTCCAGAATTTTCGGGTACTATTATAGGCAGGAATTTGTTTAACGCCTCTTCTTTTGTAAATTTTCGTTGTTCCCATGATGGTTCCAAATTTTTCTTGTTTGGAAATACCCACATCTGTAGCAATCTTAGCGGTTTTTTTGTAGAGTGGTTGTTTTCCGAATGCGTTATGCCAGAACCGGCAGTCATTCTCTGCACTTCGCCAGGATAAATTACCCCATTATTGCCTCTGTTGTCTTTGTGCTCAAGCTCGCCATCTATCACATACGTCACTATCTCCATATCCTGGTGTTGATGAAAATCAAATCCTGTTGCAGGTTTTATTGTATCATCATTGAATACTCGAAGAGGTCCAAAATTCATCTTATCTGGATTAAAATAATCTCCAAAAGAAAAATGATGAGTTGTGTCAAGCCAATCACTTTGATTTCTGTAATGCTCGTCTGATTTTATTATCTTAATCACAAGGATACGGTGCCATTTCTACTTTTTAAACAAATAAGATAGATACTACCGGACAATATGTGGCCTTTTATTATTTTTTAAAGATCTTTATCGCTACGGGTGGACAGACGTTTTCACAGGCAAGACAAAATATGCAATCAGGTTCTCTTGCCATAAGCGGCTTTTTTGCAGATGCCGGGTGGCCAGGAGTGTCAAACCATTCAAAGACATTCACAGGACATGCATCAATGCATGCGCCGTCTGCTACACAAATATCAAAATCAACTGATACGGGATCCCCCCAAACACCCAATCTTCCGTTATTAGCTCCTTTTCCCCACGTCTTTATGACAACCTTGCTTGATGGAACAATATATGGTGCGCTTGGACGCATATGTGATTTGTATTCCACATCAATTGGTCCTGGTTTTGGACCAGTTAGTGGCTCACCTGTATCTTGTGCTACTGCTACCTCTTGTGGTTCTTCAGCCTTTAGTTTTGGTTTTGCGTCTGGCACAATTTTTGCAAGTGGTGTGAGCTCTTCTAGTTTTTTTACAGCTGCCTCTTGTTCTAGTTTTTCTGCCTTGACATAGTATGCAATCATCTTGTCTGATAAAATGGTGTTTCGTAGAATCGTGTCAATTATCATTTTTGCATAATGGTCTGCCTTTATGCGATAATCCTTTACCCAGTGCGGGTCGCCAAACTTTTCAATTGAAAAGATTTGGTAAATAATGTCAACTACTTCGCCTGTTACGATTTCAACTGTGATGGAGAGGTCAACTTTTTCGTATCCTTTTGCATCACTATCAGGCATGTTTTCCTCAGTCCATGTGTATGTTGCATAAATTCTGTCAGCATATGTATCCATTGTGAAGGTCTTTTTGAGTCCCTCTACAATTGATTTGATCTCTAGTGGCTCTTCTAGTCTGATTGGCAGGCGATAAAGACCAAGCTTGTAGCCATGTAGTGGATAAACGCCCCTTTTTGCGGTTGGGGATTCCATGGTGTATACTCGATCTTTTAAGAGAAGTGACATATTGTAATTTTGTCTAATTTAAATAAAAAGCTTCTCTATTACGAATTGCTAGAAAATAGATAAAAACTTAAAATTTATCCTCAATTGATGTAATTGCGTGTCTGATAAAAATCCGCGGAAGCCACCCAAAAAGAAACAAGGATTGACAGCAGCTGATGCAGCAGAATTAGCAGAAGCAACAGCAAAAGCAGCAGCTGCAAAAGCTGCAGCAGCAAAGGCTGCAGCTGAAGCAGAAGCAGAAAAAGAATATGAAGCAGCTAAAGCAGCGGTAAAAGCAGCAACAGAAGCAGGCAAATCGTTTACTGATAAACATGGTCTAGAGCGGATATTTAGACGAGAAATGGGAGAACCAGAATTTTTCCTTCATAAAAAGGACCTAGTTCCACCACAGCGTGTACTTACAGAAGATGAGCAAGAAGAGATTTCAAGAAAAGTTGAGATTCCAACAGTTCAGACTCCGCCATACAAGCCAGAAAATATACTCAGTCCAGAATTCGGTGGGATGTCTAATTATGAATCTGGAATAAGTGATCTTGTAGAGGAAACTAAACAAAAACTCGACCGACTAAAAAATGATCCTCAAGCAATAGTAGATGATATCGCCCGAGCTGAACAAGATCTCAAGTATTTGGATTCATTATATCAAAATTATTACTTTGGCATGAATGTTTTCCGTACAGCAAAAGGTGGAAGAGGCAAACTTCGAGAATAAACGGTGATACCAAGTGAGTGAAAATAATTTTAACATCATTAATTTTAGAGTTACTTTCAGAAATATCCCAATTCACAAATTAGAAAAATTTGCATTCAAAGATATCACAGCTGCATGTGAATCTTTTAAGAAAATTCCTGGTGTTTCAGAATGTGTAATCCTTCAGACTGCTAGCAGGGTTGAAGTATTTACGGCAAATGATCTGGAAGAAGGAGAAGCACCAGATGTGAGGAGGAGTGAAGGAAAAAGTCTAATTATAAACAAAATCGTAGAAACTTGGATATCACTAACAAAACTAGAAGAATATGACGTTGACCACTTTGACCAAATTCTTGAGGTGTATGAGAATGCTGATGTTTACCTTCATCTGTTAAGACTAGCATGTGGTTTGGATTCAATAGTTGTAGGAACTGAAGATATCCTTGAGGAAATAAAAGCATCAATTTCAAGTGCAAAACTAGCTAAAGCATCTGGCAGAATATTGAATAAATTGTTTGATAGTTCTATACGAATTGCAACCCGTATCAGAGATTCTACTGGAATTAGTAAAGGAGCAACATCAATTGGTGACACTGCTGTCAAAATTGCAGAAGAACACGCAGGTTTAGATGGAAAGAAACGTGCTCTGCTCATAGGCACAGGCGAAACAGCAGCCATGGTTGCTAAATCTCTTAATAAAAAAGGATATGCATTTGATATTTCCAGTATGACCATTGAACGATCCACTGGTTTTTCTAAAGTATTGGGTGGAAATCCAATAAAATTTGAAGATGTTTTATCGGGATTCGATAAATTTGACATAATCTTTGTTGCGACTACGGCAGATTATTTCATAGTTACTTATGACAAAATAAGAATAGTTATGGAAAGTAAAACGAAAGGGACAATGATATTGGATGTATCAGATCCAAGAGCAGTTGATGAAAAAGTCTCTATGCTTCCTGGAACTAAATTAATGTTTAGAGATCAAATTGTTGAGATGGAGGAAAGAAATTTGAGTGATAGAAAGGATAAAGTTCTTGCTGTAGAAAAAATGATTAGTAAAGAAGTTCCAATTATTGAGGCAACAATGATTGTTTCTGTACCTGTGAGCAATTCAAAAAAAGCATCAGAACAAGATAATCCATAACTGCTTGAAAGTGTTACATGTCGCAAAGCTAATCGTAGAAGAATAGATCCTGATTATTCGTAAAATTGATGAAACGTGATATATATATTACACCACTCTTTTGGTATCAACATTGGCAAAGTTTATCTGCAGAGATTATGGTTTTGAGTGCGATTTTATTGCCGAAGGTGACGATATTGCAAAGGTAATCGTGGCATACGGTAAACATTCTATTGAGGAACACGGAATCGAATACTCCAAAGAAGCCTTAATGCAATTCATACTAAGAAAAGGCTGAAGCCAAATTTACCGCCAAAAAATTTTAATGATTAACCGTATGATTCGAATTTTACTTCGAAACTCTTGTCTGGTCTTTTGTTTCTTTCAGTTACAAAGCCCTTTGGTACCAGAAAGTTCATACACCCATCGATAGTTCCTTGCCAACCACAAATGAAAAATACTGTATTTTCTGTGGTAATCTTTTCTCCAACTAACTTCTCAAGGGGA
>Ga0209341_10000618_pt1 | contig 36500 bp, 38 predicted proteins | sample RifCSP13_2_FD_184020 | JGI IMG/M metagenome (GOLD analysis project Ga0209341, IMG submission 184020) | Soil microbial communities from Rifle, Colorado - Rifle CSP2_sed 13_2 (SPAdes) (version 2) | ecosystem: Environmental > Terrestrial > Deep subsurface > Rock core/Sediment | place: Rifle...
CGGAAAGAGATCTGCTGCGCGCGCGTGTAATCGGCGTAGCCGTCCTGGAACACGCGTTGGGCGATCTCGAGGACCGCCCCCGCGTGCTCGAGCAGCAGATCTCTTTCCGCCCCCTCGGCCTCGGCCGCCTGTCGGAGGAGCTCGCCCGCGCGCCCGTAGAGATCGAGTCCTTCGACCAGGGCGTCCTGGGAGTCGAACACGGAGTCTACGAGTTCGAACTCGAACCCCTTGCCGCCGACGAGCGAGGAGACGTCGACATCGGCGATCGCCTTCGAGGCGTCGGACGCCGTCTTCGCGACGTCGACTCCCGTCTCGGTGGCCTCCCTCGGATCACCCTTGCCCTTCTCCAGGTCGTCAAGCGTGGTCCCGAGGTTCACGAACGCGGCGAAGGCACCGGGCGAGAGCACCTGGCCCACCGGCGCCAGGGCCGATTCGATCGTGCTCTGGTACTGGCCCACGGCCTGACGGGCGCGGGCGGCGACCTTCTGCCGCTCCTCCCTGGCGCGTTCCTCGTCCAGGCCGTTCCTGGCCCAAAGGATGACGGCGGCGGTGAGCAGGCCGACGACGAAGGCGAGCGTCACCTGCACCCGCTTGCGGAGGAAGAACGGCGGCCTGACCTCGACCGGCACTGCGCGGGGCGCTCGCGCCACCTGCTTGCTCTTCTTCGGACGGCTCTTGCTCTTGATCGCCATTGCCCTACTTCTTCATGAGACGGGTCACAAGGATAGCGCCCTCGTAGAGCATCACCATCGGACCCATCATCGCGAGCATCGTGTACGGGTCCTGGCTCGGTGTGATCACGGCTGCCACGATCGCGATGATCACGACGACGTAGCGGCGCCAGGACCGCATCTGCCGGCTGGAGACGAGCCCGATCCCAGATAGGAAGATGAGAAGCAAGGGGAACTCGAACGACACCCCGAACGCGAGGATCATGATCATGATGAAGCCGATGAACTCCTTCGCGCCGAGCACCGCTTGGATGTGCTGGCCGCCGAACCCGAGCAGGAACTCGAGTCCCCGCGGGAGCGTCACGTAGGCGATCACGGCACCGAGGGCGAACAGGATCACCGAGGACGCGACGAACGGGATCGCAAGCTTACGCTCGCGCGACGTGAGCCCGGGCACGATGAACGCCCACAACTGGTACAGCACTATCGGGAGCGCGATGAAGAGCCCGATGAACGCGACGACCTTGAGCTTGATCACGAAAGCGTCGATCGCCCCGAGGAAGATGAAGTCGCACCCGGCCGGCGGGCGCTGCGATACCGGCATCGAGTTCACCACGTCGCAGTAGGGCTCGCGGAGCAGCCGGATCACAGGGTCGTACAGGAACCACCCGCCGACGGCACCGACGGCGACTGAACCCATCGAGATGATCAGACGCGAACGAAGCTCCTCGAGGTGCTCGATCAGCGTCATCGACGCCTCGCGGCGCCTGCGTCGCAGCTTCGGGATCAGCGCCACGATGGGATCCCGTTGGCCCTACTCCGACGGGCTCGGGTCGGCGGCCGCGGGCTCCTCGCCGGCGGACTCGCCCTTGGCGGCGGGCTCGTCCACGGTAGCTGTCTCGTCCTCACCGGCGGGCTGCGTCTTGGCCGCGGGGCGAACCGGGGCCCGCCGGGGGCTGGCCTTCGGCTCCTCGTTCAGCTCGAGGGTGAGCGTCTCGCGCACCTCGTCCTGCGCCCTGCGGAGCTCCCGGAGACCCCTGCCGATCGACCGGCCCACCTCGGGCAGCCGCCTGGGGCCCACGACGACGAGCGCCACGAGCAAGATGAGCAGGAGCTCCATCGGGCCGATGTTGAACATGGTCGTTGCAGGCGCAGTGCCCGACCCGATTCTACCCCGCGCCCCGCGGTTGCCCCTGCTCACGGATCTGGAGACCGGCCGCCCGCTCACCGGCCCGCGCCGACTCGGCCGCAAGCTCCTCTGCCAGGGGCTGGACCTCGTCCCGGAAGCGCCCGAGAGCGCGCGCGAGCAGCAGCACGTGCCGCGCGAGACCGATCAGCACGGCCACCAGAGCGGCGAAGGTCACCAGACCGACGGTTAGCCAGACGATGCCTGGGGCAGACACGCTTCAGATCGTAAGCGGAGGCGCTACTGCTTCGCCAGGAAATCTCGGATGAACCGGTCGTCCTGGAGCTGGAAGTGGAACTCGATCAGGTCATCGATCGTCAGGACCGGCCCGTCTCGCAGGTCGCCCCGGGGGTCCTCCGCGGCCTGGTCGAAAAGGCCTGCGGCGTCCCCGTCGACGCTAGACACGTCGACCCCGGCCGAGACCAGCAGCGCCACGATCTTGCGGTCGGCCCGCTTCTCCACGCTGTCCATGCAGGTCGGGCAGGTGAACCGGTACATACCCTCCCGACCGTCCTGGAGCACCGAGAGCAGGATGGCCTCCGGGCCCATGTCCACTTCCCCGCAGCGGGGGCACGTCGTGCGGATGGTAGTCATCTCACCCCGTTTATCGGCGGGGTGCGAGACCACCTTTACCCCCGTTCGCCCTACCCCGGAGGAGCCCCCCGGTACCGCTCCAGAGCCCGACCGGCGAGCTCCGAGACCCTGTCCCGGAGTTCGGGGGGCGCGAGGACCTCGGCGCTCGTGCCGAGCGACAACAGTAGCCTGGCCACCCACTCGAGACGCTTCGTTGGCAGGGCCACCTCCAGCGACCCGTCCGGGCGCTCGCTCTCCTCCGTAACCTCGTAGTACTCGGACACCCACCGGGCCTCTGGAGCGAGCCGCAGGCGGACCTCGACGTCGTCGTGCGAGGCCGTGTAGAGTGGCCGGCCGGCGCCAGCCAGGCCGCGGCGCTCGAACCGCTCCCCCGTCGCCCGCACCGCCTTGATCCGGTCCAACCTGAACAGGCGCTCGTCGTCGACGGACATGTCCCAGGCCGCCACGTACCAGTTCCCCATGCTCGAGAAGACCTCCTCCGCCGCGATCCGCCGGGTTGTCGTCTGTCCCGAGGAGGCCGCGAAGTAGTCGATCTCGAGGCGTTCGCCGGCCGCCGCGGCCGCCCGCACGCGGTCCAGGACCTCGGCGCCCCGGCCGGATATCGTCTCGATGCGCCCCGCCACGTCCTCGAGCGACTCCGGTCCGAGCCCTTCCCGGAGCTTGTCGAGTGCCGAGGAGAGGGCGCGTGACTCGCGCAGGCCGGGCGTCGCGGCCAGCGAGGTGCCCCGGAGATAGAGGGCGATGGCCTCGTTCCGGGTGAGGCGGAGCGGCCTGGCGAAGTAGTCGGCCATCGTTATGGTGATCCGACCGTCTTCGAGATCGACTTCGATCAGGTCGCCGGGGCCGTAAGGGGGCAGCCCCGAGACGAAGAGGAGCTGGAGGTCCTCGACGAGCTCTTCCTCGGAGACGTCGAAGAGCCTCGAAGCCTCCGAGATCTTGGTCCCGGGGTGACGGACGAGGTAGGGCACCATTACCAGGAGGCGCCGGAGACGTTCCGCGGCCTTGGCCGGCCTGCGGCGCTCAGTGGCCGCCAACGAGTTCCTCCAGACGCCGGGTCGCCTCCTCACGAAGCTGCTGGGGACCGAGGACCTCCGCGTCGGGCCCGAATCGCAGCACCCACCCGACGAGCCCGTCCGCCTCCGCGTACGGCACGGTCGCCTCCATCCAGCCGTCGGGACGCGACGGCTTCACCTCGACCCCCGGCACCCCCGCCAGAGCCCACCATGCCGCGTTCGGCGAGAACGCGATGTGGGCGCGCTCCGCGGGCTCGCCCGGCCCCCAGGGGCCTGTCTGGATGTGGTCTGAAGCCCGGAAGCCCTTGGGCGGCTCGCTACCATTGCGGACCTCCTCCACTTCAGAGGCGAGACGCGAGAGACGGAACGAGCGCACCTCGGTCCTGTCGTGGTCGAGGCCCACCACGTACCAGTGGCCGGCCCGCCACACCAGGCCCCAGGGGTCGATGTCTCTGTCGGAGATCGCGCCTCGCGAAGTCCGGTACCGGAAGCGGATCCGCCGCCGCCGTAGCAGGGCCTCGGCCACGGCGGTCAGGCGCCCACCGGCTGCGTCTGGCGCGGCCACCGGCGCGATCGATCGGCCGACGAGCACGCCGCCCTGGGCCCCGTAGAGGAGCTTTCGGACGCCCTGCTCGGCGGTGGTGTCCTCTCCGGGGGACAGCGCCGCCACGAACAGAGCAGAGAGCTCCTCGCCGGTGAAGGCGATCTCCGGGACGTAGTACCTGTCCTTCGGGATGATGTATCCCGACTCCACTTCCCAGGGGTCGGTCGAGACCACCTCGACCGGGATACCGTTGTCGCGGAGGAGGTCCTTGTCCCGCTCGAACATCCGTTTCGCCGAGGCAGGGTCCTCGTGCCCGTACGCGGGGAGCTTCTCGCGGATCTGGTCGAAGGTTAGGGGCCGGCGCGTCTCGAGTAGGAGAGCCACGAGGTTGATGAGGCGCTCGAGCGGCTGCATCGTGCGGCATCATACTCGGGTGCCCTGTGAGGGGATCCGATGATCAGACTGCGGCAAGGCAGGGTCGTCGCCATCACCGCCGCGCGGCCCGGCGTCGTAGAGGTCAACGTCGAGGTGGACGGCGAGCGGGCCGCCGCGCTCGTCTACCCAGACCTCGTCGGCCCCGTCGCCGAGGGCGACGCGGTCGTCCTCAACACGACGGCCGTCGCTCTGGGCCTCGGTACGGGCGGGACCCATCTCGTGGTCGCGGTCGAGGGCGCCGAGGGCACAGACATCGCGCATGGGGGCCGCGTGATGAAGGCGCGCTACACCCCGCTCCAAGCGGTGGTGCGATCCGTCGAGGAGACCCACCGAGACGTGTTGGAGACCTCCTCGGGGCTGGAGGGGACGCCGGTCGTCACCGCTCCTCTTCACTCGATGGTCGCGATGGTCGCCGCCGGTGCCAAGGCGGCCGGCGCCAAGCGGGTCGCCTACGCGATGACCGACGGGTCGGCGCTGCCGGGAGCCTTCTCCCGTCTCGTTCCCCGGCTTCGCGGCGCGGGGCTCCTGGACGGCTGGGTCACATGCGGGCAAGCCTTCGGCGGAGAGCTCGAGGCCGTGACCCTCTGGAGCGGCCTGCTGGCGGCCAAGGAGGTTCTCGCAGCGGATGTCGTGGTCGTGGCCGACGGTCCGGGGAACCTCGGGACGGACACGAAATGGGGCGTATCGGCGCTCGCCGGTGGCCATGCCCTGAACGCGACCGAGACCCTAGGCGGGCGGCCGGTTGCCGCTCTCCGGGTGAGCTTCGCCGATCGCCGCGAGCGCCACTGGGGCTTGTCCCACCACTCCCTCACGATCCTCAAGGAGGTGGCGACGTGCCACGCGAACATTGCCGTTCCTCTGCTCGAGCGTGAGCAGCGGGAGGCGCTCTGGGACTCCCTCAGGGCGGCCAAGCTGGAGGACCGGCACCAGCTCGTGGAGGTGGTCGGCGCGCCGGCGCTCCAGGAGCTGGAGAGCCGCGGCGTCGAGATCGAGTCGATGGGCCGCCGGCCCGCCGACGACCCGGCGTTCTTCCTGGCGGCCGGTGCCGCGGGGGTGCTCGCCGGTCGGATGGCGGTCGGCTCGCGCGCGTACCGTGCGCCGGGTGCCTAGAGGCGTCTGAGAGGATGTGGAGGTGAGCCAGCCCGAGTTCGGCGACCCGACCAGGCGTACCTACCTTGCCGCAGAGCGCACGTTCCTGGCGTGGCTCCGCTCCGGGATGGCAGCCCTTGCGGTGGCCCTGGCCGTCGGCCGCCTGCTCCCGAGCCTGACGGAGGGCTCCCCCACCCCCTTCCTCTTCCTGGGCATCGGCTTCGGCGTCCTGGGAGTCGCCATGGTGGTCTTCGGCTCGCTCCGGCAGCGGGAGGTCCAGCTCTCGGTAAAGAGCGGGAGCTTCCGGTTCCTCTCGCCGGGAGCTGTCCTCGGCTTCACGCTGCTCGGCACCATCCTGGGCGTCGCGACGGTGGTCCTCGTCGCGCTGGAACTCTGACGTGGCAACCTTCGAGGGCTCCGAGGCGACGCTGCACTACGAGCAGTTCGGCGAGGGACCCGACATCGTGTGGGTCTCCGGTGGCGGCGGCCTGGGGAGCGATTGGCACCGCTACCAGATCCCGCATTTCGAACGGAGCTTTCGGAACACGACCTTCGACAACCGAGGGATCGGGAAGACGACGTGCGACGCACCGCTTCCCTGGCCCGTCGAGGCGTTCGCGCGCGACACGGCGGAGCTGATCGAGGCGGTCTGCGACCCGCCGGTCGCGCTCGTCGGCCTCTCGATGGGGGCCCTGATCGCCCAGGAGGTCTGTCTGGACTTCCCCGACCTCGTCCGCTGCGCCGTCGTGACGGGCACGGGCGCGAACAGCGTCGGCTGGGGGTGGGACTACCAGCTGGCCGAGATCGACTTCAGGAAGGCGGGCGCCCGCCTCGATGGCATGATGGGCGTGACGCATTACGCAGCGATGCTGTATCCCGCGCGCGTGCTCGGCAACCCGGAGCTGTGGCCGAGGATCCGGGCGGAGCTCTTGGAGTGGATGGAGTCAGGCGAGAACGAGTCTTCGCTCATCCCCCAGTGGGACATGTGCCTGCGGTTCGACCAGACCGAGCGCCTGCCGCAGTGCCGGGTCCCGATGCACGTGATCGCCGGGGCCGAGGACGTGCAGGCGCCGCCACAGGACGCCAAGCTGGTGGCCGACCTGGTGCCCGGCGCCGAGTACCACCTCTTCGAGGGCATGGGGCACTGCTCGCTCTACGGTCACACGCACGATGTTCTGAACCCGTTCATCGAAGAGCTGATCCGCCGCTACCTTTGACGGCGCGAGATATCTGTTCCGTCACATGTGGGAGATGAGCTGTTCGACTCGTTCGTCGACCGACCTGAACGGGTCCTTGCAGAGCACGGTGCGCTGCGCCTGGTCGTTCAGCTTGAGGTGGACCCAGTCGACCGTGTAGTCGCGCCGCTTCTGCTTGGCCATCTTGATGAAGTCCCCCCGGAGCTTCGCGCGCGTGGTCTGGGGCGGCTCGCGCATCGCGGCCGAGATCTGGGCCTCGGTGCAGACGCGCTCGCTCCTTCCCGCCCTCTCCATCAGGTAGTAGAGGCCGCGACTCCGGTTGACATCGTGGTACGCGAGATCGAGGAGCGCCACCTTGGGGCTCGAGAGCGGGATCGAGTGCTTCGTCCGATACCGCTCGATCATCGCTTGCTTGGTCACCCAGTCGACCTTGCCAACCAGCCGCTCCGGCCTCTCCTCTATCAGCGCGTCCAGCGCCTCCCGCCACTCCTCGAGCAGCTGTTTCGAGGTCGGATCGGTCCCATGATGTTCGAGGAACCGGGAGGTCTTGTCGAAATACTCCTCCTGGACGTCGATCGCTGTGAGCTCGCGTCCGTTCGCGAGCTTCACGCGCTTGCGGCAGGACACGTCGTGGGAGATCTCGCGGATCGCTCGGATCGGGTTCTCCAGGGTCAGATCGCGCATCACCGTGTTCGCCTCGACCATCCGCAGGACGAGGTCGGTGATCCCGACCTTCATGAAGGCGGTCCACTCGTTCATGTTCGAGTCACCCACTATGACGTGGAGGCGGCGGAACCGTTCGGCGTCGGCGTGCGGTTCATCGCGGGTGTTGATGATCGGGCGCGACCGCGTCGTCGCGCTGGAAACACCCTCCCAGATGTGCTCGGCGCGCTGCGCTATGCAGTACTGTGCCCCGCGCGGCCCATGGAGCACCTTTCCCGCCCCGCAGTAGATCTGCCGAGTCACGAAGAACGGGATGAGGACGTCGGCCATCCGAGCGAACTCGCCCTGGCGAGCCACGAGGTAGTTCTCGTGGCAGCCGTAGGAGTTCCCGGCCGAGTCGGTGTTGTTCTTGAACAGGTAGACCTGCCCGGAGATACCCTCCTCGTGCAGGCGAACCTCCGCCGCCGAAAGGAGCGCCTCGAGGATCCGCTCCCCCGCCTTGTCGTGAGCTACCAGGTCGGCGATCGTGTCGCACTCCGGCGTCGCGTACTCGGGGTGAGAGCCGACGTCGAGGTACAGCCGGGCGCCGTTCTCGAGGAAGACGTTCGAGGAGCGGCCCCAGTGCACCACCCGGCGGAACAGGTACCGCGCGACCTCATCCGGGGAGAGCCGGCGCTGCCCGCGGAAGGTGCAGGTCACGCCGTACTCGTTCTCGAGACCGAAGATGCGCCGGTCCACGCAGGCCAGTCTAGGCCCGTGGCTACCCGTTGGAGAGGATGTTCGCTACCTCGGCGGCGTCGAGGCGGTGAAACTTGCGGCGGCCCTTCGCCGTGCGGTCGAGGATCCCAGCCTCGATCTGCGTAGCCTCGATCTGGCGGCTCTCGACCGTGGAGAGCGCCTTCACGGAGCTACCGACGGCCGTCGGCAGGTCCCATCCGGCCTCCCAGGCGCCCTTGAGCGCGTTGCCGAGATCCTCCGCCTTGCCTCCCATGGCGACGAAGTGGTCCTCGTCCGTGACGCTCCCGTCGAACAGGATGTGGTACATCGCGTTCCCCTCGGGCTCCTCGCCGATCTCGGCCACGAGGAGCTCCACCTCGTAGGGCTTCATCTGTTGCGTGAAGATCGTGGAGAGCGTCTGCGAGTACGCGTTCGCGAGGTCGCGCGCCTTCACGTCCTCGCGACCGTAGGAATAGCCGCGGAGGTCCGCGTGTCGCACGCCGGCGATCCGCAGATCCTCGAACTCGCTGTACTTGCCGACGCCGGCGAACGCGATCCGATCGTAGACCTCGGAGATCTTGTGAAGCGTGACGGAGGGGTTCTCCGCGACGAACAGGATCCCGTCGACGCACTCGACCGCAACGACCGACTTCCCTCGCGCTATGCCCTTGTGCGCGTAGTCGGAGCGGTCCTTCATGAGCTGCTCGGGCGGCACGTACGGCATGAAGGACACTAGGCCCGCCCCCCGAGGACGGCCTCGTAGGCCGTCTTCACCTCGTCCTCCGGCACCCCGCTCACGCCCTCGGAGGCGATCGCCAAGACCGTCGGGTAGATGCCGCGTGCCGCGTCTGGCCCGCCGGTCGCGACGTCCTCCTCGCTCGCGTCTACGAGCGCCTCGACGGCAACGCGGACCGCCTCGTCCGGCGCGAGGCCGGGACGCCAGCGCTTCTTGAGCGAGCTCTTCGCGGGCCGGCCACCCGAGCCGGTCGCGTGGTAGTCCTCCTCCTCCCAGCGACCGCCGGTGGCGTCGTAGTAGAAGAGGCGGCCTTCGGCCCGTCGCTCGTCGAACCCGCCGAAGAGCGGAACAACGACGAGTCCCTGCAGCGCCAGCGGGAAGTTCCCCCGGATCATCTGTGCGAGGCGATTCGCCTTTCCCTCCAAGGACAGGCGATCACCGGTGATCTTCTCGTAGTGCTCGAGCTCGAGCTGGAAGAGCTTGACGATCTCGACGGCCTGGCCGGCCGCCCCCGCTATCGCGATCGCCGAGTACTCGTCGGCCGCGAAGACCTTCTCGATCCGGTCGTCGGCTATCGAGTAGCCCTCGGTCGCGCGCCGGTCCCCAGCCATCACGACGCCGCCGCCGAACTTGAGCCCGAGCACGGTCGTGCCGTGGGCCGCCGGAACCTCCCCCTCCGGCTGGCGCGGTACCGGCGCGGCCTCCGGCCGAACGGACATCACGAGATCGAAGAAGCTGGGGTTGGCACCGATCGGGCGGCCTGGGGGGAGGGGGGGCTCGGGGACGTCGCCCCTCATTCGCCGCCCTTCTGGACGTAGCTCTTCACGAACTCCTCGGCGTTCTCCTCGAGGACCGAATCGATCTCGTCGAGGATCTCGTCCATCTCCTCCTTCAGCTTCTCGCCCTTGGAGGTGGTCTGGACCTCGCCCGCGTCGCTCTCCGCGGCGCCTTCGCCGCCGCCCTTCTTCTGTGTCCGCTTCTGCTCCTGCTCCTGCGGCATCTCGCTCCTCCCGCGGCCCCAGAGGCTCATTCTAGCGAGCCGTCCCCCTCACAGGGGACATCGGCTCGTCCGGCTCACTCCTGGAGCAGCCGGATCAGGTCCGCCGGGTCGCTCGCAGCCTCGAGGAGGCCCTCGACGTGTGCCCGCGTGCCCCGCAGGGGTTCCCGCATCGGCACACGCTGGAGTGCGTCCTCGCCCGTGTCGAATATGAGCGAATCCCAGGACGCCGCCGAGATCGCGTCGTGGAACTTCGCGATGCAGCGGCCGCGGAAGAACGCCCGCGTGTCCTCGGGCGGGCTCATCACGGCCGCCTCGACCTCGTCGTCCGTCACGAGCCGCTCCACCTTCCCAGCAGCCTCGAGACGGTAGTAGAGGCCCTTGTCACGCCGGACGTCGTGGTACTGGAGGTCGACGAGGCGGAGCTTGGGGTCGTTCCACTCGACGCCGTCGCGCTCCCGGTAGCCCTCCAGCAGCCGGTGCTTCGCGACCCAGTCGAGCTCGCGGTGGAGCGAGAGCGGGTCGTCCTCCAGCGCCGCGAGCGTCCGCTCCCATCGCTCGAGGACCATCTGATTGTCCGGTGTGTCGTCCTGCTGCTCCACGTACTTCTTGGCGTGCTCGAGGTACTCCCACTGGACCTGGATCGCCGAAAGGCGTCGCCCGTCGGCGAGTGGCACCTCGACGGTACACGTAACGTCGCGCGAGATCTCGTGGAGCGCCGCGATCGCATTGGCGAGCGACAAGTCGGGCAGGAACTCGTCCTCGATCATCTTGAGGACGAGCGCCGTCGAGCCGAGCTTCAGGTAGGTCGCGACCTCGCACATGTTGGCGTCGCCGATGATCACGTGGAGCCTCCGGTACTTGTCCGGATCGGCGTGCGGCTCGTCGCGGGTGTTGACGATCGGTCGCTTGAGCGTGGTCTCCAGTCCGACCTCGGCCTCGAAGAAGTCCGCTCGCTGCGTGAGCTGGTAGAAGATCCGGCCGCGCTCGTCCCACGGCGCCTCCGCCCCGAGCTTCCCGGCGCCCGTGAACACCTGCCGCGACACGAGGAACGGCGTGAGATCGCGCACTATCTGGCCGAACGGGGTCAGCCGGTCCATCAGGTAGTTCTCGTGCGTGCCGTACGAGTTCCCCTTGCCGTCGGAGTTATTCTTGTAGATCGCCAGGCGCTCCCCCGGTGGAAGGATCCGGTGGAGCTCGTCCAGCGAGCGCTCCAGCACGCGCTCCCCGGCCTTGTCGTGGATCACGAGCTCCCGCGCCGAGGAGCACTCGGGCGTCGAGTACTCCGGGTGCGCGTGGTCGACGTAATAGCGCGCGCCGTTAGGGAGGATCACATTGGCGAGGCCGAGGTCCTCCTCGGATGGTTCGCGAACTTGTACCGGCTCGAAACCGCGGGCGTCCCGCAGCGGCGACTCCTGCTCGTAGTCCCAGCGGATCTTCCGCAGGGCGCCGGCGTACGTGCTGATGAGCAGCGAGGAGGAAAGCACCGGGTTGAACTCAGGCGACCCGACCGCCGCGATGCCGTACTCGGTCTCGGTGCCGATGACCTTCGGGATCCCCATGCCGGAAGGCTACAGGTACTGGCCGGCGTTGACGCGCTCGACCTGCCGCCCCTCCTCCCCGCCGTCGCCGAGGAGCGTCCGAACGTAGACGATTCGCTCGCCCTTCTTCCCGGAGATGCGGGCCCAGTCGTCCGGGTTCGTGGTGTTTGGCAGGTCCTCGTTCTCCTTGAACTCGCGGCGGATCGCCGTCAGGAGATCTTCTTGCTTGATGCCCTTCTCGCCGGTCGAGAGGAAGCGCTTTATCGCGTCCTTCTTGGCACGGCGGACGATGTTCTCGATCATCGCGCCGGAGTTGAAGTCCCTGAAGAACAGGATCTCCTTGTCGCCGGACGCGTACGTCACCTCGAGGAACCGATTCTCCTCGCTCTCCGCGTACATCTTTTCCACCGTGCGCTCGATCATCCTGCGGGTCGTGACGGCAACGTCGCCGCCTGCCCTGTCCACGTCATCCGGATGGATCGGCACCGATGGGTGCAGGTACTTCGACATGATGTCCGCGGCCTGGGGTCCGTCGGGTCGCTCGATCTTGATCTTCACGTCGAGACGGCCCGGCCGCAGGATCGCCGGGTCGATCAGGTCCTCGCGGTTGGAGGCGCCTATCACGATCACGTTCTTCAGCGTCTCGACGCCGTCGAGCTCGGAGAGCAGCTGCGGGACGATCGTGCTCTCGACGTCGGACGAGATGCCGGTCCCGCGCGTGCGGAATATCGAATCCATCTCGTCGAAAAAGACGATCACCGGGAGACCTTCCTCCGACCGCTCCTTCGCGCGCTGGAAGATCTGCCGGATCTGCCGCTCGGTCTCCCCGACGTACTTGTTGAGGAGCTCCGGGCCCTTGATGTTGAGGAAGTACGAGTGCGCGTCCTGCCGTCCGGTCCGCTCCTTCACCTTGTCCGCCAGCGATTTCGCGACGGCCTTCGCGATCAGCGTTTTGCCGCAACCAGGCGGGCCGTACAGGAGCACGCCCTTGGGCGGCTCGAGCTCGTGCTCGTGGAAGAGCTCCGCGTACAGGAACGGCAGCTCGACGGCATCACGTATCTGCTCGATCTGACCCTCGAGGCCGCCGATGTCCTCGTAGGAGATGTCGGGAACCTCCTCCAGGACGAGCTCCTCCATCTCCTCCTTCGGGAGCTTCTCCAGCGCCACTCCCGAGCGCGGGTCGAGCAGGAGCGCGTCCCCGGCGCGAACGCTCTCATCACGCAGTTTCTTGGAGAGGATGGCTACAAGCTCCTCGTCGGCCCGGCCGAACACGATCACGCGATCGTCGCCTAGGCTCTCCTTCACCTTCACGACCTCGCCCTGGCGGTCGGGGTCCAGCGCCTCGACGACGTTCAGGGCCTCGTTCAAGACGACCTCCGTGCCCTTCGCGAGGCGCTCGACGTCGATCTCGGGCGCCACGTTCACGCGCATCTTCCGGCCGGAGGTGAAAACATCTACCGAGTCGTCATCGTTGCGACGGAGGAAGACGCCGAACGACGCCGGCGGCTTGCTCAGCTTCTCGACCTCGTCCTTGAGCGCCTCGATCTTGTCCCGCTCGGACCTGAGCGTCGCGACCAGCTTCTCGTTCTGCGACAGCGCGCGCGAGAGATCGGACTTGGTCTCGAGGAGCTTCTCCTCTAGGAGCTTCACCTGTCGAGGCGCGCTCGTGAGGCGTCGGCGAAGCAGCGCGACCTCGTCCTCGAGGAACTTGACCTGGGTCTGGAGCTCGTGGATCTGTTTCTCGTAAGCCTCACGCCGCTCGGGGTCGAGCTCCGGCATCGTGCACCTCCACCGCGGGGAGCCCAGTATATGCCAGGCCCTCTCGCATCCAAGAACGCGGTTCTTAGATAGATACGTCGGCTGCGCGGGGCTCCGGCTTGCGCCCCGAATACCGTTAGTCAGTTCGGGTCAGCTATCGCCCCGCCGAGCCACCGTCAGGAACCCCGTATGCCCTACCATGCGGTGGTCCGGGCGTACGCTCCGACCGGAGACGTGCCAGCTACGGTGGAGCGTCTCGAACGTTTCGACGTGGCGGAAACCGTTTTCCTCGAGGGCGAGAACGAGGGCCTGGACCTGGACCGTGGTCGGCAGGTAAGTACACAGCACCCCTCCCGGCTCCAGGACTGCCGCGGCGACCTCTAGGAGCCTCCACGGCTCGGGAAGGTCGAGTACGAGCCGGTCGAAGCGCTCGCCGGTGCCGGCGATCTCGTTCACATCGCCCTCGCGGAGGTCGAGCCACGCCGGGAGCTTGCCATGGAACTGCTCGATGTTGGCGATCGCGCGCTCGCGGTGCTCCGGGCGGATCTCGTAGGAGACCACTCGGCCCTCCGGGCCCGTCGCCCGGCAGAGCGCGATCGTGAGCGAGCCGGACCCGGTCCCGGCTTCGAGCACCCGCGCTCCCGGGAAGACGTCGGCCTCCACGAGTATCGCGCCGAGGTCCTTCGGGTAGACGACCTGAGCCCCCCGGGGCATCTTCAGGACGAAGTCGGACAGACGAGGTCGGTAGGCGACGAGCGCCATCCCGCCGCTGGTCTCGACTGTCGTTCCCTCCCCCCGTCCGATGAGCGCGCCGTGCGCAAGCGCGCCCCCGTGGGTGTGGAACGTCCCGCCGGACTGGAGCCGTACGAGGTACGTCCGACCGCGCCCGTCCACGAGGAGCGCGCGTTCACCGGGCTCGAAGGGCGCGCTCACGGCATCGCGCCCCCGTAGATCTCCGCCGGGAGGACCTCCTCCGACAGCTCGACGGCCACCTCGCGGTCGGCGGGAGGCGGGCCCAGCCGCTCGCCGAGGATCTGCGCGCGCGCGCGACAGAACGCGCAGAACCGTCCGGTCGTCGGCTGGCCGCACCGCTCACACTCGCGCAGCTTGGCCCTCTCCTCGCTCCGGAACAAGGGGGCTCCGCGATCCAGGTAGCCCAGGAAGAACTGCGCCTTCGTTCCCGGGGACCCCGCCTCGAGCCCGTTCATGGCCCCCTTGTAGCGCAGCTGCGTGTTGCCCGCCACGAGCGGGCACTCCTCCACGACGTAGTCGATCCGTCGCAGGAACGCGTAGGCGGCCGTCTCGAGCTCCGAGAGACGGTGGAGCGGCTTCACCTTCCTGACCATCCCCTCCGCGGCCGGCAGAACCGGGAACTGCCGCGCGATGTACTCGGTCTGCCAACGGAGGGTGTTGCCGAGCAATGTCGCGGCTTCGTCGTCCAGGTTGTGGCCCGTAGCGACCACGTCGAAGCCGTGCTCGAGCGCCGCGCGGTTGAACACGTACCGCTTGGAGAGCCCGCACACGGCGCACGTCGAGCGCGAGCCCCTCCGCCCCGCCGTCGGCACGTCGAACCCGTAGGTCTGCGCCAGGTCGACCTCGAGCAGGGTCGCGCGCCGGTCCTCGGCGAACCGCCTCGCGACCTCGGCCGACCCGTGTGAGTACTGCCCGATCCCGAGGCCGAGGTAAAGGCCGGTCACCCGGTAGCCGAGGTTGAGCAGCACGTCCCAGAGCCCGAGCGAGTCCTTGCCCCCCGACACGGCGACGAGAACGCGATCCTCCGGCCCGAACATGGCGTAGGCCTTGATCGCCCTCTTCACCTGCTCGCGGACGTGATGCAGGAAGCAGCCACGGCAGAAGGCCGCGTTGTGGCGGCGGATCTCGACCACCGCGGCACCGCCGCACCGCCTGCACTTGATCGCGCCGCCGGAGATCACCGGACGGATCTCGACGAGATCGCCCTCCGTCACGTGGTCCTCGCGCATCAGCAGCTCGCGGTCTCGGATCACCAGCACCGTGTCCGGATCGAGGTCGAGCTCGCGGAGGATGTCGCGGACCTTGCGATTGCCGGAGGTCTCCACCTCGCGGTCGGGGTTGCGCAGCTTGACCTTCACTAGGTCACAGGCTAGCGCACGCGACGGTACGGGGTCGCTAGCGGGTCGGGTCCGGGTTCACTCCGAGGGTCACGCCGACGGTCTTCTCACCGTTCAGACCGTCGACTCGAACCTCGACCTCCTCCCCGGGAGACCGGCTGCGGATCAGGTCCCCGAGCTCCTCCGACGACGCCACATCGTGCCCGTCGAAGCCCAGGACGACATCGCCTTGCTCGATCCCAGCTTCGGCTGCCGGGCCGTCCGGCGCCACGGCCACGACGAAGGCACCCTCGCTCACCGGCAGCCCGTACTGGATCGCGAGAGGCGAGTCCACGGTTCGCGAGATGACCCCCAGGTAGGCGACCGCCGCCTCGGGGTTCTCGATGGCGTGCTCGATCGTGGGCTTGGCGGCGTCGATCGAGATCGCGAAACCGATGTTCTCCGCGAACCCGGCACCGATGCCTGCGGTGTTGATGCCGACGACCTGCCCCGCCAGGTTCACGAGGGGCCCGCCGGAGTTCCCCGGGTTTATCGCGGCGTCGGTCTGGATCACGTGGGAGTACTCGCGCTGGCCCCCGAGGCAGACGTCCTGGGCACAGTTCGGGTCCTGAGCCTTGATCACCCTGTCCATCGACGAGACGATGCCGGTCGTCACGCTGGGGCCACCCTCAAGAGCTAGCGCGTACCCGATCGCAACGACCTGCTGCCCGAGCTCGAGGGCGTCCGAGCTGCCGAGCGACACGGTGGGCAGACCCGCGTCGTCGATCTTCAACACCGCCAGATCGGCCGCCTGATCCCCGCCGATCACCCGGGCGTCGTACTCCTCGGGTTCCTGTCCGGAGGTGATGACTCGGATCCGCTGGGCGCGCTCCACGACGTGGTAGTTCGTCACCACGACCCCGTCGGGGCGGACTATGAATCCGGTGCCGGTCCCTTGACCCGTGTCCCCGAAGGGGTCGAGCTGGTCGGTCGTCACGTTGACGACCGCCGGGAGCACGCGCCTGACCACCTGCACCACCGGCCCGCCGCGCACCTTCGAGATGAGGGCGGGAGAAGCCTGCTCCGGACTCGCTTCGGCCCGCACCTGCGACGGCGGCTCGGTCGTGCACGCCGCGACCAGCAGCCCTAGCGCGAGCGCCGGAGCCAGGATCTTGCCGGTCATGTCCCTCCCACGATACGGGTCCCTACCACGATACGGGCTCGCCCCGTATTCGACGTGCGCGGACCGGCCGTTCGCCGCTCAGGCGGAGAGCGCCGCGGCGGGGACCTTCTTGCTCGGGTCCACGAAGGGAAGCGCGGCAGTCTTTCCCGCGGTCCGCTCCCCTCCCCGCCAGAGGATCTCGACCTCGATCCCCGGATCGGCGAGCTCGATCGGAACCCAGACGTACCCGATGTTCTTCTCCAGGCGAGGCGACCAGATCAGGTCCGTCACGTAGCCGACCTCCCGGCCGTCGTGGAGCGCGGGCCGGACCTCCGAGATCTCGAAGTCGAGCGCCTCGCCCGGAACCTCGATTCCGACGAGCTTCTTCGTCACGCCCTCGTTGCGGATCCTCGCGAGGGCGGCCTTGCCGATGTAGTCGGCTTGCTGCTCCTCGACGAGTCGTTCGAGGCCCATCACCTCGAACGGGTTGTTGCGGATGGTCATGTCCGAGCCGTAGTTGAAGATGCCCGCTTCGATCCGGCGGGCCTCAACCGGCGCGATCGGGCGGATCTGGTAGGGCTCCCCCGCCTGCATGATCCTGTCCCACATCTCGCTCCCACGCGTCGGGTCCATCAGGTAGATCTCGAACCCGACCTCGCCAGTCCAGCCCGTCCGGCTGACCACGACCGGGATGTCGTCGAGCCGCGTCTGCATCGTCCAGTAGTACTTGATCTCAAGGACCCCGTCACCGAACAGGTCGCGCAGCACGTCCTTGGACTTCGGCCCCTGCACCTGCACCGGGTAGACGTCCGGCTCGTCGACGCGGACGTCCAGCCCCGAGTTGACCGCGACGCCACGCGCGTAGAGGCCGGCGTCGCTGTCGGCCAGAGCCAGCCAGTACCGGTTCTCCTCCAGGCGGAGAAGAACGGGGTCGTTCACGATCCCGCCGTCCTCCGCCATGATCAACGCGTACTTGCCCTGGCCGACCGCGCACTTGTCGAGGTCCCGGCAGGTCAGCATGTTCGTGAACCGGTGGGCGTCGGAACCTGTGATCTCGACGATCCGCTCGACCGAGACGTCCCAGAGCGTCACTTGCTCGAGGAGGTGCCAGTACTCCTTCACCGGGTCGTCGTAGTAGCCCGGCAGGTACATGTGGTTGTAGATGTCGTATGCCTTGCACCCGGCCTCGAGCGTCTTCTCAAAGAACGGCGACTTCCTGTACCAGGGGCCGAAATAGAGCGTGGTCGACGTGTTGCCGAACTCGGTCATGCTGGTGCCCTCCCTGTCCGAACCCCGGGCTCTCCACCCGCGCTGATTGAATCTTCAGTCAAGCCGGCCCTCCCGTGCAAGTTCAGGCGGAAGTGGGCACGGCCACCTCGGGGCGCGGGAGGAGGCCCGCTTCCTCGATGAGCGCCAGGATGTCTTCGCGACCTCCGATGGACATGAGGTGGACCCCCGAGACCCCGGGTAGCTCCCTGGCCCCGTGGAGGACCTCGAGGGCGATCCTCCTACCCTCCTCCGCCTGGCGTTCGGCCGGCGTTCCCTCCATGCGCTCGATCACCCAGTCCGGGACATCGATACCGGGTACCTGATCGCGGAGGTACCGTGCTCCCCTTAGGGAACGGGGGATGAAGATGCCGACGAGCACGAACACTCGGTCGAGCGCTCCGAGCTCGCCGGCGCGAGCCATGAACTCGCGGAGCTTGGACACGTTGAAGCAGATCTGGGTCTGGATGAACTGGGCGCCCGCCTCCACCTTCTTCTGGAGACGGATCGGGCGGAAATCGAGCGGAGGCGCGAACGGGTTCTCGACCGCGCCGATGAAGAATCGCGGAGACTCCGTGAGCCGGCGCCCGGATAGGTAGGTCCCGTCGTCGCGCAAGATCCGAGCGATCCGAATCAGGTGGAGCGAATCGAGGTCGTAGATCGCCTTTGCCTCTGGGTGGTCGCCGGCGGACACGTCGTCGCCGGTCATGAGCATCACGTTCCGCACCCCGAGCGCGGCCGTGCCGAGCAAGTCCGCCTGAAGCCCGAGGCGGTTCCGGTCGCGGCAGGTGAACTGCGCGATCGGCTCGATGCCGCGATCGACGAGCAGGTGCGCGGCCGCGACCTGCGAGATGTGGGGGTGAGCGGCGCTGTTGTCGGTGCAGTTCACGGCGTCGACCTTGCCCCGCAAGGGATCCGCGACGGCGTGGACCGACTCGGGATCAGCGCCGTCGGTCGTCTCGAGCTCGCAGGTGACGGCGAAGTGCCCGCCCCTGAGCAGCGCTTCCAGTCGACTCGCCGGTGGGCGTCCGGTCTGGCTCATTCGCGCTTCACTTGCTCGTCGGCCCATCCTGCCGGCACCAGCTTGTCCCGCCGGGTGAGTAGGTTCACCCAGGACGAGGTGCCCTCCAGCTGCCAGTCCACCGGCGGGTTCAGGTGCTCCATATGGTCCCGCCAGAGCGGAAGCTTCCGAGAGCGCTCCCAGGCAACCACCCAGGTGCACGTGCGGTCGGGTTCCACCTCGCAGTTGCCGTTCTGCAAGACGCCGCCGCAGGGACCGTTGCGGAGGTTCTTCGGGCAGGTCATTGGGCATCGGAGCCCCGTGGAGTGCAGGATGCACTGGCCGCACATCCGGCAGTCCCAGAGCGGCTCCTTCGTGACCTTCTCCACGAGGAGGATCGCTCGCGTGCCGAGCCCCATCTTCGGGCGCCCCCTCGCATTGGCCGTCTCCACCTGCCACCTCCCGTGGGGATCTCCCCGCCCCTCGACTAGGAGACGGGGATCTGCTTGTTCGGGTCGACGAACGGCATCTCGACCACGGTCGCAGTCCGCGTGCCCCACTCGCTCTCCACGATCACCCTCGTGCCGAGCTCGGACCGAGCCGTCGGCAGCCAGGCGAAGCCGATGTTCTTCTCCAGACGCGGCGAGTAGATCGCGGAGGTCACCTTTCCGATCTTCGCCCCATCCTCGACCACCGGCCACTTCACGTAGTTGAGCGCGGGGAACGGGGCGCCGTCGAGCTCGACCCCGTTGATCCTGCGGGTCACGCCCCGCTCCTTGATCCGTCGGAGCGCCTTGAGGGAGATGCTCGCGTCGTCCGGCAGGTCCCAATCGACCAGGCGCTCCAACCCCATCTCGAGCGGATCGTTCTCGTAGGTCATGTCTGCGCCCCAGTTGAAGATCGCGCCCTCGATCCGCCTGATGTCCGAGGGGCCGGTCGGTTTGATGTTGAACTCCTCGCCGGCCTTCATGATGGCCTCGTAGACCTCCGCGCCCCGAGACGCATCGATCGTGTAGACCTCGTAGCCAACTTCAGAGGTCCAGCCCGTCCGCGTCACGACCACCGGCACGCCTGCGATCTCCGCGTGCGTCCAGAAGTAGTACTTGAGGTCCAGGATGCTCTCGCCGAGGAGCTTCACCATCAGGTCCTTGGACTTCGGGCCCTGGACCTGGAGCGGCGCCACGTCGGCCTCGCGGATCGTGACATCGAGATCTGGGTATGCGTTCTTCAACCCGCGCGCGAACAGAAGGGCGTCGGACGACGCCAGTGCGAACCAGAACGTGTTCTCGTCCATCCTAGTGAGGACGGGGTCGTTGATGATCCCGCCGTCGCTGTCGACGATGAGGACGTACTTGGCCTGGCCCACTGCGCACTTCGACAGGTCCCGCGGGGTGAGGAGCTGGGCGAACGTGAAACCGTCGGGGCCGCCGATCTCCAGGCACCGCTCGACCGCGACGTCCCAGAGCGTCACGTCGTTCAGCAGAGCCTCGAACTCCGCCTCGAATGAGTCGAAGCGGATCGGGAAGTACATGTGGTTGTAGACCGTGAACCCCTTCGGCCCGTACTTCTGCGTGGCCTCGTGGTACGGCGTGCGGCGGCCCCGCGCCCCACGCTGCACCAGGCTCATGTCGAACTCGGGCATGCCCTCCTCCTCGATGTCTCGGGCTACGGAGAGACCGAGGGCGCCTGCGGCCCTGCCTCCGCGCCCTTCCGGGTCGTCGGCGTATCGTGCGAGCCCCGCCCCCCCGCAGCAACACCGCGCGTTGACCCCTGGTCAGGAGGCCGCCCCGCCGGAGTCGTTGGCCTGCGGCGGAGGGAAGATGCGCCCCTCCAGGTAGCCGCGGCCGACGATGGCCATGAACAGGTGAACCTCGTCCTCGTTCCAGGCGAAGGGCCCTTGCCGGGCGCCACGCGAGGCTAGCCCTCGCTGGACCGACTCGCACGCGGCCCAGTCCTCCCTGTTCGTCACGTCCCAGAACTCGCTCGCGTAGGAGGGGTCGAAGTCCGCGAGCTCCGTAACCTCCGGCGGAAAGAGCCAGGAGCACTCCACCCACGTCTTTCCCGGGGTGAGCGGATCCATGCGGTGCGTCATCACGTAGTCCGGGTGCAGGCTGATCAGCAGGTTAGGGAACAGCCCGTAGTAGTAGACCTCGCGGCGTTGCTTCTCGTCCAGGCCGCGGATCGGCACGCCCCCGCCCCTGCCGGTGAACGACATGGTCTCGGCGAAGTCCATGAGCTCCATGTTCCCACCGACCCAGCATCCGTTGTGGGGGAAGTTCTCACCACTGTCCACCGGCGTCACCTTGCACAGGGCCGGATGGATGCTCGGGCAGTGGTAGCACTCGTGGTAGTTCTCCGTAATCGTCTTCCAGTTAGCGTTCACGACGTATTCGTGCTTCGCCGCTACGAAGAGACGCTCGGGCTCCCACGGCGCGACGAGCTCATCGAGGTTCCCCACGTGCTCCTCGAAGGGGAGCGCATAGCCGGAGGCATCGGCGAACGCCCACCCGTGCCACTCGCGAACGACCCCGGGGCCCGAGAGTTCCTCCGCCCGACCGAGGCACACCCAGGACCCCTCGAAGAAGTGGGAGCGTTCCCAGGCGAGAACCTCCTCTGACAGGTAGGCCTCCGGTGGCAGGGTCCGGCTCGCGCCCAGAGTGGACCTGAGCGCGGTCCGAATGGCCTGCGCGTCGACGGGTGCGATGGGTTCGACGGCTGCCCGGCTCATTCCGATCGTCCTCCGAGGGTGACCGCGGGTTTGAACGCCCGTTCAAGTGCTGCCAGAGTCTAGCATTACTGCCAGGCCGAGGAGGAAGCACAGTGCCCCGGACCGGCGGTCATCACAGACGCGACCCCGGGTCACATCAGGCGAAGGACGCGTCCTCGAATACGTTCTCGCCCTCGACCAGCGTGAGCTGCACCTTCGCGTGCCCGATCTCGGAGACCGGGTGCTCGAACAGGTTCCTGTCGACAACGGCGAGGTCGGCGTACTTGCCCACCTCGATCGACCCGGTGACTTCCTCGATGTGGTTCACGTATGCCGAGCCCATGGTGAACGCGTGGATCGCGGTCGGCAGATCGATCCGCTCCTCAGGGAGGAAGACCCCCTCGGTTCCCCTCGCGTAGGGGTAGTCGGGCGCCGGGAGGCGGTTCACCGCGACGTGTATCTCCCAGAGCGGGTTCGGGCTCGAGACCGACCAGTCGCTCCCGAAGGCCAGCATCGCGCCGTGCCGCACGAGGCTTGCGAATGGGTACTGCCACGTCGAGCGCTGGGCGCCGAGGAACGGGACCGTGAGGTTCAGCATCTGACCCTCGTTGATCGCCCACAGGGGCTGGCCGTTGGCGACGACACCGAGCTCGCGGAACCTCGGCAGGTCGTCGGGGTGGATCACCTGTATGTGTGCGATGTGGTGGCGGTTGTCGTTCATACCGTTGGCATGTCGGGCGGCCTCGACGGCGTCGAGGGACTCCCTGACCGACCGCTCCCCGATCGCGTGGAAGTGCACCTGGAAGCCCTCGGCGTCGAGGCGGGTCACGTGCACCTTGAGCGCCTCAGGATGGACGAAGCTCTTCCCGCGGTTTTCGGTCGGGTTCCCCTCTGCGTCGAGGTACGGCTCCAGCACGCCTCCGGTGAAGTTCTCCAGGACGCCGTCCTGCATGATCTTGATCGTCGTCGCGCGGAAGCGACCTACCGTTCCTCGCGCGCGCTGGTCGATGAACTCGGCGATCTGCCCGGCGTCGCGGTAGCGATCCCACCAGAGCGCCCCAACGACCCGGGCGGTCAGGTCGCCGCGCGAGGCGGCCTCCTTGTACGCCTCGTAGGAGGGGTAGTGTCCTCCGACGATCGCGTCCTGCCAGGCGGTGATGCCCAGCGAGTGCAGGTATTCCTGCGCGACCAGGAGACCGTCGATCCAGTCCTTGACGGTGATCTCCGGCACCAGATCCACGACGGGCTGCATCGCCCCCTCGTGGAGGGTCCCGAACGGGGCTCCCTCGGCGTCACGCTCGATCACGCCGTCGGCCGGGTCGGGGGTCTCCTTGGTGATCCCTGCCAGCTCGAGGACCTTCGAGTTGACCCAGGCGCTGTGGCCGTCCCGGCTCGTGAGGAAGACTGGGCGGTCCGGGACGAGCGCGTCGAGCTCGGTCTTGGGGGGTGCTCCGCGGGGGAAGACGTCCATCGACCACCCGCCGCCCAGGATCCATGGCTCCTCCGGGTGCTCCTGAGCGTACGCTCGGATGATCCTTCGGTACGCGTCGAGCTCGTATTCGTCCGAGAGGTTGCAGTGCGCCATCTCCCAGCCGCCGGACGGCGGGTGGACGTGCGCGTCCTGGAACCCCGGGAGGAGCATGCGCCCGTTCAGGTCGTGCACCTCCGTTCGGGGCCCGACGAGGTCCTGGACGTCCGCGTCGGTCCCAACGGCCACGATACGACCGCGTCGGATCGCGACCGCGCCGGCCCATCTGCGCGCGGCGTCGACCGTGTAGACGGCTCCGCCCGTGAAGACAAGATCCGCGTTCTCGCCCACCGTCACCTCCGTCGCCGGACTCGGGTGAGGATAACCGACCCAGGCATCGGACCTTCGGCCACCCCCGGTACCCGATCCTTGGTAGTGCGATCCGGTATCCCCCGGATGACGCGAACGGGCTCTACGCCGAGTGGTTCGGATTGCCGACCTTTCGTGTATGGCAGCCCGGACGCTCACCCCCGAGACCGGCAGGAGGTCGCAGCTCCTCGGCATCCCTGCCGCGGCGGCGTACTGCCGCGTGAGACCCGGGGAGATCCTCCGGGGCCTCACGAACGGCGTCTACCCCGGTGCGGTCAAGGGCGACGACGGGCACTGGCTGATCCCAATCGCGGATCTCGAGGCTGCCATGGCAGGGGTCTTCGGGGCGCACCGCACGACCGCTGAACTAGCCGCTCTCGAGGTGTCCGTGCGGTCCGCCCCGGAGCAGTCTCCCCGCCGGCGGTTCTTCGCACCGAACGACAAGGAGTCGCTGAGCCTCCAGACAGAGCTTCAGCGCAAGGCGCGGCAGCGGACGAAGGGCCGCTAGGCGCCCATCCGCTAGCTTGACGGCGCAGGGAGTGTGGGGTTTCCTGCCAACAGCTACGAGCCCTCGTGGTACCGGACGGCCGCAGGCTGGCGTTCGTCGCCGGCCGCACTTCGACCTGGACCTCTATACGATCCACGTCGACGGCAGCGGACGGCGCAAGCTCAGCTCCGACCGGGATTCGCTCGACCGGGACCCCGACTGGCGGACGATCGCGTGACCCCGCTCAGCTCCCTGCGGTCGCGCCGAAGTCGATGGCCACGTTCGCTCCCGTGATCGGCTCGGCTTTGGGAGAGGCCAGGAACCAAATCAGCTCCGCCACCTCGTCCGGCCGGATGAAGCGGGCGCGCGGTCCCGTCGGGTAATTAGCGAGCAGCGCCCTCAGGTACCCGTCCGGGTCGCCGACACCGTAGCGCTCCGCCTGGTATGCCAGCATCGGCGTGTCGACATCGTTCGGGCACACGGCGTTCACCCGGACACCCCGGGGCGCGTATTCGAGCGCCAAGGCGCGCGTCAGGTTGCTCACCCCTCCCTTGGAGGCGGAGTAGATCGCGGTTTCGGAGGAGCCCTTCAGGCCTGCATCGGAGGACAGGTTCACGATGCAGCCGCCGGTCTCGAGCAGGTGAGGGAGCGCGAAGCGGCAGGTGAAGAACACGCCCTTCAGGTTCACGTCGATCGTTCGATCCCACTCCTCCTCGGTGGCGAGCTCCGTCAGACCCTCGACCCAGACGCCGGCGCAGCACACGAGGACATCGAGCCTTCCCCCAGCCTCGATCGTCTCGCCGATTATCCGCTCGCAGTCCTCGACCCGCGTCACATCGGCCCCGACGGTGCGGACCTCACCCTTGCCCCGCAAGGCCTTCGCGGCCCTCGCCAAACCGTCTTTGCTCCGGTCGGCCAGGGACACGACGTCGCCGTCGGCCAGGAACCGCTCGGCGGTCGCGAGGCCGATGCCCCCCGCCCCGCCCGTGATCAGCACCACCCGTCCGCTCATCGTTTCCCCTCTCCACGCGGCGCGCCGCATCCTAGCGCGGCCCGCTACGAGCGAAACAACACCACGAGCCCGAGGAGGTTGAAGGCCACGTGTGCCGCGAGCGGCGCCAAGAGGTTCCTCCGGCGCTCGTATAGGAGGGCGAGCCCGGCGCCCATGACCGCGGTCGCTGCGACCACGACCAGATTGTCGAGCCCACCCTGAGGGGCGTAGTGCACGAGCGCGAACGCCGCCGTCGAGCCTGCCGCGCCGAGGCCGAAACCGTGCCGATCCCGGATCGCGCGGAAAAGGATTCCCCGGAAGAACAGCTCCTCGGCGATGGGAGCGACAGCGAGCGCGAAGACGACACCGACTGCGATCGAACCCGCCGACCGGTCGAAGAGGGGCTGTCTCGGTGCCTGCACGTCCTCCTTCGCCACGAAGGTCAGCAGCTTGCCGAGCGGCCATGCCACGCCGAGCGCAACGACGCCGTAGAGGATGAATCCGAAGACACCCCCCTCGTGAACCTCATGCCAGGCCCGCTCCGGTCGCCCGACGGCGTCTCGCCACAGGGGATGCCGCACCCCGAGCCAGGCAACCAGCGCGATCGTCCAGAGCGACTCGACGATCGCGGGCCCGGCCTCCCGAGCAGCTGCGGACGCGTCGAGACCGGACACTTCGGCTCGGGCAAGCGCTCCCGCCGCATAGCCGGTCAGGAACACGACCAGTGCTTCCCACGGCCGCCACGTGGCGGTCGCGACCCAAGGTTCGTCGGACCTGGGTGGGAGGACCTTCATTCCGGCGACCATCGATCCGCGGTCACGGCAAGCGGCCCGAGATGCATGTACCCGACGGTGGGGATCCACCGCGGCGGGTGACGCTTGGAGGGGCACACTGACCGGACCATCACGTCTCACCATCATGACCCTCGTCGCCGCCCTCTCGTGCACCGCGGGCGAGCCTCCTCGGGAGCCCAGGACGGCATCTCCAAGGGGCGATGCCGGGCTCGCAGAGCCCGCCAACGGGTTCCTGCGGGTCGACGCCGTTCTCGGTTGCTGCTATACGGAGGGAGGATTCCTCTTCGTCCGCCTCGCCACGGAGGACGGCGATGTCGTGCTCGAGGAATCCGTCCGTTACGTAAGCCGGAGGCGGATCGTGGCCCACTCCCTGCCCCCGGGCACCTACTCGCTCGAGACCTACGACCGTGCCTGCCTGGCAGCCTGCCCGCGCCCGTTCCGTGTGGGGGCGCTAGATCCCCCCACGAATCGCTGCGGCGCCACGATCGTCGTCCACCCTGCTGGGAGGACGACCGTCGTCGTGGACAAGACGCCCGGGTCCGGGTGTCGAATCACCGTCGCGTGAGCGGCCGGATGGGGCGCGGGATCTCGAGCGCCGAATATCGGACGAGCGCCTCGCGTTCCTCGACAAGCTGAAGGTCGTCCTCATCGCGGCGATCATCGCCGCGCACGGCGTCAACAACTACACCGAGTACGGGGGCTGGGCCTACCAGGAGGTGCGTGAGGTCGGCATCTCCGACGCGGCCGACACGGTCTTCGTAGCGATTGCCGGCGTCGGCAGGTTTCCTCATGGGCCTGTTCTTCTTCATCGCGGGCCTCCTCACGCCTGGGGGCTATCGCGGAAGGGTCCCGGACGCTTCGTGCGGGACCGGCTCGTTCGCCTGGGCATCCCGCTCGCGGCGTTCACGGTCGTGCTGTGGCCTCTACTGGTCTTCGCCCTCCGCGAACCGATACAGCATCTCGGGTCTTACTGGTACCGGTTCACGCACTCGGAGCCGTTCCTCGACAACGGACCGCTGTGGTTCCTCGGAGTGCTCCTGATCTACTCGCTCGCGTACGCAGGGAGGTGGCAGTTGCGCTCGACGCGCCTCGAGCCGCTGGACGAGCGAGCGTCTCGGACGATCGGCCCGATGCGCGAGCTCCGCGGCCGGCACCTCATCGTCGTCGGAGCCGGCATCGCGGCCGCGACCTTCGTCGTGCGTCTGCAGTTCCCGCTCAACACCCCGCAGGTCGGTAACCTACACATCTGGGAATGGTCCCAATGCGCGGGGATGTTCGCCCTCGGGACCGCAAGCGCCAGGTGGGGATGGCTCCAACCCATCGACGACCGCCCGCGGCGTGGAGCCGGTGTCATCGCGCTTGCGGCGGCCCTGTCGCTCGCCGCGCTGATCGTCTCGGCCGACGCGCTCGGCCTCACCGAGGAGCCGTTCCTGGGCGGATGGGGCTGGCCCGCGCTCGCGCTCGCGGCGATCGACGGTCGCCGTCGCCGCGTCCGTATGGCTCCTTGCGTTCGCTCAACGGCGACTGGATCGACAGGGCCCGTTCGCGAAGGCGCTCGCGAGGAGCTCCTACGCTGACTTCGTGCTGCAGGGTCCGGTCCTCATCGGACTCGCGCTCCTGCTGCGGACCCTCGACCTGCCCGCTGAGATCAAGGCGGTCGTTGTTGCCTCGGTGGCGTCGTCGCCTCCTTCGCGCTCGCCCGGCCGCTGGTGACCCGAACGCGTCTCGGTCGGATCCTCTGAGTAGCGTTGCTCGTGTCGGAGGGCGATCCGAACCCTGTGCACACGCATCCTGAGAGGGGAACTCTTGGTGCTCCGATAGCTCACGCCTTCCACGAAGAAAGGGAGCCCACTGAAGTGGGCTCCCCTCCCTGACCGGCCGCGCTTATGCAGCGCACGGGCACGGTCGGCGAACTACCGGACGGTCTTTGTCTGTCAAACCTTCGCGGGTATGCCCTCGTAGAAGGCGAGGTCGCCTATCTGGTTCGACCGAAGCTCGACCCGATCGTCGATGTTCTCGCGTACCCAGCTCGCGGCCACGGGGACCGACGAATCGGCGTCCTTGCGTGTCTCCCACAGGCTGAGCGACAGGCATGTCTTGTCACCAAGGTCGGCAAGGCCGTACCGGATGAACCCGGGCTGGTCCCGGAACGTCCGCAGCATGCCGTCCTGGGCAACGTCGGCGAGCTCCTGAAAGGAGCCCTTCTTGATCTCGTATGTTGCGACGCGCACGTGCTTCATGCGTGTTCTCCTTTGCTCGTCGTGCCCCTGACCAACCGGGGCCAACGTGAGCCAGATTCGAGCGGAACGCGCTCGGGGTATCAAGCCTTCGCTGGAACCAGCGATGGGACTAGATCGGCGGAGGCGATTCCCCGTGAGTCCCTTCGTCTCCCCTCAGGTACGGGGTATCGCGTCTTTCTCAAGTATACGTCTTTGTCGCGTGGTCACGACGGGGTTCAGCCGCAGGGCACTTCCGGCCTGGAACACAGTCTACTCAGCCTCGCGGGAGCAGACGGTCTCAACCTAAACCGCCCACTCGAGGTGGTGCTATGCGAGTACCACGGCCTTCAAGGGCCTTCGCCCGTCGGGCCGTCACAGAGCGAGCAAAGGGGATCCTCGCGGAGCGGCATCGGTCGACGAGAGGCAGGCGTTCCCGATGCTGCGCGAACCAGCACGCGAACGGAATCGCAAGTTCACCGATTGGGTCTGAGCCTCACCCATCAGCCGCGCGACAGGAAGGCGCTGGTCAAAGCGGACTCGGCGGTGTACGTACGGTTCGTGTCGGAGGGGGGATTTGAACCCCCACGGGCTATTCGCCCACTAGGCCCTCAACCTAGCGCGTCTGCCAAATTCCGCCACTCCGACGGCGCAGCACGGGATTCTACCAAGGGGGCTCGCGGACCCTACGGGAGCCACTGCCAGGCCAGCCAGAAGGTGCACACGGTGAAGATGACGGCGGTCGCCACGGTGATCTTGTCCAGACGCCGCTCCAGGGCGGTTCCCCCCGTAAGGGTCCCGCCGCCCCCGAACATGTCCGACAGGCCGCTCCCCTTGCCCGAGTGGAGAAGGATGAACAGCACGAGGAACAGCGCCGATACGATCTCCAGCACGATCACGATGGTGTTGACGATCCTCACGATGGGCTCCGGTCTTCAGACTTCCTCGATGATAGCTCTGTCTTCCAGAGGGAAGTGGCAGGCGGCGATCTGCCCCGGATGGTGGGGCAGGAGCGCCGGCTCCTCGGCGGCGCACGTGGGCATCTGCGCCCTGGGACACCGCGGATGGAACCGGCAGCCGGACGGCGGGTCGATCGGCGAGGGAACGTCACCCTCGAGGATGATCCGCTTCTTGTGCGCCGCAAGCTTGGGGTCGGCGATCGGCACCGCCGAGAGAAGCGCGCCGGTGTAGGGGTGCTTCGGGTTGAGGTACAGCGTATCGCCGGGCGCCATCTCTACGATCTTGCCCAGGTACATCACGGCCACGCGATCGGACACGTGCTTCACGACCGATAGGTCGTGCGCGATGAACAGGTAGGTGAGGTTGAACTCCTCCTGGAGGTCTTCGAGCAGGTTCAGGATCTGCGCCTGGATCGAGACGTCCAGGGCCGAGACGGGCTCGTCGCACACGATGAGCTTCGGCCGAAGCGCGAGCGACCGCGCGACGCCGATCCGCTGCCGTTGCCCGCCGGAGAAGGCGTGAGGGTACCTGTTGTAGTGCTCCGGATTCAAGCCGACGAGCTCCATCAGCTGCTGGACCTCGTCCTTGATCTTGTTCCTCGGCACCGTCCCGTGGATCGCGAACGGCTCCCCGATGATCGATCCGACGGGCATCCTCGGGTTGAGCGACGCGAAGGGGTCCTGGAAGATCATCTGCGCGTGGCGCCGGATCTCCCGCAGCTCGCGCCCCTTGAGGTGCGTGATGTCCTGACCGTCGAACATCACCCTGCCCTCGGTGGGCTCGTAGAGTCTAGTTACCACGCGCGCGAGGGTGGACTTGCCGCAGCCGGTCTCCCCCACCAGGCCCACGGTCTCGCCCGGGTAGACCTCGAGATCGACGCCGTCCACCGCGTGGACGTCGCCGATGTGGCGCTGGAAGACGACCCCGCGGGTGATCTTGAAGTACTTCTTGATCGACTCGAGCCGCAGGAGCGGTTCGCCTCTCTCTTCCTTCGCCGGCTCCGCTCTCTCCGCCACGTCGATCACCGGGCGGCCACCTCCTCGCGGAAGATCCGCTCCCTCTCGGCGAAGGTGAGGTGGCAGGCCGATGCATGGCTCCCCTCGATCGGCAGCAGCTCCGGCGGGTCTGTCCGGCAGACGTCCATCACGTGCGGACACCGCGGGCTGAAGGGGCAGCCCGGCGGTACGTAGATGAGCGAGGGTGGAAGGCCCTTGATCGGGCGCAGACGTCCTCTGGGCGCGTCCAGGCGCGCGATCGAGCCGAGCAGGCCCCACGTGTAGGGATGGTGGCTCCGGTAGTAGATGTCGTCGCGCTCGCCTTCCTCGACGATCTTCCCCGCGTACATGACCATGATGTCGTCGCAGTGCTCCGCGACGACCCCGAGGTCGTGGGTGATTATCACCACCGCCGCGTTGAACTCCTGCTTCAGCCGGTCGATGAGGTCGAGGATCTGAGCCTGCACGGTGACGTCGAGAGCCGTGGTCGGCTCGTCGGCGATCAGCAGGTCGGGGTTGAGCGCGAGTGACATCGCGATCATGGCCCTCTGCCGCATCCCACCGGAGAACTCGTGCGGGTACTGTCTCGCCCGCTCTTGCGGCCTGGGGATCCCCACCAGGTCGAGCAGTCCCACGGCCCGCTCCCAGGCGTCCTTCTTGTCGACGTTGCCGTGGGCGTGAAACACCTCGGCTACCTGGGCGCCCACACGGTGAACGGGGTTGAGCGCCGTAAGGGGATCCTGGAAGATCATGCAGATCTCCCGGCCGCGGAGCGAGCGCACCTCCTCCGTTGGGAGCGTCAGTAGATCCTGGCCCCGGAACAGGACCTGACCCTCGATCCTGGCGTCCCGAGATGCGATTAGCCCTAGCACCGTGAGGAAGGTGACGCTCTTGCCGGAGCCCGACTCCCCGACCACGCCGAGGGTCTCGCCTGGGGTCACCTTGAAGGAGACCCCGTCGACGGCCTTCACCAGGCCGTCCTCGGTCGGGAAATGGACCTTCAGGTCCCGGACCTCGAGCAGCGCCTCAGACATTCGCCTCGAGCCGCTGGTGCGGGTCCAGCGCGTCCCTCAGGCCGTCCCCGAGGAAGTTCACGCACAGGGACGTGACGAGGATCATGAGGCCAGGGAACCACAGCAGCCACGGCGCGGCCGTGATCTGGTTCCGGGCCTCGGAGAGCATGTTGCCCCACGTGGGGGTAGGAGGCTGAACCCCGAAGCCCAGGAAAGACAGCGCGGACTCCGTGAGGATCGCGGCCGCCACAGCCAGGGTCACTCCCACGATTATGGGACCCATGGCGTTCGGGAGTATGTGGCGGAAGATGATCCGACGGTTCGACGCGCCGAGCGACCTGGCGGCCTCAACGAACTCCTTCTCCTTGAGAGACAGGAAGAGCCCTCGAACGATGCGCGCCTCCGGCATCCAGAAGAACAGAGTGAGGACGATGACGATGTCCCACGGCGTGGGGACCGCGCCCCGCAGGGCGATCGACGCGATCACGAGGGTGACGAGGAACGGGATCGCCAGGAACAGGTCGGTCATCCGCATGAGGAGGTTGTCGATCCACCTCCCGTAGTAGCCAGCCAGGGCGCCGACGACCGTCCCGATCACGCCCGCGGACACGGCGACGGTGATGCCGACGAGGAGCGAGATCCGCCCACCGTAGAGGACCCGCGTGAACTCGTCCCGACCCAGCGTGTCCGTCCCCATCAGGTGAGGCAAGTTTGGCGACTGCGTCAGGGCGTCGAGGTTGAGCTGCGCGAACCCGAACGGTGAGATCACTCCTGCCAGGATCGTCGCGAGGGTGATCACGACCAGGATCCCGGCACACACGATCGCCAGCTTGTGTCGCTTGAACCGGCGCCAGGCGAGCTGGCGCTGGGTCATGGTCTGGGTGGCGACCTCCGGGAGCCCCATTGGACCCGTGGCGGCCGGGGCTTCGTCGGCGAGGTCGCCCGCCCGCCCCCGTTCCTCGTCCAGGTCGTCACGCATAGCGGATCCTAGGGTCGAGCGCCGCGTACATGATGTCCGCGACGAGGTTGAACAGGATGACGAACGTCACCGTGACCATGACCCACGGCAGAACGACGGTGTAGTCGCCGAGATCGATGGCGCTGATGAACAGCCGTCCCATCCCCGGCCAGGAGAAGATCGTCTCGGTGATGATCAGGCCGCCGGCGATGCTGCCGACGTCCAGGGCCACCTGGGTCGTGAGCGGGATCAGAGCATTCCGCATCCCGTGCCGGACGAGGACCCGGCGTTCCCTCACGCCCTTCGCTCGGGCCGTCCGGAGGAAGTCCGACTGGAGCACCTCCAGCATGCTGGCCCGCATGTACCGGCTGTACACGGCGATGATCTGCACAGCGAGGACGATGGTGGGGAGCGTGATGTGCTGCAGCCGGTCGACGATGTCGAACCCCTCTACCCCGGGCGTGCTCATTCCGGTCGTGTAGAAGATGGGTTTCGTCAGCCCGAACCACCTCGTCAGGTACACGCCAAGGATGAGCTGCAGCATCAGGGCGAACCAGAAGGTCGGCATCGAGAGACCGAGGAAGGCCGCGCCGGTGGCCAGGTAGTCGAAGAAGGAGTACTGCCGCAGCGCCGAGTAGATCCCGACCCCCACCCCGATCAGCAGCGAGACGCCGACCCCCGCGAGCCCGAGGAGGATCGTGTTCCCGAGCGCCTCCATCATGTCGGGGTAGACCGGTCGGTTCGTGATGATCGAATTGCCCCAGTCGCCCTGGACGAAGTCGCCGAGCCAGCTCAGGTACTGCACCACGGGAGGTCTGTCCAGACCCAAGTCGATCCGGAGCTGGACGAGGTCTTCCGGCCGGAACCGGGGGCTCAGAGACACCGCCGCCACCGGGTCGGTGGTCGCCTTGATGACGACGAAGACCAGCACGCTCGAGATGAGGAGGACCGGGATCGAGAAGAGCACCCTGCGAACGACGTATCGCCACATTGTTCCTGGTCAGCCCCGATCCCCGGTTGACCGCATTATAGGAGCACGCACCCAGGTTCGCGGTCAGCCCGATAAGAGGATCCGGCGGGCCCCTCTTCGGCCCGCCGGATCCCTCGATCCGTCTCCCCGTCTACGCCTCGACCGCGTACCAGTCGTACATGTTGAAGTACGGCGAGTAGACATGGGTCGCGTAGAGGTCGAGGGGGCCCCCCACCGTGTCGGCGCGCCAGATCATCACGCTCGGCAAGAGGTACATGGGCAGGGACACGGCGTCTTCTCGAAGTATCTCCTGGACCTGCGTCGCGAGCTCGATGCGCTTTGCGGTGTCCACCTCCGCGTCGAGCTCCTTCATGAGCGCGTCGTTCTCCGGGTTGCAGTAGTGGTTCCAGTTGCCGCCCGCGTACTCGTTCTCCTCAGTCGGGAGGTAGTCACACCCGAACGCGAAGAGGATCGTCCCCGCGGGGGTGCCGGCCGAGGCGTAGTCGCAGACGTGGACCAGACCGCGCGGACAGACCCGGCCGAAGTAGACCCCGGAGCCGTAGTTCTCGATGTCGAGCTCGAACCCGGCCGGCTTGGCGGCCTCCTTGAAGATCTGCTGCGCCGCCTCACGACGCGTGTTCCCTGTGTTCGCGGAGATCGTCAGGACGAGCGGCTGCCCGTCCTTCTCGCACGGTGCGTTGGGCACGCCCGAGCAGTCCCAGCCGGCGCCCTCGAGGAGCTCGATCGCGTGCGCCGGATCGTAGGTCACGTCCTCGAAGACGGGCTGGCACCAGGGCCCGAGGCCGGGGATGTATTGGGGACAGTTCACGAGCTCGGCGTCCGGGTTGTTCAGCTTGATGAGGGCATCGAGCACCGCCTGGCGATCTAGTGCGAACAGCAGCGCCTCCCGCACGACAGGATCGTCGAGCGGCGGCTTGTCGTTCGTGAACCACATCATGTCGTTGTACGGGGTCGTTCCACCGACGGCGGTCACCCCCGGGTCGGCCGCGACCTGGTCGATCAAGCTCACGTCCGACGCCTGCGGGTTTATCGCCACCACCTCGCGATTGAGGAGGGCGTTGATCTCAGCCGCCTGGTCCTCGATCGGGATCATCGTGACCTGGTCGAGCAGCGGGATCCGGTCCTCGACCCAGAAACTGTCGTTGCGGACGAGGACTGCCTCCTGCTCGCTCCAGGACTCGAGGATCCAGGGCCCGCCCGAGAACGGGATCTCGTTGACCATGTCCCCGGAGAGGTCGGGCTTCTCGGGGTCCGCGTCGGGGAAGGCCGCCTTCTCCATCACGAACTCGAAAGCCCCTCCAAAGAGGGCCGGCCAGTCCGCGTAGGTCGTCTTGAAGTTGAGGACCGCCGTCAGCGAATCGGAGCAGTCGATCGACTCGATCTGGTCGTACCCCACCTTGTAGTACGTCCCCTTGGTGTTGAGGAACGCCCGCCACGTGAAGTCCCAGTCCTCACACGTGATCGGGGACCCGTCGTCCCACACCGCGTCGGGGTTCAGGTGGTACGTGACCGTGAACGGGTCCTCGGTCACCCCTCCGTTCTCGACGCTCGGCACTTCGGTCACGAGCGGTCCCACGACGAAGTTGCCATCCAGGTCGATCTCCAGCGCTCGCGGAGTGAGGTGGTAGCTGACCGACTGCGCGGCCCACGACAGCGAGGCACACGAGGTCACCACGAGGTTGATGCACTTGGGCCACTGTTCCGCGCCCACGACGAGACTGCCGCCGACCGGACCCTCGGTCCCCGTGGGCTCGGTCGTTTCCGGCGTCGTCGTGTCCGCTTTGCACGCGGCGGCCACCAAGGCAAGTACTGCGGCCAGCGCGAGGAACCTCCCTAGGAACGTATGTCTCCTCATACCCGTCCTCCTCCTTGCAGCGACGAGCGAAGCTTATCCGGGGCCCGAGCCCCCGGGCAAACGCCCCACATGGCTTTACGCAGGAGCCGGGCGGCGCGGCTTGACCGGCCTCAGCCGGCCAGGATCCTCGTCACGCGTGGCAGGATCTGGGCGCCCCTGAGCTTGCCCAGCGAGCCCGACGCGCACACTCGCTCACCGAACGTTCCCGAGCCGTCCGCACCGACCCCGGCGCCGCTCACCAGGAGGGGAACGGGGTCGGCGGTGTGGGCCCTTCGGACGCACGAGGTGGCGTGGTCGGCCGTCACGGCCATGACCGTGCGCCGCGGATCTACGAGGGGCAGCACCTCACCGAAGAACGCGCGGTCGATCAGGGCGATGGCGTCGCGCTTGTCCTCGGCGCGGCCGTCGTGGGCGGGGACGTCGGGGCCCTTGATGTGCACGTAGACAGCGTCGAAGCCGTCCAGAGCCTCCGCCGCCAGGAGCGCCCACGCTGCGTAGTCCGCCTCGGCCGCGAGGCGCGGGGCCTCCACCGTCGCCATCCCCAGCAGCATCGCGATGCCTCTCTCGACCGGCATCTCCACGAAGCACCCCCAGCTCGGCCCGAAGCGCTCTCGGATCGGCTCGAGAGCGGGAAGTCTGCTGCCGCCGTCGCGCGTGAGCACGAGGTTGGCGGGGAGCCGGCCCGCGCGACGCCTGGCCGTGTTGATCTCGGAGGCGTCCAGGATCCGCGCGGACCCTTCGACGAACGCGTTCGTCAGGTCCGCGGCACGTCGGGCCTCCTGCGTGTCCTCGAGCGGCTCGCAGCGCGCGACCTCGCTCTCGAAGGTCTCGAGCGCCACTCCGAGGTGTCCCTCCCTGCGATACGCGGGGTCGGTGTTGCTCACCTCGCCCGAGAGCGCGCCCTCGTCGGCACGGATCACGAGCGCGCCACGGTGCTCGACGGTCGCGCGGAGCGCGAAGCCCGCGCCGGGAAGCGCAAGCTCATCGTTCACCTCGGCAGCGAGGACCGTGGCCTCATCCGACGACAGGTCGCGGCCGACCCGGCGGTCGATGATCCTCGGCCAATCCGCGGTGGCGAAGTTGATCCGGAAGGCGAGGTCGCCGTCGCCGAACTCCATCCCCGAGCCGACCGCCTCCAAGACACCCCGCCCGGGATGCTCCTCCGAAGGGTCGTAGCCGAGGATCCCGAAGACGCCGACGTCCGACTCCGGGGCTATGCCCGGACCGGCGGTGACCACCGTCCCCGTCGCGCCGCGCTCGGCCAGCCCGTCCAGGAAGGGGGTCTCCGCCGCCTCGAGCGGCGTGAGACCGTCGAGCTCGGGGATCGGGTCGTCGCCGAGCCCATCGAGACAGACGTAGAGGAGGCTGTTCACGCGCCTTACCGGTACTTCACGATGAGCGCCAGCTCTTCGGGATCCAGGCTCGCGCCCCCGACGAGCGCACCGTCGATGTCGGGGTGCGCCATGAATCCTCGGATGTTGCCGGCCTTCACGCTGCCGCCGTACTGGATCCTCGCGGCGTCGGCAATCTCTTTCGACGACAGCTCTTCGATGGTCCCGCGGATCAGCCCCGCGACCTCCCCCGCGTCGGCTGGCTCGGCGTTCCTTCCGGTGCCGATCGCCCAGATCGGTTCGTAGGCAACCACGATGGACGTCATCTGCTCGGGCGTGAGCTTCTCGAGTCCGGCGCGGACCTGTCCCGCAACCTTCTCGTGGGTCCGGCCGGAGTCTCTCTCCTCCAGGGTCTCCCCGACGCACAGGATTGGGGTCATCCCGTGGGCGAATACCGCGCGCACCTTCCCGTTCACGAAGTCGTCGGTCTCGCCGAACAGCTCCCGCCGTTCCGAGTGGCCGCAGATCACGTAGCGGACCTTAAGGGCCTCGAGCATGGCCGGCGAGATCTCCCCCGTGAACGCGCCCTTCTCCTCGGAGTACACGTTCTGCGCGCCGAGCCCGTAGAGCAGCCGGTCGGAGTCGATCAGCGTCTGCACGGCGCGGAGCGCCGTGAAAGGTGGACAGATCACGACCTCCACGCGCTCGGCGTCGTCGCGGTCGAGCAG
>Ga0209341_10000620_pt1 | contig 36444 bp, 38 predicted proteins | sample RifCSP13_2_FD_184020 | JGI IMG/M metagenome (GOLD analysis project Ga0209341, IMG submission 184020) | Soil microbial communities from Rifle, Colorado - Rifle CSP2_sed 13_2 (SPAdes) (version 2) | ecosystem: Environmental > Terrestrial > Deep subsurface > Rock core/Sediment | place: Rifle...
AGGGGGAGAATCACGTGGTCATCGCGCGCCGCCCAGGGAAAGTGTAATGCGGGGGCGCCCGTATGCCGAGCCCGTGGCGGACCCGATCACGGACGGGTGGAATGCCCTCGTGGCGGGGAACACCCTATGCATCCTCGGCGCGATCGGGATCGTCGTGATGTTCCTGTTGATCCTCGTCATCCTCAAGATCCGGCGCACCCACAAGGAGGCGGCGTGGGCCCACAACCCGGACAAGACGTTCAAGCTGAAGTGGCGGCGCGGGTAACGGCGAAATCTTCTTAGCGGACACCCGAGTTCGCGGCCCGCCATGTCCGATGTCCCCGAGGGCCTGCACTACACGAAGGACCATGAGTGGGCGAAGCTCGAGGGCCGTCGGGTCCGCGTCGGGATCACGGACCACGCGCAGAAGGAGCTGACGGACGTCGTGTACGTCGAGCTGCCGACGGTCGGGAAGGCGGTGAAGCAGGGCGACGAGATGGGGGTCGTGGAGTCCGTGAAGGCGGCCTCGGAGATCTACGCGCCGTTCTCCGGGACCGTCGTCGAGGTGAACAAGGCGCTCGAGGACAAGCCGGAGCTCGTGAACCAGTCCCCGTACGGCGAGGGCTGGATGGTCGTCCTCGAGGTCGCGAACCCGGACGATGCGAAGGCGTTGATGGACGCCGCAGCGTACCGGACGCACGTGGGCGCCTAGGCCTCCATGGAGACCTCGGGACTGGTGAACAGAACGCCGTGTCGCGGGACGAGTCTCTCCGTCGTGGGATCCACGGCGAACAGCAAGGTCTCCAGGGTCGTGAGGCCGACGAGGTTCTGGTCCCCGAGGATCACGGGCACTCGGAAGCTGCGCCCCTCAATCTCCAACACAGCGGTCCCCATGGGAAGCTCCAAGTCGCCTCCGATGATGTCGAAGATTGCCGAGCCCTCAGGCTCAATCCCGAGGCGCTCAGCCAGGGAGCGTGTGATCATCGAATGAATCGCGCCGGTGTCGACCAACACGCGCGGCAGCTCCGCAGAGCCCCGGGGTCCGTGAACCTTGAGAGCCGTGAACACCTCGCCCATGGAACGCGGCATGTCCTCGAGCATCCCATCAGTCTTCTCCGTACATGTAACTTCCGCGGCGGAAGGGCTAAGTGCTTCCTCCCGCGTCCGAGCGCCGGGCGCGTAGGCTAGCCTGGACCAGACTGGAGGCCTTCGGAGCCTCTGACGGGGGTTCGAATCCCCTCGCGCCCGTCACCCCTTCGACGACGCCCCCGGGAGGAAGCGGCGGTACCGCTTCTCGATTGCCTGGCGCTGCTTCAGGTACGCGTCCTCGTCGAGCTCCCCCGCCGCGAGCTTGTCTTCGAGCATGCCGAGGCTCCGTTGACAATCCGCCCGCATGCTCTCGTGGAACTCGCGGACGAGCGCGTCCATACGGCCGAGGAGGTCGCGGCCCCGCTCGCTCAGGCGGTAGACGATCCGCGGACGTCCGACCGCGGTGAGCACGGCGCTCCGGTCCACGAAGCCCCACTCGTACAGTTCGACGAGCTGCTTGTCCACGCCCTGGCGGCGGAGCTTCAGCTTCCGCGCGAGGTCCTCCGGATGGTCCACGCCCTTGTCGAGGAGCGCGAGGATCCGTTGGCGGCTCTCGGAGGCGACGACCTGCAGGCACGCGACGGCGTCGTCGTCCACGCGGGCGCGTAGGAAAGTGCGCGTATATGAGGTTCCTCACCGGCCGCGGGCTTTTTCCACCGCCGCGTGGAACGATTCTCCTCCCGAGTTGGCAATCCTTCTTCTCCGAGTTGCGCGTCCCCAGCTCGTCGTTGAGGCTCGTATATGTATCATCCCCGCCATCGTTCGGTTCGAGGTGGCTCAGATGACGACGGTGCGCATGGTGACGACGGCCGACATCGCGAAGACCCTGCAGCAGGACCTGCTCCGCGACGCGGGAATCCGCACGAAGTAGACGGGTGATGCGGATGATGACCGTGAACGTGGTGATCCTCTCGGCGCTCGCGAAGGCCCGGCAGGCCGACCTCCTCCGGGCCGCAGGCGTCCGAACGAAAGTCTAGGAGCGGAGTGCGATGCACAAGGACGAGTTGCTGCGCCGGCTCGAGGAGCGGCTCGCGCGAGGCGAGATCGGCGAGAAGACGTACCTCGACATCAAGGCGCGATACGACGCGATGCCCGACGTCCCTCCCGCGCCCTCCGTACCGCCGGTACCTGAGCCACCGATCCCGCCGGCGATGCCGGAACCGCCGGAATCCCCACGCCACGCACGCCACGCGGGACACCCGGGAGCCTACGCGAACAACCTCGACGAGGTGATCGAGCGATCCATCTCCACCGCCATGGAACAGGTCGCGGCGAGCCTGGAGGCGGTCTCCGCGAACCGCGAGGAGGTGAGCCGCCGGATGGACGAGGTCAGCCGTCGCATCGAGGAGAAGATGCGGAAGTTCGGGCCGCGGATCGAGGAAGGCGGCAAGGTCTGCATCATCCGCGGGTCCGGGACGGTCGCGGGCGGCCAGCACTTCGAGGAGTTCAAGTGCGCCGGGAGCGGGACGGTCCAAGGAGACCTCGTCGCGGACGAGGCGCACATCTCCGGCGTCTGCCAGGTCGAGGGACGCGTGGTCGGCCAGGAGTTTCACGCATCGGGCCGCGCGGAGATCGCGAAGGACGTTCAGGTCCAGGAGTTCCACGTCTCGGGCCGGGCGTCCGTGGGCGGGGACGTGAACGCGCAGGAGGTCCACGTGTCCGGCTCGGCCCGGTTCGGCGGGAACGTCCTGGCGGCGGACGAGGTCCAGATCACGGGCGCGGCCTCCATCGGTGGGGGCGTGAGAACGAGGGAGTTCGGGAGCCGGGGCAAGTTCGAAATCGGCGGCCCGATCGAGGCGGAGGAAGTCAACATCCGGCTGGCGGGCTCCTCCCGGGCCCCGTCAATCAAGGCGCGGGAGATTGAGGTCCGCCGCCACGAGCGGAACGGGGAGCTGACCGTCGAGTCCGTCGAGGGCGAAGAAGTGTACCTCGAGGCCACGCGCGCGGGGTCCGTGAAGGGCCACAGCGTCCGCCTCGGGCCGTTCTGCTCCGTCCACACGGTCGAGGCCGAGGAGCTCGAGGTCCACGAGTCCGCGACGTTCAAGGAGCGAAAGCCCTTCGCGTCGTGACGGACCGTAGAATTAGGGCGCAAGTCTCTTAACGTAGGCGTCCGTGGCTTCCTCGATGACGGAGGTCGTGATCGCCAGCGCGGTCCGCACGCCGATCGGCAAGTACGGACGCACGCTGCGGGACGTCCCCGTCGCCGCCCTCGGTGCGCACGCGATCCGGTACGCCGTGGAGCGCGCGAAGCTCGCCCCGTCCGAGGTCGAGGAGGTCCTCATGGGGAACGTGATCCAGGCCGGCGTGGGCCAATCGCCCGCGCGGCAGGCCGCGATCTCCGCGGGGATCCCCGAGGACGTGGGCGCGGTCACGGTCAACAAGGTGTGCGCGTCCGGGCTGAAGGCGGTCACGATCGGGTTCGACTCGATCCGCGCCGGGCAACAGGCGATCGTCGTCGCGGGCGGCATGGAGTCGATGTCCCAGGCCCCGTACCTCGCGAAGGGCGTCCGATGGGGTGTCGGGTATGGGGACGCGCAGCTCGTCGACGCGGTCGTCCACGACGGGCTGATGGACGCGTACCGCCACTATCACATGGGCATCACGGGCGAGAACATCGCACGGCGGCTGAACATCACGCGCGAGGAGCAGGACGCGTTCGCCCTCGAGTCCCACGTGCGGGCGCTGAAGGCGACGCAGTCCGGGAAGTTCCGGTCGGAGGTCGTGCCGATCGAGGTGGAGCGGGACCGTCAGAAGGTCCTGTTCGAGGCGGACGAAGGGGTCCGCGGCGACACGTCCCTTGAGAAGCTCGCCCGGCTCTCGCCCGCGTTCCGGGAGGGCGGCACGGTGACGGCGGGGAACGCGTCCCAGCTCAGCGACGGCGCCGCGGCGGTCGTCCTGATGACGCGCGAGGCGGCGGAGGAGCGCGGGGTCGTCCCGCTCGCCCGCCTCGTGGAGTACGCGGTGAGCGGTGTCGCGCCGGAGAACGCGATGGAGGCGCCGATCCCCGCGGTCGAGAAGCTCCTCGCGAAGACGGGCCTCGCGATCGACGACTTCGATCTCATCGAGCACAACGAGGCGTACGCGTCCGCGTCGATCGGGGTCATGCGCACGCTGAAGATCCCACGCGAGAAGTTGAACGTCAACGGAGGCGCAGTCGCGTTGGGCCACCCCCTCGGTTGTTCCGGCGCCCGCATCCTGACGACGCTCGCCCACGCGATGCGGGACCGGGGCTCCCACCGCGGCATGGCCACCCTGTGCCTCGGCGGCGGGAACGCGATGGCGGCGCTCGTCGAACGCGCCTAGCGCAACGGTTTTATCGTCCGGGCGCCTCGGCGCGCGGAAGACCATGACCGAGGTCGTGATCGCGAGCGCGGTCCGGACGGCAGTCGGGAAGTACGGGAAGGCGCTGCGGGACGTCCCCGCCCCGCGCCTCGGGTCCCACGTCGTCCGCGCCGCGATCGAGCGCGCCGGATTGGCGGCCTCGGAAGTCGACGAGGTCCTCCTGGGCACGGCGATCGCCGCCGGTCAGGGGCAGGCGCCCGCGCGCCAGGCCGCTCTCCTCGCGGGCATCCCCGAGGACGTCGGCGCGGTGACGATCAACAAGGTGTGCGCCTCCGGCATGAAGGCAATCACGTTCGCGTTCGACGAGATCCGGGCGGGGTCGATCTCGATTGCGGTCGCGGGCGCGATGGAGTCGATGTCCCAGGCCCCGTACCTCGTGAAGAACGCGCGATGGGGCACTCGGCTCGGCCACCAGGAGTTCCTCGATGGGATGACGTACGACGGCCTCCAGGACGCGCTCGCGGGATTCCACATGGGCGCGACCGGCGACTGGGTCGCGCGCAAGTACGGGATCACGAGGGAGGAGCAGGACGCGTTCGCCCTCGAGTCCCACGTCCGCGCCCTGAAGGCGCGTGAGGGCGGCCGCCTCCGGGACGAGGTCATCGCGATCGACGTGGAGCGGGACGGGCAGACGACGACGTTCGACACGGACGAGGGCGTCCGGCCCGACACGTCCCTGGAGAAGCTCGCACGCCTGAAGCCCGCGTTCCTCGCGGATGGCACGGTGACGGCCGGGAACGCCTCCCAGCTCAGCGACGGCGCCGCGGCGGTCGTCGTGATGGACGAGGAGTCCGCGGAGGAGCACGGCGTGGAGCCCCTCGCGCGGATCGTCGACTACGCGGTCGGCGGCGTGAAGCCGGAGGACGTGATGGAGGCCCCGATCCCGACGGTCCGCAAGCTGCTCGCGAAGACCGGCTTCGCGATCGACGACTTCGACCTGATCGAGCACAACGAGGCCTACGCGTCCGCGTCCCTGGCGGTGAGCAAGTCGCTCGGGATTCCGCGGGAGAGGCTGAACGTGCACGGGGGCGCGGTCGCCCTCGGACACCCGATCGGCTGCTCCGGGGCGCGGATCGTGACGACCCTCCTTCACGCGATGCGAGCGCGGGGTGCGGAGCGCGGCCTCGCGACCCTCTGCCTCGGCGGCGGGAACGGCATGGCGATGGTCGTCGAGCGCCCGTAGCCGCAAAGCCTTTCTGACCGCCTTCCTTCCGGCCGGCATGGAGGGAGGCGGCCCGCCATTCGCGGTGTGCCCGAAGTGCGGCGCGTTCGTTTTGGGCCCGCCGCCCTGTCCGGCCTGCGGGTTCGCCCCGTGGCCGCCGGCGTACGTCGTCCGGGTCCCTACGGCTCCCGCGTACGTCCCGCAAGCGGAACCGTCGCTTCCGTGGGCATCGAACAAGTGGTGGCGGCGCACCCGGTGGGGCCTCCTGTTGACCGCGGTCGGCCTCCTGCTCGCGTGGATCCCGTACGTCTCCGCGATCGCGGTCCTCTTCCTGAGCCTCGGGTCGACGTTCCTGTTCCTGGGGGCGCGCGGGGCGGGCCGCCGCCACGAGGTGTTCGTCGTCCTCGCGTTCCTCCTCCTCGCCTTGGGCGGGGTCCTCGTCGGGATCTTCGTGTCCGCGTTCCTCCTCGAGGCGTACGACGCGGGCCAGACGGGGCGCTCCCTCGCGGTGCTTCAGGACGCCGCGCGGCTCCTGATCTGGGGCACCCTGCCCGCGACGTTCTGCATCGCCGGCGGGTTCGCCCTCCAAGTCGCCTCTTTGCTCCCGGGCCGCCAGCGGTGGCTCCTCTTGGGCCTCTGCCTGCTCCTCGCCGCGACGGCGTCGATCGCGACCGTGTTCTCGGACCCAGAGGTCCTGACCCTGGGGCCGACCCCGGTGCGCTTGGGCCCTGTCGCGGACTTCCTGACCCGCCTCTCCTTCTACCGGATGCTCGAGGCGCCGGCGTACGTGGGCTTGGGCGTGCTCTACCTGACGACGCACGAGGCCGTGGGCGTGCGCGGACTCCGCTCCGATTCCGCTCCGGTCGCCGCGAACCCCGGGAAGGGTTAAGCCCGGCCTCCCGTTCCGCGGCCCGGGGAGCGGCGATGGGGTTCGATCGGATCGGCGTCCTCGGCGCGGGTCAAATGGGCGCGGGGATCGCGCAGGTCGCGGCGGTGTCCGGCGCGCAGGTCGTCGTTCGGGACATCGAGACGCGGTTCCTGGAGAAAGGCCTCCGACAGATCGAGGGGAGCCTCGCGAAGTCCGTGGAGAAGGGGCGGCTCTCGGACGGCGACCGGGAGGCGGCGCTCGCCCGCATCCGGATGACCCTCGAGCTCGCGGACCTCGCGGACGCCGACCTGATCGTGGAAGCCGTCGTGGAGGACGTGACCCTCAAGAAGCGTCTCTTCGCGGAACTCGACGCGATGTGCCCGGCGGCGACGGTCTTCGCCTCGAACACGTCCTCGATCTCGATCACGGACCTGGCGTCCGCGACGAAGCGGCCGGACCGGTTCATCGGGATGCACTTCTTCAATCCCGTGCCCCTCATGCAACTCGTGGAGATCGTCTGCGGACTCGGGACGAGCGACGAAACCACGCGCGCCGTACGCGAATTGGCGGTGAAGATGGGGAAGACCCCGGTCGAGGTCCGAGACGCGCCCGGCTTCGTGAGCAACCGGATCCTGATGCCGTTCGTGAACGAGGCGTTCTTCGCGCTCCAGGAGGGCGTGGCGGCGCCGAAGGACATCGACACGGTCGCCAAGCTCGGGTTCAACCACCCGATGGGACCGCTCGAGCTCGCGGACCTGATCGGGCTCGACACGTGCCTCGCGATCCTCGAGGTCCTGCACGCGGACTTCGGGGACCCCAAGTACCGGCCCGCTCCGCTCCTCCGGGAGTACGTGCGCGCCGGCCGCCTCGGCCGAAAAGCGGGCCGCGGCGTGTACGAGTACGCGCGCTAGCGCAGGCCCTCCGCGGTCTCCTCGTCCCAGTCCTCGAAGTGCTCCTCCGGGGGCCCGCGTCGCCTTCGCAGGAACCACCCGAGTGCGAGGACGGCGGCGATCGCGGCGACGAGCCCGGCGACCACCGCCAGGACGGGCGCCTCCTCGGCCGCCAGGGAAAACTCCCCGAGGTCGATTGTGGTGAAGTCCGCCGACGCGGAGCGGTGGTCGAGGGTGACCGTCCGCCGGATCGCTTGGTACCCGGGCTTGGAGATCGTGAGCTCGTACGTGCCCGCGGGGACCCCGGGGAACTCGAACGTCCCGTTCGCGAGGCTGAGCGCGCGGTTGTCCCCGATGCTCACGGTCGCTCCCGCCAAAGGTTCCCCCGCCGCGAGGACCCGCCCGATGACCCGGCCGCTCCACGCCTCCGTCGCGAACGTGAACGCGTACGAGGCCTCGAGGGCGTTCCCGCCGTCGTCCTCCGCGGACCGGTCCACCGCCACCGTGTACTCCGTGTCCCAGTCGAACGGTCCGCCCAGGCGACGGAAGGAAACGGCGTGGTCGCCGGCCGCCCAGAGGAAGTCCCCGACCAGGACGGGCACGGGGTCGACCGGGGTGACGACCGCCAGGCCGATCGCCGCCTCCGTGCGATCGCGGTCCATCGCGTCGTCGAACGTGATCGTGATCCTCGAGGTCCGGGACACCCCGCGCGCGTCCGGCGCCGGGATCGTGTCCACGACGCGCGGCGGCGTGATGTCGGGCTGCGCCCGCGTGCGGAACGTGGCGGTGAAGTTCCCGCCGGACCCGTCGCCGTCGATCCGGTTCCCGTTCACGTCCATCGCCGTGCGTCCGACGGAGAGCGTGTAGTCGCTGTCGTACGCGAGGTTCGAGGAGGGCGCGTACGCGACGCCCTCGTCGCCGCGGTCCCACGCGAACCAGCCGTCGGACTTCGTCCACGTCCGCACGGGGTCGCGGAGGACGAACGCGTCCTCGACGCTCGTCCGGTTCATCCGCTCGCTGAACGCCAAGTGGACCGCGGTGGTCTCCGGGACCGCCACCGCTCCGTCGGGCGGGTCCGTGCCGAGGACGCGGGGTCGGTCGAGGTCCTCCGCCTCCGTCTCGAACGACCAGACGAAATCATCACCGCCAAACCCGTTCGCGTCGCCGTCGAGCGGGTCGCCCGCGCGGTCCGTCGCCCCCGTCCCGTTCACGGCCACGGTGATCCAGGTCGCGAAGGGCAGGTTCTCGTCCGGGTTGAACGTCACTGTGTCGTCGGGGAAGGACGCGCCGCTCCACGCGAAAGCGCCCGCCGTGCCGTTCCAGGTCGCGGTGCCATTCGTGTACGACCACGCGTCCTCGACGGAGGTCCGGTTCATCGCTTCCGAGAAGCGGACCGTGATCCGCGCAGCGACGGAGACGTTGGAGTCACTGGCCGTCGGTACGACGTTGAGCACACGTGGCGGCTCGAAGTCCGGGAGGGTCGTGAAGGCGAACGTGAAGTCGTCGCCGCCAACGCCGTCGGCATCGCCATCGAGAGGCGCGCCATTCGCGTCCCTGGCGACGTCCGCCGCCAACGTCACGTTGTACGTCGTTCCGGAGAACAGGAAGAGGTCGGGGACCAACGTCACCGCGCTCTCATTCCCGTTCCACCGGAAGGTACCCGCGGTCGGAGGCTCCATCCCGAACCCCGATTCCACGGAGGCCCGGTCCATCGGCTCGCCGAAGGCGATCGCGATCGACGCGGAGACGGCGACATCCATGGCCCCGTCCGGTGGGGAGGTCGCTTGGACGCGCGGCGCCATCCCGTTCTCCGTCCGGAAGGTCCACACGAGGGCGTCGGCGGGCTCGCCGCCCGTCCCGTCCCCATCCTGGTCCAGCGCGTACTGCCCGGAGGCGTCCCTGGCGGTGGGGAACACGGTGGCTAGGAAGTCCGTCGACGGCGGCAGCGGGATGAGGGGCGACGCGCGGGACGTCCACGGCGGGGCGGTCGCGTGGATCCACTGGAACGCCTGCGGGCCCCAGACCGTCGTGTTGTCCGTCAGCCGGAAGGCGGCCTCCACGGACGCGGCGTCCATTCGGGCCGTCCACGTGACTAGGATGGGACCGTACAAGTCCACGTTGTCACCCCTCGGGCTCCAATCCGTCGCTTCGGGGGAGCCGTCGCCCGCGTGCGCGGGCGCGAGAGATGTGGCTCCCACGAGGACGATGAGGAGGACCGTGGATCGCGCGGACATGGACGTCGGGAGCGTCGTGTCCATCCCCGGGAGGCGATAATAAGAATTCTGGTGGGACTTTGGAATCCTGAAGGGATTCGCGGCCCCCCAGCGAAAAGCTTTTTCCGGCACCGAGCCTTGTCCGTCGTTTTCCGACTTCCCCCGGAGGACTACACGTGATACGGAGCGTGACGAGGGCCGCGAGCCGCGAGGAGGTCCTCTCCCTCCTCGAGCCCCTCGTCGGGAAGTGGTTCGGCGGCAAGTTCGCGGGCCTCACGGAGCCCCAGGCGTACGCCCTCCCCCTGATTCACGCGGGGAAGAACGTCCTCGTGTCGTCCCCGACGGGCTCCGGGAAGACCCTCACCGCGTTCCTGACCGTGATCAACGAGCTGTACGCGCTTCAGAAGGGCCGCAAGCTCGAGGACCGGATCTACGCCCTGTACGTGAGCCCGCTGAAGGCGCTCGCGAACGACATCCACCGGAACCTCGAGGAGCCGCTCCAAGAGATGACCGCGCTCGCGGCGCAGCTTGGGGAGGAGCCCCCGGAGATCCGCGTCGGCGTCCGGTCCGGGGACACGAGCGCGAGCGAGCGCCAGCGCCAGGCCCGGCGCCCGCCGCACATCTTCATCACGACGCCGGAGAGCCTTGCGATCGTCCTGAGCGCCCCGAAGTTCCGGGAGAAGTTCGGCGGCGTCCGCTGGGTGATCACGGACGAGATCCACGAGGTGTGCTCCGGGAAGCGCGGCGCGCTCCTGAACGTGACCCTCGAGCGGCTCCAGGAGTACGTCGGCGACGAATTCGTCCGGATCGGCCTGAGCGCGACGATCGCGCCGATCGAGGAGGTCGCGAAGTTCCTGGCGGGGTACCGCGGCGGGAAGCTCCGCGAGATGAACGTCGTCGAGGTCGAGTCCCGGAAGTCCCTCGATTTGGCGGTGGTGTGCCCGGTGCGCGACCTCACGGAGGTCGACATGGAGTCCGCGAACGCGCGGATGTACGCCCTCCTCAGCGATCTGATCGGGGAGCATCGCACGACGCTGATCTTCACGAACACGCGCTCGGGGACGGAGCACGTCTCGTTCAAGCTCAAGGAGCGCGGGGTCGAGGACCTGGAGGCGCACCACGGCTCGCTCTCGAAGGTCACGCGCCTCGACGTGGAGGACAAACTGAAGAAGGGCCTCCTCAAGGCGGCGGTCTCGAGCACGAGCCTCGAGCTCGGGATTGACATCGGGTTCATCGACCTCGTCGTCCAGATCGGGAGCCCGAAGAGCGTGGCGAAAGGCCTCCAGAGGATCGGGCGGGCGGGGCACGCGTACGGGGACACGAGCGTCGGTCGCATGGTCGTCTTCGAGCCGTGGGACCTCGTGGAGTGCGCGACCCTCGTGAGGGCCGCGTACGACAACCAGATCGACCGCGTCGACATCCCGCGGAACCCCCTCGACGTCCTCGCCCAGGTCCTCGTCGGGATGTCCCTCGAGAAGCGGTGGGACGCGAAGGAGGCGTTCGAGATCATCCGCCGCTCGTACTCCTACCACGACCTGACCTGGAAGGACTTCGAAAGCGTCCTCGACTACCTCGCGTCGCGGAACCCGGACGTCCGGGTGTACGCGAAGATCTGGTACGACCCGGAGGAGCGGCGGTTCGGGAAGAAGCGGGACGCGCGGATGATCTACTTCACGAACGTCGGCACGATCCCGGAGGAGGGGAGCTACCATGTCTTCAGCGAGCGCGGGACGCCGCTCGGGGAGCTGAGCGAGGGGTTCGTGGAGTACCTGAAGCCGAACGACGTCTTCGTGCTCGGCGGGCGGACGTACCAGTTCCTCCGCGCCCGCGGGATGTCGATTTACGTGAAGGACGCGTCGGGGCGCCGCCCCACCGTGCCCTCGTGGACCGGGGAGATGCTGCCGCGCTCGTTCGACCTCTCGATCCTCGTCGGCCAGTTCCGGCGCGACTTGGCGGCGCGGATCGACGCGGACGGGCAGGACGTCGCCCTCCAATGGCTCATGGACGAGTACCGGGTCGACGCGGGGAGCGCCCGCTCGCTCGTCTCGTACATGCAGGATCAGCGGGCCGTGATCTCGGAGGTGCCGACGGACACGCGGCTCCTGATCGAGGGCTACGTGGACGTGAAGGGGAACCGGAACATCATCTTCCACTTCCCCTTCGGGCGGCGGACGAACGACGCCCTGAGCCGGGCGTACGCGTACCGCCTGTCCGCGAAGACGAAGTCGAACATTCGCGTGAGCGTGACGGACGACAACTTCATGCTCACGGTCCCGAAGCGCGTCGAGCTGAAAGGTGTCGCGAAGCTCGTGTCGAGCGAGGACCTGGAGGAGGTCCTGAAGAAGGCGATCCGGAACACGGAGCTGTTCAAGCAGCGGTTCCGGCACTGCGCGACCCGGTCCTTCATGATCCTCCGGAACTACAAGGGGCGCGAGGTCAGCATCGGACGACAACAGATGCGGTCCCAGCGCGTCCTCGACTGGCTCCACGAGATCGAGAACTTCCCCGTGATTCGGGAGACGTACAACGAGATTCTGAACATGGTCATGGACCTCCGCCACGCGCGGGAGGTCCTCGAGGGGATTGAGGCGGGGACGTTGGCGGTGGCGTACAGCGACTTCGCGCCGCTCCCGAGCCCGTTCGCCCACAACGTCGTCCTCGTCGGGATGAGCGACATCGTCCTCATGGAGGATCGGACCGCGTTGCTCCGCGAGCTGCACCGGGAGATCCTGAAGAAGGTCCTGCCGCCCGAGCAGATCGCGGGCGCGCAGTTCCCTGAGGAGGAGATCCGCGAGCACTTCCGGCGGAAGATCCCCCGCGTGGACCGCAAGGAGGACCTCCTCGACTTCGTGGAGCGCGTCGGCGCCGCGAACCTCGTGCAGCAGAAGGGCGTGAACCCGTTCGATCACACCGTCGTGCCCTTCCCCGAGCTCCGGAAGTGGGCGGGCGAGGCGATGGACCAGGGGAAGGTCCAGAGCGTGTGGACGCCGAAAGGGGTCCTGTGGTGCCTCGCGGACGAGGTCCCCGTCTACGCCTCCCTGTACGCGCAGAAGTCGCGCCTCAAGCCGCCCGAGGAGAAGGTCCTGAAGCTGATCGAGGCCGGGCCGATCTCCCACAAGGACCTCCTCCGGAAGTCGAAGATTGGGAAGGACGCGCTGAACGAGATCGTCCGTAAGCTCGAGCGGTCGTTCGTCGTCCACCGGAAGGGCGTGGAGGAGACCGCCTACGTCACGCGCGCGGTGAAGCGCGAGGACTACGAGAAGGCCCTCGACCGAATCCTCGTCCGCCACCTCGACATCCACGCGCCCCTCACCGCGCAGGACCTCGCGTACGCCCTCGACCTCGAGCCGGAGATCGCCGCGGAGGCGCTGAAGGACCTGGAGAACGAGGGCGTCGTCGCCTCGGGGCACTTCGTCCTGGGCGAGGAGTTCCAGTACCTGCTCACGAAGGACCTCACGAAACTGCAGAAGAAGGGCGAGCAGCGCCGCGTGTTCGAGGAGTCCGCGGTGAAGGCGTTCGTCATGGGGAAGCAGCTCCGGCCGTTCCGGGACCTCGACGATCTCTTCGACACGTTCCTCGAGGCGGGGATGACGTACGACATCGCCGCCCGGATCCCCGACTTCCGATGGGAGGACTGGCTCGCGCGCCGCCGCGCAGGGGACATCCTGGAGGGCCGCTTCCTCGCCGGCCGCGTGCGCTACGTGCGCGCGAAGGACGTGCAGCTCTTCCTCTCCACGTACCCGCGGGAGCCGCTGTCCGAGTTCGAGGCGAAGGTCCTCGACGTGATCCGCGCGAACCCGCAGGGACTCGACCTCTACGGCGTCGCCGGGCGGCTGAAGGAGCCCGCGGAGCGCGTGAAGGAGGCGCTCGAGAAGCTGGACTGGGACGTGTACATGATCCGGAAGTTCCACGGGGAGGACGCGTGGGCCTCGCGAAACCTCTACGTCGCCTTCGACGTGGAGCCCGAAATCCCGGAGGCGGAGGCGGAGGAGCGCCTCGTCGAGCACTTCCTCCGGGCGTACGGCCCCGTGCCGTTCTCAGGGATCAAGGAGTACACGCGGTTCCGATGGGACGACCTCGAGCGCCTCGTCGACCGGCTCGAGGGGCGCGGCCTCGTGGAGCGGATCCTCGTCACAGGCGGCCGCGGCGAGGAGGAGATGATCGTCCTGAAGGAGGAGGTCCCCGCGCTCGAGGCGCGGGCGCCTACGCCGGCGCGCGAGGGCACGCGCATCCTGTCCCTCCTCGACCCGTGGGCGCAGGGCCTGTGGGCGCAGGTCGCCGCCCGGTGGGGCGAGGGCTGGTTCTACCTCGTGATCCGCGACGGCGAGCTCGCGGGGATGGTCGAGAAGTGGGAGATGTCCGGTGCCGTCGAGCTGCGGGAGATCGACCTGATCGACCCCGCGATCCTCCCGGACGCGTTGGCGGCGGTCGACCGGATGATGGCGTTCTACCGCCAGCGCGGCTTCGAGGTCGTGCGCGTCACGCAAGCGCTCCGCACGCCCGTGCCGGAGATGAAGGACGCGGACCTGAAGCCGTTCCTCGCCGCTGGGTACCACCGGATTGGGGACTTCCTCGCGAAAGGCGACTTCGTCCCGGAGACGTTCGCGCCGGAGGACGTGATGGCGTACGTCCTGTGGCGGCAGGGCGTCCACCCGGAGCGTCGGTACCCGGACCCGATCGCCGCGCTCGCGGCGCTTGGCGGCCTCCGGTCCGACTATGCGGAGCGCCTTCGCGTCGAGGCGTTCGTCTCGCTCGAGCGGCTGCACCGCCAAGGCATCGTCTTCCGGGGCAACGTGATCCCCGAGTACGTCACGTACGCGACGCTGGGGCAGCTCAGCCTCTACCAGAGGGCGAAGAGCACGCCGCTCACCGCACCGATGAAGGCGGTCCTCCAGGCGATCCGGCACGAGGAGCCGATCTCCCGCCAACGGCTCCTCCAGCTGTCCCCGATCGGCTACGCCGCCACGAACGCGGCACTCAGGAAGCTCGCCGAGGGGAACTACGTGACCCGGGACGCCGCGAGCCGGTACCGCGCCGTGCCGGCCCCGAAGGTGAGCACGGGCGACGCGCGCCAGACGGTCCTCGAGACCGTGTTCCGGGCGTTCGGGGTGTTCAGCGCGGAGAACCTCGCGGCGTTCACGCGGTTCGAGTTCTCGATGGCGGAGATCCGCGCGTGGCTCCGGCGGGCCGAGGCGGACGGGATGCTCGCGAAGGGCTTCTTCCTCCGCGGCGACCGGACGTTGTACTGGATCCTCAAGGAGGACCTGGCTCGCGTCGGCTCGATCCGGTTCTCGGAGGACTTCGTGCTCACGCCGATGGACAACCTCTCCCTGTACCTGCGCCGCCTGATGGTCGAACGGTTCGGGATGGGGTACGCGTACCTCGTGTTCCGCGGCCCCGAAATCGTGGCCGCGTTCCGGGCGAAGCGTCGGAGGAACCAGCTCGTCGTCACGGAGCTCGTCGGCGACCCGAAGGCGGGGGCGATCGTGGACGGGTTCGCGGATGCGAACGAGGTTCGCGTCACGGAGGAGTCCTCGCGGATCCCGGACTCCGAGGTCATGGAGTGGTACGAGAAGATGTACGGGCGCGGTGGGAAATAGTCACCGCTTCCCCCGCCACCGCGTGCGCGTCTCGAATGTGAGGTGGATGCCGCCTGCGGAGACGCCCGGGCTGACCGGCTCTTCGGACCCCGCGAGCGACCGGTCCTCCGCGCCCGTGCCGCCCGCAGCGATTTCCATCCGGTGACGCTTGTGGTCGACGAGGAAGAGCGCGTACGCGCCGCCGCCAAAGGCGAGTGCGGCGAAGAAGAGGAGGTGCTGGAGCGTCCCGATCCATGCGAGGAAGGCGAGGAGCGCGAAGAGCGTGAGGAGCCGGGACCCGTTCCGCACCGCCGCGTCGACGTCCACGCGCGCTCCACACGACGCGGTCTACATCAGCCTTCCGCCGCGGGCGCGCGCTCCCGGATCACCGTCAGGGAGAGGCCGTCGAGCATGATCTGCGCCTTGCACTTGAAGCACGTGACGCCGTGCATCGGGTCGAGGTCCTTCGCCTCCTTGAGCTCGAGCCACGTGCCCTGGCAGTACGGGCAGTTCAGGCCGAGCCGAATCCCGCGGCTCCGGAGCCGGTCCAGCGTGTACTTCTCGATCGCCGTCACGTGTCCGTCCCCTCGACGATCGAGCAGTGCGTGCTCCGGCCGCGCCGCTCCACGAGGATCAGGTTCCGCTCGCTCAGGACGCCGATGTGGTAGTTCACGGTCGGCGGCGTCAACCCGAGGCGGCCCGCGATCTCCTTCTGCGTGATTCCCGGCGACTGCCGGATCACGGACAGGATCGTCTGCTGGATCACGTTCGGCTGGAACATGTCGTCCGGCGGCAGGCGGAAGTTCATCGGGTAGAACCGGCGGTAGAGGCCGAAACGCTTCGACTTGATGAACTGCTCCCGCTCGAGCGTCCGCAGGTGGTGCGCGAGGGAGCCGTTCGTGAGCCCGAGCGCGTCCTTGATCGCGTTGTAGTGATCGCCCGGGTTCGCGGTGATGTACCCGAAGATCTGGCCGCGGACGAAGTGGTCGAGGATCCGCTCCCGCTTAATCTTCGTGTACAGCGGGAGGAAGACCAGGAGGAGGAGCCACTTCGCGTTCTCGTTGATCAGCGCGGCCGCCGCCAGGAGGGCGGTCGAGGAGCCGACGATGCCCACCGCCATGAGGAGCGCCGCGGCACCGCCGGAATCCGAGGGCGCGACCACGACGACGAACTCCTGGACCGTGAGGCCACCGTTCGCGTCCCGGACCTCCACCGCCACGGAGACGGAGCCCGCGGCCTCCGGGGTCCACGTGAGGAGCCCCGTCGTGGCCTCGATCGCCATCCCGCCGGGCCCGCGCAGGAGCGCGAACGCCGGGCGGTCGCCGACGGGGTATGCGTCCGAGACCGTGACGAGGTACGTGTACGCCTCCCCCGCCGTCGCGCGGAGCACGGGCACGCTCGTGACGCGGGGGACGTCGTTGACGACGACCGTGAAAAGGTTGCTCTCGACCGCGGGGTGCGCGGGGTTCCCGTCCCACGCGGCGACGCGGAACTCCGCCTCCCCATACCAGTCCCGGGCGTCGACGTCGAGGAAGGTGCCGTCCACGGAGGCGGTCACGTGCTCCGGCTCCGACGCGTTCACGACGGTGAACGTGAGGCGGTTGTGGTCGTCCGCGAAGAACTCCCGGAGGTCGACGAGGCCGCGGGCCGCAGAGGCGCGGTTCACGACCTGCTGCGGGATCGCGCGCGTGAGCCGCGGCATCGCGTCCTCCTGCAGGTAGAGGCGGAACAGGGAGTCCGCGCGGACGAGGACATCGGGGAATCCGTCCCCGTTCGCGTCCCCGACCGCCACGCGCACATCCGACGCCGGGGAACCGGTGAGGATCCAGTCCGCGGCTGCGTCGCCGAAGGCCGCGCCCTGCTGGAGGAAGACGGAGAGGCTGCCGTCCGCGTTCGCGACGGTCAGGTCCGCGCGCCGGTCGTCGTTCACGTCGCCGACCGCGAACCGGCCGGCGGTGGCGCCCGAGACGGAGGCGTCGAGTCGGAACGCCCATCCGTCCCACCGCCAGAACCCGATTGAGCCGCCGGTCCCGCCCGCGCCGCTTGCGACGACGAGGAGGGGGACGTCTCCCGCGCGGGTCACGATGCCGAGGGCTGCGGTCCCGGCGCCGCCGGTCTGCAGCGCGATTCCCTCGAGGTCGAGGCCGAGAGCGGTCTGGAAGAACACGCGGATCTCGTACGCCTTCGCGACGACGAGGTCGTCCCGCCCGTCGTTGTCGAGGTCCGCGATCGCGACGTCGTCGAAGGCCACGCGGTCTTCGAGGACGAACGGCTCCGGGAATCCGCGGTTGTCCGACTGGATCCACACGGAGGCGCCCGTCGTGCCGAGGACGACGAGGTCCACGCGGTCGTCCCCGTTCAGATGCCCGCCCGCCACGCGGTGCGCCCCCGTCACGGGGACGCCGGGGCCGGAGGTCCAGTTCAACGCGGGGAGGAGCCAGAGCGCGCGCTGCCCGTCCGCCGCGAGGAGGTCGAGGCGGCCGTCCCCGTCGACGTCCGCCGTGTCGAGGTCGCGGATGCCCGGGGCAAGCACGGCGAGCTGCGTCGCCTGCGGCAGGCCTTGCGGGGTGCCCGCGTAGATCCAGATTTTCCCGCCCGCGGGGTCCGCGGCGGCGAGGTCCGTCCAACCGTCCCCGGTCAGGTCCGCGAGGACAATGTCCCCCGCGCCGGGCGCGGAGAACTCCCGGTCCCACTCCCGGTGCTCCGGATACGCGGCGGCGGGCGCGCCGGCGAGGAGCACGAGTGCGAGCAGCGCCGCGAGGGCCACCCCTCCGGCGAAGGCAGACCGCATAGCCGTCCCGCGCCGGGCCTGTGGGCCCGGCCAATCGTCGAAGTTAGGTGTGCCGCTCATATATAGTCTGGTACAGTTTTCGAATCACGCGCTCGCCGCGGCGCCCGTCGTGAGCTGCAGCGCCTGGTCCGCCGCCTCCGCGGCCTCGTCGAACCGCCCGAGCTTCGCGAGCACGAACCCCTTGTTCACCCACGCGGTCCGGTACGCGCGGTCGATCTCGAGCGCGCGCTCGTAACAGGCGAGGGCGAGCTCGTGCTTCCCGAGGCGCGCGAGCGCGTTCCCCTTGTTGTTCCACGCGACCTCGTACGTCGGGTTCACCTTGATCGCGGAGTTGTAGCACTTCAGCGCGTCCGGGAGGCGGCCGACGCGGCTCAGCGCCGTCCCCTTGTTGATCCACGCGATCTCGTTCGTCGGGTCGAGGGACACGGCGCGGTCGAGCGCCTCGAGGGCGTCCGCGGGGCGCCCCATCGCGACGAGGGCCGCGCCCTTCCCGTACCAGCCTGCGGCGTTCTCCTGCCCCGCGCGGCGCGCGAACCGGATCGCGGCGTCGTACGAGGCGACGGCCTTCTCGTATTCCCGCCGAGCGTACTCCCCGTCCGCCTTCCGGAGGCGCGCGTCCGTCACGTACCGGAGCCAGCGACGGGACCCGAGGAGGACGGAGCCGCCGATCGCGAACGCGCCGCCGACCGCCCACTGCGCGGACACCGTGGCCCCGGGCGAGGTGAGGGCGAGGGGCGAGACCGCCAAGAGAGCGAGGAGGAGGAGCCCCGCGGTCCATGCGAGCGGGACGCCGGGCCCCGTACGGAGCCGCCACGCTTGGACGACGAGAAGCCCGACGCCCGCCAACAGGAGGACCGACTCGATCGGCGGCGACGGTCCGTTCGCGTATCCGGAGAGGGGCGTCGCGACGAGGAGGAGGAGGCCGGCGAGGGCGAGGAGCACGGAGATCCGGCGCTCCCCGAGGGGCCGGAGGCCGGGCAGCGTGAGGACCGTTGCGAGCGACGCCAGGACGCCGAACAGGAACAGGGCCCCGTACTCGGACCCGGCGATGCGCGCGGACGTGGCAGCGAGGGCGATCGGGATCGCGAGGGCGGCGCCGATGGCGGTGAACTCGCGGAGGGACTCCAGGCGGGTCGCGGGGCCGCGGATTGGCGGCGACGACGGAGCGACCGTTGGGGCCCGCCTCGTCTTGGGTTTCGGTTCGGGGCGAACGGGAACGCGACGGGGCGTGACCGCGGCGGGACGGGGTTTCGGCCTTGCCTCCTTTGGCGGTGGGGTCTCCGGTTTCGCGCGGACAGCGGGCGGGACGGCTGTTGGCTGTGCTTTCGGAGCACCCTTGGGCGCTTCCCTCGGCGCGATCCGTGGCGCGACGGCCCGGGGCGTGGGCGCACGCTTTGGCGGTGCCTGGGCTTTCGGGGCCACGCGCTTCGGGGCCGGGCGTCCTCGGAGCGGGGTCCCGCACACGGCGCACGTCGCGCGCCCTTTCGGCGTGACGGACCCGCACTCCGGGCACAGCTCGGGGATCGCGCGCTCCGCGGAGCCCACGGGTTTCCCGCATTCCGGGCACACTTCCGCGGCGACGTGGATCGTCCGACCGCAGTGCGGGCACGCGCGCTCCTCCGGCCTCGTGGCCTCCTCCGTCGCGAGGTCCGCGCCGCACTTCGCGCACCGGGCGTCCCCGCTGCTCACGAACGCGCCGCACGCGGGGCACAGGTAGACGGTCCCGCCCTCCTTCGGCGCGGCCTCCCCGGCCGCGGGCCGGAAACCGGATTCGAACAGCCGCTTCGCGGTCCCCGGGTCGACCTTGAGCTTCTCCATGAACGCGGACAGCTCCTCGAATTCTGCCTCGGGGATCACGGAGCCGCAGTTGTCGCACCGGCGGGCGCCCCTCGGCACGGGTTCGCCGCACAGCGGGCAGGGGGCCTCGTCGGGAGGGGCCATGGGGGGCGCGTTTCCATCGAGGGCTTCCCATAAGAATCTTGTTCCCCCGGTCCGGGGAAGGGTAATGAGGGGCCCGGGCCTTCGCGCGGCCCGTGGCGGACGGCGCATCCTCCCTGATCTTCTTCGTCTCCGGCGTGATCGGCTTCGCCCCGGCGGTCGCAGTCCTGTACCATGCGCTCCGGACGTACGACTACCCGTACACGGAGAAGTCGTACTTCGACAGCCGCCGCGTGTTCTTCGGCCTCGCGGTCGGCATGGTCATCGGCACGATCTCCGGCGTCGTCTCGTTCTCCGTCGGGGCGACCGTGGGCAGCCTCGTCGCGCTCGTCGTGCTCCTCATCCTGACCACGGTGTTCGAGGAGGGGTTCAAGCTCATCTACCTGAACCGGAAGGGGTACCGCGGTCGGTTCGACACGACGTTCGTCGGGGTCGGGCTCGCGACCGGGATCGCGGCGATTTCCACGGCGGGCCCTGCGTACGCGAACGGGCCGGCGCTGCTGTCCCCCTCCGTGTTCCTCCCGTTCGCCGCGTACTCCGTGTCCCTCGCGTTCGTCCACGAGTCAACGGGCGCAATCCTCGGCCTCGGGTGTTCGAAGGGCGAAGTCGTCGTGCCGTTCGCGCAGGCGATTCTCGCCCGCGTGCTCCACGCCGCGATTCTCGTGCCGTTCTTCACCTGGTACTCCGCACCCGCGGCGCTCGCGATCCCGGCCGTCGCCGGGTTGGCGGCGGCAATCGCGTTCACGGCTCTCTTGTACGGGTACGTGTACCGCTCGGTGATTCCCGCCACGTTGCCGAGCGAGCTCCGAAGGGAGAGGCGGCGGACCGTGCGGAAGCGGGCCCGGGCGTAGCTCACACCGTCCGATAGTACCCGGGCTTCGGCTCGTACACGACGTTCCCGCGGACGAGCTCCTGCAACCGTTCGTCCGGGTTCGGGAACCCGAGGGCCTCCGCGACCCGCCGCCAATCCTCGAGCGAGAACAGGATGAACTCTCTCGCGAGCGACTCCGCCGCGGCCCGCATCTTTTGGCGGCGGTCCCCCGCCCGACCCGCGTCCGCGATCACGCGCGCGTACGCGTCCTTCGAACGCTTCTTGGGTTTGGCGGTGAGGGCTTCGACCTCTGCAACACCGCCGCCGAGCTCCGCCTGGATCCGCCCCACCGCCACCGCCAACTCGCGCGCGTCCGCCGTCTCGAACCTCACGCGCGACGGGTGCACGCGGATCTCGAAGCCGCACGGGCACGACGTCGTCTTCTTCGGCAGCTCCACGCCCTTCGCGCGCCCGCACCGTGGGCAGACGACGACGCCGAACATCTCAGAAGAGGAAGACGAGCGCCGCCAAGCACGCGCCGTAGTGGTCCATCGGCGTCGACAGCTCCTCGATCTTGTAGTCGAGCGACCGGAACTTGATCCCGCGGAGCTTCGCCATCTCCGCCATCTTCCACTCGAGGATCTCGCGGAGCGCCTTCCCGTTCCCGTGCATGTGTCCCTCCGCGACGTACCCGCCGTACCCGTCGTCCCGGAAGCCGTACGCGATCCCCGCGCTGATCGTCTCCCCCTCGCCCCCGCGTTGCTGCGCGAGTACGCAGTGCGTGATCGCGCCCATCGGGAGGTTCGCGCGCCGCGTCTGCTTGATCCCGATCGGGAGGATCGAGGAGACGTACACGAGGTTCTGCTCGCCGATCCCGGCGTTCAGGAGGGCCTCGTCGAACGCGTTGAGATCCGAGACGCGGGACACGGCCTTCCCCGACGTGACGAAAAACCGCTTCGGCATCTGGAGCATCGCGTCGCTCTTTCGTGCGTTAGGAGAGGTCCGCTCTTAAGGCTTTCGAGTCGCGCATCGCGCGCGCGGCGGAAATCCGTTTCGCCATCGCAAAGGCGTCGTCGCCCCACGAGTAGTAGTGCGGCAGGCGCCCGAGGACCTCGTACCCGATTCTCCGGTAGAACGCGATCGCGCCCTCGTTCGCGGTGTTCACTTCGAGGCGGACTTCGGCGGCGCGGAACGTCCGCGCCATCTCCTCCGCGACGCCCATGAGCTCCGTGCCGACGCCTTGGCGGCGGTGGCTCGGGTGGACGCCCACGCTGAGGACGCGGGTCACGGAGCGCTCGTCCTGAATCATGAGGGCGCCGACGACCCCGCCGTTCTCGAATACGAACGTGGCGGCGCGCGGGTTCTTCAGGATCCAGAGCAGGTGCTCCTTGCGAAACCTCCGTTCCGCGAAACACAGCCCCTCGAGTTCGTACAGCGCGTTGAGGTCGTGAACGCCCGCGCGGCGGATCACGCGGACCGGAACGGCGGAGCGTATTTGGGCTTACCGTTCGGGGATTCGTGAGTCCTCGCGCCGCGAGATTTCGGTGCACCGCCAACGTTATAGCGCACGCACGTCCTGTTCATCGCGTGGCGAAGTCCGCCGACCGCTGCGCGTACTGCGACGCGTTCGTGAAGCCGGAGAACCTTCCGAACCACCTGCGGAAGGCGCACGGGAAGTCGGAGGAGGCGGACCGGATTCGCCGCTCGCGCCAAGCGCCGCCCCGCCGGGCCCGTCGCGCCCTCCCGGTGTGGTCGCTCGTCTTCGTCGGACTCGTCGTCGCGGGCGTCGCGTTGGCCGCGTACTGGGGGTCCCAGAGCCTTTCGTTCGGAAGTCCCCCGGGCGGAAATCCTCCGGGTGGGGAGACCTCCCTCACGGAGATGTGCGTCCAGCATACGGGACAGGGCGTCCACTGGCACGCGTCGCTCCAGATCGAGCTGCTCGGGCAACCGTACACGATTCCTGCGAACATCGGCGTCACGCAGACCTGCATGCGGCCTTTGCATACCCATGACGCCTCGGGGACGATCCACATCGAGATGCCCTCCGCGCGGAACGCCTACCTTCGCGACTTCTTCGCGGTCTGGGGGCAGCCGTTCTCGTCCACGCAGATCATGGATCGCACGGCGGACGGAACGCACGAGGTCGTCCTGTACGTCGGAGGCGCGCGCAGCACCGAGTACGGGAGCCTGCTCTTGCAGGATGGCCAGGACATCCTGATCTCCTATCAGCTCCGCTGACGCCGCCGCGAAACGATAATCTAGCCGACGGGGCTTGTCGCGGCCGTGCCTCGGATCGCGGACATCCTCAAGGGGACGTACACGGGGCAGGACATCGAGCTCCGCGGCTGGATCTACCGGACGCGCACGGTCGGCGGGAAGGCGTTCGTCGTCCTCCGCGATTCGACGGGCATCCTCCAATTGGCGGTGGCGAAGGATGTCGTGCCCGCGGAGCAGTTCGAGGCGGCGGAGAAGGCGCTCATCGAGTCCTCGGTCATCGCCAAGGGGACGGTCGTGCAGGACAAGCGCGCCCCCGGCGGCTACGAGGTCCGCGCGAAGGAGTTCCGCGTCGTCTCGTACGCGGAGAAGTTCCCGATCCAGCAGGACCTGAGCGAGGAGTTCCTCCTCGACGTCCGCCACCTGTGGGTCCGCTCGCAGCGGATGACGTCCGTCTTCCGCGTCCGGCACACGGTCTTCGGCGCGGTCCACGAGTACTTCCGTGGCCAGGGGTTCTGGGAGGTCCAGCCGCCGATGATCACGCCCGTCGGCTCCGAGGGCGGCGCGACGCTCTTCAACGTGGAGTACTTCGGGCGGAAGGCGTACCTCACGCAGTCCTGGCAGCTGTACGCGGAGGCGCTCGCGCTCTCCATGGAGAAGGTCTACTACGTGGGTCCGTCGTTCCGCGCGGAGAAGTCCCGCACGACGCGTCACCTCACGGAGTACTGGCACTGCGAGATGGAGGAGGCGTGGGCCGGCATGGACGACGTCCTGAAGCACGCGGAGGGCGTGATCGTGCACGCCTGCCACCGCGCGGCGGAGGAGAACGCGGACGACCTCACGTTCCTCGGGCGCGACCCGGAGATGCTGAAGCGCGTCCACACGCCGTTCGAGCACATCACGTACCGGGAGGCCCTCGAGCGGTTGAAGGCGAAGGGCATGGAGTTCGAGTGGGGGAAGGACCTCCGGACGTTCGAGGAGCGCGCGCTCACGGAGGGGAAGGAGCAGCCGATCATCGTCTCCCACTATCCGCGGGTCTCCCAGGCTTTCTACAAGCGGCGGGACCCGAAGGACCCGGGGGTCGTCCTCGGGTTCGACGTGATCGCGGGCGACGACGTGGGCGAACTCGTTGGCGGCTCCGAACGGGAGACGGACCTGGAGTACCTCAAGCAGGCGATCGTGGAATTCGGGGAGGACCCGAAGAACTACGACTGGTACCTCGACACGCGGCGGTACGGCAACGTGCAGCACGCGGGTTTTGGGATGGGCATGGAGCGCCTCCTCCAGTGGATCTGCAAGCTCGAACACATTCGGGACGCGGTGCCGTTCCCGCGGACGCCCGCCCGGTTCTCTCCATAGCCCGGTGCCCACGAGGCCTTAGTCATCGGCTTCACGCCGAACCGCGAGGCCGTCGAAATCTCCGTCGAAGCTCGCAATCTCGGCGATTCCCATCGTGCGCATGAGCTCTAGGGACGTGCAGTCGGTGAAGCTGAGTCCACGAGCGGCCAACCGTCCGAACCTCGACCATGACCGCAGGAAGACACGGGGCGAAACATAGGCCAGCCCGGCGATCCGCCCGAGAGGTCCCGTGCCGAGGATGAGGCTCCCGACATTCACCGCAATTTCCGTCCGTCGTGTCCGCGCAAGCGCGAGCGTCACAGCCTCGTCCATGATGAAATCCGAGGTAAACGCGTTCCCGAAACGGCCGGAAGCAACCGCTCGGAGCAATCGGCGAGCCGCCTCGTGCCGTGGGTCTGCCGAGTTCTCGAAGGCCACGAAGAGGCCCGTGTCGACAAAGATGCTCATTGCTCCTCGTCGTACAGGATGCGATCGATGTCCTCCTCGCGGGTCTCTACCCCCCAGTCTGCGCCGTAATTCTCGAGTGCTCGGAGGACCTTTGGCGGGAGGGGGTATTTCGGCGGTGGCAGCAGAATGAGCGATTCTTCATCGATGGCCTGTTTGATGAGTTGCTCTAGGATCGTCTGCTTCGTCAGACGCTTTCCCGCGCGAAGGCTCATCCGGGCCTGGAGCGCGTCGAGCTTGCGATTCGCCCGGTCGCTGATCTTTACGGTCGTGATGGCCATCTCCGGTGAGTATATTCAGTATACCTGATATACTTTCCGCTCCAGCATATGGAGCTGAGGACTATGCACATGCCGCTGGGGGCGTGAGATGCGTCGGGACGACCCCGCGGTTTTGGAAGATGATGTCCTCGACGACGTGGGCGAACCCCCGCAGAGTGGAGACGTCGTATTCGAAGCGGAGCGACCAGATCGTCCCCGGCGCGTACGTGGTTGGTCCAATCGTCAGATTCGTCCCGTCGCGCGCGAGCGTCGCGAGCACCCGGCCGTCGACCGGGCTCGTGAGGTTCCACCCCATGCCCGTCGTGAGGAGGATGGCCCGCACCGCGTCTCCGCCGTCCCATTGGAAGCCCGTCGCCGGCACCGCGAAGTGCTGGAGGAGCAAGCCTTCGACGCCAGCGAGGTCTTGATCCGTGTCCGCCGCCAGCGCGCCCCGGCGCTCGAGCCACCGGTACGGGGTGCAGTGCGGGCCGAAGGCCGCGGGGACCCTCGGGTCGTCCGGCGTGATCGTAATCGTGGACTCCGCCATGATCAGGAAGAGGGGCGGGCCGAGGACGGACGCAGGGCGGAGCACGACGACGAGGGCCGCGAACACGATGCCGACGACGACGAGGACGAGGACCAAGATCGACCCGGGCACCCGGCGCTCCGACGGAGCCACGACGGCGATTCCGCACCCCGTCCCATAAACCTGCGTCGGACATGTTAATGTACGCCCCTCCCGTTCCGCGCGCGATGGCGGACGACCCGCTCGCGGTCCTGTCCCGGGAGCACGAGGCGATCCGCGGGAGGCTGCGAGCCTTCGAGCGAGCTCTCGACGCCGCGATGAACCGGGACCGCGCGGCGGACGGGGAGCGTGCAGTCTTTCGCGAGACCCTCGCGTTTCTCCGCGGCGACGTGGACCGCCACTTCCGCCGCGAGGAGACAGCGCTCCTCCCGCTGCTCGAAGCGAAGGTCGGTCGGTTCGGCACGCTCGTGAACGTGATCGCATACGACCACGACGAGGTCCGGCGGGAGGTCGCGAAGCTCAGGGAGGCGCTGGCGGCTCTCGAGGCCGCGGGACACTCTCACCGCGCGGAGCTGCAGGAGGTGAACCGCCATGGGATCTTCCTCGTTCAGTATCTGAGCCTCCACATGGCGAAGGAGGACTCCTCGCTCGCGGACCTCGCCCGCAAGGCGCTCGGCGAGGACGGCCTGCGCGAGGTCTCGCGGCGCTTGGAGGACGCCGAATGACGGAAGACCGGCGCGCGGCCCTCGACGCGATCCTCGCGTCCCTCGAGTCCGCGTGCGAAGTGACGGAGGAGCCGTGGGGCACGTTCGTCCTGAACCCGGAGTTTCACTTGATTCAGATGGCAAACTTCCTCTGGCTCCGCTCGCTGCCGGCGGGGGGTGTCGCGGAGGCCGCGCGTCGCCTGGACGAGTTCTGCGTCCCCCTGCGGATTCTCGACCGCCAGTGGTTCGTGGAGGACCCGGACCTCGCGTCGCGGATCGCCCCCGACCTCGCGAAGATGGGCTACGCGCGGAAATCGGATCACGTGATGTTCGCACGGCGTCCGCCGGCCCTCGCCGCCAACTCCGCGGTCTCCGTGCGCCCGGCTCGGGACCGCGCGACCCGGGACGACCACGACGAGGTCGCCGGGCTGCTCCACGAGGAGGACGGATACGACCACGAAGTGTCCCATCAGCTGCTCGCCCTGAATTGGCGGCGGCAGGCGGAGCTGGGGCGCGAGGTGTTCGTCGCGTACCTCGAGGGCCGGCCCGCGGGGAACGTGTCGTTCGACGGGATTGGCGGCGTCGGGGAGCTCTACGAGGTCGAGACGGTTCCCGCCCTGCGCCGGAGGGGCGTCGCCTCCACGATGGTCCTTCATGCGCGGGCTCGCGCGGAGGAACGGGGTCTGCGCCCGTTCTTTCTGAGGACGACGATCGGGCACACGACCTACGCGATGTACGAGCGACTCGGGTTCGACCGAGAGGGGACCCTCGAGGGCTTCCTCAAGGAGGCGACGGCTTGAATCAGTGCGGGACCGCGCGCAGACGCCACGCGTGGCCGCCTTGGAGGACGACGACGTCCCGGCACGCGTCGCAGCGGTAGAAGTACGCGGCTCCGTCCGTCCCGAGGAGCGATCGGTGCTTGTGGCGGCACGGGTGCTGCGGCGTCCCTTTCATCAGGCCGAGGTCCGCGCGCGTGCCTCAAAGGTGTTCTGTATGTACGGCAAGGACGGCGCGTACCGCACTATTCGCGGCTCGACCCCAGCAGCCGTTCCGCGATGATCAGCTTCTGGATCTCGTTCGTGCCCTCGTACAGCCCGAGGATCCGGGCGTCACGGAAATACCGCTCGACGTCGAACTCCCCGCTGAACCCGTACCCTCCGTGGATCTGGATTGCGCGGTCCGTGACGCGCATCGCCATCTGCGCGCCGAACAGCTTCGCCATGCTGATCTCCATCGTGTTGTCGACGCCCTGGTCCCGAAGGTACGCGGCGCGGAGCGTGAGGAGGCGCGCGGCGTCGATCTCCATCGCGGACTCCGCGATCATCTCGCGGATCAGCTGGAACGACGCGATCGGGCGGTTGAACGCCCGCCGGTCCTTCGCGTACTTCATGGCCGCCTCCAGGGCGGCGCGGGCGACGCCGACGGCCCCGGCCGCGATTCCGAGGCGCCCGCTGTTCAGCGTCTTCATCACTTGCTCCCACCCGTTCCCGGGCACGCCGACGAGGTGGTCCTTCGGGACGCGGCAGTCCTCGAACGCGAGGTCCGCGGTCGGGCTCGACCGGAGCCCGAGCTTCGTCGTCGTCTCCACGTTCGTGACGACGAACCCCTTGGTCCCCTTCGGGACCATGAAGCAGGAGAGACCCTCGTGGCGCTTCGTGCCCGGCTCCCGTGCGTAGACGAAGACGTAGTCCGCCATCCCGCCGTTCGAGATGAACCGCTTCCGCCCGTTCAGGATCCACTCGTCCCCCTCGAGCTTGGCGGTCGTCGACACGTTCGCGGCGTCGCTCCCCGCTTCCGGTTCCGTGAGCGCCCACGCGCCGAACTTCTCTCCTTTCGCGAGCGGGACGAGCCACCGCTGCTTCTGCTCCTCGTTCCCGAAGAGCATGAGGGTCGTCTCGCTCAGGGACGTCTGCACGCTCACCGTCGTGCGCACGGAGGAGGAGCCGCGGGAGATCTCCTCGACGAGGAGCGCGAACGAAACGTAGTCCATCCCGGCGCCGCCGTATTTCTCCGGCACGGGCGCGCCGAGGAAGCCGAGCTCCGCCATCTTCCGGTACAGGCTGTGCGGGATCTCGCCCTTCGCCTCCCACTCCCGGACGTGCGGGACGATCTCGCGATCCACGAAATCCCGCGCCGTGTCCCGGACGAGTTCCTGTTCCGGCGTCAGCTTGAACTCCATCTGCCCACCGACCGCCGCCAACGAGGCGCGGACCATATAGGCTTGCCGTCCTTACCCTGCCGCCAAAGCTGTTATTATCGAAACACCATCCCAGGGTGTGCCGGTTTTCTCGGACGTCGACATCGCCCGGCTCCGGGAGAAGGGCGAGATCCGGATCGAGCCGTTTCTGGAGGAGAACCTGACCCCGAACGGCTACGACGTCACGATCGCGGAGGTGGCGGTGCCCTCGAGGGACCTGAAGGTTCGCGAGGGGAAGGCCGTCGTCCCGGCGCACACGCGGTTCGCGGTGAGCACGGAGGAGGTCATCGAGCTCGGCCCCGGCGTGGCGGCGGAGCTGTGGCTGCGCACGACGTGGGCGCGCCGTGGTGTCCTCGCGTCCTTCGGGATGATCGACTCCGGGTTCCGGGGCGCGCTAACCTTGCTCGCGTACAACGCCTCAGACGAGGAGCTGCCCGTTCCAATTGGGGAGACGTTCGCGCAGATCGTGTTCCTCGCGCTGTCGTCCGCATCCGAGAAGGGATACGGGACGCGCTCGGGGCACTACCAAGACCAGCGCGGCGTCCGCTGGGCGTGACACGGTCTTGCTACATGTACGCAGTTCCCTCAAGAGCCCCCTCCGACATCTTCCCTGCCGGAACTCGACGTGAATGCCGCTGACGGACGAGGAATGCGCCTTTGTCAACGAGTGCAACGGTATGGTGGATGATGTCGCCCGGTACCTCGAGACGCTCGCCACCGCGTGCGAAGAACATCGACGAAGTTCTGCGGGAGCTGATGGGCGAGAAGCGGTTCAACGAATGGTTTGGCGACTCACCGTGGTGGTTGGAGTCCAGTCCCAGCGCATCAAGGACCGCATCAAGGCGCTCTCACGTCGTGTCAACGAGATGAGGGTCTTGGGAGAACTCTAGGACACCCTCACGTCAAACGCGAAGAGCCTCTGCGTTGGCGACCAACCATGCACCTCACGTAGCGATATGATGTCCGCGTTCCGATTGAGTGCCTTCGCGCCTTCGACAATGTCGTGCTCCCGGTCTTCGCGTTCCGCGGTCTCAAGGATCGCGTAGTAGTGAATCGTCCCATTACGGCGGAGTCGGGAGAGAGCGGCATGGTAGGCCGGATCCGGATCCTGAGGGTAGTCGATGATCACTCGGTTCGGCGGCTCCACCCGATCGATGGCTTTCAGCGCGTCTCCGAGTTCTGGAACGATTGAATCTGCCCGGTTCCGACGGACGTTCTCCTCGAGGTATCGAAACGCGTCTGGGTTCGCGTCGATCGCGTACACCGCCTCGGGCTTACGACGTTTCGCAATCAGGATCGCGTACGGCCCGACCCCCGCGAACATGTCGACCACGACCTCCCCGGGTTGCACCTGGTTCGCGACCCGCTGTCGCTCCGTTCCGAGCCTCGGCGAGAAGTACGCCCTGGCGGCGTCGACTTTGTACGCGAGACCATGTTCCCGATGGACCGTCTCCGTCCGGTTCGGCCCCGCCAGGATTCGCAGATCCCGGATTCGGAGCGGTCCCTTCACGCCAGCGTCCGCCGCAACGACCCGGACGCTCGCGTGCGCCGCCAAGACGGCGCGAGCGATCTCGCGCTCGTGCCTTGCGAGTTCGTCTGGGATCTTAATGATCGCGATGTCTCCGATGATATCGTAGCTCGTCGGCATGAGCGGCCTCAACTCCGGCGGCACGTCCGCGACGTCCTTGTAAGACCGGACGGGCGTGAACGCCTCGGGGAACTCCCGCTCGAGGACTGGATACGCGAGTCCCTCGATGTCCGTCACAGGGATGAAGATCGTGTCCCCATCGCGGGCGATTGCGAGCCCCTTCCGGAGCAACCCTCGGGACAGGAGTTCTCGGCGGATCCGCTCCGCCGCCTCCTTCGGCACCGCCACGCATGGAGAGCGCATTCGGCGCGCGAGCGCGGGGTCGCCCTATTAGCTTATCCGCCGGACTCGGATTCTTTCCTCCCGTGGCGGCCGAGCCCCGCAAGCGCCCCTTCGGGGTCGTCATCCGCGCGTGGCTCGTGATCTTCGTCGGTGCCATCCTCACGCTCCTCGCGACGATCGGAGTCTTGGCGGCAATCGCGGCGGTCGGCCTGGGGCTCGCCGACGTGCGGCTCCTGCTCGTCGGAATCCTCGTGCTCGTGCTCGCGATCTTCGTGCTCGTCGCAGGCATCGGGCTGTACAACCTCCGCCCGTGGGCCTGGTGGCTCGCGATCGTGGCGCTCACCCTGCAGCTCGCGAGCGTCCTCGCGGGCCGGGGGTTCCTGTGGAGCTCCGTGTTCTGGGAGAACCTCTCGTGGATGATTCCCGCGTTCAGCCTCGTGTACCTCGTGGCGGTGCGCCGCCAGTTCCGCGCGTAGGGACGGAAGACTTAACTCGCGGATTCCCATGCCGCCGACATGGCGTACCCTCCGCCTCCCCCGAGACGGCCGATCGGCGTCGCGATCTTGGCAATCCTCATCATCCTGGGAGGCGTAATCCTCACCCTCATCTTCGGGCTCGCCCTTCTGGCGGTGCTCGTCGTCGCCCCGGCGCCGATTCTCTTGGCTGCCGTCGGCATCGCGTTCATTCTCTCTCTCGTCCTGCTCCTCGCGGGGGTCGGTCTCTGGAAGCTGCGTCCCTGGGCGTGGTGGCTCGCAGTCATCGTCGTGTTCCTCGAGCTCGTGTTCCAAGCGCTGGCGGTTGATTGGCGCGCGGGAATCACGTTCGCGCAGCTCCTGCCCATGATCATTGTGGGTATCCTATTCGTCTACCTGCTCGCCGTCCGCAGCAGCTTCCGGTCCTCCGCGTATCCACGCTGACCGCCTGCGACGGAATAGGGCATATATCTCCGGCCGATTAGGGCCCGAGGTATCTCGTGGGCCTGGGCGCGCTCCGCCGTTTCCGACTCGCCTACGACGTGAGCGAGCTGTTCCGCCGGTACTTCATCAACACGTTGTTCGACTCCACGTTCGTCGTCCTCGGAATCGTCTCCGCGACCGTCGTCACGGCGGGCACCCCGATCGGCGTCACCCTGGGTGCGATGGCGGCAGCGTGCATCGCGATTGGCATCTCCTCGGGCGTCAGCGTCTTCGAGGCGGAGCGGCTCGAGGCCGAGATCCGGATGCAGAAGATCGAGCGCGCGATGCTCTCCGAGCTCCGGGACACGCACATCGACCGGACCCTGCGAACGTACCGGCTGCTCGTGAGCCTCGTGAACTTCTCCGCCCCGCTGCTCGTGTTCGCGATCACGTCCCTACCGTTCCTGCTCTACCTCGTCTTCGGGGTCCCGTCGCTGATCCAGGCCTCCGAGATTTCGATCTTCGTGGCGGTTGCGATGGTGTTCACCGCGGGGTTCTTCCTCGGCCGCGTCGCCGGTCGCCACCCGTTGCGGCAGGGCCTCCGGATGACGATCGCCGCGCTCGCGACGTTCATCCTGCTCGTCCTCCTGCAGACGTACCTCGTGTGATGCGGCGGGGAGCGGACCGGAAGAGAAGGTTCTTGCGCGACTACCCCTTGGCGTCTCTGTGGGCGAGCTCGTCTTCATCGGCCTCGGGCTGTACGACGAGCGGGACATGAGCCTCCGTGCGCTCGACGAGGCCCGCGCATGCGACGTGTTGTTCGCGGAGTTCTACACATCCGCGCTGCGCGGCACGACGGTCGAGAAGTTGGCGGCGCTGATCGGAAAGTCCGTGGCGGTGCTGCACCGGGAGGACGTTGAATCCGGCGTCGTGCTCCTGAAACAGGCGGCGACGAAGCGCGTGGGGTTCCTCGTGCCCGGAGACCCGATGATGGCGACAACGCACGTCGACCTCCGCCTCAGGGCGGCCGAGGCGGGGATCGGGACGCGCATCGTGCATGGGTCGTCAATCCTCACCGCCGCCATCGGTCTCCTCGGCCTTCAAGCGTACAAGTTCGGCCGCACCACCACGATACCAATCCCGGAAAAGGGGTTCCGGCCGACGAGCCCCGCGGACGTCATCGCCGCCAATCGCGCCGCGGGGTTGCACACGCTCGTGCTGCTCGACCTGAAGGAGGACGGGCGGTTCCTCACCGCCAACGAAGCGCTGCGCTACCTCACGGAAATTGGCGGCGACCGGTTTCCTGCGGACACATGGGTGTGCGTGATTGGCGGCGCAGGATCCATGTCCCCTCGTGTGCGCGCCGATCGCGCGGAACGACTCCTCTCCGCGGACCTCGGACCCCCGCTCCACTGCCTCGTCGTCCCCGGTCCCTTGCACTTCGCGGAGCGAGACGCGCTGCGCCGGTTCGCGGATGCACCGGACGACGTCCTCCCTCCCCCTCCTTGAACCTTTCCGGTACCCTCGCGCATCCGTATATAAGGGCCTCCGGAAACGGCTAATATGGGCGACCCGTGGGACCAGGACCGTGGCGAAGGGAATCCTGCTCGATTTCGAAGGCACCGTGGCGCGTCGCGCGGACGGGCACCTCGGGCCCTGCGTCCGCGAGGTCCGGAACCTCGGGCATGACGTGTATCGCCCCGAGCTCCAGGCCGCGTACGACTACGTGCTCCGCGTCGAGTTCCCGAAGAAGGGCTACGACGACGTCGAGGCGTTCGTCGAGGCCGTCATGAAACACCTCGGGTTCAAGCCGAAGCGGACGGAGCTCATGGCCCTCGCCCCGCTGTTCACGGAGTACCACCGATTCGCTCCGTACGACGATGCGGCCCGCGCCGTGCCGGGGCTCGCGAAGGCGTTCAAGGCCGCGGTCGTGTCCGCCCTCCCCGCGTTCCTCGTGAAACCGGTCCTCGAGCCGATCGCCCCTGGCTTGGCGGTCGTGACGCCCCGAGAGGCGAAGGCCGCGCTCCCGAACCCGAAGGTCTTCCAGGCCGGCGCCCAGGCCCTCGGCCTCAGGCCGAAGGATGTGGCGGTCGTCTCCGCGGACTGCGAGGACGGGTTGGCGGTGCCGAAGTCCCTCGGGTTCCGCACCGTGTTCCTCCGCCGCCAGGACGGTTCGTGCGATTCCGCGTCTCTCACGGTCGCGTCCCTGGAGGAACTCGAGGCCGCCCTGAAGCCCGCGCCGCCGAAGACTTCGGCTCCCGCCCCCGTCGTGGCCCACGCCTAGATCGCGCGCAGGTCCTCGACCCGCCAGACGATGAGCTCCCACGTGCGCTTCAGAGTCCACTCCTTCCCCGCGAGCTCCGCGCGCAGCTCCCGCATCGCCCGCGCGTGGACGCCGTCAGGGACGTCCCATTGGTGCGAGAACGTCTTCTTCTCGAGCAGGTCGAGGTACTGTTCCGCCTTCTGTCGCTCGACGTACGTGATCTTCGGCAGGTGGAAGGCGGGGGGCACCCGGGCGGCGAGCTCCTCCGGATCGATTCCCAGCTTGGGTCGCTCCGATCGCCCCACCTTCTCGTCGTACGATGGGTGGATCTCCTCCGGATTCCTCGTCTCCCGCGTCGAGACCACGTAGGTCCGCACGACCCGGACCAGCTCGTCGACGAATCCCCGCCAGTCCGGGAGGAGGTGGAGGACGTGAATCGCGAGGGCGTGGTCGAACGCTCGGTCCCGGAACGGGAGGCGTCCGAGCTCCCCCTGGACGGTCGTCGAGACGCCGCGGGTCCGGGCTTGCTCGAGCATCTTTCGGGAGACGTCGAGGCCGACGACCGAAAGATCCCGATCCTGGAGCGCCTCCGCCCACCGCCCGGTCCCGGTGCCGGCGTCGAGGACGCGGCCCCCCCCGAACACGGACGCGATTTGCTCCGCAACCCCGTCGCGGATGATCGGCGGAAGGCGCCGCGTCTCCTCGTAGACGTCCGCGACCCGGTCGAAGTTGAACCGCGCGGGCATCGCCGCCAAAACCGCGGAGGCCGGTAAACCCTTTCGCTCACGTGAGCAGGTCCGCGATCGCGCCCGCGCGTTCCGCGAGGAGGAGCCGCGTCCGGAGGGGGAGGCCCGCGGAGGGGAGTGCGTCGATGAACGCCGCCATCGCCGCCGTCTCCTGCGACATCCAGCCCGTCGGGCGCAGGGCCTCGAAGTTCCGCGCGAGCTGCAGGATCGGCAAGAGGGTCGTGGGATTGGCGGCGTACCGGTTCACGATCGCCGCCATCGCGTTCAGCCGCACGTCGATTCGCGGCAGGACCTCGACGAATCCGGCGGTGACCCGCGCGTAGAACGCGTCGTACTCGGGCTTCATGTCCGCGACGCGGCCCGGGTAGACGAACCCGTATGCGCGCGCCGCCTGGAGCTGGAGCGCGAGCCCCGGTTCGTTCGTGTCCGTCGAGTGGAGGAGCGCGTCCACCGCCCCTCGCACGCCGGCCGAGTCCGTGGCGGTGAGCCCGCCGGCGATGAGCTGCATGACCTCGCCGTCCGCGAGGATCCAGTCGTAGTCCTCCGGGAATGGGTGGTCCCGCACGGTCCAGTAGTCGAACGCGAGGCGCACGTCCACGACCGTGTACGCGGGGAACGCCGCCACGATCCGCGCGTACGACGCGCTGAATTCCACGTCTTGGTCGAGGTGTTCGTACCACCCGGTCGCGAATCGCCATGCGTTCCGGCTCAGCGGCCACGCCCGCTGCACGACTCCAATGGCGAACGCGACGCTGTCCGTCTGCGGCTCGCCGGGAGGGAGCCAGTGGTCGACGTCCGCGAGGAGCGCCCCCGCACGGAAGTACGGGTCGGCCCACAGGTCGTCCGCGAGCCCCGCGTGGACGCCGAAGTTCGCCGCCTGCGCGGCAGGAGTCAGGAGGATCGTCGCAAGGGCGACGAGGACCGCGACACGAGGATGCACGGGTCGTCATCCGCGGTCGGGGGCTTGAACTTCTCGACCCTGGGTCACATGCGGAGGATTTAAGCCGCCGCCCGGGCTCAGCCTGGGACGGGATTGGCGGGGGGATTCGCGTGTCGCTCAGGGTTCGTCACCCGCGTCTGTGGTCTCGTGTCGGAACGTGGGGCCTCTTGGTCTCGATCGTCACCGCTGGGATCGTCCTCTGGACGCCCCGGGCGTCGGCGGACACGTGGACGGAGACGAGCGAGGTGGACTTCCTCGGCGGCACGCTCACGGATGTGTCCGTGACTCCGGCCGGCGACATCGTCCTCCTCGCATCCTCGGCCCCGGTCAAGCGGGGCGCCGTCTTGGACGTCGGGCCCTCCGGGTACGACAGCGCGCGGGCGTACAACCCGTTCGTGCTCCGGGAGGCGACGGGATCGTACAAGATGTGGTACACCGCGTTCGACGGTGCCCGGCTCCGGCTGGCCTTCGCGGACTCCCCGGACGGACTGACATGGACGAAGCGGGGCGTCGCAATCGACGTCCTCACGCCCCCGTGGGACTTCGACTCCCTCAGCGGCATGAGCGTGATCAAGGAGGGGTCGACGTACCACATGTGGTTCTCCGCTGGGTACTGGTCGGGCAGCCCCTGCCCCGCGGGTTACTACGCGGAGCTGTACTACGGGACTTCCACGGACGGGATGTCCTGGACAGTCTCCGGGCCGGTCCTCAACCTGGGAGGCGCCGGCTCTTGGGACCGCTGCTTCCTCGCGGCCCCGTTCGTCGTGTACGACGGGAGCCTCTACCGGTTGTACTACCAGGGGTGGGACGGGACGACGCAGAGGGTCGGGGTCGCGACGTCGTCCTCGAAGACCGGGTTCACGCGGTACGCCGGGAACCCAATCCTGATCCCCGGCCCTCCCGGTTCCTGGGACGACTTCGCGATTAACGCGGAGTCCGTGACGATGGGTGCGAGCTGGACGATGTACTTCGCCGGGCACGACGGCTCCATCCCGAGGCTCGGCCTCGCCTCCTCGCCCGACGGATACGTATGGACAGAGGACCCGGCGAACCCGTGGATGGACGTCGGCCCCGCCGCATGGGATTCCCAGGGTATCATCAGCGGGATGCTCGTGTCGGGCGCGGGCGAGAGCCGGCTCTACTATGGGGGGAGTGACGGCACGTACATCCGGACGGGGTACGCGACGATGGGGTTCGTGGCGAGCGGCGCGTACGTCTCCCGTGTATACGATTCCGGCGGACTCGGTACGACGTGGCAGACGATTGCGTGGTCCGCGACGACCCCCGCGGGAACGTCCCTATCCCTGTTCGTCCGCGGCGGGAACACGCCGACCCCGGACCCGACGTGGAGGGCGTGGGTGGA
>Ga0209341_10000623_pt1 | contig 36395 bp, 47 predicted proteins | sample RifCSP13_2_FD_184020 | JGI IMG/M metagenome (GOLD analysis project Ga0209341, IMG submission 184020) | Soil microbial communities from Rifle, Colorado - Rifle CSP2_sed 13_2 (SPAdes) (version 2) | ecosystem: Environmental > Terrestrial > Deep subsurface > Rock core/Sediment | place: Rifle...
ACCTTTGAGCAATATGTCTTTTGGGAACACCGGATTCAAACAATTCCCATGTAAGTGTGATCTTAGTTGTTTGTAACACTTCCATATTTTACTTTGAAAGTGTCGGATTTCTACGGAGAATACAACGAAGGGTTGTATTTTCCGCACAATAACCGTAAGATGAAATTATTGGAATGTATACTCCGAAGTTTACCATTAGTAATAAGATTCTTAAAAATATAGGCCAAATTGAGGCTGCAAAGGAGGTTATTGAGAATGCACCTCTCGTTCCGTACTACGAAAAGCAATTCAAAAGTGAAGCAATAGTTCGAACCGTCCATCATGGTACACATATCGAAGGGAATGACCTCTCCCTTGATCAAACACGGCAGGTATTAGAAGGTGAACAGGTAGTTGCTAAAGAACGTGATATTCAAGAAATTATTAATTACAGGAAAGTTGTAAATCTGATCGATGAGTTAGCTGCAAAAAGGGGAGGGTATGACACAACGATGCTCACGGATATCCATAAAGAGACGGTTGATAAGATAGTAGCTCCTGAGAAAATAGGAGTAATCAGAAAAACAAAAGTGGTTATTAAGGAAGAAGAAACAGGTAAGATTGTTCTGCAACCACCTTCAGCCGGTGAAATACCTCACCTTTTGGAAGAATTATTTGACTGGTTAAATATGCCATCAACAAGTGACATACATCCAATATTGGAGGCAGGTATTACTCATTATTATCTCGTCTCAGTTCATCCTTTTGTTGAAGGAAACGGCAGGACCACCAGAGCTTTTTCCACCTTAGTGCTGCTTAGGGAGAACTACGATATTAAGAAATTTTTTTCATTAGAAGAACATTTTGATTCCGACCTTGGTTCTTACTACGATGCTTTTTCGAAAACTGATTCCCAGTCAGAAATTATTGGTGAAAGGGATCTGACTTATTGGCTTGAGTATTTCACCGGCGGTGTCGCAATAGAGTTGGCCAAAATAAAAGACCGAATTAAAAAGCTCTCTATCGATAATCGTCTCAAGGGCATAATAGGAACACAAGTTGCGCTAACGGAGAGGCAGATGAAACTTGTCGAGCATCTTTCTGAGAATGGTACGGCTACTATGCAGGATTTGAAAAACACATTTCCTATGGTTTCCGAAGATACTGTACTAAGGGATGTTAACTATCTGATAGCGAAGAAAATAATCAAAAAGGAAGGCAAGACTAAAGCTGCAAGATATGTTATGGCGAATCGTTGATTTGCATAACTTAGAGCTTATGACTAATAACTTAAAACCATGAAACCATCCGATCCACAATTTTTATATTTAATTTTAGTTTTGCCGGGTTTATTCGGTTTAGCTCTCGTGGGGGATGGTATAAATAAAATTATTCACGACGATAGCGGAGGCTATATCAGCTTAATTTTCGGAGTGATATTTTTTGCAGTTATAATTTTTGCTTATTTTTTCTTCTCAACATACCTTCTTGGACAAACGTAATGACATCCTCCCCGCTTTTATAAGATCGGTGGTTTTATGTAATTCTGCTATAATTTGGGAATAATATGGTAATTTCTGAGCTTGGTGTATTTATGGATCGACTAGAGAAGGTTTCATCGAGACTTGAAATTACCCGAATACTTTCAGAGCTATATATTGCTTCACAACCCAAGGAGATTGATAAAACAACTTATCTTATTTTGGGCATTCTTGCTCCAAGCTATAAAGGCATAGTTTTTAATTTAGCTGAGAGGATGATGCTTAAAGTGCTTGCACAAGCGTATGATACAGATATTGATAAAGTTAAGAAGCTTTATAAAGAAAAGGGAGACTTGGGAAATGTTGCTGAAGGACTGGCTCAAAACTTAAAGCTCCCACCGGGTCGGGTCAGAGACAAAGCTCAAAACTTGTCTGTGCTCAACGTGTATGAATTGCTGCTGGTTATTGCCCAAGATGCTGGCGAGGGGAGTCAGGAAAGAAAAATTCAAAAAATGGCCGACCTATTAAAAATAGTAGACCCTTTGTCGGCAAGATATATCTCTCGTATGCCGGTTGGTCGGTTGAGGCTTGGATTTTCAGATAAAACAATTCTCGATGCATTATCCTGGATGGAGGTTGGAGACAAGACTAAAAAGGTCAAACTTGAGAGAGCTTACCAGGTTATTCCGGATGTTGGCCTGCTGGCAAAACATGTTAAAGAGGTGGGAATTGATAAAGCGGTGAAAAATATCAAACCGGTTGTAGGGATTCCCGTTCTTCCCATGCTGGCACAAAGAATAAAGAGCCCGAAAGAGATGATCGATAAAATGGGGGAGGTTGTGGTTGAACCTAAATTTGATGGTCTGAGGGTGCAGATACATTTTAAGAGAGGAAAAGGAGGGTCCCAGATAGATAGCTCCTTCAGAGCATCAAACGGGACCCAATTGAATGCGCAGAGCGCTATTCAATCGGGGGAGGTAAAGGCGTTTACCAGAAATTTAAATAATATTGTTGATATGTTTCCCGAATTGAAAGAAATTGGCAAGTATATAACCGCTGATGAGGTTATATTAGACACGGAGGCCGTTGGCATGGATCCAGAAATGAAACAGTTGGCAAATTTTCAAACAACAATGCAAAGACGGCGTAAATATGAGATAGAACAAAAAGCAAAGGATATACCTGTAAGGTTTCAAGTTTTCGATATGATCTTCGTGGATGGTAAAAGCCTGATGGATGAACCTTATTTAAAGAGACGAGTAATACTCGAGAAGGTATTCAAAGATAATACGTTATTTGTAGTTGATGAAAAAATTGCAACTACCGATCCGGATGTTATTAATGATGAATATAGAAAGAATATTGCGGAAGGACTCGAAGGAGTGATTGTTAAAAAGGCTAATGCAGAGTATGTTCCGGGACGGACCGGTTGGCGCTGGGTAAAAATGAAGCAGGAAGAGGAAGCCTCGGCAAAACTATCCGACACAGTTGACTGCGTTGTCATGGGTTACACGGCCGGGCGAGGCAAGAGGGCATTATTCGGTTTAGGACAATTTTTGGCCGGAATTATCGATTATGATGTAATAAAAACGGTTACTAAAATAGGCACTGGAATTAGTGATGAACAATTTAGAGAACTCTTTATCCGCTTACGGAAGCTGAAGGTTAAGGATAAGCCAAAAGAATATGGAGACGTAAGTAAATTAATAATACCTGATGTCTGGGTTGAGCCATCTTTAGTCGTCGAAATTGCAGCGGATGAAATCACTAAAAGTCCCATTCACTCTGCCGGCTACGCACTAAGATTTCCAAGGTTGATTAAATTCAGAGATGATAAGTCATGGGACGAAGCAACTACACTAAAGGAACTGAAACGACTTTCTGATTTTCAAAAGTCCTAGTTAAAATCCCTATGTGTCTAGGACAATTCACCCCCCCCAAGGTGGACTTGTAGCTACTAATATTCTGATGTACTGGTTTTTCTTCCGGTGATTTGTTGAATTATTTCTGCTGTTTCCCCTCTTGCAGTTTCCTTATCTCCTCTTATCCGACAGGTATGAGCTTTTCCTCGAATGCTGAGTTCGTCATTCAGGTCAAGAATTCTTCCCGCATCGTCAACTTCTCTTTTACAAAAGGTGTCGTTTAGAGGAGTACCCAAACTGTGAGTTTCAGCAATTTGCGCGTGATCCAATTCGGGGTCATCCACGGCGATTACATTTCCATCTCTTACAAATTTGACTCTACCGCCATATTTTTCCAGATCGGTATCTCTTTCTAAAATTGGTGCCATTATGGTCGAAATTCTAGCAGTGTGTGTGTGGATTTGTCAACCATTTGTTGCAGCGATATTGGAAGAAGGTATATTATTAGGGTAATATGGCTGAGAATCTAAGGAAATGCAGCGAGATTGCCAGAAAACTGGAAGGGTTCATAAAAGCGCAACGTGGTAGAACTATAAGTGTGGAAGAAGCCGCAAGAGAGATGGGGTTATCTGAGGATGATATTCGTAGGTGCCTTGGTTTTTCCGGTGACTTTTCCCAAAGTGAGGATCATTTTGGCCCCACTGGTACCTGGCAGTATACACCCGGATTGGGAGCAGATACTCTTTCAGAATATAATAAACGTCTAGGTATTTTACCTGTAAAGAAAGGGAAACATAAGAGTTTAGCTCAACTGGAATTAGATAAATCTTAAATTCTTCTAAAAAACCCTAAGGTAGATTATATTGACTTTAAAGTGGGGATTTGAAAAGATTGGTACGGTATCGTTCCTAATTAGCCATGGGGTAAAAGAGCTATGTATTATGTATATGCGTTGAGGAGTTTGAAAGATAATAATTATTATTTTGGACAAACAGATAATTATAAAAGGAGGATCGGCGAGCATAATTCCGGTAAGGTTATATCAACTAAACATAGAATACCGTTTGAATTAGTGGGACTTAAGTCGTTTAACAGCAGAAATGAAGCGAGATGGTTTGAATATTTGATTAAACATCATAGTGACAAAAAATATAATTTTATTAGGTTGCTAGAGACTCGGAAAAATCTGAAGCCGGTTAGGTCTAGAAGTGAGGCCTCCGGCTCGGAGAGCCTCCGGCTCGGAGAGAGGTGATTAATTATGGCAGAGAAATCTTTAACCGGACTTCCTAGAAATACTGCGGCTGCATTATCTTACGTATTAGGTCCAGTATCAGGAGTCGTGTTTCTGCTTTTAGAGAAAGATCCCTTTGTAAAGTTCCATGCGATGCAGTCAATAGTCGTTTTTGGGATATTATTCCTTTTACAATGGGCTTTTGTATTGACTATATTTTTAGCTCCGCTTTCGGGGCTTTTGATAATAGTCATGTTTGTACTCTGGCTAATGCTTATTTATAAAGCGTGGAGTGGAGAAGAGTGGGAAGTCCCGGTCTTGGGTAAGTATACTAGGAAATTTCTAAAGAAGGTGTAAAACTAGGCACCAGTAGTTAGGCAATAGGTACTAGATAAGATCCTGCCCGATTATTACTATGGATGTTAAGCCGCCGGCTCGGAGGTCTGGCTCGAAGAGAGAAGAGATGATCCGCAAAATTCGGGAGGAATATAAACTTGATTCCCCTAAAGTTCTTAAGGCTATGCTTCAAGTTCGGCGTGAGAAATTTGTCTCCAAAGCTGATGTAAATATTGCTTATAGTGATTGCGCTTTATCAATCGGCTACGGACAAACAATTAGTCAGCCGTATACTGTCGCGATGATGACGGACTTAGTAGTGGGCAGAGTGGAAGAGCCTAAGAGTGGTAGTAATAAGAAGTTGGAGAAGGTACTTGAGATTGGCACGGGGAGCGGTTATCAGGCGGCTGTGTTATCGCTTCTTGTAAAAGAAGTTTACACTTTGGAGATTATTCCTCAGCTGGCAGGTAGAGCGAAAAAAACACTGAACAAGTTAGGATACAAGAATATCCATGTAAAAGTCGGTAGCGGGAAATGGGGATGGCCGGAAAAAGTTCCGTTTGATGCAATCTTAATTACCGCGGCCTTGGAAGGGGTGCCAGATGAGCTATTTAGGCAGTTAAAAATCGGCGGGGTGCTCGTTGCACCAATTGGCCCCCGGCAATCGCAAATTATGACTCGTTTCACCAAACTAGAGAATGGAAAAGTTGATAAGGAAGAATTTCAAAATTACGTCTTCGTTCCGTTTGTGGAGACCGCCAACCCCGAGGGATAAGAATTAAAGAATTTATATTATTGTTTTTTTTCTAGTTAAATCTCCGCCGATCAACAAATTCTGCATCGATTATATTAGGGTGGGTGGGATGACCAGTTCTATATATTTTCAGCCAGTTTTCTTTCCAAAACTTATGGTCCATATGATCTAGCTTTCTCGAAAGCAGAAGTGCAGCAGGAAGAGTAACGATATTTCCTGCTAAACAAATTGGGTATCCATTGATTGATGCAACGGCACTTCCAAGATATACTAACCCTACTCCAATATAATTTGCCTTAATAAGGAGTCCAATCTTTCTGTGATAGGTTGTCACTTTATCTAAGGCTTCTTGTTCCTCTCTATCTAGTGCCTCTTCAAGGCTTTTGGGTAGACCCTCTTTAGACATAATGGGTATATTACTTATTCACTTCATCGATTGTCAAATTGTGGGTACGAAAAGAAGAGTTTCAGAAATATGTCTTCGTTCCGTTTGTGGAGACCGCCGGCCTGGAGGGAGAAGAATTAAAGATTATAAAATAGGTATTAGAGCTTAGAGGCTGGTAAATTTAGAAAGGAGTTTTATCTTAAAGACAATTCCTTAAACTTTAATGGGGACACAAAAACGCCCGTTAGGAACGGACAATTCTCGCATTCTTTTACTTCGGCTCCGGTACAATACGCATTACCGCCTCCACTTAGTGAGTGAATTTTATATGTAATTCTTCCTGAATCAACAATAAGTTCACTTGCGGTTGAGGTGATTTGGCTGGGTTTCTTGTGCTCGATTTCTTCTTCTGGACAGCCTTGTGGAGCGTTATTTTCTAATAAGGCGTCGGTTGCTTTAGCAAGCACACTTGCAGCTTTATTATTCTTCTTTCTCAAAGTCTCAGCATCTTGTCTAATTTGTTCTGCGGTAATAAGGCTTTGATTTCCTTGTGAATTTTCTACCATTTAATCATTTGATATACTTTGGGCAATTCTACTTCTACTTCAGATTCTCGTCAACATGCGTGGTAAAATTGGACTATGAAATTAATAATTGGTTTGGGGAATCCTGGAGAGAAGTACGAAAATACGAGACATAGTGTGGGGTATATGGTAGTGGATGCGTTATTGGAAAAACTCCAAAACTCCATAACTCCAAGCAATTTTAAATTAAATAAGAAATTTAAATCTTTAGTTATAAGTTATCAGTCATCAGTTGTTTTGGCTAAACCAACAACTTTCATGAATTCTTCAGGTATCGCAGTGAGGAAATTAGTTAATCACTTTAAGATTAATATGGCGGATGTATGGATTATTCATGATGACTTAGATTTGAGTTTAGGAAGCTATAAAATCCAAAAAGGCAAAGGCCCTAGAGAGCATAATGGACTACTGTCGATTTACGAAAAACTAGGAACCAAAAACTTTTGGCATGTAAGAATTGGCATAGAAAACAGAGGGAAGGGTTCGGGTGAGCCCTCCTTCGCTAAAGCTATGGAGGGTAAAGAATATGTTTTACGAAATTTTAATGAAGAAGAAAAATCCAAGATCGATGTTGTTGTCGATAGTGCAGTCAAAGATTTGATTCATAGATTCACCAACTAACCGCCCTGCCCACAATGCTTTGGATAGCGCTACGGTCAGGTTTACTGATAAACTTAATCCATGCGGGCAGTCCATCCTTCCCACAACTTAAACACGTTTTACTTTGAGCAAATGCGAAAAGCAAGCTTTGCTTATCTTCCGAAACAAGGATTGATGCGTCTTTTTTGGTCCAGAGTTTTAAGACAAGTGGGAGTAAGCTTTCTTGTGTTTTTTTCTGCAATTTATGTATATAAAACTGCCAAACTTCTGAGTTATGATACAAAATTTTCTTTCCTATGGGTAGTTCTTTTCTATTTTTTAATGTTTCTCTCTAAACAGGTGTTTCTTTCAATCTCTGAAAATCTAAGCCGGTCAAGAGGATTTAAAGGAATAATTAAACTTTCTCTCTTACCATATTTTTTATCAACAGCATTTTACGTTTTAGGATCGAATAATCTAATTTTTCTCCTTTTAGCCGCAGTTTTTTGGGGAATACACGCAAGTTTTTATTGGTGGGGATATCACGGTTATTTTGCAAAAACCGAAGATAGGGCACATTTTGGATTTGGAACTGGGGAGCAGGAATTCTTAGAAACCATGGCAATGATACTTGCTCCTATACTGGGCGCTGGAATAATTTCTTTTTTAGGTTTTAAATTCTTATTTATAACCTCTTTTGTCTTTATGGCTGTTTCTGTCTTTATTCTCGGGAGAGGAAACGATAAGAAACAAAAGCACGATGTCAGTTTTAGACAGATAGTCTATCTTTTATGGAAACATAAAAGTGTTTCCCTTGCTTATGTAGGAGAAGGGGTAGAGGACGTTTTTTATAGTACAGCTTGGCCGCTATTTTTATTTCTCCTGTATGGTCAAGTACTCAATTTGGGAATAATTGTTACTTCATCTCTTTTCATTTCTGCAATATTTGGTATTGTGATTGGAAGTTATGTCGACAAGCAAGGAGAACGCACTGTGGTGGGTATTGGAACTCCCATTTTTTCTTTATCTTGGCTGATACGAGCGCTCGGAAGAAGTTTCCCTTTTTTTGTACTTGCCGATACTTTGAGGAATTTCGGTGAAAGAATGGTTTATCTGCCACTTCTTGAATTAACGTATAAAAAGGCCGCTGAGGGATATGTTTCCAAAGCTATTTTTTTTAGGGAACTTGCTTTGGGAATCGGTGCTATGGTTGCTTTAATTATTATGGCTTTCTTAATTTATCTTGATTTTGAAATATCGCAGACATTCATTATTCCATTTATTTTTTCTCTTCTTCCTTTTATTTCTATAATTAAAAAAAGCATATGAAGAAAATTGGAGAGATATTAAAAAGTTTTAGGTCTGATGAAGATAAATATATTTCCCGTGAGTTTCAAAAATACGGTTACGAGCTCGCTGAAGAGTTGGGTGATTTGAAGCGCAAGGCACTTTATATAAAATTAGCAAAAGAAACCAAACGTGGTTTGTTAGAAAGCGCACGGAATTTCGTCAAAGACGCATATAACGTAAATAACAAAGCAAGACTTTTTATGTGGAAATTAGCGGAACTGAAGAAAACGAAGAAAGCTACCACAAAAGTGGAGCTTCGAAAGTGATCATTTATTTGATATGAATCTTCAAGGCAATTGGATAGATTTAATGATACTTATCATCATAGTCTATTTTTTATTTGATGGGATGACGTCTAACTTCTGGGTTGTGACAGCAAATTTTTTCTCGTTTTTAGCTTCAATGCTGATTTCTCTTAAAACTTACAAGTGCGTCGCGGTATTATTGAAAAATAATTTTTCTATGCCGTTTTCGATTTCTAATGCTATTGGTTTTCTGATAACAGCTAGCCTGGCGGAAATAATGATATCGTCACTTATTATGTATTTAATCAGAAAATTCCCGTCAAAACTTCAGCGATTGCCTTATCAAAAAATTCTTAATGTGATTCCGGCTCTTGGAGAAGCCCTTGTGTTAATTGCTTTTATTCTGACACTGATACTGGCTCTTCCAACGCATCCTAAAATCAAAGCGGCAATTTCTGAGTCAAAAATAGGTGGGTATATTGTTACTAAAACCGGCGGAGTCGAGAAGGATCTGAATGAAATCTTCGGAGGAATCGTAGAAGAGGGGATAAATTACCTAACAATTAGACCGGGGAGCAGTGAGCGTATTCCTTTAAATATTGAGAAGAGGGATTTGGCTGTCGATAAGGAGACGGAGATGGCGATGTTCGCCCTTGTAAATGAAGAAAGAAGTAAAGCTGGGTCAAGGCAGTTAACGATTTTTACAGGAGCGGTACCGGTTGCAGAAAATTATGCAGAGGATATGTGGGAAAGACAATATTTCAGCCACTACAGTCCGGAGGGAGACGACGTTGGGGATAGACTCGAAAAAGCCGGAATTGACTATCACACAGTTGGCGAAAATCTGGCACTGGCTCCGACTTTATCAATAGCTCATAAGGGGCTGATGAATTCAGAAGGCCATAGAAGAAATATACTTGATCCGCAGTTTAAAAAGGTTGCAATTGGTATAGTCGATAATGGAGTTTATGGTAAGATGTTCGTTCAGATTTTCAGTGATTAAGTAATACTTAAATGTCAAAGCTCAAAACTAAAAAAGAAGACCACAATTTGTTTAGTCGGATTTATACATTGGTTAAAAAGATTCCGGAAGGTAAGGTGATGACTTATGGACAAGTTGCTTCAATTTTGGGGACAAGAGATGCAAGAAAGATCGGCTGGGCATTGCATGCCAATAAAGACCCCAATATCCCATGCCATAGGGTAGTTAATAAAGAAGGAAAGGTAGCCGAAAATTATGCTTTTGATGGTTGGAGAGAGCAAAAGCGTAAGCTTGAAGAAGAAGGAGTGGGGTTTACTGACGATATGCATGTTGATTTGCCTCGTTTTTTGTACGATAGAAAATCTTTCTAATATATAAACTACGGTTGAATATTGGAGAGGAAAAATGCAAAATGATAATACAAGTAACATGAGGAAATATTTGATTACACATCTTGCATTTTTATTAGCCTTCTTTCTTCTTATAACACTTTTAAAACATTGGTTTAGCTTGATTTATCTGTATTTTTGGGCTGGTGGGATGGTGGGTTTCGCTTTTCCTTTGGTGGACCACCTGTTATACGCATATGTGTTGCGGCCTGAGGAAGTTGTTTCGGAAAGAATCAGATATATGATAAGGAAAAGGGAGCTTAAAAACGCATTGAATTTTATAATTCTAACGAGACATGAAAGATCAAAATTAATTCTTCACACAGCCTACTTTCAGGCATTTTTTTTTGTATTGGCGTTTTGGGTTATTACGTCATCCGGGTCAATATTCGGCAGGGGATTGGTTTTAGCTTTCTCTCTACATCTTTTTATTGACCAAGTTATCGACTTTATGGATAAGAGAGATATAGGAATATGGTTTAAAGACTTGCCAATTATTATGGACCAACAAAAGATCAGAATTTATATGATTACAAACATTCTTTTGCTTTGCTTTTTAGGATTTTTCCTATAAACTCCAAGTTATGGAAGAAAATAATACAGAAAATGTTCCACTGACTCGCAAGGAAAGAAGAAATTTGGCGAGGGAAGAGAAACGGGATTTTCGACGGGCTTCCGCCAAAGACGGACAGGCAGGACAAGCTAAAAAGCTGAAAAATTGGATCGTTGGAATTTTGGTAGTTATAGTTTTGTTTTTTGCCGGTTATAAGTTTGTTAAATTTATAAATACTCCAACCGGTGATTCCCAGACAACAAGAGCCGAAGTTTTATCAATAAACGATACGGATTGGGTAAAAGGTAGGGCTGATGCACGGGTTTCGATAATTGAGTACGGTGATTATGAATGTCCGGCATGCGCTATTTATTACCCGTTAGTTAAGAGGCTTGCAGAAGAGTTCCCTGATGATATAAAAGTTGCGTACCGCGATTTTCCCCTTCCTTCGCACAAGAAGGCACTGCCTGCTGCTCGTGCAGCCGAAGCAGCTGGAGTACAAGGAAAATACTGGGAAATGCACAATATGTTATATGAGAAACAGGAGGAGTGGAGCGCCCTATCAAATCCTAAAGATAAATTTGTTGAGTACGCACTAAGCTTGGGCCTCGATAAGGATAAATTCTTGACGGACTTTGATTCTAAAGAGGTGGAGGACAAGATAACAAGCGACGAATCGGGAGGCTATAAAATAGGGATAAATGCAACCCCGACATTTTATATCAATGGTAAAAAATTAGGACAAATCAGAGGTTATGATGATATGAAAAAAGCAGTCACCGACGCCCTGGGAAATTAAATGGATCTAATTTTTCTTTTAGCCCTTCTTACAATCTTGGCAAATATTACATTAGTTATTGTTTTAGCTGTGTACTTTTTGAAAAAGACTCTGTGGAAAAATATTGAAAAGCTAATTGTCAAAAATTCGATCAAGTATGCTTTTATCGTTGCTCTGACTGCAACTTTAGGAAGTCTTTATCTGTCTGAGGTTAGAGGATTCGCCCCGTGCAGGCTGTGTTGGTTTCAACGAATATTTATGTATCCGCAGGCCGTAATTTTAGGGGTGGCGCTTATTAAAAAATATAAGGACGCGCTTAACTACACTTTTCCTTTGAGTTTAATCGGCGGGATAATTGCAATCTATCACTATTACCTGCAGGTTTTTCCCAATGCCTATGCACCCTGTGCTACTGTTGGATTCTCAATTTCCTGTAATGAACGCTTCTTTACCTATTTTGGCTATATCACAATACCTTGGATGAGCTTTACAGCCTTTCTCCTAATCGCTCTTATTTCGTTTGTCAGTCTTAAAATTTTTAAAGATTGAACTATTGATTGAAGTCGAGATATTCAACCTTTTTGTCTTTAATCACAACCAAAACCCCCGGATCGGGATAATTTTCCAAGTCTGCTCTTGCTACGTGACCTTTAGTGATGAGTGAAATGAGGGCATTTATTGGATAACCATGTGTACATATGGCCACAGACTTATAATTAGATCTTCCCAGCTCTCCGTAGAAATTGGTTATCCGCTCGAGCATTGTATTGATAGTTTCTTTACCCAGGTACCAATCTTTTAATCTATCATCAAAGGTAAATTTTTTTTGAGTAGTTTTTTCAACAATTTGGACAGTTTGAACACACCTTTTATATGGAGAAGAATAATTCGCGCCGGTAGTTATATCCTTAAGATAATCGGCAAGTTTTTCAATTGGAGCATATGCTTCGGGAAGTATTTCAGCCGTTTCCATTTTATCTCCATACGGTATGTCGGTTTTTGAAAAGTAAGTTGTTCCATGTCTGAAAATATATAAATCCATAACGTACTATTCTAATAGAATTTAAGTATCCTTCGAAAGTACTAACTTCACTGACAGGGTCTGACCCTGTCAGTCTAGGATGTTTGTCTTGTCAAATTGAGTCAAGATAATTTTTATTCAAATCTTATAATTCTACTATGGTAGAAATGCAGGAAATGAAGAGAATAATAGGTGTTTTTGATGCCTATATTAATTCTCACGAGGCAGACGAGGTGATCAGTAAATATGAGAAACTAGGATTAATCGAAAGCGGGGTATTTATTTCTAAGGAACTTTCAAGGAGATTAGCTTTACCTTTAGCGGCTCCGTTGAGTTTTGGTGATTTACGTAGAAAAGCTATTGAAATTCTCAATTCGGAAAAGCCCGGCAATAAGAATATCCTTCGAGCTATAGATGACTTACCTCAAGGATTAAAAGGTGTTGTCAGAGTCCTTTTACCGAATGATGCTAGTCATGTAAAAAAGATGCTTCCGATAGAGAATGACCAAGGTCTATATTTATACTTGACAGAATCATGGAAGGAAGTGTTGAGCGGTGGAGAGAAAGGTGATTTTGGGCAACTCGTAAATAGAGGGGGAATAGCACTTCCTCCAGGAATTGATAAAGACAATATTTTTAGGTTATTAAATGATATTAAGGATGACTCGAGTGATACGAACTTTATAACCAGAGTGAACGTGCTCCAGTGTGCCTGGGATCTGTCTAAGGGATGGCTTTGGAATGTATAAGGATTTCTAATTCTTTAACAAATACCCTCGTCCTCTTAATGTTTGGATATAGCTTCCCGAGATGCCGTTTTCTTCGAGCTTGTCACGAAGCCTTTGAATGGTTTTGGATATTGCATAGAGGCTGAAATTGGCTGAATCAGGAAATAAATAATCGGCTATTTTGTCGAAGGTTACCACGTTATCTGCATTTTCAATTAGAAGTCTTAGGATATTTTTTTCTGTATTGGTTAAATCTTCAATCTGTTTTTTGTTAATTTCGGGAGTTCTGCCGTTTAGGTTAAAGACTTTACTATTAATTGGTAACCCCAGCTTTTTATAAAATTCGTCAGATTCTTTTAGTAACTGAGCATTTTGTTTTCCTCTGGTTCCTTTCAGGGTGGGAAGGTAATTTGAACGTTTTTGATATTTAGCGATAGCTGTAGCTAAAGCTGATTTTGTAACCAGCCAGTCGGATAGAAACTCGGATTCGGACCAGGTTGCATGAAGCTCGTCAAATGCTTCTTTTCTGGTAATAGATGTGATAATTGCCTCAACTATAGAGTAGATATCCCGATCTTCTCTTAACCAAATGTAAATTATGCTGTCTTTTTCGGATAGAATATTGAAAGAGCAACTGGTGCCAAGAACCGTTGGATAAATAATAATTTCTCCGATTCTGTCGAAAGCTTTTGGTATTAGATCGTTAAGTTTTTCTAGAATAGTGTTTGATGCTTTACCCCAACCTTTTTTGATGTGGTGATAGTTGGGTTTAGGTAATCTCTCTTTTTCTAAAAGTAATTTAACCTCATCGACAATTCTTCTATCTGCCTTGATAGGAAGTGTCGTAACATCGACCTTTTTGGCTTTGTTCCAAAACCGAGGAATTTTATGGTAGGGTAGATCTGGAAATAGAACGATATTTGAAGAATGGGTTTTTAAATCTAGCGGAAGTACGTAAAAGTTATTTACTCTATAAAAGCCTACAACCATTTGATGGGCGCAGTGGATGACCCTCTTTGCTTCGGTTTCTAAAGAGTATTCCCATGTAGTTTTTATTTTCATAACAGTATTATAACAAAGTACCCTATAATTATATATGTCAGATATCTGTCAAGTTAATAAGTATGCTTTGAGTATAATATGTTCATTCTGATGTCAGAAAAGGTAAAACCCAGAGAAATTAGTAAGTTGGAAAATCTTGAAAGAACACTAGGTTATGTTTTAGAGGCTCCAGACGGTTATGGTGTTAATGAACGTTTAGAGGCTGCTATCCGCAAAGCTAAAGAGAAAACAGAATTAGATATAACTAAGTTAATCGCAGACGGATATGACCCCGCTGATGATTATATCTTGCAATGTAGGAGATCTCTAGAAGTTTATTACACGGCTGAGGGAGCATTTAAGTCGGGGCTAGATTTAGTTAAAGAATTTATTCAAAGTGCAAGGCGAATTCCCTAAAACGTAAGTTTGCTGACAAGGTCCGACCTTGTCAGTTGAAGGGGTTTAGTAAAATATAAGTATGCAGCAAGAAAGATCGGGAAACCGCCGCATGAAAGATTTAATGAATTTTCCTGAGAAAGTAGCCATAGGTGGTGGGGCAGGGTTAATAGTATTAGCTTCTGTTGGGCTTTTGCCGGTGTATTTTGTTGGACTAGGTGGGATAGCTATAGTTGGTGGGGGAGCAAGTATTGCGATTACTGAAGGGGCAATTAAGGACTAGATATTATTCCCTGCAGCAGTCGATGGCTTTCTGTACCAGACTACCTAATTTGGAGAAGACTGATTCTTTTCCTTTTTCTCCGCCAGCTGGCGGATCTTTTTCATCTATAAACTTCACTTCATCGGAATCATCTTGTTTGACATCTTTAGTTCCGACAACTCCAAGATTCAACCCCCAGAATAGGGAATAGAGCTTATAAGACTTATCGAACAGATTCCACGCTTTGTCTTTGTTACCCTTTTTCAACTCCTTAGTCCCGACCTCCATAATTCTCATTGAGGCGGCCAATAGGTGTTTTGAAATACACCAAACCTCACCTTCGTAATCTTTGATAATTTCTTTCATTAATTCCGTACGCATAGCCCGAATTTCATTCAAAAGGTCTAAGTATTTGGAGTCCTTAGTTTTATTAAATGTGTAGAAGAGGTGCTCTTCAATGGAGATTAAATTCATGATTCCGATTGACAAATCCTCGCCGGAGGAGAGGTCCAGCTCTTTTTGTTTAGTAACTTCTTCAACCCTTTGGAGAAGCGATTTGACATTTTTAATTTTATTCATAATTCAATAATCTTCATTCTTTGCTCGTCCAAAGAATGAAGCAAGAAAGGACAGCCTACAGAAATTTGATAGCTCGTTCGCTTATTCATATTATGTTGCTCAGCTCAAAACTAAGTCAGACTATTAGCCGTGAGATGTCTGTCTTAGGTTTTCGGTTCGCAACATTTTAAGGAACTCACTCGTTCATTCGAAATCAAATTTCTGACGGCATCATTAAACGCAAATCAAAAAACACACGGGACTATCAATTTTTAATATAAGTAACCGCCGTAGTAGTATACAACTAAGCTTATGATAACTAAACTAATTACCGGGAAAACTACTCTTTGATAGGAAAATAGTTGCTTGCCATTAATCTTTCTTACTTTTTTATCGAGCCGAACAGCAAGGAGAAAGACTAAAGAACCAACGAGCGAACCGAAAAGCAATTTATCCATTCCCAAAATTTTATTTAAGGGGTGACCTAATATACTTGTATATTTGAGGGGTACGAAGGTAAACGCATACCAAAAAAAGATGGACAGTATAATTATTATTCTTTTGTCATATTTTTCAATTTTTTTGTATTTTTTATACAACCAGTCTGTAAACCACAAGGATAAAGAGATAATTAACCCTCCAATCCAAATACCTGTAATAGCGTCGTCGATCCCTAGCCATCTGGAAAGTCCAAGCCCACCGATTACAGCAACAGTGCAGACCGGGCAGACAGCATCTACTTCATTAACAAATAACAAATAACGAATAGCGAATAACGAAAACACAAATACGAATGTTTTAAATGATTTTCTCATGCAATATTGTTATCGTAATATTTAGCATATCTTTTTGCAACCGATAATTATTTTATTGATATGTTATTGACTTTTCGTGAAATTAGACGCTATAGTGGTTAGCGTATGGCCACGCCAAGTCTAACTGGTTGTCGAGTATGACTCGATCAAACGTGGCTCAAATTAAATTATGGCAACATTCGATGTAACAGATAGTGATTTTGCAGAGAAAGTGCTAAAAAGCCCGACTCCTGTCTTGGTTGATTTTTGGGCACCATGGTGCGGTCCATGTAAGTTAGCGGAGCCGGTACTTGACGAGCTTTCTGAGGAACATAAAGACAAACTTACGGTAGTTAAATTGAATGTTGACGAAAATCAGAAATCCGCATCCGACTATGATGTGATGTCGATTCCGACTACCATCCTTTTTAAAGAGGGAAGTGAAGTAGATAGACAAATCGGCTTCGCTGGAAGACAAGCGTATGAGGATTTGATAAAGATGGGAATATAAAAAGATCCCAGATGGATAGCACTTAAGTGCGCCCAACGGGATCCCGTGAGATGCAAAAGCTGTATCACTGGAAAAAAATACATATGATGAGCTTATTAAAAGTTTTTATAAGAGGCCTCCGGCCCGTGAGGGCCTCCGGCCCAGAGGGAGGTGATTTAATTGGATCCAAATGACAATAAAACACAAGATTTAGGAGGAATGATGGGGGGTGTTTCACCAACCGCTCCGACGACACCAGTTGACGACATGTCGGCTACAGATATGCCGGTTTCTACACCGGAACCGACAACGCCAGCTGAGCCAACTGAACCGACAACAGGTGGGGATACGGGTTTACCAACTGAGCCAGCAGGCGGGAATGTTATGCCAGAACCCACTGGCGAAGAACCAGCAGATGAGGGAACTGGTGGAACAGGTACGAGTGGCCTTTAATGAATAATATGAAAAACTACTGAAGGGATTTAGTAGTTTTTCTAGTGGATAAGAATGAATGATATTATTAACTTTGCATCGAAACCGAGAGAGGGTGATCCTTGGGAGGTTGCAATAATCGGCAGCGGTCCGGCTTCTTTTACTGCTGCCATTTATACAACACGTGGTGCGGCATCAACTTTAATTTTGGGTGGAGAAAAATGGGGTGGGCAGCTTATGTTGACGACTACAGTTGACAATTTCCCCGGTTTTCCTGAGGGAGTTCAAGGACCTGATTTGATGCAAAAAATGAAGGCTCAAGCTGAGCGTTTCGGAGCGGAATTCGTAGCCAAGAATGTAGAAGCTGTTGATTTTGACAAAAAGCCTTTTGAAATACTTGCGGGAGGCGTAAAATACCTGGCAAAATCTATTATCATCGCAACGGGTGCTGATACGAAGTGGCTAGGTGTACCGGGTGAAAAAGAACTTATTGGACGGGGGGTATCTTCGTGTGCTCCATGTGATGCGCCATTTTTTAAAGGTAAAAGAGTAGCGGTTGTAGGAGGAGGAGACTCGGCGATGGAAGAAGCTCTTACATTAACGAAATATACGGATGACGTGACGATTATTCATAGAAGGGATGAGTTTAGAGCGTCTGTCGCTATGCAAAAAAGAGTTACGGAAAATTCCAAGATAAAAATACTCTGGAATACTGAAGTTACTGAAATTATAGGAAAAGATAGAGTGGAGAAGCTTATTTTGAAAAACAATAAGGACGGAAGTTCGAGCGAATTACCAGTTGATGGTGTTTTTGTGGCAGTTGGGCACGTGCCGTCAACGCAAGTATTTGCCGGAAAGATAGAAATGGACGAGAAAGGTTACGTTGTAGTTAAAGATAGCGCAGCGGTAAATACTCATGAAGGTGTTTTTGTCGCGGGGGATGTCCACGATTGGCACTATGGGCAAGCTGTAACGGCTGCCGGTTTCGGGTGTATGGCAGGGATTGAAGCTTTACGTTTTTTGGACAAACCTGCTCCCTCGTGGTAACAGAGGCTTGACAAAGGTGTAGGTAGCAGTTAGATTACTTAATATGGCAAAAAGACTGCCGAAGGGTTACATTGAAAAACTTTTTCCAATACTTCTTGGTGGTTCGATTGTGATGGCTTTCGTATTGGGTATATTGTGGGAAAAGGTAAATTCGCTCGAAAAAGGAGGAATTACCCCGACAACTACTACTGCAGGGACGACTCCTGCAAACGCTCAACAACAACCTGCTCAGGTGCAGGTAAGTTCAGACCAAATAAAGAAGCTATTCAGTCAGGATTTAATTAAGTTCGGCGATGATAAAAGAAAACTTCTTGCCGTAGCGGTCGAAGACCCCAGTTGTCCTTATTGTCATATAGCAACTGGCTTGAATTCTGATTTAAATAAGCAAGCGGGAGATAGATTTAAGTTGGTTGCTGATGGAGGAACTTACGTTGCACCGGTGCCTGAAATTAAAAAGCTTGTCGATGCCGGCAAAGCATCTTTGGTTTATGTCTACTCGCCTGGGCATGGGAATGGCGAGATGGGCATGAAGGCGCTTTATTGTGCATATGAGAATAATAAGTTTTGGGAAGTACACGATCTTCTGTATACCAATGCCGGATATAATTTATTAAATAATACTGTTAAGAATGACAAGACTAAAAGCGGCGAGCTTGCAGATTATTTAAAGAGTGCAGTTGATTCGGCTAGTCTTAAGTCTTGTCTGGATAGCGGTAAATATGACCAAAGACTAACAAGTGACACCTCACTTGCAAGTAGCTTGGGTGTAAGAGGTACGCCCGGATTTTTCCTGAATACTTCTAGCTTTGCAGGTGCCTATTCCTGGAAAGATATGGAAGCGGTAGCCACAGCAGCTCTTAAGTAGTTAATTCGTTACTTCGTTCGGTAGAGATTCAAGGACTTTGTACACGATTACTGCAGCGCTACCCCAGACATTGAAGGATTTATTAATTCCGAGCATTGGCAGCTCAACTATAACATCAGCCTCCTTGAGTACTTTCGTGTCAATTCCATCGGTTTCGTTGCCGACAACGATTGCGCAAGGAAATCGCAAGGCACTAGCCAATAGGGAATAGGCAATAGATTTTGGATGTTGTTCGACTGCTATTATTTGGACATTTTTACTTTTTAATTCCCTGACCACCTGCAATGCGGAGCTTGTGGTGGTCCATGGTACCCAATTTTCTGTTCCTACGGCTGCTTTGTGAATCCTAGAGGATGGTGGATATTCCATCTCTCCGCAAAGATACATTTTCTCAACTGCGGTTGCATCGGCCAGTCTGAAAAGCGAACCGATATTATACGTATCAATAATTTTATCTAATACCAGATAGATAGGATTTCTTTTCAAGTTTTGAACCTCTTCAGCTGTCGGTTTACTAATTCTTAATTCTTTAGCATTTAGCTTTGGCATGTGGTATTTATTGTATCATTCGTTGAATGTAGGTGGTAAGATACTTAGATTAAATGATGAATAGTCCTGAACAAAGTGAAGCCGGGAGGGAAGTAGATTACCTTGGTTTAATTTCTGATCGAGGACGTGATTTTATTAATGCACTTTCCAATAGTTCGATGGAAGGAATCCTTTTTACACGTAAGGAAGTTTTAAAGTTAATAGTGGGTAATGAAAATTTAAATAAGGAGCGAAGGTTAATTATGTCAGCGTTAGTTGACCTGCAGATTATTCAAACTAAGCAGGATGAACGAAAGAATGAACGTAAGTAAAGAATATTTTATCAGAGAAAATTCTACTGCTGCATATAGCGGTGAGTGGGAAGCAGACCAGTATGTGGGTTCCTTGACTCTACGCAAGAGTTTACCCGATGCAGAAACTATTGTAAAAGAGTTGCATCAAAGAGTTCTATCCCCGTTGTTACCCGCTGAAACAAGAGACCGCTTTGCGGGTGTATATCGAACTGGAGATTTTATGGGAGTAAGCGGTTCGGGTTTGTCTTGCCCTCACGGATATGAAGTTCCTAGAGAGATGCGACTCTACGGTCAAGTGATGAACGCAAAGCTTAAGCAAGTTAAATGTGACAAAGTAGTAGATATAGCAAGTTTGATTAAAAGTATGGGTTATGGCCATTATGAATTGGTAAGAATTCACCCCTTTGTGGATGGTACCGGAAGAGTTGCCAGAAAAATGCTTACTTTAATGTCTAAACTGGCTTGTAAGAAACCAATAATTATTGCACCTAAACACAGAAGCGAATATTTGGATTCATTAGAAAAAGTTACTGTTACTGATAATGTTGACTATTTTAATAAATTCCTAGCGAAAAGATGGATAGGATCACTTTCTAGAAACAAAAGTGAGGATTTGAGTCAAATTAACGAGTTAGAAAACTATGTCGCATCATTAAGAATTAAATAGTCCCGTTAAGCCTTGAAATTTTTAACTAAATCCTTTTTAAGACAGTCCTCACAATCTTGCTGACGAAATCTAATTCGGTTAGGCCAAATTTGTGAGCTAAAAGATGAATTTTTTCATCTTCTTTTTTGGTTAAATCAAGTCTTACTTTTCGATCAACATTTACAAGTTTGCCGTTAAGCCATTCAAAATTGCCTATTTTGATATTGGCGTTAATAAAACCCTCTACACTACGATGGCCAATCGGATGTTTTTTAAGGCTGTTAAATTCTTCTTTTGTAATTCCGCAGGTGACCAGTCTATTTAAAACATAATCATAAAGTACTGTATATTCAGCTTCCTGTTCCACCATTATTTCTCACCTCCCCTAAAGAGATAGCTCCTTCAGAGCATCTCATGGGGTCCCGTGAGATGTCGAAAACTATCTCATTAGGACCTCTTAAGTAATTCTGCCCTAGTGGATAATTACTTATTCCATAAGATCGGTACTTTCTGATGATTACGTGTAATCTACTTAGCGTTGGTCTTTGGGAAGATATTTTTGAACCCAGTGCTAAATGTTGATATATAAAAAATATTCTTGAAGATGAATTATTTACGGTTAGCAACTTATACCATTTTCTTGCCTATTTCCGACATATAATAGAGCAGGATGATGATATTAACAGACTGGTTATATATTAATAACATGCTCAGAAGAGTCTTTATCTACTTGAATAAAGCTAGAAGTATGTCAATATGTAGTTATGCACTGTCCATTTTGTGGAAGTAATCAAATTATGGTTGTTAACTCGCGACCGACCAAAGCTAATGCTCAGATATGGAGAAGACGAAAGTGCCTAAAATGCGACGGGACGTTTACTACTTATGAAAAAATAGATTTGTCATATTTGACTGTCATTAAGAAATCAGGAAAAAGGCAAAGATATAACCGAGCAAAGCTTTATTCGGGGATATACCATTCTTCACTTGATAAAAAGAACGCGGACAAAGGCGAATTGAGTGTAATGTCAGATGATCTTACAAATCAGGTGGAGCGGGAAATATTAAAAATGAGGAAAAAGGAAATCTACTCTATAGAAATTACTGCACTTGTACTTAAAATGTTAAGGAAGAAAGCTCCTGATGTATTTTTACGCTATCTTGCTTATAGGGAAGGAAGCGATAGGGGAAAGTTAAAAAGAACGATTAAGAGACTTTTCTACTAATATATGTGACCCCACTGGGATGGTTCGACATGCTCACCATATAACCCGATTGTAACCTTCAACAAACTCAGGATTTACTCAGTTTTTTCAACAATTCAACATCTCCTTCTATTAGTGCTTTCTTCTTTGCTTTAGACCAACCTTTAATTTGCCTTTCCCTTTTCTCTGTCGCTCTTCTAGTTTTATATTTTTCTATGTATACCAGTTCTAAACCAGAAAACTCTTTGGTGGCAATATTTTCTTTAGACTTATGAGATCTTAAACGGTTGTCTATATTGGAGGTCAAACCAACATAGTATGTTTTCTGGTCGCAAAGAAGAATATATACATACCACATACTTTATTATGAAGTAAAACTGGGTAAAAGAAACGTAACAAACCCTGAGCTTGTCGAAGGGTGACCCCACTGGGATTCGAACCCAGGATTTTCGGGATGAAAGCCCGACGTCCTAGTCCACTAGACGATGGGGCCTCGTCGAAATAAGTTTCGCTATTCGCAAATCGCTTACGCTTTTTGCTTAACGCTACACTTTTTCTCCTCTCAAAATTCCATTAGGAATTTTGTGTTTAAATCAAAATTTGCTTAGCAAATTTTGAAACGAGGAACCGATAGATAGCTGAGATTACATTTTTTTAAAATGTAACAAGAGCACTTATCGAGTTCTGAGGCTGTGACCCCGGAAGGGCTCGAACCTTCAACCGTTTCCTTAAAAGGGAACTGCTCTACCATTGAGCTACGGGGCCCTGGATCACAACGTATTTTACCCAACCGACTTCTATATTGCAATTATATATTATTTTGCTTTAAGATTGAACGGAAGTATAATGTCTGAATTAAATATAGACCATAGTTTGAGATATGAAAAATATAAGACGAAAACGAGCTTGTTACGTAAGAGTGGCCTATCTTATTCTGAAATAACTAAAATAGTGCCGGTATCAAAGTCTACTCTTTCTTTATGGTTACGAGATATTCCGCTGCTTCCAGAACAAATAGCGAGACTTAAACAAAGAGGCGATCTAAGTAGAAAATTGGGTAGTCTAGCCAATATGCGAAATCGACTGGGAAGGACTCAAAAAATAATTAGTAAAGCTCGCAAAGAAGTCAGCAGAGTGTCAAAACGTGAACTGTGGTTAATGGGTTCTATGCTTTATTGGGCAGAAGGATCTAAGCAGAAGAATGGAAATGTTGGGCAGCGAGTTATTTTCAGCAATTCTGATCCTTTAATTATAAAAGTTTACCTTAAGTGGTTGCGAGAAGTTTTGTTAATAGAAAAAGGTAAGATAGATTTTGAGATTTATAGCCATAACAACATTATAGAAAGGGAAAAAGAAGTTATTAAATACTGGAGTAAAATTACAGGCTTTCCAATTTCACAATTTAGAAAAATATATTATAAAAAAGATAAGAAAAACGATTACAGAAAAAATCAAGGGCAAGATTATTATGGTTTATTAAGAGTAATTATCCTTAAAAGTACAGATTTAAATAGAAAGATATCGGGTTGGATACGGGGAGTTTGTGAGGAAATTATATAAATTTAGTATAATACTCAAGAAATATCGAAGAGTTTAGATAATTTTAAATAATGCGGAGTCGTCTAACGGTAGGACGACGGACTTTGGCTCCGTCTATCTTGGTTCGAATCCAGGCTCCGCAGCCCTTCGACTCACTTTGTTCGCTCAGGGCTATAGCCATTGATAAATAATGTCGAAGGAGTTGAACCAAATCCAAATCCCGTAGTTCTTCATCTATCTAGGATATTTTAAAGCGGCTAATTATATTCAATTGATTTGTTCTAAAAAGAATCCTATAATAAATAATGACAAGAAATTCATTTGATTCTGAATGTATATATTGCAGAGAGAAATTTGTTGTTTTGATTGGCAATATTCCTGTCTGTCCAAAATCTGGTCTAAGTATTGAGGCTAAACCTATTAAATTTGAAAAGATACAAACAAGGTTGTTGGAAAGCACATCGATAATAGTGGAACTTTCTAAGGAAAGAGCTAGTTGACAAAAAGTAACGTCTTTTATATTCTATTTCAAGTTGTCAAGAAGTCCCGATATAAAATCGGGATGGCAACCGAGACCCGAGTCAAACTCGGTGACGCGGTGCCGGCCCCGCTAAGCGGGGGACAAGTCCTTAGACTTTTCGAAGGGTTACAATCCTGAGTGTAATCGAAGGGTTACAATCCTGAGCGATGTCGAAGGAAAAAAATATGAATTACTCAATTTTTGCTTCCGAATCAGTTTGTGCAGGTCACCCCGATAAAATTTGCGATCAAATCTCCGATGGAGTTTTAGATGAAGCTCTTAAAATTTACCCCAAATCAAGAGTTGCGATTGAAACACTCGTTACTAAAAATCATGTAACCCTTGCTGGGGAGGTAACGTGTCCTAAGAAGTTGAACTTCTCCGCAATTGCCAGGTGTGTAATAAAAGACTTGGGCTATACCGATCCTAAACTAGGTTTTTGGTATAAATCACCGATTGATGTTTTCGTTCATCAGCAATCTCCCGACATTGCTTTGGGTGTTAACACGGGAGGTGCAGGGGATCAGGGGATGATGTTTGGTTATGCCGTAAATGAAACGCCTGAGCTGATGCCAATGCCCATAGTTTTGGCCCACGCATTGACTAGAAAAATGGATGAGCTAAAGCTAAAAAAGCTTTCATATCTACGTCCCGACGGTAAAAGTGAGGTAACAGTCAAATATTTTGATTCAAAACCGGTTGAAGTTGAAACAATTGTTCTTGCCAATCCGCATGATCCGGAGGTTTCCAAGGATAAGGTGAAAGCCGATCTATATAACTTTATAGTGAAACCGATATTAAAATTCTATGGTTTGCCTCAAATTGAATACGACAGTGTAATACTCAATGGAACAGGAAAGTGGGCCATCGGAGGACCTGCTGCAGATACTGGGGTAACCGGAAGGAAAATTATTGTCGACACATATGGGGGAATGGGGAGAATCGGAGGAGGATGCTTTTCAGGAAAGGATCCGACAAAAGTAGATAGAAGTGCTGCATATGCCGCGCGCTATCTTGCCAAAAATATTGTTGCTCAGGGTTTTGCTGAGCGCTGTGAAGTGCAACTGGCGTATGTTATTGGTTACAAGTATCCGATTGCAAAAGAAATTGAAACGTTTGGCACGGCAAAGAAATCTATTGGTAAGATTGAAAAATTTGCATGGGAACTGCTTGATCTGTCAACAGAAGGAATCATAAGAGGACTTAAACTTCAAAAACCTATTTTTAGGCAAACTGCGCGCTATGGTCATTTCGGCAACTCTCATTTTCCATGGGAGCGAATCGCTAAAACAAAAATTAGAAAGTCCCTAGGCGCTAACAGGAAATCACGATCCAAGTGGTCAAATGGGAAAGGTAATAGTAAAAGAATCTTCATTGAATCCCTCAATAAGTAGTACACTAAGTTTAGTGGGAAAAATTAAATTATCTGTCCTGATTGGTGTATTTTTAATCTTATTATTACCTAGACCCATTAGTGCGAAAGACTATTCAATTGATTCTGCAGATTTTATTGTCCAATTGAAATCGGACGGTTCTGCATATATAACTGAAACCCGAATTTACAATTTTGACGGAAGTTTTAGTTGGGCGGATGAGTGGATTCCGTTGAAAGGGAATAGTATTAAAAATTATGAATTATGGGAGGGAAACAATAAATATAAGGAAAATTCTTTGACTCTACCTGGGAATTACTCGATAAATGTCGATGGAGACAAATTTTATATTAAGTGGTATTACGTTGCCCAAAACGAAGAAAGAACATTTACTTCTAAATACGTTATCCAACATGCTGTAACCAATCATTCTGATATATCGGAATTTTACTGGCAGCTGGTGGGGGACGAGTGGACTAAAGGAACTAAAAACGTAAGTGCTAAAGTTTATCTTCCGATACCTGCGCCTAGCGATAAAATATGGGCATTCGGTCATGGACCGACTAACGGAAAAGTAAGTATCGTGACAGCGAGTGAAGTAGATTTTTCAGCGACAAACTTACCTCCTAAGAAATTTTTTGAAGTTAGAGTCCTTTTCCCTAAGTTAGAATCAGTGGCTAGTACGAATAGCGGGAAACAGAGTTTAACAGCAATTTTAGCGGAGGAGAGGGGTTTTCAAGCGAGGACCAAAGCTAAGGGGATATTTTTAGTAATTTTATTGGGGTTTCTTTCAATTCTACCTCTTTGGCGTTTTTTGTATTGGTTTAATAAGTGGAGAGTGTTTGGCGACGATGCGCCGCTTCCTGAGGTTAACCTTGCCGGAAAGCTTCACGAACCACCGAGCGATCTTGAGCCGGTGTTGGTCGAAACACTCCTAGCAGCTGAAACTTATAAACCGTCAAGTAAATCTGTGGTTGCGACGATAATCGATTTGGTGAGGAAAAAGATTTTAAGTATAGAGAGAGAAGAAAAGAAGAGTTTATGGGGTAAACGGTCGGAATATATACTTTTAAAGAATGAAGCTGTTCTGCGAAAGTCAAAGTTAGGTTCACATGAGCTGAAATTAATTCATTTTCTATTCGGTTATGGTGTAAAGCGGATTACTTTTAACGAAATGAAGAACATTGCTATGAGAAAACCAACATCGACACGTAGTTTTTGGGAAGGTTGGCAAAAAGATGCGTTCGATAATCTAATTCAAAAAGGTTTTATAGATAAAGAAAGTAAGAAAGTAAGAGAGAAACTATCTTTGGAACTAATTATTTATTTTGTATTAGGGATATTATACTTTACGTTTGTTATACCCTTAGGTATTGATTATGTTGGTGGAGTATTATTCGTACCGATAGTTATTACCATAGTAAGTTTCCTTGTTCTAATAGTATTGGTACTATTTATGTATAAAAGGACTGATCGGGGTAACTGGGAGCTGGCTTCTTGGAAGGCATTTAAAGTATGGCTAAAAGATTACTCGGTTACAAAGAATTATCCCATCGACTCGGTAATACTTTGGGAGAAATATTTAGTCTATGGGGCAGCTCTTGGGATATCCTTGAAGGCATTATCTGAACTGCCGATAAAATTCAGTGAAGCTTATGCGAGCTCTAATTTATACGTGGTGGGATATAGCGGGGGTGGTGGGGGATTAGGGGATGTGAGTGCATCGTTTGCAAATTTATCATCGGCCATGTCGGGTTTGTCCGTTTCTTTTTCAGGATATGGTGCAGCCGGAGTTGGTGGAGCAGGAGGATTTTCCGGTGGCGGAGGAGGAGGTGGGGGGGGTGGTGGAGGCGGTGCGGGTTAATCCTTCTCATTTAGCGCTTTATTAATAAAAATGAGCTGATCTTTACGGAGACGGGGAAGTTCATCAAAAGAAAAAAGTCCCATATCCATTACTTCGCTGGAAGGTATGAATTCACCACCTATAAATCTACCGCTATAGACTATGTCCAAGCGTGGTGTATCTCTATCCGTTCTTATTTTCAACCGTTCATCCGCACTTACAACCAATCCTGATTCTTCTTTTATCTCCCGTTCCAATCCTTCTTTTGGATGTTCTTTGCCTTTAAGATAGCCTCCCGGTAGACTCCAACGACCGGTATCTCTATAGGTATGTTTAAAAAGTAGAACTTTATTATGATCGTCCACGAATATGCCCGTTACTCCTATGAGAAACTTATCGTTAATTCTTCGCATGACGAAAAGTTGTAAATTTGTAGGAAGTTTAAGGGCTTGCCAAACCTTGAGAAGGAAAGTTTTCATAACAATTTCAAGGAAACCGTCGAGTCAGACTTGACGGAGGAATTGAACTTGATATGTCATTCTCTCTCAAGAGAGAAACCACGGACTTCAGTCCGTGGAGAATGTCATAACACTTATTGTTGGATTGAATTTTCATCAAATTCGTCTCCGTTTGAGGCTTTAAGTTTGGTATTTTCCAGTTCTAACTTATGAACCTCTTTAGTGAGTTCGGAGTTTTCCGTCTTTAAGCGTTTCAGTTCATCTTGCATCTCACCCTCCGTTAATCTGGCAGAAAGGTCTCGTGTAATATAAATTAGAAATGCTACGAGGATGCCTATTAAAAGAGGAACAAGAGTTACTAGGTATAGAGGGGCATTGGGGATCGAATAACGTCCGAAGAATATAGAAATGGAAGAGGTATTTTGCGTAGCGAAATATGCAAACCCTAACCCTAGTATAACCGTAACAATTAGGGTTATCATAGTTAATAATATCACATTGAGGGAGGATTTCGGCACTTGTTTATTGGAGAGAGAAACTTTGTACCAAGTGTCAATTATCTTCTATTCTAATAGAAAAATAAAGACTTGATTAACCTTTTGAATATTTGGGACAATTCCAGCTACCATACGATGGAATCGTCCGGTTGTTATTGAAAGGAAGGTGATTATACGTGAATGCAAGTATTGAAAGTGAAAAGAAGGTAGTGGGTTGTCCCAGGGGAGTGACAGTTAGAGTAGCAGGTTCTACATCGTGTCCTCCCGATCGGCCTCCGCTGTGTAAAGGTTGTGATATATGTCTAACGCATGATTTTAATATTGCAGGACAAAGCTATGAAAATTATCTACAGCGAGTATTAAATAATCCTACTAACTGAGTAATGATCTAAAATAAGAATCTTCTTTAGTCAATAAGGGTTGTTTATGCGAAAAGAATTCAAAGACTATTGTTTGGTATTTTGTAAGTGGGAAAGGAAAGGTAAAAAATTAGCAATTGCGCAAGGAAAGTCTCCGCGGAATGTCAGATGTCCTTTGAGGATAAATTGTGCAGTATTAAACGGATGCCCATTTATTAATCCTCGAACAGAACAATATGTAACTGAAGATTATAAAGATATTAATAATAAGAATTGATCAAATATAATTTAATTTACTCTTGCTACGCTTTTAATCTGTGTTATAATACTTCATACATCGAGATTTGTTCTCGGTGCGGATAAGATGAATACCTGAGATACCAGATGGCCTTTGGGCAAAGTATGACCCACCGTCTGGTGGGTTTTTTCGTTTTACACCTTTGAAAATTTAAGAATAGCAAAACGATCCTCCAGCAAACGCACCTTGAGGCGTGAATGAATAATTCTAGCCCGAATGGCGTAGAGCCGAAAGGCAAGTTGCGGAGGATATAATTAGCACATTAACAATTGAAATTAATTTTAGGGTACCTTTTTTAATAATAATTGCAATCAACCCGCCTTATTTTCGCACTCTGCTTTCAAGAACTATTCGTTCACGCATCGTGCCAAAATTTATCGGCGGATTTCGCATTATTTGTATGAAATAAAGGTGCTCAAGAAATGACTGGAAGTGTAAAGACGTTACCTAATGTTTTTACATTTAGGGTATAAATCGTCACATTTTGAGGGTTTGATCCTGGCCCAGGATGAACGCTAGCGGTGTGCTTTAAGCATGCAAGTGGAACGCCGCCCCACATTCAGGATTTGATAATATAAGATATGTATTATTTTTATATCCTAAAAAGTAACAAACTTAAAAGTTGTTATTATGGATTTACGAACGATCTAAGGAGAAGATTTAAAGAACATAACCAAGGTTTATCGGCTTATACGAAAAATGGTAGACCTTGGAAAATTGCGTATTACGAGGCATTTTCGAATAAAGCAGATGCATTTGAAAGAGAAAAACAGATGAAGAGAAGAAAGAATTCATACACTCTCCTTAGAAGAAGGATAATAAGAAGTATCGAGTTTTGAATGTGGGGCGGAGTCGCGAACGGCTGAGTAACACGTAAGGACTTACCCTTTGGCGGAGAATACCCCCGCGAAAGCGGGGCTAATACTGCATAATCCCGATTTATCGGGAAAAGGGCATAACTGCCCACCGAAGGAGAGACTTGCGGCCCATCAGCTTGTTGGTAGGGTAATGGCCTACCAAGGCTACGACGGGTAGGGGATGTGAGAGCATGTCCCCCCAGAACGGGACTGAGACACGGCCCGTACACCTACGGGTGGCAGCAACTGGGAATCGTGCGCAATGGACGAAAGTCTGACGCCGCGACACCGCGTGAGGGATGAAGGCCTTCGGGTCTTAAACCTCTTTTGATCGCCAAGAAACGGGCGATAGAATAAGCACCGGCTAACTACGTGCCAGCAGCAGCGGTAATACGTAGGGTGCAAGCGTTATCCGGATTTATTGGGCGTAAAGCGTTTCGTAGGCGCCCCGTTGCATCTTGTTTCAAATACCAGAGCTCAACTTTGGGAAGGGACAAGAGATGAACGGGGTTGAAGTACTTAGGGGCTACTGGAACTATCGGTGTAGGGGTGAAATCCGTTGATATCGATAGGAACACCGAGGGCGAAGGCAGGTAGCTAGGAGTTACTTGACGCTGAGGAACGAAAGCCAGGGGAGCGAAAGGGATTAGAGACCCCTGTAGTCCTGGCCGTAAACTTTGCTCGCTAGGGATAGGACTCGCAAAGGATACATTCTTTGCGAGTGAAAACTCCAAAACTCAAAGATTCCAAAACTCCAGGCAATTAATAGTAGAAGTTTGAAATAATTTTAATTTTTACTTTAAACTGTTTGGCAATTTGGATTTTTGGATGTTTGGCGTTTTTCGCAAAAGTATGATGTATTTTTTGCGAGTTCTGTCCCGTAAGCTAACGCGTTAAGCGAGCCGCCTGGGGAGTACGATCGCAAGATTAAAACTCAAAGGAATTGACGGGGACCCGCACAACCAGTGGAGCATGTGGTTTAATTCGAGACGGACCGAAGAACCTTACCTGGGCTTGACATTGCCCCCTTCTAGGTTGCTAGAAATAGTGACTGATTCTTAAGAAATTAAGAAAGGGGCAACAGGTGTTGCATGGCTGTCGTCAGCTCGTGCCGTGGGGTGTTCCCTTCAGTGGGGTAACGAGCGCAACCCCTGCCCCGTGTTAAATATTCACGGGGGACTACCTCGCTTAGCGGGGAGGAAGCAGGGACGACGTCAAGTCAGCATGGCCCTTATGTCCAGGGCGACACACATGCTACAATGGAGCCGACAAAGGGTTGCCAAGCGGTAACGCGGAGCTAATCCCAAAAACGGCTTCTCAGTGGGGATTGGGGGCTGAAACTCGCCCTCATGAACGCGGAATTGGTAGTAATCGCGGATCAGTAATGCCGCGGTGAATACGTTCTCGGGTCTTGTACACACCGCCAAATTTTAAACGCGCGTGGCAGTTATATCATCTAATAGGTTAAAGTCCTATTCCGTCAGTTGACGGATAGCCAAAAAAATTAAGCAGTCCTAATCGGGTAACTGATTAGGGCGGAGGGCTTGAGGCAAATGACAGGGATGACACACAAACGAAGCCTGAAACTTCGTAATAAGTTTGACGACTTCTGTTGGGCGGTCAGAAGGAAGTCGTTTAAAAAAACAGTTATTCATGTCAGGAATAGATAATATGATAACCCATGGAGATCCTAGGAGGAAGGAAGTAATTGCCTCTTAGGAAGTCAGCATTTTCATAGTAAATATTGACATATTCGGTTTTATTTCGGTAAACTGAATGATAAATATTAAAGGAAAATACGTGATGCTTCCAGCTTCATATATTGTAGGTTTTACAGAAGGTGAAGGATGTTTTCTTGTTAGCATCAGAGCAGATAATAGAATCGATTTAAGGTTTTTTATCTCTCAGGCTGAAGGAAATAAACACCTTCTTCTTAAGGTAAAAGAATTCTTTAAAGTGGGTAGTGTTTATCAAAAAAGCTCTAAAAGAGCTGGTCACCTTCCTGCTTGGGTTTTTGAAGTAACAAAAAGGGATGATATTTACAAGGTAATAATCCCATTTTTTCAGAAAAACAAGCTTTATGGTTATAAGGCTATGAGTTTCGAAGCTTTCGAAAAAATTGCCAAGGTGGTTAAAGGAAGACAAGATAAACGTAAACTTACAACTAAGGAATTTCAATATATTTATGATATGAAGCTTGGAATGAATAAACATTACGGCTCGCTAAGTGCGGGAAAACCGCTCGCTTAGTGGGAACGCACAATAACTTCGATGAAGTGCAATCCGTCAAGTCAGCAAAGTTGGGGGCACCCGAATCTCGATTGTATCGATATAAGGTGAAACCAGCGATGAGGATTAAGTCGTAACAAGGTATCCGTACTGGAAGGTGCGGATGGATCACCTCCTTTCTAAGGAGTGTGAATATACACACGTACGTTCAGTTTACATGAACGTACTTTACACCCGGTGCCGAAGAGATACGGTCTTTGACTGATCTCATGGCATCCCATGAAGTGTCGCCTTCGGTGACTACTTCATTGGGATTTTAAGTTCACAGTTTGGCCTTACAAAACTGAATCCATTTCCAGTCATTTCTTGGTTGTTGGGGAAAATATTAGTTTAATTTAATTCTAGTAGAGTGATTTAAGGTTGGGTTTCCCGTGATGCAACTAAATGTTGTTGTATAAGCGCTGATCGTATGGCAAATATTTGTGCTTTGCTTGCCTCAGGAAGTCCTGCTAGAAGAGAAGACGTGTTCTTATTGGTTACTTCAATTATTCTTGCCCTACCATCACCAAAAAAATTTACATCAAAAATTTTTATATGAATTTCGCCGTATTCATCGATCCATTTATCGAGTACGACGCCCAGATGTCCTTCTTTTTGAACGTAGTTTTTCGCGACGACAAATATATCGCCTTCTTCAAAGTCAGATATATCTTCTGTTTTTAATACAACAGTGTCGCTCTTATTAATTACGTTACCCTTTAACAGATGCTCGTCGTATTTACCTACTTCTGTTTTTAGAAGTTCGTCTGCATTGCTAACAGGCCTAATGTGATCGGTATATAAAGAGAATGGATCGTATATCTGCCAACCGCCGATATTTGGTATACTATCTTTGCTTTGCATTGATGCGAGTAAAGTTACTCCTCTAAAGCATTGTAGGTTGTTATCGCTTGTTTCACTCTTGGTCATGTTAAGAAGAGTTGCTAATCGGTCATTGATTTCTATACCAGCAGTATTAAAACCGGTACTTAGATTATGTGCTAATGCCGCTCCATGATTTGTGTTAGTGTCGTATGAGTTATTTATCAAGCTCGTTAAAACTTCTGCGGTTGTTGATAAAGATGTTTCAGTTTCGTTAGTTGCAACTTGAGGGCTGTTCTCGCGGATTGTACTTTTCATATTAGGAGTAATTGATCCTCCCGCGCGTGTTGTAATAGCCGTCTTAGTTGATGTATCAGGTTTACTGGTTTGTATGGCGTCTATTGTTTTGTCATTAGATGGGGGTTCAGTTTGGTTGGGCAGGGCGACCGCGATAATATAAGTATCATCTTGCCACCAGTTGGGTTCGGTGGTTTCTCCCCAGCCACAAAACTCTAAAAAAATTCCTTGATGATCTTTAAAATAATTAAATTTGGAATTTTCTCCACCCGTAGCAGAAATAACTGTATCCAGAATATTGTTTGTATCGCCAAAGAGTTGTGATGAATATTCGTGTGGGATGCGGGCTGCGATAATATTTTCAGAAACTATTTTTACTCCACCCTGTTCTATTTCAATAGAAGACTTTTCGATGTTATTAAGGTTATTTTCCGTGTCCTTTTCCGACAGTTGTATCCAAGGTTTATTGCTATCTCCGGCTTCAAAATATGACCTGAAAGCCTCAAACTCCAGCGGAACATTTACTGATCCTTCTGGTTTATATCCGGAATGTCCGTAAACTACAAAATTACCGTATTTTTCGACGTCAACTCCAAATTTTCCAGTACCTGGGCTAGTTCTCTCCAGGTAATCTAAAGATTCTTTTGTAGTTAAATTATCGTAGTATGGGACAGGTACAAAAATAGAATTTATTATTAACGGTTCAGAATTATTAGTATCGGGGTTATTTATTTTTAAGGTGATGTTAATTAGCTTATTTTCTTCACTGAAATTTATTCCCTGCACACTAAAAGTATCTGAAGGAGATGATTTAGATTCGTATATTATGTGATTTGTGGCCGGAAAATCTTTTATATTATGATTGTTTTCCATGATAGCCAGATATGTCGAAATGGATAAATTACTCTTGTTAACTTCGCTTATTTGATCCTGTTTCGATATCGGTGCCATCGTTTCCTCAGCTCTGGCTTTATCTTGGAGGATGAGTTGTTTATGGATGTTAACAGAATCCACATTGTTATCTCTCGCTAAAATTGCACTTCCACCTAAAGCTAGAAGTATACCTATGCCGGCTTTATTTTGGACAAATCTAGGGTGAATTCTTGGTGTCAGTTTTACGCTTTCTTTTGGAGAAGTTTTGACTTCATCAAGAGTTGTACTGTTGGTTTGATTATTGGTTTGGAGATGATACCTCTCGAAGTGCCGAGTTCGCATACGCAGGGATTTCTCCAAGACTTGTATATATTCTTTTTGGCTCCAATCTTTATTTTTTAAGTTTTGTAACAATGCTTTGCTAATTTTTTTAATATCCTCGGGGCTAGCGTTATCGCCTCCTGCGGCTAGAATGGTGCTCCAGATTTGAAATGCTAATTCGCGGCCTTTGTCTTCGAATTTATATTGGCCTCTTTTACCCAAAGTAACATAACCTTGGGAATTGTTCTCGGGTACTAATGTATCCCACTCGATACTTAGGGGTGATGTTTTTAGGGTGATGTTTCTCGTATGGTCAAAATAGTTTTCAGAAGATACTTTGTCAAATTGAGGCGCTATATTTATCATTCGCTCTGCTAGCATAGTAGTTCATACTGGGTTAAGGCTTACCTTGTTGGTTTAGAGGCTTTATTTCCGCGAAAATTACGTTTACTTGCCTCGAAAATTGCTCCTCCGGTTAGAATATACCCGAACATGGTTAATCCGCCGGCAGCAGTGTTTCTTGTTCTGTTATTAGAATATGGTTTACCTACCAACTCGCCGTTTTCAGGAAGCCGGTTAGTATAGAGCGGTTTACCTCCGCCGGGTGTCCCTGCCGGTTTTGGAGTTGTTTTTTTATTTTTTGACGTTGTAATTTCTTCTTGGGTAGCGGTGGATGTGAATATAACATTTTCAGTTTGAGTTGGAGTCTTGGTTATGGTATTTGTTGGACTGGGTGTGTCAGTTACAGTTGATGTCGGTGTCAGAGTATTGACGGGTGTTTCAATCGGAGTGGAAGTTGAGGTTGGTGTTCCGGTGTGGCGGGGAGTCCTCGTAGCTTCTGGTGTCCTAGTAGGTCGTTCGGTTTCGGTTACTATGATTATAGTAGGGGAAGGAGTTCTGGTTGGGCTGGATGTGCGTGTTGCTTCGGGGGTTCTGGTCGGCAGTGAAGTCTTTGTTGCTTCTTGAGTTCTTGTTGGCGTACGAGTCAATTTAGGGGTTTCAGTTGGTAATATAGTTTTCGTAGGCATTTCAGTCTCGGTAGGCGTCTTAGTTGGTCGTGGAGTTGGTGTACATGTAGTGGGCATTGGCTCTGTAGAAGTGGATGTCTTAGTTGGCCATTCCGGTGTAGGGTTGTTTTCAGAAAGTGAAGCTGATTTAGCCTCCGTATGTAGTAGTAAGGCGCCACCGGCGCTTGCAAGCAAGATAGTGGTACCAACTACTGACTTTCTGCTTAACTTGGTTACTGACCTTCCCCGCTCGTTTTCCATAGTGTTCAATTAGTTACGAGAACAACTTTAGAATTATAGGGAATTAGGGTAATGTGTTCTGTAATAATTCCTACATCCGTAGGAATCGTGGAGCTTTTATATAATTGGAAGGAGTCGATTACCTTAGATTCCGGCGCACTGCCTTGAAGGAGTTTCTGTTGCTATTAAATATATCTCCGCCATTAACTTTCCTAAATTTATCTAAACTTTCCTGATTTATATCTTCGTTGTGGAAGTTTTCGATTATTGGAAGATAAGCTTCGTAGCCCGGAGCGGGATATTGTGAGATATCTGTTTTTGGTGCTTTGCGGGTTTTTGGTTTTTCGGTTGTTACGGGGGTAGTACTTGGTACTGGAGTAGATTCCACTTGGGTAGGGGTAACAATTCTTGTTTTTGTTGCTTCGGGTGTACTGGATGGCGATAGAGTATTAGTGGGTTTGGGTGTTTCGGTTGCTTGTTTTGTTGCTAAGTCTTTTTCTCCATTCAACGCACCTTGGTCGGTTCCCGTCTTTTTGGGTTCTTTAAGAGGAGGACAACCCCCGCCTTGTTCATCTCCTAGTCCGGGTGTGTAATTCGGATCCACTTCGCAAGTATCTGGTGGTTTTCCCGCCAGAGCAGTCGGGACTTTCCTTGATTCTACTACACCATACACTATTGCGGTTCCTCCAACTGTTATTACAGCCCCAACTCTAGCCACATTCCTTATTAAATTCGGGTGTTTTTGAAGGAATATGTCAACTTTTTTAGCAACTTGTTCCCTTAAATGGTGTGATCTGTTATTTCCTTGTTCTACCATAATTTCCTAGATTAAAATTACAATAGGGAATTCTATTAAATTAAGCTATCAATGTCAATCACGTCGTAATCTAGCACCACATTTGCAACAGTAATAAACTGTTGTATGAGAGTAAAGCCAAGAGATATTATTCTGGAATATAAACGAGAGGGAAAAGTATATCCCACTGCCTCAAAATTAGGCATTCATCC
>Ga0209341_10000626_pt1 | contig 36323 bp, 30 predicted proteins | sample RifCSP13_2_FD_184020 | JGI IMG/M metagenome (GOLD analysis project Ga0209341, IMG submission 184020) | Soil microbial communities from Rifle, Colorado - Rifle CSP2_sed 13_2 (SPAdes) (version 2) | ecosystem: Environmental > Terrestrial > Deep subsurface > Rock core/Sediment | place: Rifle...
GCACGCCTCCCCGTTCCCGGAGAGGCGGGGGATCCACGGGTCGCTCGCGTACTGGAGCATCTTGTGGATCGGCCGGGACTCGCGGCCGAACAGCCGGAGGTCCGTCTCCGCCCTCAGCACGCCGGCCTCGACCCCGTCCGCCAGGATCTGGCGGTTGAACCCCGTGAGCCGCCGCCACTCTCGCTCCTGCATGTCCGCGACCGCGCCGACGACCGCGATCGCCGCCAGGTCCGTATTCCGCGGGTCCATCTCCCGGGCAACGAGGTATGTCGTCCCCGCTCCGCTCGCGGCGTCGCTCCCCTCGCCCATCAGGTGCGGGTTCAGCATCAGCACGCGGTCCTGCTCCGTGGCGAGCGCCGTGAGGTCGGCCCGCACCTCCGCCGGGATCTCGCGCTCCGTCGGCACGTGGTGGTCCGTGATCACCGCCTCGAGGCCGTTCATGTGGTGGAGCTGCCCCGCGCCGAAGTCCACGAACCAGGCGAGGGGCGGGTTCTCGTCCCGCACCGCCGCCAGGGCCGCTTCGTCGAGCTTCTTCAGGAACGTGACCTCGTGCTCCACGCCCGCCCGGTCCAACGCCTCCGACGCGATCGCGCACCCCGTGATCCCGTCGCTGTCAATGTGCCCGTACACGTGGACGCGCCGCGCGCCCGCCAGGCGCTCCGCGATCGCCTTCGCCCGCTCCATCCCGGACGACGATGCACGCGGGTCCGGCATGAACCTTCCGGCGACTGCCCTGAATTCGACATTCCACGCTCACCGATGGGGCATGGGTTGGGCATATTTTCATCTAGCCGAAATCCACCGTCCGGGTCCGGGGCGAGGGGGTATCCAAGCGTGAAACAGTTCGGAACAGCCTTGGCGGTCGGGTTTGTGATCATCGGGGTCGTCGGTCCGCTGGCGAACGTGGACTACGACCTGTACGGGGACGGGGTCACGGGATGGGGCTTCACATCGGGTGGGGAATCGATCCCGGGTCCGGACATGGAGGCCGATGAGGGGGACCTCGTCACGATGCACCTGTTCAGCGACGACGCGTTGCCGCATCGCTGGCACCTCGACTACGACAGCGACGGGAACGTCGACTCGGGCGAGCCCATCTCGGACCTCTTCACGGATTCCACGGATTACACGTTCAGCGCGGACGTGGACGGCACGTTCCCGTACCGGTGCACGATCCACCCGGGGACCATGTACGGGTCGTGGACGACGAACGCCGCTCCGGAGACGCACGACGTCGCCGTGACGAGCGTCGCGACGGACAAGACGACGGTCACCCAGGGGGACCCGGTGACGATCTCGATCCTCGTGGAGAACCAGGGCACGGTCTCGGAGACGACGACGGTCACCGCCATGGCCGGCTCGACTACGGTCGGGAGCAACCCGGTCACGATTCCAGCGGGAAACACGGAAGGCGTCCAGTTCACGTGGGACACGACGGGCGTGCCCGCGGGGGACTACGTGATCAAGGGGACGGCATCGCAGGTGCCGGGCGAGACGGACACCGCAGACAACGAGCTCACGGACGGCACGGTGACGGTCGAGGCGCCGCCGCCTCCGCCGCCGCCGACGGGGGACCTGTCCGCGCGGCTCGTCCACCGGAAGGCGTGGCCGGCGCGCCACCACTTCGTGATCTCCGACGGCGGACCGCAGACGTTCCTCGCCCTGATCGGGAACACGGGGAACGCGCCGGTCAACGCGAAGGTCGTGTTCACGGTCTACGACGCGGGCGGGAACCTCGTGGGATCGGTCGAGAGCTTCGTGGCGAACGTGGCGGTGGGCGGCATCTCCCGGGTGGACGCCTCGTGGAACACCGGGGAGGGCCGGTTCTCCGTCGTCGCGCAGTGCTGGTTCGACACGAACGGCGACGGGACGTACGACGGGTCGGACCCGGGGACGAAGGACTTCGGATACGCCGCCGTCCCGTGAGCGGGGCAAGGGGTTAAGGGCCACCGTCGCGTGGTCCTCCCCGATTTCCATGGCGGACGCGGACATCGACACGATCCTACGAACGTTCCGGACGATCGCGGTCGTCGGGATGTCGAAGGACCCGAGCAAGGAGGCGCACCGCGTCCCCGCGTACCTGAAGGAGCACGGGTACCGCGTGATCCCCGTGAACCCGACCGCCACAGAGATCCTGGGGGAGAAGGCGTATCCGAATTTGGCGGCGGTCCCCGACCCCTACGAGCTCGTCGAGGTCTTCCGGCCTTCGGACCAGGTCGGCCCCGTCGTGGACGAAGCGATTCGCCACGGGAAGGCGAAGGCGATCTGGATGCAGCTCGGGATCGCGAACCAGGCGGCGGCGGCGAAGGCGCGTGCCGCCGGCCTCGTCGTCGTCGAGAACCGCTGCATGCGTACGGAGCACCAGCTCCGCGCGGCCCCGCCCCCGTAATCCCAACCCTGAAAATCACTCGCGATACGGTCTCACGGTCCCTTTAAGACCTCCATTTCCGATGCAGTGCATGCCGGTCGCACCTGGGGGAGCCGCCTGCTTCGGATCGAACCGCCGGTATCGTCCCGCGTGAAACTCAAGCTCTGTCTCGTCGGCGACAGCGGCGTCGGCAAGACCTCGTTGATCCGGCGGTACGTGCTCGACATGTTCGAGGACGCGTACCTTCAGACCCTCGGCGCGAAGGTCACGAAGAAGACGATCCTGATCCCCGTGTACAACCCCGGCGCGCCGATGGAGATCGTGATGACGATCTGGGACGTCATGGGGAACGCGGGCTTCCGAGAGATCCTGAAGGAGTCGTACTTCTTCGGGTGCCAGGGCCTCCTCGCGGTCTGCGATGTCACGGAACGCGCGTCCCTCGAGGGCCTCGACGGATGGATCGACCGCGCGTGGGACATCGCGGGGGACGTGCCCGTCCACATCCTCGTGAATAAGGTCGACGTCACGGAGGCGAACCCGGACCGCACCGCGGTCGGCGACGACCGGGTGAAGGCGTTCAGCCAGGCATACGATTCCCCGTACTTGTACACGAGCGCGAAGCGCGGGGACAACGTATCGCGGGCGTTCGAGGAGATCGCGCGGCGGATCGTGGACCCGCGGAACGTCCGCCCCCTCGTCGTGCCGAGCGCGATCCACCGCTAGCGGAGGACGACGCCCCGCACGCCGTCGAGGTTCCGGATCCTCGGCAGCAACCGCTCGGGCACCGGCTTCTCCGTGATCAGCATCGCCCGCGGGTCCTCGAACACCTCCGGATCGTCCACGATCACCTGCCGCACGGGGATGCCGGCCTCCGCGATGATCGCCGAGGTCCCCGCCAGGATCCCCGGTTTCGAGGCGTTCGTCGGCAGGATCTCGATCGCGCCCCAGCCCATCATCGGGGCGACGTTCCCGAGGTGGCAGACGGGCCACAGGCGCGCGAAGAAGTCCCGTAGGAGGGGCGTCTTGTCGATCGTCTCCAGGGTCGCGGTCACGACCCGACGGTCCACGCCGACCGCGCGCGCGATCGCGCTGTCCGTGAGCCCCACGTCCCCCGCGGAAACGCGGCCGTCCTTCACGCGGAACCCGTGCGTGACCATGAGTTGCGCGATCCGCTCCTGTGCCGGGAACCCCTTGAAATAGGGCTTCAGCTTCGCCCACATGCCGAGACCTCGATGCGCAAATCCGTTCATCGGGGCATAAACATTCTGCTGTACGTAGAGCATAAGTGTACGGTAGACATCAGAAGTGTTATATCGTACCCCGTCGTTCCCGGGCTGAGAACGGGCGGGCTCCGCGCAACCCCGGACCCACCCCACCTCCTCCATTGAATCCAGCCGATGGGGGCGGGGCGTATCCTCCCCCGCCCCCGCCCTTTTCTACCTTCATACGGGCGGACGGGATGTCCCCGCGTGCTCGTTGGCGTCGACGTGGGCGGCACGTTCACGGACTTCGTGGCGGCGGACGTCGGCGGCGTTCACGCGCACAAGCTCCCGTCCTCCCGCGGCGATCCCGGCGGCATCGCCCTGGGGGGGATGCGGGTCCTCGGCGGGACGACGATGGCCCACGGGTCCACGGTCGCGACGAACGCGATCCTCGAGGGCCGCGGCGCGCGGGTCGCCCTGGTCACGACGGAGGGGTTCCAGGACGTGCTCGCGATCGGGCGGCAGGACCGCCCGAGCCTCTACGACTTCCGGGTCACGCGGCCGGAACCCCTCGTCCCCCGCGAGCGGCGGTTCGGTGTCGCGGAGCGGGTCGCGGCGGATGGGTCCGTGCTCCGCCCACTCGATCCGGATTCGCTCCAGGCCATCGCCGCCAAACTCCGCGCGTCGGGGGCGGACGCCGTCGCGGTGAGCCTCCTCTTCTCATTCCTCCGCCCCGAGCATGAGCGGGCCATCCGGGATGTGGTGCCCGATCTCCCCGTGTCCCTCTCCTCTGAGGTCCTCCCGGAGTTCCGCGAGTACGAGCGGACGTCGACGACGGTCTTGGACGCGGCCGTGAAGCCCCTCGTCGGCCGGTATCTCGCCTCCCTCGAGTCCGCGTGCGGCCCGTTCCTCGTGATGCGTTCCTCCGGCGGAGTCCTCCCGTCCCCGGCCGTCCCCGCGCGACCCATCGAGATGCTCCTCTCCGGCCCCGCGGGCGGCGTTGCGGCGGCGAAGGTCGTCGGCGACCTCCTCGGGGAGCGGAACCTCGTGACGTTCGACATGGGCGGCACGAGTGCGGACGTCGCCGTAATCGCGGACGGTCAGGTCGCGTGGACGACGGAGGCGTCGATTGCGGGCCACCCGCTCGCCCTTCCCATCGTGGACATCACGTCCGTCGGGGCGGGGGGCGGCAGCGTCGCGTGGTTCGATGCGGGGGGCGCGCTGCGGGTCGGTCCCCGGAGCGCCGGCGGGGAACCCGGCCCGATGTGCTACGGGCATGGGGGGACGGAGTTCACCGTCGCGGACGCGGACCTGCTCGGCGGCGCCCTCCCGCGAACGCTCCTCGGCGGGACGATGCCGCTCGACGGATCCGCCGCCAACGCGGGCGCGAGGGAGCTCGTCCGGCGGCTCGGCGGGACCGACGACGCGATCCTGGCGGTGCAGTCCGTCGTGCGCGCGACGATGGCGGGGGCGATCCGGCTCGCGCTCTCGAAGCGCGGGCTCGACCCGCGGGACTTCGCGCTCCTCGCGTTCGGCGGCGCCGGCCCGATGCACGCCGCGTACCTCGCCCGCGACCTCGGGATGCCGCGGGTCCTCGTCCCATTCTTGCCGGGCGCGTTCTCCGCCTACGGAATCCTGGTGAGTGACCTCCGCGTAGACTACGGGCGGACGCGCGTTATGCCCCTCGCGGACGCCGGACCGGTCGTCGACGCGATCCTCTCGGAGATGGCGGAGGCGGCGCGCGCGTCGTTCGCCGCACAGCGGATCTCGGGGGCCCCGGTGCTCGCGCCTTCCGTGGACCTCCGGTACGCCGGCCAGTCGTACGAGGTGAACGTCCCCGTGAGCGGGGACCTCCGGTCGCAGTTCCATCGCCGCCACGAGGTCCTGTACGGATACGCCGCCACGGACGAGCCGATCGACCTCGTGACCGTCCGTCTCACGGCGACAATTCCACGGCCGCATCCCGTGCCGGTCCTCCGCCCGACCGGGACCGCGGTGAAGGGGTCGCGCCGCGTGCTCTTCCCCGAGGGCCGCTCGGAGGCGACGGTCTACGACCGGGGCGCCCTCGCGGAAGGCTTCGCGTCCTGGGGACCGGCCATCGTCGAGGAGCCGTACGCGACCACGGTCGTTCCGCCCCGCGTGGACTTCCGCGTCCTCCCGCACGGGGTCCTCGCCCTCGAGGTGCCGCCGTGAACCCCGCGGAGCTGGAGGTCCTGCGCACCGCGTTCGCGTTCGTGCCCGAGGAGATGGGCGTCGCCCTCCGGCGGACCGCGTACTCCCCGAACATCAAGGAGCGGATGGACGCGTCGTGCGCCCTCTTCGACCCCGCGGGGCGGATGGTCGCCCAGGCGGAGCACATCCCCGTGCACCTCGGCGCGATGCCCGTCACGATGGAGGCGTTCCTCGCCGCCTTCCGCGGCGACCTGTGGGAGGGGGACCAGCTGATCGCGAACGATCCGTACCGCGGCGGCACGCACCTGCCGGACATCACCCTCGCGAAGCCCGTGTTTCATGGGGCGCGCCTCGTCGGCTTCGTCGCGAACCGGGCGCACCACGCGGACATCGGCGGCACAGCGCCGGGCTCGATGCCCGTCGGGGCGCGGACCCTCGAGGACGAAGGGGTCGTGATCGCCCCGGCAAAGTGGATGTCCCGGGGCAACGAGGTCGCCGTCGTGCGGGACATGCTGCGAGGGATGCGGAATCCCCGCGAGCGGCTCGGGGATCTGCGGGCGCAGGTCGCGGCGAACGAGCTCGGCGCCCGGCGGCTCTCCCGGCTCCACGAGAAGTACGGACGCGAAACGTGCGAGGCGTTCGCCGCGGAGATCCTCGCGTACAGCGAGCGAAGGGTCCGCGCGGCCCTGGCGGGGGCGCCCCACGGGACGTACCGCTCCGAGGACGCGCTCGACGACGACGGCGTGGGCCAGGAACCGGTCTGGATCCGCTGTGCCGTCACCCTCGGCGACGAGGTCCGTGTCGACTTCGCGGGCACGGATGCCCAGGTCTCTGGAAACGTGAACGCGCCCCTCGCGGTGACGCTCTCGGCAACGTACTACGTGGTCCGCTGCCTCTCGGACCCAGGGGCACCGCCGAACGCGGGCTGCTACGCCCCGATCCGCGTGGCGGCGCCCGAGGGCTCCCTCCTGAACCCGCGACCGCCCGCGGCCGTCGCGGCGGGGAACGTGGAGACGTCCCAGCGGATCGTGGACGTCCTGTTCCTCGCGTTGGCGGCAGCGTTCCCGGACCGGGTTCCCGCGCAGAGCCAGGGGACGATGAACAACGTCCTGATCGGCGGCCCGGACTTCGCGTACTACGAGACGATCGCGGGAGGCGAGGGCGCGCTCCCCTACCGCCCGGGAATGGGCGGCGTGCACACGCACATGACGAACACGCGAAACACGCCGGTCGAGGCGCTCGAGCTCGCGTATCCGATCCGCGTCGAGGAGTATCGGCTCCTTCCGGGCTCCGGTGGCACGGGGCGGTTCCCTGGCGGTGATGGAGTGCGTCGGGCCCTCCGGTTCCTCGGGGAGCGTGGAACCCTGACGGTCGTCTCGGACCGCCGCGAGCGCCCGCCGAAAGGTTTGGCCGGGGGTGGGGACGCGCGCTGTGGGCGCAATTTGCTCCGCCAGGAAGGCGCGGAAACCCTCCTCCCCTCGAAGGCCACGCGTGAGCTCCGAGGCGGGGACGTCGTCGTCATCGAGACCCCCGGCGGCGGGGGATGGGGAGCGTACAAGTAGCACGCAGGGTCAAGAGGGCGGAGCCCGGAATGGGCCCCCGTGGACGCCGCCGGCCTCCTGCTCCTCGTCCTCTTGCTCGCCGTCCTCGGGTCGCTCGCGGGCCTCGGGGCCGGCCTCGCCCCCGGGGTCCACGTGAACAACGTCGCGCTCCTCCTCGTGGCATCGTCCCCCGCGTTCCTCAGCATCGTGGCGGTCCCCGAAACGGAGGCCGCGATCCTCTTGGCGGCGTTCCTCGCGGCCGCCGCGATCTCGCACGGGACCGCCTCCCTCCTCCCCTCCGTGTTCCTCGGCGCGCCCGATGCGGAGACCGCCCTGACCGTCCTCCCGGGGCACCGCCTCCTCGCCCGCGGGAAGGGACACGAGGCTGTCTTGATCGGCGCGCGCGGGGCGCTCCTCGGCGTCCTGTTCGCCCTCCTCGCGGTCCTCCCGTTCCGGATGCTCCTCGGCCCGCCCGTGGACGCCTACGCGAGGCTCCGCCCCCTGATCCCGCTCCTCCTGCTGACCCTCCTCGTCCTCCTCCTCGCGACGGAGGGCGGCACGCGGGACCGGCGCGCGGCGCGGACGAAGCGGGCCTGGGCCGTCGCCCTGGTCCTCGCCTCCGGCCTCCTCGGATGGACCGTCCTGACCCCCGGGTTCCTCCGCGGTGCGGCGATCCCCCTCCCGATTGGCGGCGAGTCGATCCTCCTCTTCCCGCTGTTCACGGGGCTCTTCGGGCTCCCGACCCTCGTGCTGAGCATGCGCACGTCCGGCCGCCTCCCGCCACAGGACATCGGCCCCCCCGAGCCCCTGCCGGATTGGCGGGGGACCCGCGGCCTCCTCTCCGGCGTCCTCGCGGGCGCGTCCGTCTCGTGGATCCCGGGCCTCGGCGGAACGAACGCGACAATCGTCGCCCAGCTCCTCGCCGGCGGGGAGCCCGAGGCGGCGGATCCCGAGGCGGACCGGGAGTTCTTGTTCGCGGCGAGCGCCGCGGGGTCCGCGACGACCGTGTTCACGCTCGCGGCCCTGTTCGTGATCCTCCGCGCCCGGAGCGGGGTCGCGGCGGCGGTCGACACACTCTCGAATGGGGTCGCCGCTTGGTCCCCCCTCCCGTGGATGCCGCCGATCCTGGCGGCGATCCTCCTGGCTGCACTCGTCTCGGCGGTCCTCGCGTTCGTCGGCGTGACCCGCCTCGCCCGCCCGTTCGCGATCCTCGCGAGCCGCGTGCGGTACGGCCGCCTCGCGTCCGTCGTCGCGGCGGTCCTCGTGCTTGCGGTCGCCCTGCTGACCGGCCCGCTGGGGCTCCTCGTCCTCGGAACGGCCGCCTGCCTCGGCCTCGTCCCGCCCCTCGTCGGGGTCCGCCGCGTCCACCTCATGGGGTGCCTGCTCGTGCCCCTCCTGGCCTCCGCCTTCTAGTACAAGTACGCGAAAGCCTCAGGGCGTCCGGGATCCGTCGAGGGCGCATGCGGAACCCCCTGACCGTTGCGTTGGCGGCGATGGCCCTGCACGCCGGGGTATCCCTCGGGATGGGCGCCCCTGTCCCCTCCGTCGGCACGTTCGTCGCCGGGCTCCTTGGGGTCGTCGGCGCGGTCCTGGCCCCGACGGCCCCGCGCCGGACCACGGGCGGGATGGCGGCAATCGCGATCCTGGTGCCGTCCGCCCTCCCCTTGTCGTTCGTCCTCTCGGGGCTCGCGTCGATCGCCGGCCTCGCGGTTGTCCGCCGGTCCGATCCCCTCCGGAACCTCCTGACCGCCCTGCCCGCGATGACGTTCCTCGTCCTCGCGCTGACTCTATGAGCCGGGGGCCCACGAGTATGGAGAACACGTACCCGATGGGGCCGGCTGGTTCGTCAATCCGGCCCGCCCCGTTGACGAAAAGCATTTATACGCTCTCAAGGATACTCAGACGGGGGAATTTTGGGCTAGTACGTTAGAGTGCATCCCATCCCTTCTGACAGGCTAGCCCTCCCTTCTCTTTTTCATCGCGTGAGCGAAGCGTTTCGAACCGGGGGCGTCGTTCATATAGGCGCGACCGCATGGGAACCGCGATGGTCCTCGAAGGACTCGGGCAGTCCCTCCGGAACGCCCTGAAGAAGATCGCCGGCGCCTCCCACGTCGACGAGGCGCTCATCAAGGACGTCGTCCGCGACATCTCGCGGGCCCTCCTGCAGGCGGACGTGAACGTCCACCTCGCGCTGAAGATCACGAAGGGGGTCGAGCGCCGCGCCCTCGAGGAGAAGCCGCCTCCCGGCATGAGCCCCCGGGAGCACGTCGTCCACATCATCTACCAGGAGCTCGTGAAGATCCTCGGGACGCCGCGGGAGATCGCCCTCAAGCCCCAACGGATCCTGATGGTCGGCCTGTACGGACAGGGGAAGACAACGACGATCGGGAAGCTCGCGAACCACATGCACAAGCGTGGCCTCTCCGTCGGGCTCGTCGCGGGAGACGTCCACCGCCCCGCCGCGTACGACCAGTTGAAGCAGATCGGGGACCAGCTCCGCATCCCCGTGTTCGGCATCCCCGGCGAGAAGAAGGCGGGCCTCGTGGTCCGGAAGGGCCTCGAGCACTTCGCGGACACGAACGTCGTGATCGTGGACTCCGCGGGACGACACGCGCTCGACCAGGACCTGATCGCGGAGATCAAGGCGCTCGCGAAGATCGTGAAGCCGGAGGAGACGATCCTCGTCCTCGACGCCGCCACGGGCCAGCAGGCGGGGCCGCAGGCGAAGGCGTTCCACGAGGCCGCGGGGGTCACGGCGGTCGTCGTCACGAAACTCGACGGCACCGCCAAGGGGGGCGGCGCCCTGAGCGCGGTCGCGGAGACGGGCGCCCCGATCGTGTTCCTCGGCGTCGGGGAGCACCTCGACGACCTCGAGCCGTTCGACCCGCCGCGGTTCCTCTCGCGGCTCCTCGGGATGGGCGACCTCGAGTCCCTCCTCGAGAAGGCGCAGGACGCGATCGACGAGGCGGAGGCGGAGGAGGTCGCGAAGAAGATGCTCTCCGGGAAGCTCGACCTGAACGTGTTCGAGAAGCAGCTCGGCATGCTCGGGAAGATGGGCTCCCTGGACAAGCTCATGGCCGCGTTCCCCGGGATGGCGGGGAAGGTGAAGGACCAGGACATGGCCCTGCAGGAGGTGCGGCTGAAAAAGTTCAAGGTCATCCTGAAGTCGATGACCGCGGAGGAGAAGACGGACCCGAAGCTGATCAAGGGCACGCGCGTCCTCCGGATCGCGCGCGGGTCCGGGACGCACCCGCGGGACGTCAAGGAGCTCCTGAAGCACTTCAACATGAGCCGGCGGGCCGTGAAGGGGATCGCGGGGAACCGGAAGATGCGGAAGCAGCTCATGAAGCAGCTCGGGGCGTCCGGGCTGAACCTCGGCGAGTGAGCCGCCAGTAACTATATGGGCCGTTCCCCCTTCGCCCGCGCGGTGGGAGCGTGGGCATTAAGGAGTGGATTATCCCCCAAGAGAAGGTGTTCTTCGACCTCCTCGAGGCGATTGCGGGGAACCTCGTGTCCGGCGCCTCGTCCCTCGACCACTTCGTGAAGGACTATCGGGATGTCGCGGGGAAGCGGAAGAAGCTGAAGGACCTGGAACACCTGGGCGACGTGGCGGTGCACGAGGTCTTCGAGGCGCTGAACCGCACGTTCATCACGCCGATCGACCGCGAGGACATCATCGCGCTCGCGAGCCGGATGGACGACGCCCTGGACATGATCTACGCGGCGGGGCACCGCCTCGAGCTGTATGAGATCCAGAAGCCGACGAAGCCGATGCTCGAGCTCGCGGACGTGATCCTGAAGTCCTGCGAGAAGATCGAGGAGGCGGTCCGGCTCATCCACGACATGAAGAACGGGGACCGGATCGAGGCCCTGTGCGTGGACATCAACGACCTCGAGAACGTCGCGGACGACCTGCTGAACAATGCGGTCGCGGGGCTGTTCAAGTCCAACGACCCGATCCTGATCATCAAGCTCAAGGAGGTCTACGAGAACATGGAGGCCGCCACGGACCGGTGCGAGGACGTGGCGAACATCCTGAGCGACGTGGTCGCGAAGAACCGCTGAGGGGGCGTCGCCGTGGCGACTGAGTTTCTGTTCGCGGGGATTGCGGTCGCGCTGTTCTTCGCGTTCTGGAATGGATTCACGGACGCCGCCAACGCGATTGCGACGATCGTCGCGACGCGGACCCTTGCGCCGTTCAAGGCCGTCCTCCTCTCGGCCGCCGGCAACTTCATCGGCTTGCTCTTTGGCGGCGCGGTCGCCGCGACGATCTGGAAGGGCCTCATCGACGGCAACTTGGTCGGGCCGATCCTCGTCATCGCAGCGATCCTTGGCGGGCTGATCTGGGACGTGATCACGTGGTACTTCGGACTCCCGTGCTCGGAGACGCACGTGCTCATCGGCGCCCTTGTCGGGGCCGGATTGTTCGTGGGCGGCACGGCCGCCGTTCAGTTCGACAGCGTCGTGAACAAGGTCATCCTCCCGATGATCTACTCGCCCTTCCTCGCGTTCGCCTTCGCGTTCCTGTTTACGGCGGCGATCATCCGCGCCTTCCGCAGGGTCCCGGCGGGGCGGATCAACACGGCGTTCCGCCGGCTCCAGATCGTCTCGTCCTTCTTCTTCTCGTTCTCCCACGGATCCCAGGACGGCCAGAAGGTCGTCGGGATCATCTTCGGCATGCTCGTCTTCGCGGCGCTCCTGAACCCCGCGGACTCCGTGCCCTTCTGGGTGATCGTGGCGGTTCAGATCGCGTTGTCCCTGGGAACCCTGTTCGGCGGCTGGCGGATCGTGCGGACGATGGCGGTGCGCTTGACGAAGCTCCGTCCGTACCAAGGGTTTTCGGCGGAAACCGCGGGCGCGCTCCTCCTCGTGAGCACCGCGAGCGTCGGGATCCCCGTGAGCACGACCCATGCGATCAACATGGCGATCATGGGAACGGGGGCGACCCAGCGCCTCTCGGCGGTGAAGTGGGGGGTCGCGCGGCGGATCGTGTGGGCGTGGATTCTCACGCTGCCCGCGTCGATGGTTCTCGCGTACCTCGTGATGGCGCTGTTTAGCGCGCTCGGCATCCGGTAGGCGCTGCGACCACAGAACTCCTACTCTGAGCTTTCTATGCGAGGTGCCAAGAGATACTTGACCTGTCCCTTCCCGCCCGCGATGTCGAACTCCATCCTCACGGGGTAGTCGCTCCCCATGTACATCGTAACCGTCGGAGCGGACCCGATCGCCTTCACCATGTTCGAGAAGTAGTCGAGCGGGAACAGCGAGCGGACCTTGTCCTTGCACACGAGCTCGTCGAGCATGTCCTTCGGGAGCTTCAGGTTCGCGCTGTCCGTGTCCCCCTCGCTCAGGATCTCGAACCCGTCCGGCGTCGCGATCAGGGCGATGTGATCGCTCACGGACTCGCTCGCGCGGATCCCTTGCCGGAGCTCCTCCGTCCGGACCTTGACCTTCGCGGGCAGGTTCAGGTTCGGGACCTTCGGGTCCGACATACCGGCGGTGTCGACGAGGCTCATCCGCCGCGTGATGTTCCCGACGTGGACCGTGAGCCGGTTCTTGTCCTCCTCGTGGTCGATCGCGAGGACCTCGCCCGCGCGGCTGAGCTTGAGGACCTCCTTCATCTTGTCCATGTCCAGGCCGAGCTCCACGTCGTCCGCCTTGTACGCCTCGAACGCGCCCCGGTCGAGCGTGAGGTCGACCATCGCGACGTGCGCGGGGTCGACCGCCTTCACGGTCAGCCCGTCCTTCCCCGCGGTGACCTTCGCCTCGTCCACGAGGGTCGACACGACGTCGATCACTTCCTTTAGGACGTCGGACTTCACCTTCGCATCGAACATCCGTTTCCCCCTGATACGCGGGGAGAACCCCGACCGGATATAAAGGTAAGCGGGCGCTCCATCGGAAGGCGGGGGGTCAGAACTCCCGCCACGTGTGGGAGCACTTCGTGCACCGGTAGATCCTCGTCGTCGGCTCGTCCGCCGCGCGCGTCTGCCGCATGACCCAGAACGCTTCGCCATTCCCGCACTTCGGACAGTCCACGTGTGTCTTCGGGAGGGTCTCGATGACGCCGTCGAGGACGAGGGTCTCCCCGGGCCGATCCTCGCGTCGCACGACCCGCGCGCTCTTCGCGTCGGAGGCGGTGATCCCCCGCTCGTACCCACACCGGGCGCAGGCGAACTTGTCGTCGGTCGGGAAGAGGAGGGAACCACACTTCGGGCAAAACATCTGTGAAGGCTTCGGAGGAGCGGCCCCGCTTAATACCTTTCGTTTCGCCCGGTGCGCGGGACGGGTCGCGCGCTTCCGCGGCCGGGCGCGGGGCAAGCGTCGGGCGGGGCGGGGCCGGCGGGCTTTCGCCTTAACGGCGGTGCGCCGCCTCGTACTGCCGGAGCGCCCTCTCGACGAACCGCCGCGTCGCGACTTCCTTGTCATGCGCCGTCCATTCCTGCCGCTTGGGCGTCGCCTCCGTCGGGGGCTCCGGCGGATGCGCCGGCGTACCGTGGGCGTCCCGAGCGGGTCGGGCGCCCTTCTCGGGCTCGGAATCCGCCTTCGCCGTTTCAACTTTGTGGGGTTCGCGACGGGGCTCGGCGCGGTGCGACCGCGGCTTCGCGGTCGCGGCGTCCGCGCTCGCGGGCCGGACCGGGATCCGGTGCAGGTCCTCGAGGCGCTCCGGGTGGTCCTCGTCCCACGCGATGGGCGCGGGGCGATGGAACGGGGACAGGAGGGGCTGGGTGATCGAGATCCCGACGGAGGTCCCGCGGCCGTACCCGGCCTCCCGGCGGGCTTGCTCCCCGAGGATGCCGCCCACGTACGCGAACACAATCGTGACCAAGTACCCGTTCGTCCCCATGGACAGGGTGCCCCGGAGGGCCTCCGCGAACGCCCCCAGGTACTGGAGGACGAACTGCACGTACGGGCCGAGGGGCGGGACGAACGAGGCGATGCCGCTCGCAATCGCGGTCGGGACGGTCGCGACCGTCGTGAGCCAGGGCGTGAGGATCCCGCTCTCGAGGCCCCACGCGAAGACGACGATGAAGACGACGGGGATCACGGCCGCGAGGACGCCCCGCCACGGCCCGCCCGCGCGCCGGCCGCCGATGTACCCGGCGATCATCTGCCCGATCGTCGGCAGCCACCAGAGGAGGATGGACAGGATGAGGGTGTACTTCACGCCGCTCCAGACCGAGTATGGGGGGCGCCGGAAGTGCCCGAGCTCCGCGTCCGGGTACGCGTGGACGGCGGGCGGTGCGAACGCGTCGGGGGAGGCGTCCGCCGCGGACCTCCGGTGACGACGCACCGCCATGCCCATCCCTTGTCAGACCGATGTCTGACGACTCCCCCCATGGCGGCGACCCCAGATAAATCCTTCCCCCGCTCGCGGGGCGCACGGGTTACGTGTGCAGCGGCACCGGCTTCGCCCGGAAGCGCGCGATCACGGAGAGGACGATGCCGAGGAACCCGATCACGGACGCGCCCGCGAACGGCCACTCCCCGTGGAGGGCGGTGAGGACGAGGAACAGCATGAGGCTCACGATCGTGAAGCCCGTGCCGAAGAGGATTAGGAGCTTGCCCGTCCGGACGCGGTCCTCGCGGAACGCGTAGGCGCCGAGGAGGACGAAGATCCCGCCGACCGAGCCGAGGGCGACGAACACGAACTGGACGAGGCGAAGGAGGGGGTTCCTCCCGAGCAGGTCCTCGACCAAGTCGAATGTCCGCCCCCACTGGGACGCGCCCGTGACGCCCGCGAGGAGCATGAGCGCGCCGGCCCACAAGGCGAGGATTGCGGCCTTCTCGTTGTCGGTGAGGGGAGCCTTCCCGCGCCTCGCCATGGGTCAGCCGCCGACGAGCGCGCGGAGGTTCTCGGGGTGCGCGTCGAAGTACCCCCGCACGGGCGCGAGGGCCTCGTTCAGGGACCGCGCGACCGCGTCCTTGAGATCCTTCGGGTGCAGGCCGCCCGCGGCGTATGCGCGCGCGAGGTCCTCGAAGCTCCCGTAGGCGACGTCGCCGCCAAACTTCGCGTCCCGCTCGACCGTCAGGGAGCCCCGCGGGAGAAGGATGTACCGCGCGATCTCGAGGATTGGGTTCCCCTCGACCTCCTTCGCCGGGCAGAACGCCTTCTCGATCTTCCGCTCGACCTCTGCGGGCGCCTCGGGGAGGAGGATCGCGGTGTCCGGCTTTGACTTGCTCATCTTCGACTCGACGGGGTCCATCCGGCCGCCGCCCTGGAGGCCGCCGACGAGTGGGGTGTGGAGCGCGACGACCATCTTCCACCGCAGCTTCGGCGCGAGGTCGCGGTACAGCATGTGCGCGTGCCGCTGGTCGAGGCCGCCAAGCACGAGGTCTAGGTCCATGCGATGGATGTCCGTGACCTGCATCGCGGGGTAGATTAGCTTCGACGCGTCGAGGTCCGCGTCCTCCTCCTTGCGGCCCATGATCGTGAGCGCCCGGCGGATCCGCGCGACGCTCGCGGCCTTGCTCACGTGGATCACGTCCATCCAGTAGTCCGGCGTGGAGACCAGGTCCGTGGCGGTCACGTAGCGCGCGGAGCCGGGGACGCCGAGGGCGCGGAAGCAGTCCTCGAAGTACCGCCCGCACGCCTGGATCCGCTCGAGGTCGCCGCCGAACTTGTCGTTGATGTACGCGTGCCAGTCCGCGAGGAGGACGGTGACGTCGAAGCCCGCCTCGACGAGGTCCCGCAGCTTGGCGGCGATCACGAATCCCTGTCCGATCTGCATCATCCCGGAGGGCTCGAAGCCCACGTATGCCTTCGGACGGCCCCCGCGCGCGAGGAGGGCGCGCAGCTCGTCGTCCGTCACGAGCTCCACGGTGTGGCGTTGGACGAGGTCGACCTTCGCCTCGAGGCTCACGCGGGCGCGAACGGGGAGCCCGGTATTAAGCCATCGCGGCGGCGTCATGGGGATCGCACGCGCTGGCGGCGCGCGAGCACAGTGCAACCTCATCGAGTCAACCGCACATCGAGGACGATGTGCCGGATTCGCGGCGCGTACGACTTGATCTTGTGCACCGCCAGGAGCTCCGGCCGGAACCCCGCCCGTTTGGCGGTGGATTCCACGCGCGACCAAGGTCCCCGCGGCACCTCCTCGACCGGCGTCGATTCGTGGTAGTGCAGAACGCACTCGTCCTTGGCGGCTCGCATCGCGACGTCGAGGTACTCCTCCGCATCGAGGTAACCCATCACGACCCGATCGGCAACGCCCGAAGGCGCCGTTTGGCGGCAGTCCCCGAAGCGCGGCTCGACGGCCCACGCGCGGTTCAGCCGCACGTTCTCCTCTAGGTACCGGAACGCCGTCGGATTCTCTTCGCACGCGACGACCCGAGCCGCGCGCCCGTGCACCGCCATCGGGAGGGCGAAGTACCCGACCCCGGCGAACAGGTCGACGACGGTCTCCCCGACCCGCACGACGCCCCCCATCCGCATCCGCTCCGGCAGGTTCCCCGAGGAGAACATGACGCGCGCGACGTCGAGGCGGAACCGGATCCCGTCCTCCGTGTGCACGGTCTCCGTCTCGTCGCCGACGAGGACCTCGACCTCCGGCTGGCGCCACGGGCCGTGGATCCCGCGGTCCGCGACGACGGTCTTCGCTTGCAGGACGTCCGCGTACGCCTTCGCGATCCTCCGTCGGGCCGGTCCCAATTCCGAGGGCAGCCTCAGGAGGAGGACGTCCCCGATTCGCTCGTACCGCCGGGGCACGCGCGCCGCCAGCTCCGCGGGGAGGCGGTGGGCGACCTCCGCCCACGGGCGCCGAGCGGGTTCCGCGACGTGCACGCGGCACGAACGGACCAGCAACGTTTAACGTTGTCCGCGACTACCAACCCGAGCACCGAGGGAGGGATCTCCGTTGGCGGGACAGATCCGGAGGATGAACCTGAAGGTCTGCCTCGTGGGCGAGCCCGCGGTCGGCAAGACGTCCCTCCTCCACCGGTACGTGTACAACGCGTTCGACGCCGCGTACCGTGCGACCCTCGGCGGCAAGCTTTACCTGCTGTCGTTCTCGAAGTACATCACGAAGTCGGAGATCGTCGAGGCGCAGATCGCGCTGTTCGACCTCATGGGTCAGCACGCCGCGAAGGACGCGTTCCGCGACTCCATGTTCTGGGGCGCCCACGGGTTCCTGGCGGTCGCGGACCTCACGCGCCCGGAGACCCTGTACGAGCTCCGGCACTGGGTCGAGGCCGTCCAGGGCGTCACGGGGGACATCCCGTTCGCGATCCTCCTGAACAAGTCGGACCTGATCGCCCGTACCCCCATCGGGCCGCGAGAGACACAGTGGCTCCTCGCGACGTTCCCGCAGACCCCGTACGCCCTCACGAGTGCGAAGACCGGGGAGGGCGTCGGGTACGCGTTCGAGTCCCTGCTCAACCGGATGGTCGACGGGCTCCTCGCCCAATTCCGCCAGCGGGAGGAGCGGACGCGGATGGCCCAGAGGGTCCTCGAGATGGCGAAGCGGCGCGGCGCGATCGGGGTCACGACGACGGAGCTCCTGGCCTCCCTTCGGGGCATGGACATCCGCACGCTCACGTCGCGGCTCGAGGACCTCCAGCGCCTCGGGTACGTCGTCCTCGAGGAGATCGGCCCGGGGCGGCTCCGCGTCCTCCTCACGTCGCCCGGCGAGGAGGCCGTCCGGACGGGCCTTGAGGACGTCGTGGTCGAAGGGGAACCGTAGCCGCGGCGGGTCGAAGCTATCGAGACTGATACCGACCCACAAGCCCTTTTAAGCGACGCCGACGGGTCCGAGGTCGGTGGCGCGGCGAATCCGCAAGATGAAGATCAAGATCTGCCTCGTCGGCGAACGCGCCGTCGGGAAGACCTCCCTGATCCAGCGGTACGTGTTCAACCGATTCGAGGACGCGTACCGCGGGACCCTCGGCTCGAAGCTCCACCTCCTCGCGTTCTCGAAACAGGTGTCCGCGAGCGAGATCGTCGAGGCCCAGGTCGCCCTCTTCGACCTGATGGGCGAGCACGCGCCCCGGGACGCGTTCCGGGACGCCGTGTTCTGGGGCACGCACGGCTACCTCGCGGTCGCGGACATCTCGCGGCCCGACACGATCCGGCAGCTCCCGGCGTGGGTCGAGGCCGTCCAGTACGTCGCGGGAGACGTGCCGTGCGGGATCCTCTTGAACAAGGCGGACCTTGTGAAGGGCGGGCTGATCGGCGGCGAGGACTCGCGCTGGCTCCTGCAGCGGTTCCCGGGAGTCCCGTACGCGCTCACGAGCGCGAAGACGGGCGAAGGGGTCGGCCGAGCGTTCCAGGCGCTGCTCGAGCGCGTGATCGACGCCCTCCTCTCGAAGAGCCTCGAGCGGGCGCAGCTGAACGTCCTCGCGGAGCGCGTCCTCGGGTACGCGCACAAGCGCGGGGAGGTCGGCGTGACGACGAACGAGGTCCTGATGGCGTATCGCGGCACGGACCCCGGCGCGTTGCTCACGGAGGTCCACACGCTCGCACGACTCGGCTACGTGACCCTCGAGGCGATGGGGCCGAACCTGTACAAGGTCCGGATCACGCCGGAAGGGGAGGCGATCGTCACGCGCGCCGGCGGCGAGACCTTCGTGATCGAGGAGCCGACGTAGTCACGCTTATTACGCGGACGAGGCTATGGGACGCGGAATGCGCCGCGGGTGGGCCGCCCTCCTTCTCACTCTCCTCGTCGCGTCGGTCGCCGTGCCCACCACGCGAGGCCACACGATCGGGGACCCCGGGGACGTGAATTTCCTCCTCGACCACTTCTCGTGGCCGGACCTGGAACCCGGCGAGACGGGGACGATCCGCCTGACGTTCACGAACACATACCCGTGGAACATGTCCGGCGTCCTGCTCCGCTTCGAAATCTACCGCTACGTCGAACTCGACCGGGATTTGGCGGTGAACTCCACCGGGTGGCCGGGCCCGGGCCCGGACTTCGTCGATTCCGGGTTCAACTACGGTCAGGGATTCGCGCCGCCGGTCCTCGGCCCGAACCGGACGGGCACGTTCCTCCCGGGCGAGTCGGAGGAGATCGCGTTTGCGGTCGTCACGTACCCGAACACGCTCCACGGCGGTCTGACGAACCAGGGCTCCTACTTCGTCCGCAGCCTCCTAGAGTTCGACACGTCCGACGGCGTGACGACGAACCGTTCCCTGATGATGTCAAAGGGCTTCTTCTCCGACGCGGAGTTCGAGCGCGCGCGCATGGCGGAGGGGGAGGCGTGCCCCGTCGGCCATTACTGCGAGGGGATCCTGGACCTGACCGAGCTTGCGAACACGACCGCGGTCCAAGGACGAGAGCCCGGGCGCAACCACCTCGACGGCGTCACGCCGGACGGCGCGTTCAGCGTCACGGAGCGGATGCCCCTGTGGCCGTACATCGCGGTCGGCGGCGTGATGGTCGCGGCCCTCGTCTTCGCGGTGCTCTTCTACGCGGAGGAGAACCCGGGGAAGTACCCGCGGCTCGCGCGGTGGTGGCTCGCGGTGAAGGGGCGGGCGCGCAGCGCGCGCCCCCCTCGGAGCAAGTGAAACCTTTTTATCCCGCCCCCCGTACGCCGCGGGGATGGCGGACGAACCCGCGTTCCCCCGGAAGCTCGCGGCGGGCTTCTACTTCTTCCTGATCCTGCTCGGCGTCGTCTTCTACCTGGGCTGGAGCCTCGCGTACGACACGTGGGACATCACGCGCCCGGAGAACTCTGGCGTCTACGCGCTCACGCTTCTCCTGCTCGGGTTCGGCGTCACCGGCTACCTGCTGTACCGCACGCCGCCGAAGAAGGCCGACGAGTCCGAGTCCCGTCAGTAGGTCTTCGCGAGGAACGCGGCGGTCGCGGCCTCCTTGCCGCACACGATGCACGTCCCCTCGTACGCCTCCGGCGGGTACGGGGACCCCAGGAGGGACATCCCGGTGTCCGCCTCGACCTGGTGCCCGCAGTCCTCGTTCCCGCACCACCCGATCCGGTTGACCGCGTCCCGCGCCTCCTCGGGCGCGGCGATGTCCACGATCGCGGACCGCAGTGCGCCCTCTGCGCGCGCGTACATGTCCTCCTGAATCCGTCGGATGAGGTCGCGGACCTGTGAGACCACGTCACTCCTCGGAATCGTCGTCCGACCCTCCGCATCGCGCCGCGCGGCGGTGACGACGCCCGCCGCGAGGTCCCGCGGGCCGAGCTCGATGCGGAGCGGGACGCCCTTCGCCTCCCACTCGTAGAACTTCGCCCCGGGCCGGACGTCGCGCTCGTCGATCTCCACGCGGAAGTGCTCGCGCAGCTCCGCCGCCAACGTCCGCGCCTCGCTGAGGATCACGTCCTGTCGACCCTTCTCCGGGATTGGGACGATGACGACCTGCGTCGGTGCGATGGTGGGCGGGAGGACGGCGCCCTTGTCGTCCCCGTGGATCGCGACGATCGCCCCGAGGAGGCGCTCGCTCATCCCGTACGTCGTCTGGTGCGCGAACTCGCGGCCGCCGTCCGGCGTCTCGTACGTGACGTTGTACGCCTTCGCGAAGTTGTCCCGGTAGTGGTGGAACGTCGCGACCTGGAGCGTCCGGAGCCCGGGCGTCCACGCGTCCGCCGCCAACGAGTACCACGCGCCCGGGAACTTGTCCCACTCCGGCCGCCGGAGGATCAGGTAGGGGACGCACAACTCTCGGCCGAGCGTTTCCATGATCGAGAGGTCCTCGCGGATCTGCCGCTCCGCGTCCTCCGCGTCCGCGTGGCACGTGTGCGCCTCGAAGAAGTGGATCTCCCGCACGCGGAGGAACGTGCGCGTCTGCTTCGTGTCGTACCGGAAGACGGAGCAGATCTGGAAGACCTTCAGCGGGAGGTCCGCGTGGCTCCGGATCCAGAGGGAGAAGATCGGGTACATCGCCGTCTCGCTCGTCGGCCGGAGGCACATCGGGATGTCCAGCTCGTTCTTCCCCGCGCGAGTGACCCAGTATACCTCCTGCTCGAACCCGCGGATGTGCTCCGCCTCCTTCATGAACTCGGACTCCGGGACGAGGAGGGGGAAGTAGACCTCCTTGTGCCCCGTCCGGGCCATCTCGCGTCGCATCAGGGCGTCCGCGTTCGTGATCGCGGACCAGCCCCATGGGGTCCAGACGTTCATCCCCTTGATCGGGTACCGCTTGTCCGTGAGCCCCGCGCGCTCGACGACCTCGTTGTACCACTCGTTGAAGTCCTCGGCCTTCGACACCATGGAGGGAGCGGCCGATGCCTATGGCGGGGAAATACTTTGCTCCGGCCCCGCGCCGGGGCCGCGGGGACGCTCGCGCCGCCGGATTCCGCCTACACTTTCGCCCCGCACATGAAGCACTCGGTGTCCTTCGCGTCGAGGATCGTCCCGCAGGTCGGGCAGTCCTTCGTCGCGGGCCTCGCGCCGGGTGCGGCCGCAGGAGCGGCCGGTGCTGGCGGTGGTGCGGCGGGTCGGGCGGGCGCAACCGGGGCTCGCGCCGGCGCCGCCGGTGGGATCGTCTCGACCCGCTCGGGCGGCATCGCCTCGGGGAGGTGCTCTTCCTTCTTCCGCCGCTTCCCGAGGAGGACGAACAGGAGCGCGCCGACGACCGCGAGGATCAGGATTAAGAGCAGCCACCAGTACTGGCTCAGGAAGTCCGTCCCGCCCCGCTCCGTGACCGTCACGGTGACCGTCGCCGTGGCGGTGTTCCCCGCGTCGTCGCGGACCTCGAGCGTCACGTGCCAGTCCCCGGCGCGGGTGAACGGGACGCCGATTGTGGTGCCCTGCCCCGTCCCCACGACCGCGCCGGTCGGGTCCGTGACCGTCCACTGGTATCCCGAGATTTCGGACACGGGCGTGCTCGTGCTTGTGTACGTCTCCGTCGTCCCGACGGTCGATGCGCTGGGGCCGTCGATCGACGCGGTGAGCCCCGTCTGCGTGGTCGTCGTGAACACGGCCGAGTAGGCGGGGTCGAGGGTGTTCCCGGGCGTCGAGGCGTCCCGAGCGCTCGTCCCGACGGCGAGCGTGTACTGCGTGTTCGCACGGAGCTTCGGGTGACCCACGGCGACGGTGTCCGCCGAGGTCCACGTGAACGTCAGTCCGGAAATCGCGCCGGTCGGGCCGTTGAGGGTGATCGCGGGCTGCGTCGTCGTCGCGTCCATCGCCTCGCTGAACGTGACCGTGAGGGCCCCGGTCAGGCCGACGTTCGTCGCGCCGTTCAGCGGATTGGAGCTGACGACGGAAGGCGCCGTGCAGTCGATCACGAACGAACCGCTGACCGCGATCCCGTCCTGTCCCGTAGGGTCTTGCGCGACGACGCGGAACGCCGCGTCGTTCGAGTCCGGGCAGGGCAACACGAAGTTCGCGCTGATCGTGCCCAGGGAGGTCGCTCCCGAGGTCACGACGTTCGTGGAGAACGGGCCGCCGACGCCGGTCGTCGACAGGTTGATCCAGTACGCCCGAAGGCTCGTTGCAGGAACGTCCGCCGCCGTGAACACGACGGTCTGCTGGACCCCGCCGGTCCATCGCTCGCCGCCCGCCGGGGACGTAACGGTGACCGTGGGCGGGCAAACCGTTGTGAACGTCCACGTGTCGTCCGCCGCCAACGCTATCCCGGGGCTCGAGATGTCCCGGGCGGCCGTCGAGACCATCGCGGTGTACGATGTGCAGGCGGTGAGGAGGTTGTGGAAGACCGTCAGCGTGTCGTCCGGCACGCTCGTCTGCCCCCATTGGAAGATGATCCCGCCGGGCCCCGGGAAGAGGCTGAACGCACTCTCCGTCGGGACCTGGTTCATCGTTTCGCTGAACACGATGACGATGTCTCGCGCGAGGGGGACCTCATTGGCTCCCGCCGACGGCGTGCGCGAGATGATCGTCGGTGCCGTGCAGTCAATCCGGAAGTTCGCGGAACTGTTGTCCGTCGTCTGCAGGGCGCCGTCCGAGGCCGTCGCACGGACCCGGGCGGCGTTCGAGTTCACGCACGGGACCCCCCAGGCGAACGTGTTCGCGCCCTGGGCCCGCGAGACCGTCTGGATTAGCGTCCACGGCCCGGCGAGGCCGTTCGTCGAGTACTCAAGCGTGACCTGCAAGTTCCCGGGCGTGTCCGAGTCGCTCATCGTCCAGTCGATCGCGTGCGTAGAGCCGCCGGACCAGTCCTCGCCGCCGTCCGGGGCCGTGAGGTCGACCGTCGGCGCGATTGCGCCGCCCGCCGTCGTGAACGTGAAGGAACGCGGGCACGCCTGGAGGTTGTTCCCCGCGTCGGAGTCGTCCTGCGCGGTGCACGCGATCGTGACCGTGTACAGCCGGTTCCCCTGGAGGGCTCCCGTCGGGTTCACCGTCGCGATCGTGTTCGTCGGCCCGTTCCAGGTCACCGTGAACGCGGCCACGGGGTTGAACGAGATTGCCCCGTTCGTCTCCACCGTGCTCATGCCCTCGTTGAACGTGAGGATGACGTCCGTGTTCACGTCGACGCCGGTCGCCCCGCCCGCCGGGTTCGTGTTGTCCAGCGTCGGCCCAGTCGAGTCGATCGTGAAGTCCGCGTCGCTCGCGTCGCACGCGCTGAAGCTCGCGGAGTCGAAGACGCAGACCCGGATGCGCGCGCGGGTCGTGTCGTAGAGGCCGACGAGCCACGAATACGTGAGGGCGGTGCCTTCTGCTCGATTCCCCGAGAACACACTGATGGGGAACCCGTCCGCGCCGCTGTTGAGATCGAGATTGATCGCGTAGTCGAGGTTCGTGTCCTCCGCGTCGTTCATGTCCCACACGATGTTGTGGTTCGTGTTCCCCGTCCAGTCCTCGCCGCCGTTCGGCGCGGTGACCTGCACCGTCGGTGCGGTGTTCGCGCCGGGCCTCGGCGTCGCGGGGGTGAAGACGGTGAAATCCGGTCCCTGATTCGTGTCCCCGCAGGAGACGGGGTCCCGCCGAATCTCCTGGCCGAGTCCCGGAGCGGGGGCGTCGATCATGAGCGTGTTCTGGGGCTCCGTGTTGAGCGTGCCGGGGCCGCCCGTCTGGTTGTATTCAACGCGGTCAATGATGATGTCGGAGCCTCCGAAGCCGGTGCCGCCAGGGTTGTCCCAGACGAGCTTGAGGTTGTCCCCGGTGTTGATGAGTTCCGTGCCGCCAACGTCCCATGAGGTGAGGTTCACGTACGAGAGCCCGCCAGGGGGGAGCATCAGGGGCAATGCCCCCGTCAGGGGGTGACGCGGCCCGTTCGGGGTCGTCGTCGTCTTCTGCAGGTAGTAGGGCGTGAGGTCCACCGAGCTCGGCGTCGGGTTGCAGAGGTACACGTAGTCCGGCCAGGGATCGTTCGGGCGGGAGATGATCCGGGCGATTTTGATGAGAGAAGGCTGGCTCGGGGCGAGGTTGATGTCAAGCAGCTCATAGTCCGCGCCGCTCGGGACGTACCAGGAGCGCTGCGCGGTGAACACGCGGCCCGTGGTCGTCATGTCCCCCGCCACGAACATGATCGGGTCGCCGATGTCCGCCCCCTCCTTGATCTCCGGAGTGTTCGGCTGGAATTGGGCGGTGAACCAGTTCCCGTACACGTCCACGTCGTAGTTGTTCGCGCCGAACACCGTGGACACATTGCTGTAGTCGACGCCGTCCACGAACGCCGTGATCCGGGTTCCGACGGTGATGCCGGCGCCCGACGCGACCCCGTGGAACGTGTGCGGCTGCGGCGGCGCGGCCTCCGCGACCGGGGTCACAAAGAGGGACCCGACGATCGCGGTCAAGAGCAAAGCGACTCCCAGTGCTTTCAGGTTCACGAACAGCCTCCTCCCGCTCCAGTCCAGATTGACCCGCGCAAAGGTCGGACTCTATAAAAGCGTTACCCCAGAGCGACCCATGTACGCCGGGATAACCGCGTGGTCACCGACAACCCTTCTATACACGCCCGCCCTCCGCCCCGCGTGGACCGGATCGTCGAGTGCGTCCCGAACTTCTCGGAGGGCCGGCGGCGGGAGGTCGTCGACGCAATCGCGGACGCCGCGCGCGCTGTCCCGCGGGTGACCGTCCTCGACGTCGAGATGGACGCGAACCATAACCGATCCGTGATTACGCTCGTGGGCGATCCCTCGGCGGTCGCGGAGGCCGCGTTCCGGATGGCGGCGAAGGCCGCGGAGCGCATCGACTTGAACGTCCATCGCGGGGAACACCCGCGCGTCGGCGCGATGGACGTGTGCCCGTTCATCCCGATTCGCGGCGTCACGATGGGCGACTGCGTGCGGCTCGCGCGGGAGCTCGGGATGCGAATCGCAAGCGAACTTGGGATTCCCGTGTACCTGTACGAGGCCGCCGCGACGCGACCGGATCGGAAGGCGCTCCCGGATGTGCGCAAGGGCGAGTATGAGGGCCTCAAGGTCGAGATCGAAACGAACCCGGACCGTGCACCGGACTTCGGTCCCCGCAGGCTCCATCCTACCGCCGGGGCGACCGTCGTGGGAGCACGGCCCCCGTTGATCGCGTACAACGTGAACCTCGGGACGTCGGACGTGAAGGTCGTGAAGCGGATCGCGAAGCTCGTGCGGGAGAAGGACGGCGGGCTGGCGGCCGTGCGCGCCCTCGGGTTCGAACTCAAGGACCGCGGCCTCGTGCAGGTGAGCATGAACCTCGTGGACTACAAGGTCACGGGCATCGCCGACGCGTTCGATGCGGTCTCCCGCCACGCCGCCAACCTCGGAGTCACCGTCGCCGCTTCGGAGATCGTAGGGCTCGTGCCTGAGGACGCACTGCCGCCGAGTCCGGTCGCGCGGCTCAAGCTCGAGGGCTTCGATCCAAGCGTCCAAGTCCTCGAGAGTCGGCTGCGGGCATCGGTGGGCTAGCGCGGGCCTGGAGAACTCACTCACATCTCCGTGAGCCTCTCCGTGGACTTCCGAACGCGGAAACAAATCGCGCGGACATGCGTGTGAGGCCTCTAGACGCACCTGGCCCCTTGCCAGACGCGTCCGCAGAATCCATAGACAGTCCCACAGGTCTCCAGACACCTCCCGGGGGTCCACGGGCGCCGCCATGTGGTCCCCAGACACATCTGTGAGTCCTTGAGACATGTGGACTCACCATTTCCGACACGTCTGGACCTCGTCTCGACGTCTGGAAGCCTCCGGGACATGTCTAGGGGCCTCCCGTCCGTATCCAGGAAGTCTGTTTCTGCATCTCCTCTCCTCACGAGGAGCCATGTGCGGCGTGGATGTGCGGTCGGACTCCCCCGTCAGTTGGCATCCTGGCGGAGCGCGTCGTCCCTCCGCCGACCGCTCTCGGGTGTCTCCAAGAGTCTTCCGGGCCCCAAGTCTCTCGCCACTCCCGGAGGACGGCGGAACGTATTTCCGAGGACCGCCATTGCCGGCGCTCGTGTCAGAGTCCCTCGATTCCCTCCTCGAGCGGATCGCCGCGAACACCCCGACGCCTGGCGGTGGAACCGTCAGCGCCGTCTGCGGCGCCCTGAGCGCTGCGCTCTCGCGGATGGTCGCGAATCTGGCGGTGGGGAAGCAAGGATACGAGGCCGCCCAATCGGACGTGGCGGCGATTGAGGCGCGCGGCCGGGCCCTCCAGCGGCGGTTCCTCGAGCTCGCGGAGGCGGACGCGAAAGCGTACGACGTCGTCGTGGCTGCGATGCGGATGCCGAAGGCAACGGACGCGGATCGGGCGGCCCGGAAAGGCGCGATGCAGGACGCATACCGAGGCGCGACGGAAGTCCCGATGGAGACCGTGCGCGCGGCGATAGAGGCTCTGGAGCTCGCGAAGTCCGCGGCCGAGAAGGGGAACCGGAGCGCGATCACGGACGCGGGCGTCGCGGCGTTGCTCGCGCAGGCGGCGATGCGCGGCGCGTCCCTCAACGTGCGGATCAACTTGGCGGCGGTCGCGGATCCCCTGTGGCGGGAGGCCGTCGAGAAGGATCTGGAGGGCCTTCTCGAGCGAGGGGCGGAGCTCGCGCACGCGGTCGACGACCTCGTCCGCGCCCGCCTCTGAGTCGCGCAGTACGTAGATTATAGTCAATTCGATGCTTCATATAGCAACTATTCACCGGCGCGTTGGCGGTCGTGCGAGCGATGGCCCTCCCCGTGCGCCGCGTGGCGGCGGTAGCCGGCGGCCTGCTCGCGCTCCTCGCCCTCGTCGCGGCGATCCGCGCGCCGGTCGCCCCGGTCTCCTTGACGGTCCCGTTCAGCGCAACCCCGTTCGCGGACGCGGACCTCGACGGCGATCCGGCGACGGGCACCTGGGCGGACGCGATCTCCGCGGCGATCCCCCTCGAGAACGGCGCCCCGGACCCGTACGGCACGGCGACGCTCTTCGCGAAGCACGACGGCACGTACGCGTACTTCCGCGTGGACGGCGCGAGCGACGTCCCGTGGACCGGCCCGAGCGGGGAGCACTTCTGGTTCGGCGTCCTGTTCGCGCCGGCCTCCGTCACGGGCCATCACCGGAGCGGCCAGGACGGCGTGTTCTTCGGGGACTCTGCGTACACGTCCGCGGAGCCGCTGCTCGCCGTGGACACGGACGGCGGGAGGCCGCCCCTGGTCGACGCGTCGCAGGACACGCTCGGCACGATGCGCGTGACCGGGTCCGCCGCCCCGTACGCGTTCACCGCGGAGTGGAAGCGGAAGCTCGTGACGGGCGACGCCGCGGACGTCGGGATCGTCGCGGACAACACGACCGCGTACGCCCTCTACGCGTCCACGGACTCTGACGGTGGCGGGAGCAACGGCGGGACCGTGGCCCACAACGCGGTCACGAACGACAACGTCGTGCGCTTCGAGACCGCGCGGCCGTGGGAACTCCCGACGAGCGCGATCGGGATCGCCCATGACCCGCCCGAGGGCGTGGCGCCCGGGGTCCAAATCTACGTGAGCGCGACCCTGACGAATGCGACCCGCGCGACCGTGCTCTGGAGGAACAGCACGATGGCGGCGGACGAACGCGTCCCGATGACGAATCTCTCGCGCGCGGACGGCACGGGGTGGGTCTACGCCGCGTGGCTCCCCGCGCAGCCGACGCCGACCCAGATTCGTTACGGGATCGACGCGTCCGGGCCGCAGGGCTCCCGGGTCGAGTCGTTCTTCCTCACGGTCGCGGGGTCCTCGCCCTCCGGGATCACGCCCGAGGAGAACGGGGCGTGGCTTCTCACGGTCGCCAGCTCCCTCGCGATGTCCGTGAGCGTGATGGCCGTCCTCTATTGGTACGTGGGCCGGCGGCTCCGGCGGGAGGGCCGCTAGATGGTCGACCCCCGCGTGATCCACTCGATCACGATCGAAGCGTGCACAGGGTTCCTCCTCCTCGCGGGAGCGGCCGTGATCGTGAAACTCGGCTCGGACTGGTGGATGCGGAACCTGCGCGGCAGGGTCGCCCGCTTCGACCGGTGGGCGATCGCGGCCTCGCGCTTCGCGGAGCCCGCCTCGTACTTCGCGCTCGTCGCGGGTGTGATCGCGACGTTCGTGTCCATGGTGACGGGCTCCCTCGCGTGGCCCGCAGACCAGCTCGCGGCCTCCGAGACCGTCCGCAACAAGATCCTGATCACGACGATATCCCAGTCGCTCTTTATCGGGGCGGTCGTGCTCCGGTTCCACTACCGGTTCGAGCTGTGGATGACGCGGGGCACGGGCGTGGCCTTCGCGGTCCTCGTCCTGTCGGGGACCGCGCTCATGATCCTGCAGAACTCCGTCGCAGGGCACCTCGCAGGGAAGGGGAGCCTGATCGACGACTTCCTCCAATGGTTCGGTATCAACACGCACCCGATGTGGGCGTTCCCCGCGTGGGCGTCCCTTACGATCCTCGTCGCGTTCCCGCTGGCGGCAGCGGCCGTGGGCCTCGGGCTTCGGCGCCAGGCTCGGCGGCTGGGCCCCGCCCCGTCGCCGTCGGGTGGGACGAACACGGCGGGATAGGAGGATTCGACATGTCGCACGTCTGTGAGTTCGCCTCGAGCCGGGAAGCAAGACGTCGCGGGATCGTGGCCGTCCTTGCGGTCCTCCTCGTCGCGACGGGCGTCGGGCTCCTCGCCGCCCCGGTCGCGGCCGTCGCCGTGCCCGTCCCCTACTCTGCCACACCCGTCGCAGACGCCGATCTCGACGGCAACCCCGCCACGGGCGCGTGGTCGGATGCCGTGACCGCCACGGTCCCGATGGAGAATGGGGACGCGGGCGTCTACGGGACCGCGACGATGTATGCGAAGCACGACGGGACGACGGCCTTCTTCCGCTTCGATGGACAGGTCGACGTGCCGTGGACGAGCGCGACGGGGAACCACTTCTGGTTCGGGATGGCGGTGTCCACGGGGACGGGCGGCCACCACGGCGGAGGCACCTGGGACGGCTGGTACTTCGGCCTCTGGAACGGGAACGAGTACGCCCCGCAGCCCACGTACCCGCCGCCGGTCGTGGACACGAACGGGTTCCAGCGCCCACCGAACCTGGACGCGACGCAGAACGCGCTCGGCGTGATGCGGTCCACGGGGGCCGCGGCCCCCTACGCGTGGACGGCGGAGTGGAAACGCCCGCTCGCGACGGGGGACGCCTCGGACATCGGGTTCGTCGCGAACGGCGCGACGACGTACTACTTCTACGCGTCGACGGACTCGGACGGTGGCGGGAGCACCGGCGGCAACCTCGACCACCGCGGGAACACGAACGTGAACACGATGACGTTCGCCACGCCTCCGGTGAACAACCCGCCCACCGTCGACCTCACGACCCCGGATGGCGGGGAGGTCTGGACGGGAGGGACCGCCCAGTTGATTCGATGGAACATGAGCGACGCGGAGACGGCGACGACCTCCCTGCGCGTGTGGATCAACTACTCCACGGACGGCGGGGGCTCGTACGCGCCGATTCCGGCCGCGCAGGGGATCACGGGGATCGCGAACCCCGCCACGTTCTCGTGGACCGTGCCCACCACAAACACACTTCAGGGACGCGTGAGGGTCACAGTCGCCGACGCACGGGCGGCGACGGCGTCCGACGCGAGCCTCGCGAACCTCGCGATCGACGCGACGCCCCCGACGATCACGTCGTTCACTCCAGCGGACGGCGCGACGGGGGTGAGCCCCACGGTCGTCGTGCGGGTCGACTTCTCGGAGGCGATGAACGCGGCGAGCGGGGAGCAGGCGTTCAGCCTTCAGCGCCTCGACACGAGCGCCTACATCTCCGGGGCATACGCCTGGGCGGGCAACCAGCTCACCTTCACGCCGTTCGCCTCCCTCGCCCAAGGCGTCGTGTTCCGGACGCAGGTGAACGCGACCGCGCGCGACCGAAGCGACCCAGGCAACGCGATGGGGCTCGTGCGGACCGCGACGTTCACGACCGCCGATGTGACGCCGCCAACAATCGCCGCGGTCACGGCGCTCCCGAGCCCACAGGAGGCTGGGTTCCCCGTGAACGTGAGCGCGCTCGTGACGGACAACGGCGTCCTCTCCGGGGTGTGGATCGAGGTCCGCGACCCGCTCGGGGCGTCGCTCGGCAATCTGTCCGCGTCCACGGACAGCGGGACCGGGCGGTCCTTCCGCGAGCAACCGTACACGCGGCCGGGCCTCTACGCCTTCACGATCTCCGCGGTCGACGTCGCAGGCCTCTGGGCCGTCGCAACGGGGGGCTTCACAATCGTGGACACGATCCCGCCCGCGATCTCGCACACGCCCGTGACGCAGGGCCTACAAAACGTCCCGATCCGGATCACCGCCACGGTGACGGACGGGGACACGGTCGCGGACGCACGCGCCGACTACACGGACGTGCTCGGGGCGCGCTCCAACGTGAGCCTCGCCTTGAACGGGACCGTGTACGAGTACGACATCCCCGGCCAGCCCGCGCTCGGCACCCTGTCGTACTTCCTCTGGGCGATCGACCCGACGGGCAACGTCGCGCGGACGCCTACGTACTCCGTCGCGATCGTGGGCTCGGACGTCACGCCGCCAACGATCGCCTTCGTGGCGGCGTCGCCGCCCACGCAGGACTCGGGCCTCTCGGTGAACGTCACCGCCGCGATCACGGACAACGTGGCCGTCCTTCGGGCGGATGTCGTCATCACCGACCCATTCGGCGCCGTGATGGGGAACTTCTCGATGGCCCGCGCGGGCGCCACGGACGTCTACTTCTTCGAGCGGCCCTATGCTGCGCTCGGCGTCTACACGGTCGTCGTGTGGGCGGTCGACACGTCGGACAACAACGCGTCCCTCGGCGGGTCGTTCCGGATCGTCGACGCCTCGCCGCCAGCGTTCGCCGCGGTCGCCGCGACGCCCGACCCGCAGGAAGTCGGCCTCCCCGTGAACATCAGCGCGACCGTGACGGACAACGTGGCGGTCGCGAACGTGCAGGTGCGCGTGTTCGACGCGGGCGCGAACCTCGTCCTCGACACCCCGATGGCGCGCGCGGGCGATCTCTACTGGATCACGCAGGCGTACGCGAGCCTCGGCCTCTTCACGTTCACGCTCAACGCGATAGACCCGTCGGGGAACGCCGCCACAGCCGGGGGGAGCTTCACGATCGTCGACACGCAAGCGCCGGTCGCGGACGCGGGGCCGGACCACGTCGTCGGGTTCGGGACTTCCGTGACGTTCGACGGCTCGGGCTCCACGGACAACCTCGGGATCGCGAACTACACGTGGGCGTTCAACGACGGCGGCGGGGTCACGCTGTTCGGCGTCGGGCCCACGTACACGTTCAACAACGTCGGGACGTTCCTCGTCACCCTGACGGTCGCGGACCCCGCGGGGAACACGGACGCGGACACGATGTGGGTGAACGCGACCGCGGACACCGCGCCGCCCGTCGCGGCCGCAGGGCCGGGCCAGACGGTCCCGCAGGGGAGCCTCGTGGCCTTCGACGGCAGCGGGTCGACGGACGACGTGGCGGTCACGAACTGGACGTGGACGTTCGTCGACGGCGGTCCGGTGACCTTGTGGGGCGCGTACCCGTCGCACCGGTTCCTGAGCCTCGGGAACGTCACGGTCACCCTGACGGTCTGGGACGCCGTCGGGCGCTCGGACGCGAACGACACGTGGGTCAACGTCGTGCCGGACGCGGTCCCGCCGGTGGCGCGCGCGGGGCCGGATCAAACGATTTCCCTCGGCGATGCCGTCGTCCTGAATGGCTCCGCCTCCACCGACGACGTCGTGATCGTCGACTACGCGTGGCGCGTCGAGCGCACGGGAGCGATCCTGCCGGGCATGGAGGTTTCGTACATCCCCGGAACCGCGGACGTCTGGCGGTTCGTCCTCACGGTCCGCGACGCGTCGGGCTTGGCGGCGTCGGACGATGTGAACGTGACCGTCGTCGAGCTCGACACGACGCCGCCTGCGGCCCCTCTCGGACTCGTGGCGGCGACGGACGGGCCAGGTGCGATTCAACTTTCGTGGACGCCGAGCCCGGAGGCGGACTTGGCCGGATACTTCCTCTCCCGGGCGGGGGCGGCAGACGGGGCCTTCGTCCGCTTGAATGCGGACCCGTTGACGGAGCCGTCCTACGTGGACGCCGGCCTCGTCCCGGGGCAGCGATATTGGTACGAGGTCCGGGCCGTCGACCTCGCAGGGAACCTCTCCCCGCTGTCGAACCGGGCCGACGCCAGCGCCGGGCTCGCGCCGCCGGCCCCGTTCGACTGGTCCTCTCTCGGTTGGGCGCCGATCCCGCTGGGGGTCGCGGCGTTCCTGATCCTGATCGCGTTCCTGGCCCGCCGGGAGGGCCGGCGCCGCGGTCGGGAGCCGACGGCAACTTCCCCCAAGGACGAGTTGGTCTACGAGGAAGAGAAGGGTCCTCCCCCCGCGGGGGACGCGGCATCTGCACCGCCCGAGCCGCCGAAAGTCCCTCCGTGAAGTCTACCCGGAGCGCGCGTTCCACAGGGTCAGCCCGCGTCCGATCGTGAGGCCGCCCACGACGAGGCCACCCACGCTCGCCATCGAGGGAAAGAAGCCCGCGAGCAGGAGGACCGCGCCGCCAACGAGGAGGGTGTTCCAAGCTTGGCGATGGTCCCGACGCGGGACGAGCAGGGCCGTCGACGCAAGGCACGCGAGGGCGAACATCGACACCGCAAGTGATGCGAGGGTTGTCGCGAAGCCCGCCACGTTCGCCACGAACGTCGCGAGGTTCGCCCCCCAGGCAATCGTGGCGGACAGGATGAACGCCGCGAACGGTTGGGCGATGAGGAGAGCAATCACCCCGAGCACGGCGAGAAACGGCAAGAAGGCCGGCCACCGTTCCCGCCCGACACGGCGCGGAAGGCCGAGCGCGAGGAAGATCCACACGCCGATCGCAAGGAACTCTAACACCAAGGTCGGTCCGTAGACCAACGCCCAGTTCCCCTCCAGCAACCCCCCTTCTCCGGGGCTCGTGCCCACGCCCAGGAGGGCCGTGATCCGAAGGGCGAGGATCGCGGGCAGGAGCACGAGGAGGGCTAGGAACGCCACGCCCCACCAGCGTCGCACGAGCCGCCGGATGGGCGGCGCCTGGAGGACGGAGGCGAACGTGCCTGCGGCGACGGTCGCGATGGCGAGGACGGCGAAGCCGATCGTGGTCCCGCCCGCTCCCCGGACCAGGCCGTCGATCCACCATGCGAGTGCAGCGATATACAGGACGATCAACAAGGCCCATGCCGCGACGTCCCTCCGCGAGCGCTCCCGCGGGAACCAGAGGAGCAGCCCGGCGAAGAGCAGGAACGCTAGGACGACCTCGTTCGCTCCGAGGACCTGCCCCGCCGCGTCGAGCGTCGGCTGCGCCGGCCCGATGGCGGCGAGCGCGACTGAAGAGAAGAATCGGACCGCCAGGAGCACCGCGCACGTCCATAGGACCAGCATCAGGGGCCGTGATGACCGCCTCGGGACCTCGTTCATCCGTCGGGGCGAGACATCTCCTTTGGGCACTTAACCCGAACCATGGGACGCGACGGGCGCGAGGAGAAACCTTTAGGGACGTGCGTCGAATCCCTCCGCTCATGGAGCGCATCGCGGCCGCGCGCGGGCGGGACCTGCGCTGCAAGGGCTGGCGGCAGGAGGCGATCCTCCGGATGCTCGAGAACAACCTCGAGAACGCGGAGCGGCCGGAGGAGTTGATTATCTACGGGGGCACGGGGAAGGCCGCGAGGAGCTGGGACGCGTTCTCGCGGATCGTGAAGTCGCTAAAGGAGCTGGAGGACGACGAGACGCTTCTCGTGCAATCCGGCAAGCCGGTCGCGGTGTTTCGCACCACCGCCAACTCGCCGCGCGTCCTGATCGCGAACGCGAACCTCGTGCCCCGCTGGTCCACGTGGGAGCACTTCTATGAGCTTGAGAGACTCGGGCTCACGATGTACGGGCAGATGACCGCGGGCGGATGGTCGTACATCGGCTCGCAGGGGATCGTGCAGGGCACGTATGAGACGTTCGCCGCGTGCGCCCGCGCGAACTTTGGCGGTTCCCTGAAGGGCCGTCTCGTCCTCACGGGCGGCCTCGGCGGCATGGGCGGCGCCCAGCCGCTGGCGGTGAAGATGAACGGCGGCGTGTGCATCGCCGTCGAGGTCGACGAGTCCCGGATTCGCCGCCGGATGGAGAAGAAGTACGTGGACGTGATGGCGCGATCCGTCGACGAGGCGCTCGAGATCGCGCGCGCCGCCAAAGGCGAGGGACGGCCGGACACCGTCGCCCTCCTCGGGAACTGCGCCGACGTTCTCCCGGAGATACTGGGTCGCGGGATCATCCCGGACGTCGTGACGGACCAGACGAGCGCCCACGACCCGCTGGGCGGCTACATCCCACAGGGGCTCTCCGTCGCGGAAGCCGCCGAGCTCCGGCGCACGGACCCTGCGGCGTATCGGAAGCGCGCCCTCGACACCATCGCTGTCCACGTCCGTTCCATGGTGAAGTTCCAGGAGCGGGGCTCGATCGTGTTCGAGTACGGGAATGGGATTCGCGCACACGCGAAGGAGGCGGGCGTGGAGAACGCGTTCGCCTTCCAGGGCTTCGTTCCTCTGTACATCCGGCCGATGTTCGCGGAGGGCCGCGGGCCGTTCCGGTGGGTCGCCGTGACCGGAGAGGCGAACGACATCTTGGAAACGGACAAGGTGGTCACGAGGACCTTTCGAAAGAACGCGCAGCTCGTGAACTGGATCGCGATGGCGGAGCGGTTCCTCCCGTGGGAGGGCCTGCCCGCGCGGGTCTGCTGGCTCGGGTACGGGGAGCGCGCGAAGTTCGGGACGGCGATCAACGGGATGGTGAAGGACGGGACGCTCTCCGGGCCGATCGTGATCACTCGGGACCACCTCGATGCCGGCTCCGTCGCCTCCCCGTATCGGGAGACGGAGGGGATGCGCGACGGGAGCGACGCGATCGCGGACTGGCCGATCCTGAACGCGCTCGTGAACACGGCCGCGGGCGCGGACCTCGTGGCGGTGCACAACGGAGGCGGCGTCGGTATCGGGTACAGCACGCACGCCGGCGCGCTCGTCGTGTGCGACGGGAGCTCCGCGGCGAAGGCGCGGATCCAGCGCGTCCTCACGACGGACCCGGGGCTCGGCGTCGTGCGGCACGCCGACGCGGGGTACGAGGAGGCCGTCGCGTTCGCGAAGAAGTCCGGCATCCGGACGCCCGGGCTCGACTGACCGCGCGATGATTTCCCGAGTCGACGCGGTCACGTGTGCGGACGACCCGCCCACCTCGGTATCTCCTTCCGACAGTTCCTTAGCTGTGCGTGCCCTTCCGCTCCTGGGTGGATCGCGCGAAAGCTCCCCGAATGGCGGTGGACGCGATTCTCCTGCATCGCGGCCGTCTCGTCCTTGTCAAGCGAGGGACCCCGCCCTTCCTCGGCCTGCACGCGCTCCCCGGAGGCGGTCTCGAGTTCGGGGAGGGGCCGGAAGACGGTGTCCGCCGTGAAGTGCGCGAGGAGACGGGACTCGATGCCCGCGTCGAGCGGCTTCTCGGCGTCTACGGCGATCCCGGCCGCGACCCGCGGGGTCACACGATTTCGTTGGCGTACGTGCTCCGTTCCCGGGGCGGCACTTTGGCGGCGGGGACGGACGCGGCGGACACCGTGCTCGTCCCCCTAGACCGCGTGCCCCGGCTCGCGTTCGACCACGACCGGATCGTGGCGGACTACCGCCGAACGCTCACATCGAGACGTCGCCGGCTCTCCACTTCTCCCGCGCGCGCCCGGGAAGGTACCCGA
>Ga0209341_10000627_pt1 | contig 36320 bp, 29 predicted proteins | sample RifCSP13_2_FD_184020 | JGI IMG/M metagenome (GOLD analysis project Ga0209341, IMG submission 184020) | Soil microbial communities from Rifle, Colorado - Rifle CSP2_sed 13_2 (SPAdes) (version 2) | ecosystem: Environmental > Terrestrial > Deep subsurface > Rock core/Sediment | place: Rifle...
TCCGATCTCGCGCTCCTGCTCGAGGACTCGGCCCACGGGCGACGGTTGGCGATCCTGGCTCGCCCGGTGAGCGTCAAAGGGGAACGCCCCGTCCGGCGCTCGCGCCGAACGGGGCGTTCCTGAACGCCCGCGGAGGCGGAGCGCTACGGGAGCAGGGCAGTGCCGGGGCCGGTGTTCCCTCGGTGGCAGGTCACGCAGCCGATTCTTCGCGGCTGCCCGCCACGACCGGCGCCCATCTTGGAGAGGTGGTCGGCGTTGATGGCGGCGACCATCTGGATCATGATGCGCGAGGTCCGCTTGCGGGGCAGGGAGTCCGAGTCCCAGCTCGACTGCAGGTGGCAGCCGGTGCAGTTCAGGGAGAGCGCCCGGCCGAAGTTCTGGTCCATCGCGGTCAGGAACTGGCCGGCCGGCACGTCCTTGAGCAGCTGCACGTTCTTGTAGACGGTACCGGCCGGCTCGTTCTCGCGGCCCGCGATCTGCGCCATCAGCTCCTTGACGGTGGCGGCGCGCAGTTGCGTGAGGGAATCACGCCGCGCGGCGCGCTGCTCGGGCGTGAGCGGTGGCCCGCCGCGTCCGCCGCCCGGCGCAGCGCCCGGCTGCCCTGGCCGCCCCGGTTGTGCAGCGCCCGCGGCCTGACCGCGGCCCGCCGCCGGTGCCGCGCCGCCCCCGGCTGCCGCGACGGGCGCCGGCGTGGGCGCCGGAGCGGGCGCCGGAGCGGGCGCGGGCGCCGCCGCGGGCGCGGGCCCTCCGGACGACGAGCACGAGATTCCCGCGACGAGAACGAGAGGGAGGGTCAGTCGAATGGCCCGAGACATGCAAGCTTCTCCGTGTGGGGGCAGCGCTCTGGGAAACGTGCCCGGTCCGAGAATCGTGGTTCGCGGCAAGCCGCTAACGATGCGCGCGACTGTTCGGCTGTCAAGAGCGCATTCTCGCATCGCCTGCGCCGTCGGGGAGACGATCAGCGCGAGCGAGGCGGATCGCGCCCGCAGGTCAGAGCGCGGCGAGTGAGTCGGGAAACGTCACGGCGCGCGTCGGACGCTCGCCGCGCATCGCCGTGTCGAGGTGGAGCAGCATCGCTCCCACGCCCGCCGCGCCCTGCATCCATCCGGTCTGCGCTGCGACGTCGGTCGGGGACACGCGATTCTCCGCCTGCACCCACCGCTCGGCATGCCCGTCCGTGGTGCCTCGGAGGAGCAGGTCGTCGGCGTGGCGGCGCGCTTGCGCGAGGTCACGCGCGTCGTTCGAGCGCTCGTGGCGTACGAGGAAGTACTCCGCCACGCCGGCGTTGCCGCAGCACTGCGAGATGTTGTTCCAGAAGCCGGCGGTGCGCTGCTCGGGCACGCCCTGCGCGACCGTCCCGCGTGCGAGCGCATCCGCGGTGGTGCGCCACGCGACATCCCCATCAATCACGCCGAGGCGCTCGAAGAGCCGGGCGGTACCCGCGGCGCCGTGGCACCAGCTCAGATAGAAGAGGTCCGCGCCGTCGTCGTCCCGCGGGTTGCGATGATGGCGGATCGCGATGCCGTCGCCCGAGGGCACGGCGATCGCGCGCAGGTAGCGCGCGCCGTCCGTTGCGGCCTCGAGGTGCGCGCTCTCGCCGCCCTGCTGCGCGAGCGTGGCAAGGAAATACGCGACGCCCGCCGTGCCGTGTGAGAAGTTGGGATACTCACGCTCCAGCGTGACACTCGGCATCCACCGGCGCTGACCGTCGGCGACCGGCTTCGCGAGCGCGAGCAGCCTGTCGGCCGCGCGGCGCGCCAACGCCGTCGCCTGGTCGCCCAGCAGATCGCGGCTCGTGAGGAGCACGAGGCCGATCCCCGCGCTGCCCGCGATGATGTCGGTGCTGTCGTTCCACGCCACTCCGCCCGTTTCCGCGGCGCGCGCGGCAGCGGCGAGCGCGTTCGCGCCGCGACGCGCGGCGGCACGCAGCTCCTCGCGCCCGGCCGCGCGGTGCGCCGCGCGAAGCACGAAGACGTGCCCGGCAAGCCCTTCGTACAGCCCCGCCTGCCGCACCGCGCCGCCGGGCTCCGGGATCGTCGCCGCGAGGTCCAGCGCGCCGCGTACGCCCTCGTCCAGAAACCGGTGCTCGCCGGTCGCGGCGTACAGCTCGAGGTAAAACAGGATGACGCCGGGCACGCCGCTGTAGAGCGAGCGCTCCGGAGCCCCCCGCCTCGCGTCGCCGGGCGTGCACGGCCACGTGCGTCCATTGGTGGTGGTGATGGCGGTGGAGCGAATCCATCGCTCGGCGCGCAGCGCCGCATCGAGGTACGGGCGCTCGGCCAGGCCGCGCGCCACCGCGCGACGCCACTCGGCGAGAAGCGCGCGTGGCAGCGCCGGGAGCGCGACGCCGGCGCAGGCGCAGGCGCGCAACAGGTCGCGGCGGGAGAGCTGGCTCATCACTTCACGTTGCGCCCGATGGCGCGCCGAGGCAAGGGCGCCAGCGACGCAGGGCGCCCGGCGGGCGTCGCGCGTGCGCGAGGCGCGACGTCACGACGACGCCACGCCGCCGCCGCGGCCCGCGCCCCTACGGCTTCCGCGGCGTCGGCGCGGGCGCTCCCTGCGGGATGGCCGCGCCGTCGTGCCGCGGATCGCTCGCGCCGAACTTCACGCCGGCCCCGTTCAGCATCACGGCCTGTCCGTAGCCGAACGTGCCGGTGCGCGGCCCGCGCACCTGCACCTCGTGCCCGAGCGCGCGCAGCTGCTCGATGGTCGCCGCCGGGACACGGGACTCCACGTTCACGTCGCACCGATCGAACGAGCCCTTCGTGAAGCGCCCCGCCTCGAGCGCCTGCTGGATGGTCATCCCGAAGTCGGCGACGTTCGATACGAACTGTGCGTGCGCCTGCGACTGATTCCAGCCGCCCATGATGCCGAAGCCGATCTTCACATCGCCCCGTTGCATGAAGGCGGGAATGATCGTGTGGAGCGGCCGCTTGCGCGGCGCGATCGTGTTGGGCCGGCCGGGCTCGAGCGTGAAGAGCGCGCCGCGATTGTGCAGCACGAAGCCCGTGCCCCTGGCGACGAATCCGGAGCCGAACTCGGAGTAGTTGCTCTGGATGAGCGAGACGACGTTGCCGTCCCGGTCAATCGCGCTCAGGTAGATCGTCTCGCCGGCCGCATCCTCGAGGCCCGAGAGCTGCACCGGCTCGACCCGACAGTTCGCCTTCGACTCGTCAATGAGCTTCGCGCGCGCGTCCGCGTTCGCGGCGCTCATCAACCGCTCGACGGGCAGCGCTGAGAACTTCGGATCGCCGATGTACCGGAGCAGGTCGGCGTACGCGAGCTTCTTCGCCTCGATCTCCACGTGCATCGCCTTCGCGCTGTGAAAGCCGTACTGCGCGATCGGGAAGCGCTCCATGATGTTGAGCATCATCAGGGCCGCCATGCCCTGGCTGTTCGGCGGCATCTCGTAGACGGTCCAGCCTCGATACGTCGTCGAGATGGGTGTCACCCACTCCGGTTTGAACTCCCTGAGGTCGGTGGCGGTCATCGTGCCGCCCGCCTCCTGGATCGTCGCGAGGATCGCGTCCGCCGTAGGCCCGGAATAGAACCCCGCCGTTCCCCGCTGCGCGATGCGGCGGAGCGACGCGGCGAGCGTGGGGTTCCTGAAGACCTCGCCCGCGCGCGGTGCGCGGCCGTCAATGAGATAGGTCGCCTTGAACTCCGCGCTTGCCGACTCCCGGCGCGCCGCGCCCGACCACATCCCGGCTGTGATCTCCGCCACCGGGAATCCGTTCTCGGAGTGGTAGATCGCTGGTGCGAGGAGCGTCTCAAAGCTCATCGTGCCGAAGCGCGAGCGCAGCGCCTCCCATCCGGCCACCATCCCGGGCACCGTCACCGTGTGGATGCCGCGCGGCGCGCGTGCGGCGTTCACTTTCGACGCGACGAACTCGGCAGTCATGCCCGTCGCCGCCCAGCCGCTCGCGTTGAGTCCGTGCACCTTGCCCGTCTTCGCCTCGTAGACGATCGCGAAGAGGTCGCCACCGATGCCGTTCATCATCGGCTCGGTGAGGCCGAGCACCGCGTTGGCCGCGATCGCCGCGTCAATGGCGTTGCCGCCCTGCTCGAGCATCCGCACGCCGGCCGCGGACGCCAGCGGCTGGCTCGTGGCGACGATGCCGAGCGTCGAGGCGATCATCGAACGGCCGGAGACGACGAGGGGCTGGCCCGAGGTGGCCGCCCGGCCCGTGCGTGCGGTGTCGGGTTGCGCCAGCGCCGGCTGTGCGGTGGCGACGCAGAGAAGCACTGCGGCGCACGCGATCTCGCGAGGACTCGGGCTCATTTGTACCGCACTCCGTGCTTGATGACGATGTCCACCCGTTGCAACAGAGCAATGTACCGCAGCACGTCTCCGCGCACCGCGATGATGTCGGCGAACTTGTCGGGCGTCACCGTACCGACCTCCCTGTCCACCTTCATCGCCACGGCGGGCCAGTACGTGGCCGCGCGGATCGCGAACATCGGGTCCACGCCCAGCTCGCGCACCCACGTGTCGAGCTCGTTCCACGTGGACATGCTGTGGAACTTCATCGGAATGCCGGAGTCCGTGCCGATGAGCATCACGACGCCCGACTCCCGGAGCTGCCCGAACTTCCGGGCAAGCGTCGGGCGGCGGCTCGGCGTCATCTGGAAATAGGCGAGCTGGTCGGGCTGCGCGATCGAGCGCCTGATGTCGAGCACGACTGAATCCGGCAGTCCGACCTGCCACGAGGGATCGTCGTTCGCCTCGGGGTTGTCGCGCTTGTATTCGTAGTTGAAGAGCCCTTCGATCGTGGGCGTCCAGAAGAGCGGGCCGGCGGCGCCCCGCGCGGTGCGCTCGCGCAGCATCGCGATGATGTCGGCGGGATACTCGGGCGCCGCGGCGAGGCCGGTATGCTCGAAGTTGTCCACGCCGGCCGCGAGCCCGCGACGGATTTCGTCCGGACGGTGCGAGTGCGCGACCACCATCAGCCCCGCTTTGTGGGCTTCGTCCACGACCGCGCGGACTTCTTCCATCGTCATCTGGTCCTGGTCAATCAGCTTGATGACGTTGACACCGGCTCTCGCGAGCTGCCGGACCTTCTCGCGCGCGTCACTCTCGCCGGTGACGCCCCAGCGGAACGCCTCGGTGCCGGGGTACGGCGCGTGCTGGATGAAGGGGCCCGAGACGTAGAGTGTGGGGCCCGGGATCTTCCCGGCGTTCACCGCGTCTCGCACTGCGAGGCTCGCCGCGAGCGGACCGCCCAGGTCGCGCGCGCTGGTCACGCCGGCCAGGAGGAGCTGCTTCGCGGAGGCCGGCATGATCACCTTCTCGAACAGCGACGGGTAGGTCTTGTCCCAGTGGGCGTAGTCGCCGTGCCCGTTGATCATCAGGTGCACGTGCATGTCCCAGAGGCCGGGCAACACGCTCATTCCCTCGGTCGAGATCACCTCGGCGCCGCGGGGAACCGCGAGCGAGCCGACCGTTCCGACGGCGGTGATCCGCTCGCCGTCAACGAGGATGACGCTGTTCCGGACCGGCGCGCCGCCGTTGCCGTCAATGAGCGTGCCGCCGACGAGGGCCTTGAGGCGGGCGCTGCCCTGCGCGCCGAGTGACGCGGCCGACGCGCAGAGCAGGAAGAGGGAAAGAGTGCGACGCATCGGCGGCCTCGGGGAGCGGGACGCCGATCAAGCTACGGAAGGGCGAAGGGACCGGCAAACGCGACCTCAGCGTCCCACGCGGAGGCCGACGGAGAAGTAGTGACGCGCGTCGTTGGACGCAGGGCCTGTGAAACTGTTCAGCAGGGGCGTCACGCCTTGCCCGGAAACTCGACCGGCCTCCGTGACGATTCTCGCCCAGCGCAGGTCGTATGACCCGCCCACGAAAAGCTGGTCGCGGTTTCCGCGCAGGGAGTAGCGTTCCGTTCCGGAGATGCTCGCAGCTCCACTCCACACGCCGAGCACGTCTACGCTCCCATCAATCGCGTTCTGCCCGAACCCCACGGAAGCGCCAAAGCGACCGAACCGCTTCGAGACTGTGCCGCGCCAGTTCTGAGACTTGAGCCTGAGGTCCCTCAGCTCAGCGCTGCCGGCTGCGCCGCCCGGTGGGCCGAACGTGATTCGGCCCAGTGAGACCGCCGGCAACCCATGGTTCATCCAGGTCAGCGCGATTCCCGGCAGTCGGGAGGTTTCCCCCAGAACGCCGAGGCGCACCCCCGCTCCGACTGCCCAGCTGTCATTCAGCGACAACGACCCGGACGAGAGGCTCGGCATGTGGGTCGCGCTGAGGAGCAGGTCGGCTCCGAGCACGTGAACATCTCCCTCGGAATACCCCCGCCAGAGACCGAGGCCGAACGTCGCAGTCACGGGCGTGAGTCGCTGCGAGACGATGTTCAATTCCGAACGCCGAGGAGCGGTGCTCTGCGCCGCCGGTTGCTCCGCAGAGGGGAACGCACCGGAAATCGCGCGTGTGCGCACCTCGAGCGTCGTCTTGCCGAATCCACCCAGGGTGCCGCTCGAGCCGCCGAGGCCGCTGCCGGACGCGACCGCGTCCGAAAGTTCGGTGGCGATGAACGCCGCCAGATCCCGTCCCTTGACGCAGACGTCCGCGACGTTGCCGGTGCAGCGCGGAGGGACGTACGAAGGAAAGTCGTAACAGGCCGTTGCCGCCGGAGCGAGCGTGACGACCAGCGCGTAGCCGGCTGCGCGCGATGTCCATCGTGTGTTGAGACGCATTTCGGATCCTCCTGTTGGGACTCGTGGTCGCGACGCCGGTGACCGTACCCGGCTCGCCGCTGAGAGAGTGATCGGGCGCGCTACGGCCACCGCGGCCACTTCACCGCCGGCCGGGTCTCGGAGATGCGCTGGCCCGGGTGCACCTGAAGCGTTGCCGCGGGGGGCGCGACCGCTGCGGCCACCGCCGCCGGCCGGCGCGCGAGAACCACTCCGGTGTTCGGCGCAACGTCCGTGGCGCGACCGTATGTGCCGAAGACCGCGGTGAGACTCAGGTTGCCGTCATCACGCCCGAGCTTGCTCAACGGGACGCGGATGGTCACCGAGTCTCCGTCGAAGCGGACGGCCACCCGGCCCAGCGATCCGTCCAGGCCATAGAGCTCAACCGACGTCTCGTCGCCACCGAACAGACTGATCTCGTATTCGATGCCCTGCTCGGCGTTGCCCCCGAAGATGTTGATGCCGGGCTCAACGCCGGTCGCCGCGCTCTCGTCAACGTCCAGATCAATGAAGCCGTACACGGAGTTCGCCGCATGGCGCGCGGGTGCGGAGATGTTCGCCGAAAAACGCAGAGTGAGCAGGAGGAAGTCGGGCGTGTACCGGCCGGTGATCGCGACAAGGTCGTGCGCGCGCGCCGAGCTTCCTGCAGTGGCTGGCATCGTGTCGGCAGCTGGATCGGCGGCGGAGAACCCCGCGACGCCGGGCCCGACCGCCGCGCACGTCACCTGCATCGCCACGGTCACGGTGTCGCCGGCAGCGAGGGAGAACGAGCGACTCACACTTCCGGCGAGTACGCAGTTCTCCTCGACGTCCGCGATGGCAATCTGGTGATCGCCCGGTGTGTAGCGCCCGAAGACGGCGGTGCGATTCGGATGGAGCCGGAGCGTGAACTCATCGAGCGTGATCACGTAGCCATCCGGATCGAGGTCCGTGCCCGCGGTCGCCGTGACGAGCCTGAGCGTTCCGGTGGTCGGCCTGCACGTCACGTTCTTCTCGATGCTCACTGCCGCGCCGGCCACGAGGTCAACAGCCTGCGCCGCCGCCCCGACGGCTGCGCAGTTGGCCGCGAGGCCGGCGAGTTCCACAAGGTGACTGCCGGGCGCGAGGTTCCTGACGGTCATCGTGCCGTTCGCACTCACCGTGCCGCGCGCGGCTCCGTTGATCGTGACGGCGTAGCCGTCGGGATCGAGCTCGACGCCGGTCGTGACGGTGTTGAGCACGAGGTCACCCGTGGTGCGCTCACACCGCACCGCGAAGAAGACCGTCACGGTGTCGCCGCCGCGGAGCGACAACTCGCGTGAATCCGTGCCGGCACCGCACCCGGCTGGGAGCTGCCGGAGCGCCACGACGTGCTTGCCGGCGGTCAGTCCGGCGGCCACGAAGTTCAGGTGCTCCGCCGACGACACGCTGATCGGCGTGCCGTTGTCCACCACGACGCCAAAGGTGAAGAGTGGATTGTCCACGGCGGATCGTGTGACCACTGCCACGGCGATCGCGCCCGGTGGCGGTGGCGGCGTGGGGCCGTGGGCGCACGCAGCGAGGAGCGTGCTCCCGAGCAGGCAGGCGAGGCGTTTCATGGTGCTCACTCCTTGGAAGGCGACGGAGCCGGCGCGAGCCGGTGGTCACCGGCATGCGGTTCGGCTCGTACGCGTCCAAGGTCGGGGCCGGAGAGGGACGGAGACATACAGCAACCGACGTAGTCGGCCGCCGGTGACGACGTAGGTCCGCTCGACCCGACGACGGCGGAGGCGGGATCGCCGGAACGCGAAGCGGCCGGTCGCATCCGCGACCGGCCGCCTCTCCGCTCTTCGCTCTTCGCCCTTCGCCGTCGTTACGGCTCGTCCCCCGCCGCGCCCGCCTTCCCCTTGAGCGCGTCCGCGATCCGGTGCCTGAGGTCCGCGAGGTGCGCCTTGGTCATCCGGTCCGTCGCCTTCCCCTCGGCGGACTTGATCTCCGCATCGAGGGCGCGGAGCTCCGCGCGCACCGCCGGATAGATGTCAGAGAGCTTCGGGTCGAGCGCGGGCGCGGCGCCACGGCCACCTCCGCCTCCCCCACGCCCGCCGGCCGCCGCGGGCGCCGCCGGCGGCGGATTGATCTTGAGGTTCAGATTCTCGACGTACGCGCGCTGCAGCGCCCGGCGGTACACGTCAATCCTGGCGCCGGCGGCGAGCTCGCCGAAGAGGCCCGCCCGCACATCGGCGAGGAGCTCGACGAGCGAGTAGCCGTCGCCCGCCTTCGCCGACGCCTCGTACTCGCTCACGCGCAGGAGCTTCGCGTTCAGGAGCAGCGCGTTCAGGATCGCCGACTGCGCGGCGTGGATGCGCGCGACCTCGCCAGCCGGCTCGAGCCGGCGGAGGATGTTCTCATCGAGGAAGAACGTCGGCGTCTGGAACGCGTTCTCGTTCACGAAGCGCACCGCGGCCTGCATCCGCGCCCTGGGCACGGGCGTGAAGCGCGCGCCCTGCTGGCTGCCGTACTTCTCCTGCGAGAGTGCGCCGCCGACGATGTTCGTCACGTGCGTCAGCTCCGTTCGCCACTGGCCGATGAGCCGCGTGTAGATATCGGCGAGGTCCTCGTAGTCCTCCGTCGGCTTCACCGTCGCGGGAATCAGATATGCCATCGAGCGCTTGATGTTCTTGAGCCCCCAGCCCGTGGCCTTGATCGCGTCCTGGTCGCCCACCGCTTCCGTCTCCTCCTGCGGGTCGCTGCCCGACGCGCCCGACGTCGAGAAGCGCAGATACGGCTTCGCGTCCTGTTCGCGCGCCCACTGGTCGAGCGTCGCTCGCTCCTCCTCAGGCGTCTTCGCGCCCGGAATCGGCTTGTAGCCCCACATCGTCGCCCACTTGTCGTACGGCCCGATCACCGGCACGAGGAGGTCCACGGGCACGTTGTCCTCGGGCTGCACGAGGTAGTTGAAGCGCGAGTAGTCCATCAGCGTGGGCGTGTGGCCCCACTGCCGCAGGAACGACGCGCTGCGCAGCGAGTCCACCGGGTAGGTGCCGCTCGCCTTCATGTTGTGCTGGAAGCCGAGCGTGTGCCCGACCTCGTGCGCGACGACGTACTCGAGCAGCCGCCCCATCAGGTCGTCCGGGTAGGGGAACTTCCGCGCCCGCGGATCCACCGCCGAGACCTGAATGAAGTACCAGCTGAGCCCGAGTCGCTGGACGTTCTGGTAGAACTGGATGTGCGCGTTGATGATCTCACCCGAGCGCGGGTCGTGGACGTGGGGCCCCGACGCGTTCTCGGTGGTGGACGGCAACCAGCGCACCACGGAGTAGCGCGCGTCCTCGGGCGACCAGTCGGGGTCGTCCGGCGGGTCCTTCGCGATGATGCCGTTCCGGAAGCCCGCCGCCTCGAACGCCGGCTGCCAGTCCTCGATCCCCTTCTTGATCCACGGAATCCACTTCTTCGGGGTCGCCGGATCCACGTAGTAGACGATGGGCTTCACCGGCTCCGAGATGGCCGCGGTCGGGTCCTTCTTCTCGAGGCGATAGCGCGAGATGAAACACTTCTCGCTCACCTTGTTGTTGGCGTCGGTGTAATCGGTGGTGCGCTGGGCGAAGTAGCCGACCCGGTCGTCGCAGTAGCGGGCCATCATCGGCCGGTCCGGCAGCCGGTGGAAGCTCCAGCTCATCACGATCGTGTTGGACGGGTTGGTGTTCGTCGTTGCGCCCCGCCCGCCGGGCGCCGGGGCCGGCGCGGCAGCGCCGCGGCCTCCCGCCACCTGCTGCGCGAAGGTGAGCGTGGCGTAGACGTTCACGTTGTCGGGGAACGGGGTCGCGCTCTCGATCCACGAGCGCTGCAGGTCAATGGTGCCGGGCACGCGGCCGGCCGGCCCGATCTCCGCCGGCGGCTGCGTGAACATCCGCGTCACGTCAATCACCGCCGAGCTGTCGCGACCGTATGACTCGACGTTGAACACCGCGATGATGGGATTGACATTCGCATCCTGCACCGCGCGGTACTCCGGCGTCGTCGGATCGGCGATCGCCTCGTACGAGACGCTGCGTACGTAGATGCGGTTCTCGCGCCGCTCCCACCGGTACACGCGATTGCTCACCGCCTGGCCGCCGTAGCCCGTGCCGAGCACGGTGCGCGCGATTTCGGTCACGAGGAGCTGGTCCTTGCCGAGCTGGTCGCGCGGAATCTCGAAGAGCACGCGCGCCCCGATGCGGTGCACGGTGAAGAGACCCGGCCGCGACTTCGCATCGGCCGTCACCACGCGGCCATAGGGCTGTGGATTCGGCTCGGCGAGTGCTCCGCCGGCCCCGCCTGCCGCGCCGCTCTGGGCGCCGCCCTGCCCGCCGCGCCCGCCAGCGCGTCCGCCGCCCGGGCCGCCCGGCGTCTCCGGGGCCGTCGTGTCGGGGCGTGGCGCGGGTGCTCCTGGGCCCGCCCCGCGAGCGCCGCCGGCCTGCGGCGCTGGCGTCGGCGCGGGGGCCGGCGCGGGCGCCGGCGTCGAGCACGAGGCGGCTGCGAGGAAGAGCGCGGCCGCGGCGGAAATCACGAAATGACGCGTCATGGGTGGAGGATGGTCGGAGGGGAACGACCGAAACAGGGCAGAGTGACGCTCAGCGCGCCACCGTGTGAAGCGAAACGCACGCCGGGCCGGGAGCGTTGTCCGCCCCCGGCCCGGCGCCAGCGACCCCGGTCACGGCCGCACTCGCACCGGCGGGAGCGGCTTCGACCGGTCTTCGTAGGGTCGCAGGTTCCAGTCGAAGAAGGTCCAGGTGCGGCTCCACGAGTCAATCTGATCCGGCGAGTCCACGCGTGTGAGCGTGCTGTCCACGCGGCGGCTGAAGGCGTGGCCCACCGACCCGCCCCACGGCGCGGGATCCACGTAGATCTTGGTCTCGGCGAGGTCCGGCTTGAGCGCGCGCAGCGCGTAGACCATCTGCTGGTCCTCGACGAAGTCCACGTCCGTGTCGTTGGTCGCGACGTGCACGAGGATCGGCACCTTCAGCTTCTCGACGTGGTACACGGGCGAACGCTTGATGTACTCCGCGCGCTTCTCGAACGGGAGTCCCTGGATCCCCTCCTCGGCCGCGAAGCTCTCCTGATAGCCCGGGCCCTTGTACGACAGGCGGAACACGAGGTTCGACACCGGGACGATCGCCGCGCCCGCCTTGAACGGATGCTGGTCGCGGAAGAGCGCGTGCGCCGTGATGAAGCCGCCGTGGCTCCACCCCATCATCCCGAGCCGGTCCTGGTCCACGTACGGCAGCGTCTTGAGGAACTCGACGGCGGAGATGGCGTCGTCCACTTCCTTGCCACCGTAGTCAATGGCCATGTAATGCGTCTCGCCGTGCCCGGTGCTGCCGCGATAGTCGGGCGTGATTATCACGTAGCCGCGCTCGACGGCCTCCTTGACGAACGGGAGCATGTTCGTGCCCCAGTCGCCGTGCACGCCGCCGTGCACCCAGACCATCGCGGCGTGGCCCTTGGGGCCGCGCTTGGTGAGCGGCGCGAAGACGTATGCCGGGATCACCATCCCGTCCACGGTGCTCGGATAGGTGACCTTGCGGAACTCCATCACGCCCTTGCTGCGGGCGGCGTAGATGCTGTCGGTGCGTCGTTTGGCCGCGATCTGCTGCTCGAAGTTCGCCTTGGGCAGGTCGGCGGGCCGGCTGCTCACGTAGAGCTGGCGTGCGCGCGTGCTGTCCATCACCCCCCTGAACTGACGGACGCCGCCACGTCCGCCACGACCACCGGCCGTCGTGTCCGCGCCGCCGCGACCGCCGCGGCCCGCGGTCGGGGGAGGAACCTGCGCGAGCAGGGTGCAAGGGAGCGCGAGAAGGGTCGCGACCTTCGCGACGTGCGCAAGCGAGCGGAATGTGGAGCGGGCGCGGGTGGACATCGGTGCCTCGGAGCGGTGTGGGTACGATGCGGCTTGGCAGGCGCAGCAGTTCTCTGAAGTTGCCCTCGCGCGATTCGCGCGGCCAGATGAGTTCCGTTGAATTAACGTGCGCGCTCAGCCGCAGCGTTGCCCCGCCAGGAACCAGCAGCGCGTCACGTCCGACGTCTTGAAGAGCTGGAGGAGCAACGCGCCCACCTTCTGGCGTGCCGCGCTCGCCGGGTGCGTCCCGTCGCCCGCGAAGTCGCTCACGACCCAGGTGAGCCCGTCGGAGCGCGCGCGCGTGCCGGCCGCCCACAGGTAGGATCCCCACGCCATCCACGGCGCCACGCCCGTGTCGTAACGCAGGTTGCCGGTGCGCGAGTCGCCCGGCAAGCCGGCCATCTGGTCCATCTGCGACTGGATCGCCCATTTCACCGAGAAGCCGTTCTCGTACGCGTACGGCTCCGGGTTGAGCGTGGTGGTCGCATACCCCGCGTAGATCCGGCTCGAGAAGAACACCTGCCGCAGGTTCGGATAGCGTGTCTTGAGCGCGCGCGCGATGCTCCCGAGGTACCCCTCGAGCACGTACGCATCGGAGGCGGGGTCGGGGAGCGACCGCGTCGGGCCCGCGTCGGCCACCTTGACCCACGCGATCTGCACCTGCTTCTCGCTCAAGCCCAGCGGCGTGAGCCACGACGTGCGGATGCGGTCGTATTCCACGCTCGTCGCGCTGGTCCACTGGTTCGCGGTCTTGCCGCCGGCGGCGCCGTTGACGATCACGAGCGTTGTGTGATTCACGGTCGCGTCGGCCGCCGCCTGCCCCATGAAGCTCGTGGACTGGCACGAGCCGGGGAGTCCCCCGTCGGAGCAGAACTCCTGCGTCGTGTTCGACATCCCGATCGAGAGGAGGACGTACTTGCCGCTCGCGGAGGGATTGCCGTTTGTGTCGAGGGGCTGAATCAGCGCTGCCGCCGCGAAGCCGGCGACGAGATGCGTGGAGGGAATCGTGTTCGAGCCGCCGGGGTAGAGACCGCCGGCGTAGCTCTTGTAGCAGCCCGAGCCGAGGTCGTTGAGCGGGACTTTCGTCGTGTCGGTGCCTCCGGCGCAGCTCGCCGGGCCCGAACCGTTCGGCGCGGCCGGCGCCCCTCTGCCGGCGCACGAGACGGTGGAGGCGGCAAGGGCGAACGCCGCCAGTCCGGGCAATCGCAGCTTCATCTCGCTCTCTCCTTGGCGTTCCGCGGGAGACATAGCGGAATCGCGCGCGCCTCGCCATTCTCCCCTCGCGTACCCGGAGGTCCAGTGATGCGAGCGACCCGATGACGGCCACCGCGGCCGGGCGGCTCCCCGGCAAGGCCGAGTTCGCCGAAGCGCGCCGGCGCGTCAGCGCGCACGCGCGGCACACGCCGCTCTTCACGTCGCGCACCCTGAGCGCGGCCACCGGCTTCGACGTGCGCCTCAAGGCCGAGATGCTCCAGAAGGGTGGCTCGTACAAGATCCGCGGGCCGCTCAACAAGCTGCCGCTCCTCACCGAGGACGAGCGCCGCCGCGGCGTGATCTGCTCCTCGGCGGGAAACCACGCGCAGGGCGTCGCGCTCGCGGCGGCGGTCCACGGCGTGAAGGCCGTGGTGGCGATGGCGAGCAATGCCACGCCATCCAAGGTCGCGGCCACGCGCGGCTACGGCGCGGAAGTCGTCCTCCACGGTTCCATCTGGGACGAGGCCGACGCCTTCGCCCGGCAGCTCGTCGAGGAGAAGGGCTACACCTACATCCACCCGTTCGACGATCTGCAGCTCATCGCGGGGCAGGGCACCGTCGGCCTCGAGATTCTCGAGGACTGGCCCGAGGCCGAGGTGCTCGTCGTGCCGATCGGCGGCGGCGGCCTCATCTCGGGCATCGCGCTCGCCGCCAAGTCACTGAACCGTCGGGTGAAGGTCATCGGCGTCGAGTCGTCCGGCTCGCCCGGCATGCTCGAGAGCGTGCGCGCCGGTCACGTCGTGACGCTCGAGCACGTGGACTGCATCATTGACGGCCTGCGGGTGAAGCGCGTCGGGACGCACACCTGCGAGATCGTGCGCCAGGCCGTGGACGACATCGTCACGCTCCCCGACGCGGAGATCTTCGACGCGATGCTCTGGGTGATGCACCACGCGAAGCTGGTCGTCGAGGGCGCCGCGGCCGCGCCGGTGGCCGCGCTCCTCAAGGGACTCGTGAAGGCACCCGCCGGCGCGAAGGTCGTCTGCGTGCTGAGCGGCGGGAACGTGAATCTCGAGCAGCTCCGGGGGCTCAGATGGAACTGAAGGAGGACGGCGACGCCATCACGCGGCGGGAGCTGCTCGCGGGCGCGGCCGGCGCACTCGGAGGCGCGGTGCTCGTGGGGATGCCCGGCCTCGCGGACGCGCAGCAGGGCAGGAGGCTGGCCGCGCCGCCGCCGCCGGGCCCCGAGGACCCCACCCGGCTTCAGGGCGCGCCCACCTCCGCCGTCGGCGCGCGCTCCCGATTCTACGCCCCCGCGCGCACCCCGACCGGTGACGTCACGGGCAGTTCCCTCACACCGCTGCAGGACCTGTGCGGCACCATCACCCCGGCCGACCTGCACTTCGAGCGACACCACGCGGGCGTGCCCCTGCTCGACCCCGCCCGGCACTCGCTCCTCGTGCACGGGCTCGTCGAACGGCCGCTGACCTTCTCGGTTGACGACCTGAAGCGCTTCCCGCAGGTCACGCGGGTCTGCTTCATCGAGTGCTCCGGCAACGGCCGCGGAGCGTTCCGCGACCCGAGACCGGAACTCACGCCCCAGCGCATCGCGGGCCTCACGAGCAACTCCGAGTGGACCGGCGTGCGCGTGCGCACGCTGCTCGAGGAGGCCGGCGCGAAGCGCGCCGCCACGTGGTGCCTCGCCGAAGGAGCCGACGCGTGCCTCCTCGCGCGCAGCATTCCCATCGCGAAGATGATGGATGACGCCCTGGTCGCGTGGGCGCAGAACGGCGAGCCGCTGCGCCCCGGGCAGGGATTCCCGATCCGCCTTCTCCTGCCCGGGTGGGAGGGCAGCGCCAACGTGAAGTGGTTGCGCCGCCTCGAGCTGGGATCGCGGCCCTCGATGACCCGGTGGGAAACATCCAAGTACACCGACCCCCTCGCGGACGGCACCGCGCGGCAGTTCAGCTTCGAGATGGACGCCAAGTCCATCGTCACGTCGCCGTCGCACCCGATGACGATCGCGCGAGGCGCGCAGCAAGTCAGCGGGCTCGCGTGGAGCGGGCGCGGGAAGGTCGCGCGGGTCGAGGTGAGCACGGACGCCGGCCGCACCTGGCGCGACGCGGTGCTGCACGAGCCCGTGCTCGACAAGGCGCACGTGCGGTTCACGCACGAGTGGGCGTGGGACGGCCGGGAGACGCTCCTGCTCAGCCGCGCGACGGACGACACGGGCTACGTGCAGCCGACGCGCGCGGAACTGACGCGCGCGCGCGGCATCGGCACCGACTACCACCTCAATCCGGTCTACGGGTGGCGCGTGCGCGCCGACGGACGGGTGTTCTTCGAGGGAGACTGGACGTGAGGCTCCGGGCGCCGATGCGCGCCGCGCGATCCCCGCCGGGGGCGGCATCGTGGGCGCCCGCGCCCCGCGCGCCCCGCGCGCTCGCGGCGGCCGCGGCGGCGGTGCTCGCGCTGTCGGCGTGCGGCGGACCGCGCGACGGCGGGCCCGCGCGCACGTACGGACTCGGGCGTCCGGCGACCGCTCAGGAGATCGCCGCGGCCGACGTGGACGTGGGCCCGGACGGCGAGGGGCTGCCGGCCGGCCGCGGCACGGTCGCGCACGGCGACGCGCTCTTCGCCGCCAGGTGCGCGTCGTGTCACGGCCCGAAGGGAAGGGGGGCGCCGCCGGCGTATCCCGCCATCGTCGGCCGCGATCCCGGAGCGGAGCACTTCCCCTTCGGCAAGGACCCCGCGCTCGTCCGGACAATCGGCAACTACTGGCCGTACGCGACGACCGTCTTCGACTACGTGCGCCGTGCGATGCCGCACGCGACGCCCGGTTCGCTCTCGAACGACGAGGTCTACGCCCTCACCGCGTTCCTGCTCGCCGCCAACCAGGTGATTCCGGGGGACGCGACGCTCGACTCGGCGTCGCTCAAGACGGTGAAGATGCCGTACGCGACGCACTTCGTGCCGGACAATCGGCGGGGAGGGCGGGACGTGCGGTGAGGGGTGCGGGGTCAGAACCAGTAGCCGACGCGGATCAGCGAGGCTCTCGTCCCGTCGTTGTTGATCCCCTCCTCCACGCGGATCGGGCCCAGCGGCGTGTCGGCCTCGAACCCGACGCGCGCACCGCCGTACCGCTTGCCGAAGTCGGTTCCGGTCTCGCGGCGGAGCACGCCGTGGCCGCGCCCGATCGCGCCCGCCATCCCCTCCACCCGCACGCTGATGATCGAGGTGACGCGCCGCCTGAGCAGCAGACTGGCGAAGGCCTCCTGCGTGCCGCGAATCTCGCCGATGCGGAGCCCGGCGAAGCCGTCCTCGCCGCCCAGGGTGAACGTGTGCGCGAGCGGAAGCCGGTTCCCCCAGCCCGCACGCACGCGCGCTCGCGCCTCGACGCCGCCGATCCGCCGGGCGTGGCTCGCGTCGAGCCGCACGCGCTGGAAGTCGTTGAGGGCCAGTCCCTCGACGATCGTCCCCATCTCATGCTCGCTTCGCGCGCGGAAGAGCGCGGCGCGGAGGCCGACGGCGCCGCGCGTGTTGCGTCCGGGCTCGCGCCAGAGGCGCGCGTCGAGCCCCACGTCACCCTCCCATCGCGCGACGGCCGGATCCTGGTGCAGGCCGACGAAGCCCGACAGCTCCCGCGTCTCGGCGTTCGGCAGCTCGCCGCGTCCCTCGAACAGTCGCACGCTCTCGTGCTCCGCGCGCGCACCCACCGTGAGCGGCACGTACGCGCCGCCCACGCGCGCCCGGCGCCGCACGAACGCGGAGATGTCCTGCGCGTAGGAGCCGAGCCGCGCGAGCGCGACGCCCTCGGCGTCCCCGCGAAAGAGCGACCGGTCCACGCCCCCGATCCAGAGGCGCCCCGACATGAACTGGTCGAATGCCACCCCCACGCCGAACGCACGCCGCGGCGCGCGCTCGATCTCGGGCTGGAACGACACCTCGGGCCCCGAGCCCGACGGCGTCAGCCAGAGCGCGCGAAGGTGCTCGGAATGGCCGAGGGTCCTCAGCCCTGTTTCCAGGCGGCGCGTGTCGAGCGCCGCGCCCGACGAGAGACCCAGGTCGCCGATCACGGCGTCGGCGTCCGCGACGGGGGCGCCGTGCAACCGGACATCGCGCACCGTCGTCGGCAGCGCGCGCGGGAGGGCGAGCGCGAGCGGTCGCACGCACGCGGCGCTGCCGAACGCGGCGCGCGCGGTGCGCCGCCCCATCGCGATCAGCGAATCGAGCGTGCTCCGGCTGAAGTCGAGGTTCACGTAGCCCTGCGTCGGATTCGGCAGCACGACGTCGCCCGCGCGCGGCGCGATCGTGTCCTGGTGAAAGATCGAGCTGATGAGCGAGATGCTGAGCGCGATCGGGTCGTCGAAGGTGTTCGGGTCGGGTCCGCCGAAGGGGAGCAGCGACACCCAGACCCGCTCCGCGCCGAGGTCGTGCGCGAAGCGCACGGGCACGTTGTCGCCGATGCCGCCGTCGGTGAGCCAGTCGTTGCCGAGACGGACCGGCTTGAAGACCACGGGCAGCGCCGCGCTCGCGCGCACGGCGCGGGCGAGGTCCCCGCGCCCGAGCACCACCGGCGCGCGCGTCCTGACGTTGGTCGCGATGGCGCGAAACGGGATGGGCAGCGAGTCGAAGTCGCCGCGCGCGAGCAGGTTGCCGCGGAGCATCAGCGCGGAGATGAGCGCGTTCACCTCGCCTTCGCGGGCCGCGCCGCTCTGCAGCACGTACCCCGCCTGTCCGCGCTCCCAGACGGCCGCGGGGCGGAGCAACCCCAGCGCCGCGGACACCCTCGGCTCATAACGCCCGATGACGCTCTCGATCGGGAGGGCGCGCGTGAGCGAGTCGATCTGGGCGCCGGAATAGCCGCTCGCATAGAGCGCGCCGATAATCGCGCCGCTGCTCGTGCCGACGATGAGGTCGGGCTTGACACCGAGGCTGTCGAGCACCGCGAGCACGCCGATGTGCGCGAACCCCTTCGCGCCGCCGCCCGCGAGCACGAGCGCCGTCCTCGCCGGAGCGCACGACTGCGCGCGGGCGTCGCCGGCCGCGAACGCGCACAGACCGGCCAACAGGGCAAACCGGCGGGGCATCGCCGAAAGCTACCGCCGTCGGATGGCCACGTGCATCGCCACACCCCCCCACACCCACGTCCGGACGTGCGAGACGTCGAAACCCGACGCGGCGAGGTCGTCGCCAAAGCGCGGCGCGCTCACGAACGCCGCGACGGACGGCGCGATGTATCCGTACGCGACCGGCTCGCGGTGCCACCACCAGCCGACGGCGTTGCCGGCCACGCGGAGGTAGCCGAGGAACAGCGCGCGCCAGAGGGGATGCTCGGGGCGATGGAAGTCGAGCGTCACCAGCACGCCCGCGGGTCGGAGCACGCGTGCGGCTTCGGCCAGCGCCGCGCGGTGATCGGGCGCGTTGCGGAAGGCGTAGCCCGCGGTGATCGCGTCCGCGGAACCGTCCGCCGCATCGAGGCGCGACATGTCGCCGACCACGAACTCGGGTGTCGCCGTGCCGCCCGTGCCACCCGTGCCACCCGTGCCACCCGTGGCGCCCGTGACGCCCGCGCGGCGTGCGCGCGCAAGCGCGATCATCCGCGGCGACGCGTCCACGCCGGTCACGCGCGCGCCGCGCACGGCGGCGGCCACGCCGAAGGCGAGGTCTCCCGTCCCGCACGCGACGTCGAACACACGCGCCCCACGCGGAACCCGCGACGCGACCTCGGTCACGACCGCGCGCTTCCAGCCTGCGTCCATCCCGTACGAGAACCGCCGGGTGAACTCGTCGTAGCGGGGCGCCACGAGGTCGAACATCGGGGTCACGAACCGCTGCTTGAGCGAGGGATCGGCGAGATGGCGCGGCAGGTCGAGATCGCGAAGTCGGCTCACGGCAGTATCTTATCGCCCAATGCCCCCTCCCGCTCCCGGCGGCTTCACGCCTTCCAGCGGCCGCGCGTCCGGCTCCGGCGTCCTGCCGGCGCCCGAGTTCACGCGCGTTGACGAGCCATCCACCGCGCAGGCGATGTGGGCGGTCGTCTTCGCGGGCGGGATCGGCTCGCGCTTCTGGCCGCTGAGCACGCCCGAGCGCCCCAAGCCGCTGCTCGCGCTCGTGAGCGAGCATTCGCTGCTCGAGGACACCGTCGGCCGGCTGCAGCCCCTCATCCAGCCCGATCGCGTGCTCGTGGTGACGAGCCGCGACATCGCGTCGGCCATCCGGACGGCGATCCGGGACGTCCCCGAGGCGAACATCCTGATCGAGGCACGCCCGCTCGGCACGGCGGCCGCACTGGCCTGGGGCGCCCAGGAGGTGGCACGGCGTGCGGGCCCCACCTCGCCGGTGTGCGCGATGCACGCCGATCTCGCGGTCGGCTTTCCCGGCGCCTTTCGCGACTCGCTCCGACGCTCGGCGATCTTCGCCGTTCGCGAAGAGGCGCTCGTGGCGCTGGGTGTGCGGCCGACGCGGCCCGAGCCCTCGTTCGGCTATCTCCAGCTCGGCGACGCGCTCGATGCGGACACGCCGCTCGCCGCGGGCGGTGCGTATCACGTCACGGGGTTCGTCGAGAAGCCGAGCGAGAAGGAGGCCGCGATTCTGGCCGGCGACGGCGCACTCTGGCACTCGGGGATGATCGTCGGCACCGCCAGGACGATCATCGAAAAACTCGCCCGCTATACGCCGGAGATCGAGCCCGGGCTCTACGCGCTCAGCCGGGGGAATGTTGCCGGCTTCGCCAGTCAGATTCGCTCGGTGAGCATCGAGCGCGGGCTGCTCGAGCGCGTCCGGCGCTTCCTCGTCGTCCTGGCCGATTTCGGCTGGGACGATGTCGGCACCTGGGCGAGCCTTCGCCGCGCGCGCGATCTGGATGACGACGGCAACGGCGCGCTCGGGCCCGTGCACTTCGTGGACGCCGCGAGCAACGTGGTGCACACCGAGGCGGGCCCGGTCGTGCTGTATGGCGTGAACGATCTGCTCGTCGTGAACCTCGCGGGCCTGACCTTCGTCACCTCGCTCGAGAAAGCGAGCGACCTGAAGGCGCTGCTCGACGCGCTCCCCGGGAGCATGCGGATCAAGCCCGCCGACGGGAAGAGCTAGAGCGCCGGCGGCTCCGCCGGCTCAGCGCACTTCCATCCCGATGCGCAGGGTGCGCCCGGCCTGCGGCAGCCCGCACTGGTCGTACACGGTCCGATTGAAGACGTTGTCGAGGCCCAGCGTCACGCGGAGCTGGCTCCAGAAGCCGCGCACCGAGAACGTGTGGTCCACGAGCGCGTCGAGCCGGCCGCTGTCGCCCAGGCGCTGCTGGCCGCCGAGGTCGGGGTTCTCGCAGTATTGCGCGCCGACGTGCTGGAATGCCGCGGTCGCGCGCGTGGACGCCGCGAGCGGGACAATCGTCGTGACCGACCCGCGCAGCTGAGGCTGGTACTCCGGCCGCGTGCGGCCGTCGGTGGCGATGTCAATGAGCTGCGGGTCCTGCAGCGTGAGGTCGGCAAGCACCGTCACGCCGTCGAGCCGGAGCGTCGCGAGGAACTCCACGCCGGGCGTACGCGCCCGGTTCTTGTTCACGCGCTGGTATTTCCGGTTCGGCAGGGTGATGCGGACGACCGCGTCGTCGAGCGCGTTATAGAAGAGTGCCGACTGCAGGTCGAGTCGGCCGCGCGTCATCGTCGTCCCGATCTCCGCCGAGACCACGCGTTCGGGCTTCAGCGCGGGATTCGGCTCGAACCGGTTGAGCGCTCCCGAGTAGAGTTCGCGCAGGGCGGGAAAGCGGGCCCGCCGCGTCACCGACCCGTGGACGCGCATGCCGGCATCGAGAAAGGTCTTCGTCGCGCCGAGACGTGCCGCCCACGCGCTGCGCGGCGCCAGCGGGGCCCGCCCGCCCGTCCGTGGGTTCTCGGCGCGGTCGAGCGCGACCGCAAAGGCGAGCCCCGCCAGGCGCGGCAGCTGCCAGTCCGTCTCGATCGCCAGACTCGAGAGCCGCTGGCGGTACCCGACGGCCGGCGCGGCGTCGAGCGTCTCGTCGTAGTCAATGGTCGCGGTGCTCGCCGAGACGCCGAGGTCGCCGCGGGGGCCGAGCGAATGCTCGAGAATGAGCCGCGCGATGTTCGTCCGCTCGTCGCCGCGTTCGCTGCCCGCGATCGTCGTGTAGCTGCGATCCGTCCCGTAGTTGTTGATCAGGATCTGGCCCTGATTGCGCGAGGCGCGCAGATCCGCGCTTCCCACGCCCCAGGGTGTCCGGATCCGCCCCGACGCGAGCGAGAGAATCGCCACCTGCCGCGCCACCTCCGGAATGCGCCAGAGCCGCGGCGAGGCGATGTGCGTTTCGGGGGCGACGCCGCGCTCGCCGTCGGAGGTGCTGACGGTGAGCCCGACAAACGCGCCATTGCTCGCCGTGAATCGGGCCGCGCCGAACAGGTCGGTCTGCTCGAAGTCGGTGTTGACGCGGCGGCCGTCCGCCCCGCCGTCGTTCAGCCCCGCCGGCGCGACGAGATGCGAGCGGTCGCGGCGTCCCACGCCGGCGACCGCGGCGATCGTCCCCCGCGTGAGCGCGATCGGCCCGCCGAAGGACGCGCTCGCGCTGTACGCCCCGGTCTGGTCGGTGCCGGTCGCAAGCACGCCGCGGCGCTGGTCGAGCCCATCGGTCAGGCCGACCTCCACCGTGCCGCCGACCACGTTCGGCCCGTGCATCAGCGACGAGAGCGTGCGGCTCACGCGGATCCCGGAGGCGCCCGTCAGCGGGATGATGGACGGGTCGGTGCGCGCATCCCAGCCAAGCGACATCGGCACGCCGTCGAGGAGAATGGCCGGCTGCCGGGAGTCCGACGCCCGGACGGACAGCTCGCTCTCGCCGCGCGAGTTCGTGCGGACGGACACGAAGGGCACCGCGCGCAGCGCCTGGTCGAGGTTCGCCGCGGGCGGGGTGCGCATCGAGTCGGTCGAGACCTCGACCACCGCGGCGCCGCCGACGGTGCGCGCCGCCTGCCGTTCCCTGACGACCACCGGCGCGATGGCGCGCGGCGCGGAATCGGCGGGCGGCTTGGGAGGCGCCTGCCCGACGGCGCGCGTCGGCGCCAGGGCGCAGGCAAGGGCGGTCGCGAAGAGAAGTTGCGGGCGGAGGGTACGCACAGCGGTCGCTTGGTGGACGGTCGTGGATCGGACGGTGCCCGGCAGGTTGTTGCCCGGGACCCGACAAGCGTATCTTGCGGGGCGCGATGCTTCCTGCACGCTAACCCGATCGCGGCGCCCCTTCAAGCCGCGTTCGCTTCTCCGAGCGATGTCCGCGACGCTCTTCTACCGGATCACCGACGGCATCCGCGTCACCGTACGCCCCGTCTACCTGCCCGAGCAGTCCATTCCGGAGCAGCAGCAGTTCGTGTTCGCGTACTTCGTGCGCCTCGAGAACGTCGGCACGCAGTCGGCGCAGCTGCTGTCGCGGCGCTGGCGGATTCACGACTCGATCGGCGAGGACACGGAGGTCGCGGGCGACGGCGTCGTGGGGGAGCAGCCGCTGCTCGTCCCCGGCGGGGTGCACGAGTACCAGAGCTTCTGCGTGCTGAAGTCGCCGAGCGGCTACATGGAGGGCGAGTACCGCTTCGTGCGCGCCGACTCCACGCGCTTCGACGCCGCCATCCCGCGCTTCACGCTCGCGGCCGACGAGTGGCTCAACACGCAGAGCTGAGTGCCGGCGCGGGCGTTCGCTCCGGGCGCGGCGCGCTCGACCCTGCGACCCGGCATGCGCCCCATCACTGACGACGAGGTCACGCGCTGGCGGGCGGACACCCCGGGCGCCGCGTCACGCGTCCACCTCAACAACGCCGGCGCGTCGCTGGTGCCGCGGCCCGTGGTCGCGGCGATCGAGACGCACCTCCGCCTCGAGAGCGAGCTGGGCGGGTACGAGGCGGCGGCGTCGGCGGCCGGCGCGGTGGAGCGCGCGTACGCCGACATCGCCGCGCTCGTCGGGGCCGAGCCGCGCAACGTCGCCGTCACCGCGAGCGCCACCGCGGCGTTCGCCGGCGCGCTCGCCGCGTTCGACTTCGCGCCGGGAGACGTCATCGTCACCACGCAGGCGGACTACATCTCGAACCAGCTCATGTTCCTCTCGCTCGCGCGACGGCTCGGCGTGCGCGTCGCGCGCGCCGCCGACCTGGGAGAGGGGGGCGTGGACCCGGACGCCGTGCGGGCGCTCCTCCGCTCGGAGCGGCCACGCCTCGTGGCCGTGAGCTGGGTGCCCACGAACACCGGTCTCGTGCAGCGCGCCGCGGACGTCGGCGCGGTGTGTGAGGCCGAGGGCGTGCCGTACCTGCTCGACGCCTGCCAGGCCGTGGGACAGCTCCCCGTGGACCTGCGGGCGCTGCGCTGCGATTTCCTCTCGGCGACCGCGCGCAAGTTCCTGCGCGGCCCGCGCGGGATCGGGTTTCTCGTCGTCTCGGACCGGGCGCTCGCCCGTGGCGTGCACCCCCTCCTCGTGGACATGCGCGGCGCGGCGTGGACGGCGGCCGACGCCTTCGTGCTCGCGGACGACGCGCGCCGATTCGAGCAGTGGGAGTTCGCGTACGCGCTCGTCCTCGGCCTCGGAGCCGCGGCGCGCTACGCGTTCGACGCGGGGGTCGAGCGCACGGGGGCGCGCGCGCACGGGCTCGCCGCCGAAGCGCGGCGACGCCTCCCGGCCATCCCGGGCGTGCGCGCGCTCGACCGCGGGGCCGCGCTCTCCGCGATCGCCGCGTTCGAGTGCGCCGCGCGCGCGGCCGGGGACGTCATGCTCGCGCTGCGGGCGCGCGGCATCAACACGACGGCGCAGTCACGCCACGACGCGCTCATTGACCTCGACCGGAAGGGGGCGAAAACATCGCTCCGGGTCTCGCCGCACTACTTCAACACGACCGGCGAGCTCGACACCCTCGAAGGCGCGCTCCGCGACGTGCTGGCGTCCTGAGGAGGCCCCGCGCGACTGTGGCACCCCGTCGGGGTTCACGATAACTTCACGGTTGAGACAGAGGTCCGACGAGCGCCGGACACCCCAGGTCGTGGCGCACGCTGCTCACCCGCACGAGGTTTCCAATTCGCCGCACGCTGTTCGCCGCCGCGCTGGCCGCGGCGTTCTCCCCTGTTTCCCTGATCGCCCAAGGGGACTGCGAGGCGCCGAAGGGCAGCAATGTCGCCAGGATGCTCGCCTGGTTCGAGGGACCGCTCGCGTTCGCGCCTGCGGGGCCGGCGCGCCGCCTCGAACGCGGCACCGTGCGCGTGGGCGGTGACCTCACCTGGGTGCCGACGCCGCCGTCCTCCATCACGCGGACGGACGTCTGCTACACGCCCAAGTCGGAGCATACGGGACTCGCGCCGGTCTTTCCGCGCGCGCGCGTCATTCTCGGGTTGGGCGGCGGGCTCTCGCTCGAGGCGATGTACCTGCCGCCGGTCACCATCGCCGAGGCGACGCCCAACTTGGGGAGCGTCGCGCTCGGTTGGGTGACGCCGCTGGGCGGTGCCTCGCGCCACCTCGATCTCACGCTGCGCGCGCACGCCACCGTCGGTCAGGTGCAAGGCCCCATCACCTGCCCGAAGAGCGCGATCCAGCAGACCAACCCGTCGGGCGTCTGCTGGAGCGGCCGGGCCTCGGAGGACACGTACCGTCCGAACTCCTTCGGCGCCGAACTGGGCGTCGCGTCGTCCGCCGGCGCGCTCCGGTGGTACGGCGGGCTCGGCGTCCTGTCGCTGATGCCGCGCTTCCAGGTCGGCTTCACCTTCGCCAACGGCGTCGTGGACAACACGAAGGTCCACGTGGACCTCACGCGCGTCGCGGCGTTCGGCGGCGTGGGCTTCGCCGCGACGCCGGCCCTCGAGCTCACCGCGCAGCTCTACTCGGTGCCGGACGACGCGACCACGGTGCGCGCGGGGCTCATCTGGCGACTTCGGTAACGTGAAGCGGTTCGTCGTCCTGGCGGTGCTCGCGGCGGCGTGCCGCGCGGATGGGCCGACCGAGAGCTCGCCCGTCAAGAGCATCGCCGTGACCGTCAACGCCACCCAGATTGTCGTGGGCGGCACGACCCAGGCGAACGCCGTGCTCTTCGACGCGCAGGGGCTGCCCGTGCTCGATCGTCCCCCGACGTGGACGTCTCCGACCCCGGCCGTGCTCGGCGTGAACTCGTCGGGCGTCGTGACCGGGCTCCAGGCTGGCGTCGGCATCGTGCGCGCCAGCGCGGGCGCGGTGGCGGGCGAAGCGCAGATCGTCGTGCGCAATCCGCAGGCCGGTTCCATCACCCTCTCGCGCGACTCGGCGACGATCTTCATCCCCGACGGCGCCGTGCAGCTCATCCCGACGGTGAAGGACCTGCAGGGCAACATCATCACGAATCCGACGATCTTCTGGCAGTCCACCGCGCCGCTGATCGCGACCGTGAACGCGACCGGGCTCGTCACGGGCGTGGCGGTCGGGACGACGACCGTCCGTGCCTCGATTGACGGCCGCACCGCGTCAACGACGATCACCGTGCTGGCCGCGCCGAACCCCGGCGCGCCGCTCATCCTCGCGATCAATCCGCTCCCGCTCCGGCCCGGCGGCACGTATTCCGTCGTCGGGAACAACTTCGGCGCCACGGCGGCGTCGAACGCGGTGGTGGTGGACGGGGTCGCGGTCACCGTGAACCTGGCCACGGCCAACGGGCTCTCCATCACGCTCCCCACGGCGGGGTTCACGTGCGATCCGTCGCGTACCGTGTTCGTGCAGATCACGGCGAACGGGCAGATCGGCGGCGGCAGCGCGACGCTGCAGGTGCCCAACCTCCGTACGCTCTCGCCTGGGCAGTCGGTGGTGATCTCCAGCCAGAGCGACGTGCGATGCAACGAGCTGCCGGTGACCGGGGGCCGCTACGTGCTCGGCGTCTATAACGCGTATCGCACCGCGGTGGTGCCGGGGAACGCGGGCAGTGCCGCGGTGACGGTGCGCGGGGCCGTCGGCGCCCCGACCACCGGCGCACTCGTCGCGGCGCCCGGCACTTCCGGCACGTCCGGCACGCTCGCGCGGGCGCCGGCGCGCGATGCGTGGCGCGGCGCGGCGCTCCGGGCCGGCGGGCTCGACCTCGAGGCCGCGGCGGCGCTCCGGCGCGCGCGCGCGCGCGAGACGGCGCACCTCGGGCTGCTCGAACGGAACCTCGAGTTCCTGCGCGCCCGCGCCGCGTCGCTCGCGCCCCGCTTCTCGCGTGCCCCGCTCGCCGGCCGTCCGGCGCCCGCACCGACGGCCGCCGCGGCCGCCGTCGCGGTCGCCGCCCAGATCGCCACCGTCGGCGCGATCACGCCGCTCAAGATTCCCAACGTGGATGTGACGACCTACTGCTCGTCCAACTTCCAGATCGGTGTGCGCACGGTGTTCGTGGGCCAGCACTCCATCATCGTCGAGGACACGGTCTCGGTCTTCAACGGCCGGACCACGCTGCAGGGGCAGATGAACGCCACCTTCACGCAGCTCGGCCTGGAGTTCGAGAACGTGATGTGGCCCATCCTCGTCAACAACTTCGGCAACCCGCTCGTCCTCGACTCTCTGCTCTCCCGCACGGGCAAGGTAGTGATGGTGTTCTCGCCGCGGGTGAACACCTTCCAGGAAGGGCGCGTGCTCGGGTTCACCGTCACCTGCGACTTCACGCCCGTGTCGCAGTCGCCCTCGAGCAACGTCGGCGAGTACTTCTACGCGACGGTGCCGACCAGCGCCGTCGCCGGCTACGGAGATCCCGAGTCGCGCGAGTCGTGGCTCCGCCTGATGCGCGCCACGGTCATTCACGAGGTGAAGCACGTCACGGCCTTCGGCGAGCGCCTCGCACGCTCCTTCCCCGTCGAGGACCTGTCGTGGGAAGAAGGGATGGCGCGCAACGTCGAGGAGCTCTACGCGCGCACCTTCTACGGCACGCAGGCGCGGCAGAACACGTCGTATGCGGCGAGCGTGGGCTGCGACCTCCGCTTCCCCTTCACGACGCCGCCCGAGTGCACGGACCGCCCGCTCCTGATGCTGCGGCACTTCGACGGCCTCGAGCAGTACTTCCCGAACCCGGAGTCGCTCTCGCCGCTGGGCCGCACGTTCGCGAGCGACGCCTCGTTCTACGCGAGCGCGTGGGCGATCCAGCGCTGGGCCACCGACCACTCCGCCACCAGCGAGTCGCAGTTCCTGCGGGACTGGACGGTGAGCGCGACGACCGGCGTTCAGAACCTCGAGGCGCGCACCGGCCGGACGTGGGAGGAGCTGCTCGGCGAATGGACACTCGCGATGTTCCTCGACGACGTGCCCGCCTTCACGCCGGAGAACCCCCGGCTCGGGATGCCGTCGTGGAACATGCGCGACGTGTTCCAGGGGCTCTGCAACGATCTCGGGCCCTGCGCGAACCCGAACACTCCCTCGCAGCTCTACCCGCGCGCGTCACCCTTCTCGGCGCACCCGCTCCAGTTCGGTGCGTTCTCCACGACCCGGACGATCGTCGGCGGGTCGTTTTCGCTCTTCGAGTTGACCGGCACGCAGACCGGGCGGCAGGTCATCGAGCTGCGCGGGCCGGGCGGCGGCGACCCGGCGGGGACGGTAAGGCTCGCGATCGTCCGCGTGCAGTGAGGGGTGAGGGGTGAGGGGTTGGGGGTGAGGGGTGAGGGGTTGGGGGTGAGGGGTGAGGGGTTGGGTGAAGGGTGAGGGGTTGGGTGAAGGGTGAAGAGCGAATGGTGAAGGGCGAAGGGTTTGTGAAGGGCGAAGGGTTTGTGAAGGGCGAAGGGTTTGTGAAGGGCGAAGGGTTTGTGAAGCGTGCAAGGTTTGTGAGAAGTGAAGGTCCTCTGAGGTGAGCGTCCCAACGCACCTTCGCGTAGCCCCTCACCGACTCTTCGCCCTTCACCATTCGCCCTTCACCCTTCACCAGACTCCTCACCCCTCACCTCTCACCCCTCACGTTTCGCGGAGTGCCGCCATCGGCGTCTCTTTGAACACATCCCTCCCCGTCGCGAGCCCGATGGTCACCGCGAGCGCCATCATCGCCAGCGCGATCATCGCCGCCGGCAGGAGGGCCGGGGAGAACTTCCCGTCGAAGACGAACCGGACGAGCCCCCACGCGCCGCCGAAGGAGAGGAGCATCCCCGTAAGCGCGCCCAGCGCGCCCAGCAGCGCGTACTCGGCCAAGAGGATGCGGCCGATCTGCGCACGCGTCGCGCCGAGCGTCTTGAGGAGCACGCCTTCGCGCAGCCGGTCGCGCCGCGTCGCGGCCACCGCGCTGAAGAGCACGGGGATCGCCATCGCGAGGCTGAAGAGCGCGAGGAAGCGCACCGCGATGCTCACCCGTTCGACGATCTGCCCCACGGTGCGCCGCACCATCGAGAGGTCCACGCTCGAGATGTTCGGGTAGCGCGAGACGGTGAGGCGCTGCAGCCGCGCGATCGTCGTGTCGGTCGCGACCGCGGCGACCAGCACGAACTGCTTCGGCGCCGGCGCGAGCGCCCTCGGCTGGAACACCGCGAAGAAGTTCGGCTCGAAGCGCCCCCAGTTCACCTCGCGCAGGCTCGTGACGCGCGTCGGCACCTTGATCCCCTGCACGTCCCACGTGATCTCGTCGCCGACCTTCACGTGCAGCTCGCCCGCCACCTCGCGCTCGAGCGACAGCTCCGTGAGCGAGTCCGGGAGCCGGGCGGCGCCGAACCACGCTCCGGCGACGATCTTCTCGGTCGGCACGATGGTGTCGCGGTAGGTCGAACGGTACTCGCGCCGGAGCGCCCAGTGCCGTACGGGAATCGCGTTCGCCGCGGCCCACCGCTCCGCCGAAAGCCCGTTCAGCGACGCGATCCGCATCGTCACGATCGCCGTCGTGCTCAGCGCGCGCTGCCCCTGGGACCGCACGATCGAGTCGAGCCCCGCGCGCTGGTCCTCCTGGATGTCGAAGAAGATGACGTTCCCGCGTGAGGCGGCCGCCGTGACCTCGAATTGCTTGAGCAGGTTGGCCTGCACGAGATAGAGCGTGCTCACGAGGAACGCGCCGAAACCCAGCGCGAGCACCACCGAGCGCGTCTGATTCGCCGGGCGATGGAGATTCGCCACCCCCTGCCGCACGACGTACGGCCAGCGTGGCGTGACGGCGCGGCGCGCGAGGGCGGAGAGCAGCGACGCGCTCGCCCAGAGCAGGAGCAGGCTCGCGCCGATCCCGGCCGCGAAGAGCGCGCCGCGGCGCCAGCCGTCCGCGCGCGTGAGCGCCAGCGCGATCACGCTCGCGATCAGGGCGAGGTTCACGAGGTGCGAAGGCACGTCCCGTCGCCGCTGGAGCTCGAGCGCCTCCGCGTCGCGCCGCAGCGCCTGGAGCGGCGAGACGCGCCGGAGCGCGAGGAGCGGACGGAGGGCGAAGACCAGCGCCACCCACACGCCGATCGCGAGCCCCAGGCCGATCGCCCCCGGCACGAGCGTGACGCGCACGTCGAGCGGCAGGAGCTCCTTGAGTGCGACGGGGAGCGCGAACTGCGTCGCCACCCCGAGCACCGCGCCGAGCGCCGCGCCGACGAATCCCATCACGGCCGCCTGCGCCACGTACACGGTGAGCACCTGGCCGCTCGTCGCGCCCACGCACCGGAGCACCGCGACCGTCTCGATCTTCCGCGTGACGAACGCGTTGACGCCGCTCGCGACGCCGATCCCGCCCAGGAGCAGCGCGATCAGCCCGACGATGCCCAGGAAGTCCGCGAGCCGCCCGATCGCCTCGGTGAGGTTCTGCTCGCGCTGGGCCACCGTCACCACCCGCACGTTCTCCGCCTGGAACTTCGGCCGGAGCGGCGCCACCCACTTCGCGCTCGGCACATTCGGCGGGAGCTTCACCAGCGCCTCGTAGCTCGCGCGGCTCCCGAACCCCAATAGCTGCGTCTCCGGGACGAACTTCTCCGCGATGAACACCCGCGGGCCGATCGCCGACGCGAGCCCGGGGTCGCCGGGCACCGACGTGGCCGCGCCGACGATCACGAACTTCGTGTAGCCGATCGCCAGCGTGTCGCCCACGACGGCGTCGAGCGCAATCAGCGTCGCGGGACTCGCCAGCGCGTGCTGGCCGTCCTGCAACCGCCGCCACGCTCCCGCGGGCTCCGTCTCCACGTCGCCGAACGGCGGGTAGCCGGGGTCCACCGCGCGCACCTGCGTGAGCCGCGTCGTCCCCGGCCGCGGCGCGTACGCCATCGAGACGAACGTCACCACGCGTCCCACCGGCGTTCCGCCCGCGGCCAGGGAATCCAGGATCTTCTCGATCTTGTCCGGGAACTTCCGGTTGGCCGAGAAGGCGACGTCGCCGCCCATCAGGTTCCGCGTCTGCTCGCGCACCGACGTCTGCACGTTGCTCGCGAGCGAATCAATCGCGACGAGCGCGGCGACGCCGAGCGAGATGCTCGACATGTAGAGCAGGAGCCGGCGGCGCGCGGTGCGGCTCTCGCGCCACGTGAGCCGCGGAAGGAAGCGCCAACGGCTCACGGGGCCCCTCGGGCCGGTGCGCGCACCGGTGCGCCCAGCGGCACGCCCAGCGGCGCGTGCAACGGCGCGCCTGCCGGGGCGCCCAGCGGCAGCTCCCGGCTGCCCGATCCCGTGCCCGGCCGGATCTCGCGGTCCTCGACGACCTCGCCGTCCGCGAGCCGGATGATCCGCCCTGCCCGCTCCGCCAGAAACGCCTCGTGCGTCACGAGCACGATGGTGGAGTTCGATTCGCGGTTCAGCCGCTCCAGCAGCTCGACGATCCGCGCGCCCGTCGTCCCGTCGAGATTCCCCGTGGGCTCATCGGCGAAGAGGATGCGCGGCGCGTTCGAGAACGCCCGCGCGATCGCCACGCGCTGTTGTTCGCCGCCCGACAACTGGGCCGGAAAGTGGAGGACACGGTCGGCGAGCCCGACCCGATCCATCAGCTCGCGCGCCCGTTCGGCGGCCCCGGGCTCGCCGCGCAGCTCGAGGGGCACCTGCACGTTCTCGATCGCCGTCAGCGTGGGGATCAATTGAAAGGTCTGGAACACGAACCCAACTTTCTCTCCGCGGAGCTTCGCGCGTTCGTCCTCGGTGAGCCGGGTGAGATCCACCCCGTCGAGCGAGACGGTGCCGGCGGAGGGCGTGTCGAGCCCCGCGAGCAGACCGAGGAGCGTCGTCTTGCCGCTGCCCGACGGGCCGACGATGGCGACGAACGAGCCCTGCGGAATGCTGAAGCTGACGTGCTTGAGGACGGCCAGGCGCGTGGGGCCGCTCTGGTATTCTTTGGTGAGGTCGGTGGCGACGAGCATCAACGAAGAGAGGCGAGCGTGAGAGGCGAGAGGCGAGAACCGGAAACGAGAGGCGAGCGTTCGATGCGAACGACGAGTAGACGGCTGATGGGACCGGCGCTGGCGCTGGTTGGGGCGTGCTCCGTGGGCTGCAACCGCTCGGGCGACGCCGCGAAGACGCCCGCTCGCGCGGGCGCCGACGGACGTATGCCCGTGGAATCAACATCCCGGACCACGGCGCGGGCAACGGGAATGGCCGCGGCGGGCGCCGGGAGCGCGAGCCGGGGCGCGACCGGGGCTCCGGTCCGCAACCGTACGGGTGCGCCGCGCGTGCTGTTTCTCGGGACCAGCCTCACCGCGGGCCAGGGGCTCGACGACCCTGCCGCCGACGCCTATCCGGCCGTGCTGCAGACGATGGCCGACTCGGCCGGCATTCCGGCCTACATCGTGAACGCGGGACTCTCCGGCGAGAGTTCGGCGGGCGCGCTCCGCCGCGCCGACTGGCTCCTCCAGGAACGCCCCGACGTCGTCGTCATCGAGACCGGCGCGAACGACGGCCTGCGGGGCCTCGACCCCGACTCCACCGCCGCGAATCTCCGCGCGCTCATCGCGAAGGTCCGCGCCGCCCACCCCGCTGCGAGCATCCTCCTCGTGCAGATGGAGGCGCCGACCAACCTCGGCGCGCGCTACACGAACGCCTTCCACGCGCTCTTCGCACGGGTGGCAACCGAGGAGAAGGTGACGCTTTTGCCCTTCCTGCTGGACGGCGTCGCCGGCATCCCGAAGCTCAACCAGCCCGACGGCATCCACCCCACCGCCGAAGGCGCCCGCCTTGCCGCCCGGAACATCTGGCCGGGCCTTCGCGCGGCCCTCCGCCGCTAGGGGTCCACGAGCTCTCGCGTCACCAAGTCGTAGTAGCCCTGGAATCCCCCCGCCGCCGTCACCGCCGCGAACCGCTCCATCCGCTGCACCAACTGCACGCTGACGTAGCCCTGCACCCACTGCGGATGCGTCCCGCCGTAGCGCCCCATCGAGAAGAAGCTCCGCACGATCACGCTCTTCTCGCTTCGCGGCAGCGCCGACACGCTTCGCGCGAACTGGAAGAAGCCCCCGTCCCGCCAGAGATACTGCTCGACGTTCGACGTGTAGAACATCGAGACCTTCTCGCCGATCTCCGCGAGGTACTTCGCGATCTCCGGGAGCGGGTGGGGGCTGCCGAAGTCCCCGGTGACGGGAATGACGAGATTCCTCGCCTCGAGCGACTTGAGGAACTGGAAATCGCTCTCGCGCGCGAGGTAGTTGGCTTGGGTGCCCGTGTGGTCGGTCTCGAGCAGGAGACTCCGCAGGTCGGGCCTCCGGCCCCCGGTGCCCCGGCCGCCATAGTAGTTGGCGTTCGTCCATCGGAGGTCGAGCCCGTCGAGGACGAACGCGCGGTGGGTGCGCGCGACGACCTCGAGATCCTCCGCCGTGAGCGCGAGGCCCGCGGTGCGCACCCGCGCGAGCACCCGGCCGCGCGCGCGGGCGCGGCTCGCCGAGTCGCCCGGGGTGCGGTCGAGGTACTCGATAAGCTGAGCGAGACTCCGCGCGCCCCAACCGGTCGTGTCGGCCGGCGCCGGGCGGCCGAACAGCAGGCAGAGATACTCGAGGCGGTTGCGCGCGAGCGCGAAGATCGCCTTGTACATCTGCAGCTCGTCGAGATTGTCGCGCCGGATGTCGAGAATGATGGCGATCCTGGGCCGCACCGCGGCGATATAGGAGAAGTTCTGATCGGGTGCGACGCCGAGGTAGGCGCCGCCCGTGACGCCGAGCCGCCGCAGCGTGCTGATCGGGTGGAGGTACGAGTCCTCGTTCGTGATGAGGTTGTCGGAGGGGAAGAAGCCGCCGGGCTCCGAGAGCCGGGCGACGAGCGCGGCGTAGGCGGAGTCCGAGAGCGCGGCCGGCGCCTGCGGCAGCGCGCGTGGCGCGGCAACGAGGAGCGCGAGGCCGGCGGCAAGTGAGAGGGTGCGGCGCATCCGGGGATAGTAGCCCGTCCTGCCGACAAGCGCACACGCGAGGCCCGCCTGCGTCGCCGCCATTCCCCCGTGCCTGCCCTCGGTGATCGCGCAGCGGTAATGGTACAGTTTGAAGGGTAGGGGTGTTCAGACTGTCGCTGTCTGGCTTGGTGATTAGCTTTCCTCCATGCCAAGGAAAATGCCCTTGCTGCCCCGACCCCTCGACTTCAACCAAACGGCCTTCAGGCTCGTCCGTGCGGCTACCGGCGAGCCCGTGGAGGATGCCCCAGAAGGACCGAACCCCGCCGCCGTGCAGCTCGGCAGCAGGGGCGGGAAGGCCGGAGGGAAGGCTAGGGCAGCGAAGCTCTCCAAGGCCAAACGGAAGGCCATCGCGCGCAAGGCGGCTAACACCCGGTGGGGTAAGGAGGACACCGGAGAGCCTTAAGGTCGCTGGCACCGACCGCCACGAACCACCCAAATGGTGCGGATCGCTCTAGCATTGCTGGCACTGCCAGTAGCGCAGCCAGTCCGTGGTCGCTATCTTCAGGTATCCACAGGCGGAGCCAATGTGAAAGCGAACAACCAGCGGATCGAGAATCCTGTCGCCGTGCTCCGGCGGGCGTTGGCGCAGGCGCAAGCCGCACTCGATGAGGCAGAAGCGCAGGTATCGAAATACCGACATGCGATTGCGATCCTCGAAGACGCAGACGACGGGATCGGTGCTCCCGCTGACAACGGGAGTGCGCGGCGCATTCACTTTGTCGGAGGCACCACGCTGCCGGTACTTCGCTCCACGGACACGATGGCGAAGGCCGCCGCGAGTGTTCTCGAAGCGGCGGGGCAGGCACTCCATATCAAAGAGATCGCGCGTCGAATGGTCGCCGCAGGCTACAAGAACCGCGACGCCAAGAAACTACGCGTGAACATGAACAAGACGCTCGACCGGAGCGCGGCGTCGTCCAACGGCATCTTTACCAAGCCGAAACCTGCGATCTACGGGCTTCGGGAATGGGGCGAGCCGCAGCAAGAGTCCTTACCGATGGAGGAAGAAGCGCCACTTCGGGGGCGCGGGAGGTAGTTAACCAGCACAGCCGCCCTGAACGCAACGGGGCGGCTGTGCAGACATCTGTAGAGGGAGGGTGGCCCGCTCGGTGCGGAAACCAGTCTCAAAAACTGGGCCAAGCGCTCGTAACGCTTGCCGGTTCGACTCCGGTGCCCTCCGCTCAGTTATCACGCCACCAAAACCCTGGCCGGGCCGGAGGCGCATTGTGAGGATAGCACTACATCGGGGAACCGTCAAGGTTCCAGTCTGGGCCGTTAAGGTCGGGGAGCGTCTTAAGGTCGGACGCTGGAAACCCTTGTTGAAATGGTAGATGCGTCCGAAAAGTGAGACTGTACTAACACCCGGCTGTTGCGCCTCTTGACAACGCCACGCCCGCAACGTAAACTAGGGCCGCAGAGGCATGGGATGTTCGATCAATCCGATCTCGTCTACGACCGCTGGAAGGACGCGCTCTACGATCTGGACGCGGCAACGTTCCTCGCGCGCTACGGGATGACGAAACACGAGAGCGTCGCGCAAGTGACCACGAAAACGGGAGACAGCGATGCCGATGAAAGACGCGCATCTTGAGCCGGTGGATGGTCTGCCCAACTGGCGGCGTCGGGCACTCGCCGAGATTCGGTTACGGCTCCTCGTCGAGCAACGCGCCCAAGCGTGGCAAGCTGTGGCGCGGAATCTCGCGCAGGCCATCGAGACGGAGCACGGCACGGGTATCGCGTCACTTCGGCAACAAATGCTAGCCCACGGACTCACGGAGGAATGATGATCGCTCTCTCGCCACTCGCGCGACGCGTATTGGAACGGCTCAGGTGGGTCAACGCGGGCGAACCCCCTCTACTAGCGGACGCCGTACCGTTTTCCCCATGCGAGATCAACGTGCTCGTCGCGGCTGTCGAATCGCTGGTACTCGCGGATGCCTACGGCGATATCCCGAAGCCCGCAGACGATTTCCAGCGCCAGCTCGACATGCTCGCCGAAGCGCACGGCGCGCGACTCGCGGCGCTGGAGCGCACCACGCATACGCACGCGGATTGAATCTTTGTAGTCCCAACCTCCACCGTAGAGGTCGCATCATGGCACCCCCGAAGGCGATCAACCCGAAACTGGCCGCGATCCTGCACGCGCTGATCGAGAACCCGGCAACGGTTGTCTGTCCCGCGTGCGGCGCGACGGGCTTCTGGGACAATCGGGAGAGCAAGAAGAGACCGGAGAGCCCCGACTTCCGCTGCCGGAACGCGGAGTGCAAGGGCGCGAAGCCCGTGCAAGACCCGCGCCCCTACGCACTCTGGATTCCCGAGGAGGGGGAGCGTACCCCGCCTCCCCCCAGCAGCAA
>Ga0209341_10000628_pt1 | contig 36271 bp, 36 predicted proteins | sample RifCSP13_2_FD_184020 | JGI IMG/M metagenome (GOLD analysis project Ga0209341, IMG submission 184020) | Soil microbial communities from Rifle, Colorado - Rifle CSP2_sed 13_2 (SPAdes) (version 2) | ecosystem: Environmental > Terrestrial > Deep subsurface > Rock core/Sediment | place: Rifle...
TACTGTGACGGTCTATGTCTTTAACGAAATATTAGTGGAAAAGATTTGGTACTCATCCCCTAGCCTTCTCCACCCTCTTCGCTTCGTCCTTTAGCAACTTGTAATCAATGCTATCAACAAGAGCCTTCCAGCTTGCTTCTACGATGTTTTCTGAAACACCGACTGTGCCCCAGTCGTTTTCGCCGTATCCTGACTCGATAAGAACCCTAACCACGGCATCTGTTCCCTTTCCCGTTGAAACAACACGGACTCTATAGTCCTTAAGTTTAACTTCCTTGAGCGCGGGGTAGAGTTTCCCAAGCGCCTTGCGAAGGTGCAAGGACCTTCCAAGTCATGTTATAATGACAGTGTAGAGGTGAATACCATGAGTTTTTTGATTGCAACCGAGCCGATCCCGCTGGAAATAGATGCTGATGGCGTCGTGCGAGTTGGTGGAACACGCGTGACGCTTGACACAATTGTAGCTGCCTTTGATGAAGGTGCAACTGCTGAGGAGATTGTTCAGCAGTATCCGTCCTTGCTTCTGGCCGATGTATATGCCGTGATTGGCTACTATCTACGGCGACGTCCAGAGGTCGAAGCGTATTTGCGCCAGCGACAACAGCAGGCCAGTGAGGTGCGTAGCCAAAATGAATCTCGGTTTGACCCGCGCGGCGTGCGCAACCGTCTGTTGGCTCGTCGTACCAAGTAGAAGATTGTAAGATATGCTGCGGCTAGCCGTTGATGAAAACTTCAATAATGACATTGTACGCGGCCTGTTGCGCCGGAAACCAGAACTGGATATAGTCCGTATTCAGGACATAGGTCTTTCTGGGGCAGATGACTCAACGGTGCTTAAATGGGCTGCGCGGGAAAATCGTGTGTTGCTTACTCACGATGTAACGACCATCACACGATATGCCTATGAGCGTGTTCAGGCAGGACAACAAATGCCCGGAGTATTTGAAGTCACCCGTGCTGTTTCTATTGGTCGTGCTATCGAAGATATTTTGTTGTTGGTAGAATGCAGTTTTGATGGCGAATGGGAAGGCCAAATACGTTACCTGCCGTTATAAGACATTGATCAACAGTTAATTGAATAATCAGCTTTTTAGATTTAAGAGAAAAGCAAATAGTGATTGGCTAGGTTTTTTATTTCTCTACTTTGGTAGGCACTTATCCCCTAGCCTTCTCCGCTCTCTTCGCTTCGTCCTTTAGCAACTTGTAATCAATGCTATCAACAAGAGCCTTCCAGCTTGCTTCTACGATGTTTTCAGAAACACCGACTGTGCCCCAGTCGTTTCCGCCGTCTCCTGATTCGATAAGAACCCTAACCACGGCATCTGTTCCCTTTCCAGTTGAAACAACACGGACTCTATAGTCTTTGAGTTTAACTTCCTTGAGAGCCGGGTAGAATTTTTCAAGCGCTTTACGTAGTGCGTTGTCAAGTGCATTGACCGGACCGTTTCCGCTTGCAGCAGTGTGCTCAAGTACACCGTCTACTTCCACAATAACAGTAGCCTCAGAAATCGGCTCTTCATCGTCTCTATGTTTTTCAACAATTATTGTAGCGCCCTTGAGTTCAAAGTGCTTCCTATACTGTCCGAGTGTTTTTCTTATAAGGAGCTCAAATGAGGCATCGGCGCCTTCGAATTCGTATCCTTGATTTTCGAGTTTCTTGAGTTCGTTAAGAATCTTTTGTACCTTTTTATCGCTAGGGTCAAGATCAATCCCAAGCTCTTTGGCTTTATAGATAATGTTACTTTTCCCTGAGAGGTCTGAGACAAGAACACGCCTTCTATTTCCTACAATCTCCGGGTTTATATGCTCGTAGGTTTCAGATTTTTTCATTACAGCACTTACATGCAATCCTCCCTTGTGGGCAAATGCGCTTTCTCCAATGAAAGGAAGCTTCTTGATTGGAGGAAGGTTTGTAAGCTCGTGGATGAAATGGGAAACCTCGTATAATTTTCTAAGTTCATCATCGTCAATGCAATTTATCCCTAGTTTTAGTTTGAGATTCGGTATGATTGAACATAGGTTGGCGTTTCCGCATCTCTCACCGTATCCATTCATAGTTCCCTGAACCTGACCTACTCCAAGCCTCACGGCATAAAGCGTATTCGCAACACCTACTTCCCCATCATTATGAGTATGAATCCCAAGAGGAGGATTTTGGAGCTTTGAAATCACCTCTCTTAATATAGATTCAATCTCCCAAGGAAGTGTCCCCCCGTTTGTATCGCAAAGAACGAGTGAATCCGCTCCAGCATCAAAGGCTGCCTTAAGTGCTTTTAGGGCGTATTCTGGATTTCTTTTGTACCCGTCGAAAAAGTGCTCAGCATCAAAGAAGACTTCATCTACCCTTTTTTTCAGATATGAAATCGAGTCGTGGATAATACCCAAATTCTCTTCGAGCGATATCTTTAGTGCCTCTTTTACATGGAAATCCCAGCTCTTTCCAACGATTGTTACAACAGGGGTTTCAGAATCAAGTAGAGATTGAATATTCCCATCTTCGTCGCATTTCTTATCAACCCTTCTTGTGCTTCCAAAGGCTGCAATCTTAGATTTATTTAACCTCAGTTTTTTTGCCTCTTTAAAAAACCCTTCATCCCTTTCATTAGAACCTGGCCACCCACCCTCTATGTAATGGATTCCGAGCTCGTCAAGCTTTGAAGCGATGCGGAGTTTGTCCTGAATCGAAAATGCGATGTTCTCGCCTTGAGTTCCATCCCTTAGCGTCACATCGTAGATCTTTACTACCTTTTCTATCATTTCTCTTCTCCCAAGCAAAAATTCAGCCACAGAGAACACAGAGGTCACTGAGGATTTAATGATAAAACAAAAAATTTTTTCTCTTCTCGATGTTCTCTGTGCCCTCCGTGGCTAAATACTTACTCTCCCAAATTAAAGGCATCGTGAAGCGTGCGCACCGCAAGCTCCGTGTATTTCTCATCAATCACGCATGATACCTTTATCTCAGATGTGCTTATCATCATAATGTTTATTCCCTCACGGGCAAGGGCAGAAAACATCCGGGATGCAATACCCGAATGTGTTTTCATACCTACGCCAACAAGTGAAACCATAGCAATATGATTATTAGAGGTTACACCCTTTGCGCTTAGTTCCTTTGCCACCTCTCCAGTGATCCTTAGCGCCTTTTTAAAATCCGTTCTCGGAACCGTAAATGTCATATCCGTATAGCCTTCGGTGCTTACATTCTGCACGATCATATCAACAACGATTCCTTCGTTGCCTATGGGGGTAAAAAGCTTTGCTGCAATCCCGGGTCGGTCCGGCACCTGCATAATCGTAATCTTCGCTTGATTCTTATCGTATGTCACTCCAGATATAACAATATCCTCCATCTCAGCCATAGCTTCCTCCTCTTCTACAACCCATGTCCCCTCTGCCTCTGGTCTCGCAGTAGGGCGCACATGGATTGGAACACTAAATTTCTTTGCGAATTCAACCGCTCTTGCCTGAAGCACCTTTGAACCAAGACTCGCCATCTCAAGCATCTCATCGTACGAGATCTTTTTAAGTTTTCTAGCATTCCTGCATATCCCTGGATCAGTCGTGTAAACTCCATCTACGTCATCCTTATAGAGTTCACATGCATCGGCCTTCAGCACAGCCGCTAGAGAAACAGCCGTGAGATCAGATCCGCCACGACCAAGAGTAGTAACGTTTCCCTCTTCATCAACCCCCTGGAATCCAGCTACAACAACGATCTTTCCGTTTAAAAGCGCCTTTTTTATTTTTTCATCATCTATCTTCACTATTCTTGCTTTTGAGTAGGCATTGTCAGTAATAATCCTCACCTGATGCCCTTGAAAAGAGACTGCATCGTAGCCTAAGGATTTGATCATCATGGCAAGAAGCCCTGAGGATACCTGCTCACCGCTTGATGTAACTACATCTAGCTCCCTTTCATCAGGAGGATCAATGATCGAGCGAGAAAGCCTAATAAGACGGTCAGTTTCCCCAGCCATAGCAGAGGAAACTACCAACACATCGTCTCCTTTTTTCTTAGTTCTAATAATATGCTCAGCAACCTGTCTTATCTTGTCTAAATTGGCAAGACTCGTTCCACCATACTTCTGAACAATGAGAGCCACTTTTCCTCTCCTTCGACATTAATCTCACGTACATTTGAATTTGTATTCCTTTTCCCCGGAATTTTGATCTCTATCCATATCGCGCTTTCAGGAAAAACCCCCTCCACTCGATCAGCCCATTCAACAACCGTAACTCCATCGTCATAGAAATAATCCTCATATCCAATTCCTTGAAGCTCAATCACGCCGGAAACTCTATAGAAGTCGAAATGATAAAGAGGAACTCTTCCTTCATAAGCGTTCATAATGACGAATGTCGGACTATTAGGTTCCCCATTTACATCTAGGCCTTTTGCAATACCTTTTACCAAAACCGTTTTTCCAGCCCCTAGCTCACCTTTAAGAGCAACAATAGCACCAGGTTCAAGCGACCTTCCAAGTACCTCTCCAACTTTAATTGTATCCGCTTCTTTTGATAAAAGAATGTAAAAACTATTCAATACCAATTTTCTGTTTAACACTGCATTGATAGCATTCATAACTTAAGTCCACCAGCAAGACTGGTGGACTACCCGGTTTTTTGTTTTAATCCCCTCTATCTATTGGGTAGCTCACGTGTCTTGCTCGTGACCACCTTACACCAAATATGCCTTGTTTCATAACAAAATCATAAAAATCTTTTTTACGACTAACTAATCCTATAGAAAAATTCTTCCTTCTTTCCATTTAGAATTTCTCTAAGAGTTTCTGGTAAAATTTCGGCAATGTCGCTTGCAATTATTCCGGCTTCTCCCTTTTTTCGTGCAATAATATCTCCGGCTAATCCATGAGCAAAAACCCCCAAAATGCACGCATCGGCAGGATCATATCCTTGCGCTAAAAAGCCACCTATAACACCAGTGAGCACATCCCCCATACCACCTGAAGCCATTCCAGGATTGCCTGTAGGATTTATAAATACTCTGCCATCTGGAGTCGAAATCACCGTTCTTGCACCCTTAAGTACAGTGTAGACATTATACATAGATGAAAAATCCCTAGCAACGCTGATACGGCTTTTCTGGATCTCGTCTCCTGTTTTTCCTATTAAACGAGACATCTCACCGGGATGGGGAGTGAGAACAAGAGGAGCCTTGAGTTTCTTTAAGATATTTAAGTTTTGCGCAAGGAGTGTAATACCATCTGCATCAACAACCATTGGTAGAGATGAGCTTCTAAGAATCTCAAAGAAAAACTCTCCAGTTTCGGCTGCAGTAGAAATACCAGGCCCAATTGCAAGCGCTGTTTTTCTTGCTGAAATTATCCTTTTTGCCGCTTCGATGGATACTTTTCCCAGAGTAGTATTTTCAGTTTCAGGAAGAGGCTCAGTCATAGCCTCTGTTGTTTTTTCCTCCATGATCGGATTTAAACTTTTAGGGATACCAATTGTAACAAGCCCTGTCCCCACCCTTAGACCGCCAAGCGCTGCAAGTGTGGCAGCACCAGTTTTTCCAGGAGAACCGGCAAGTATAAAAAGATGGCCGTATGTTCCTTTATGAGTGTTTGGATGACGTGGTTTGAAGATTCCACTAACAGTTTCGTATGTTATAAGCTCAAAGGGAATATCCTCTTCAAGGAACTTAGGAGTTGTGATATCCACCACATAGACCTTCCCTGCGTAGTTAATTCCCGGATATATGGCAAGTCCGATTTTTGGAAGAACAAATGTTACAGTAACATCGGCCTTTACTGAAACACCGAGTGGAAACCCTGTATCAGAATCAAGCCCTGAAGGTATATCTACCGCTACACGAGGAACAGCCTGAGAATTTATATAATCAATTACCTCCCTATAAAAACCATCAACCTCTCTATCAAGACCTGTTCCAAAAAGCGCATCTACAATGAGGTCCGCACCTTTATAACCTGCAAATCCATTATTAAGTCTTATTATTTCCCCTCCGATTTTACTGAGGGCTTGAAAATTAATAAGCGCATCTCCTTTGTATTTTTTAGGGTCTACCGTTAGATATGTGGTTACATCTAAGCCTTTATTCATAAGATGTCTTCCTACAACAAATCCATCTCCCCCGTTATTTCCGCCCCCAGCAAAGATTGCAACCCTTTTTACCTTGGGAAATTCGTCAAGGACGACCTCTGCCACAGCACGGCCTGCGTTTTCCATCAGAATAAGCCCTTGTATTCCATATTCCTCTATTGAAATCCTATCTATTTCCCTTACGATGTCTCGGGTTGCAAGTTTCATGTCTGAGGATTAACACCTATTAATTATTGAGAAATAAATATATACAATAAACTACCTTTTGATAAATCGCCTACTGTCCACGAGCTTTGCGAAGTGTGAAGCGTTTGGGCGAAGTGAAATGAGCCGCTACTCTTTCTCTCCCTTCACCTTTTGCTGACAGTAGGCATAGAGAGCATCGTAAACAATAAGTTCCCTTTCCAAAATCTCATGATCATCATTTAGGCCCAGATACTGAAAGCCCTCAGCGATGGCTTTCAATCCAGGAGCTTCTAGCAGGCCGTACAAGTCTTGTGCGACGTCTGCCCCATGTACGATCTTAGCCAATAGGTGAATGGCAGGATCCTTAATTCGGTATTTTGATACGATGGCCTCAAAACTGCATTTTCCTTCATGATGTCCCAATTCCACCCCAGGAACATCGAACGGAATAGCTCCTTCACGTTCGGCCACTTCCAGGACCAACTCTTTCGGGACAAACAGGAACTCTGCGTTTGGATCAACAAACTTCCTAATGAGCCAGGGACATGCTACCCGGTCCACCTTCACTCGCTCGCGTGTAATCCACTTCATCTCTTGCTACTATTATTCCACCGCAATATCTTAACTAAGTTATGCTTAACAAACTCTGCTAAAAATCTTAAAAATAATGTTATAGCAACTCTCCAATTGTAAATATTGAGAAAAACTCATACCCTCTATCTTCGAGTGTTCTCCTGGCTCCTTCCTCTCTATCTACTATCACCAGGACTTTTCTCACAACTGCACCTGCACCCTCCACGGCATCAATTGCTTTTAGAATTGACCCACCAGTAGTTGCAACGTCTTCAACGATTGCTACTTTGTCTCCAGACCTTAAATTCCCCTCAATCAGTTTGCCAGTTCCGTGCTGTTTCTCCTCCTTTCTCACTAGAAAACCACGAAGTGTAGGGGCAGGTTTAAAACCTGCCCCTACCAGGGCAAGAATAGAGCCAACAATAGGGTCTGCCCCCATAGTAGGTCCGCCTACGGCTTGGATTTCAGAATCCCTGCTAATAACATCAAGAAAAATCTTTCCTGCAAGATAAACCCCTTCGGGATGAAGGGTCGTTAGCCTAGCATCTATGTAATAATTGCTTTCTTTTCCCGAGGAAAGCTTGAATTTACCAACAAGGATAGAATTTTCTTTGAGAAGAAGTTTTAGCCTGTCCCTCTCTTGACTCACAATGGAAAAATCTAACCCTAGTTATATTTTATTGTCAATTTTTTACTCATCCACATTTCCCGCTCCGATTTCAGTGCATCAACATCACCGGGTAGCCCCAGATTAAATCGGGGGGAGTCTTGCTCGTTGCCGATTACTTGCAATAAGGGTAGACGGAACATTCCTGTCCCGCACCTGATTGTCATGGGAGGAGGTAAGTGGCGAAGCAATCTGACACTAACTGTCATTCCGAACCATGTCCTGAGCCAAAGCTCTGAACATACTGAAGAGTCTGGCGAAGGAGGAGTGAGGAATCTCAAATAGTGGATTGTAGGCACGAATTTATTCGTGCAATAAAATAGGAACAGCCGCATTAATTACCTCGCACCAGTCCTGTCCTGACCCGTTCATGCTGAGCCTGTCGAAGCATGAGCCATGAGTCCTGAGCTTGCCTCCGATTTAATTTGGAAAGGAATGCACACCGTGACAAAGCAATACTAAAAAAAAATATTACCTCGCTTTTCTAATTAAAATAAAGGTTGCGTATGAGGCCTCTTGATGGTCTACAAATTTGACCTATAGCTAACCCACACGAATCATAAACTAATGTTTCATTTGCGGCTTTTCTCAATGGCAAATGGAAAGCTTAATATATTAGGCTCTGGCTCCGCCTCAAACTTATAGCCAATCTCAAGTGTGACATTCTTAATCTTAGGCGGAATCCTTTGGAAGTAAATAAATCCCTGAAGTTTGGCATTAGGATTAATCAAGCCAGGCATGAGAGCTTGATCGAATATATCATCCAAGGGCACTTGGTAGTAAACCGGATAGTCCCACCAGGGGTAGAAAGGGTAATAATATGGATAGTAAGAAAAAAACCCGCTACCTATGAATACAGAACCGTAGAATGAGAAGAAGGGACTGAATACGTAAGTGCCTTGATAGGCAGCTTGAAGAATTTTGACAACCGTTTCAGAAGTAAGTGCATTATACTGAGTACGATTCTCATCGAATAGCATAACGTCCTCATAACCCAAAGACAAAGTAGAGGTAGTATCATTTTGTATGACCACATAGAGGGAAGTCACGTAGCGACCAAGATCGCTTGGTGTCCCATGCCAGGCCGAAGCCTGTACTGTCACTGTTACACCATTCTCGTTCTTGGTTGCACGCTGAAGTTCAGGGTTAATCAAACCCCCATTCGGCAGAGGCACTAAACGACGTGACGCACATCCAGCTAAGAAAACAATCGCTAGAATTAGCGCAAAATTAATTATTCGGCTTACTAACAATCTATTTGAAAATATGAGTGAGTTATTCATACTCTCCATTTGCATAAATTATACATTGAGCTACCCTATCCTGCTAAAAATATTAACGATGACTTGGTCGTAGGAGCACCATCCCTTCGTCCTTCGACGAGCTCAGGACCGGGACAGGCCTTGGCGCGATTAATGGCGTAACATATATATCGCGGCTAGAAGCCGCTCCTGCCTTATGGCACGAATAAATTCGTGCCTACAATTTACAATCCTTTGTAGGCACAGACTTGTCTGTGCTATTTTTGGCACGAACAACCCCCGGTTAAATGGGGGGGGTGCCTACAGGTCTTTACGAAGTAAAATATATAAGCCGCTCCTACAAGCAAGGATGTCATCGCAATAAACTCCGTGATGTAGCGATCAAAAAACACCAGATCGCTTCGTTAACGCTCCCTTAGGCATCTAAGTATTGTGATATTTTAAATATTAATAAAACTCATCGCATAAAACGATCTTTTTCCCATTGGACATAAAGTACATAACCTTTTAACCTTTTTATCAAGAGGCGAAATATGATGGAAGAAAAAACTCGCCCTCCTCGAATTACACATCTCTCCTGGGGAAGTATTAAGGTCGAAGGTAAGGACAAGCCCTTCAAAGATGCCAAGCTCTTTCCAGGAGGCTCAAGGGAGTGGGATTGGAGAGAAACTGGTACGCAACACGTGCCTGGCATCCTACCTGCCGATGTTGAAGAACTTCTTAAGCACGGCGCTACAGAAGTGATACTATCCAAAGGTATGTACGAGCAACTTCATGTCTGTCCAGAGACCCTCCAATTGCTGAATCAAAAAGGCATCACTACTCACATACTACAGACCGAAGAAGCAGTACGACTCTACAATGAACTAAGAGAGAAGAAGTCTGTAGGGGGACTCTTTCACACAACTTGCTGATATTTTAGTTAGCTAAGCTATCTTGACATACACATTTCATGCCGTTATTTTGTGTATAATATCATGCTATTAGAGCTATAAAATGAAACGTACAAATATTGTCATTGATGAATCCTTGGTAAATGCGGCACTTAAGGCTACTGGAATTAAGACGCGTAGAGAGTTAGTTGATTACGCCTTGCGTGAACTACTTCGTCGAGAATCGCAGAAAAAGATTCTGGAATTAAAAGGAAAGGTCACATGGCAAGGTGATATAAAAGCCATGCGTAAAGCCCCTGTATCCTAATGACGCTTGTAGATAATACAGTTTGATTACTAGAGAATTCGATTTAAGATTCTTAAAGACTTGAAGTACTTAAAGGGATTTTGGCTTATAATTAAGAGCGATTGAGAACGCTTGAAGAATTTAAAATTATATTTACAAGGTAAGATTCAATAAAGTAAAGATGCATAATTCAAATTGGAGTATAATTTGCTTTTATACGAAGTCATTTGGAAGGATCAGTTTGTTAGGAAAATTGAATCAAAGCACTATGTTAAAATTGAAGAAGTAGAAGAAATTCTTTTTTCAGGCTCACATTTCCGTCAAGCGCAAAAAGGACGAGTAAAAGGTGAAGATTTATATGTCGCCTATGGTCAAACAAAAACAGGTAGATATTTGGTTGTCTTTTTCATTCGTAAAAGTAGGAATGCCGCAATGCCCATTTCAGCCAGAGACATGACGGCATCCGAAAGGAGGTATTATGAGAAAAAAAAATAAACGAGTTGATCCAATCCCAAATGAGTTTTCTAGTTATGAGGAGGCCGCTCAGTTTTGGGGCACACACGATACGACAGACTATCCTGATGCATTTCAGGATGTAGATGTAAAAACGGAATTCCGAAAGCGGCACTATCAGGTTGAAGTGGATGAGGATGTAATAAAAGCAATACGAAAACAGGCTCAAAAACTTGGCGTCTCTGTTGATCGCCTTGTCAATGAAATTTTACGTAAACAAACCTCAAATGTAGCATAGTTTTATATCCCAGTTAACAATCTAAAGACGCATCAATAACTGGAAAATAAGCTAATGATATTTTAGAATATGCATCTCTATTAGCCTATAGATTTATGGCTCTTAGGTTTATGTATTAAGTTAGGTTAGGTTAGGTTAGGTTAGGTTAGGGAATTTAGTCTGCAACAAATAATAATTAATCAAAGTATATTAACATCGGATTTAGGGCTTCGAATTTTTTATGCTTTCATGCACTTTGAAAACGGTCTTTTTGTATCTTCGATGAAACTTTTATTAAGTGCAGTCGACACAATGGCTTTTCTTGTAAACGGAAATAACAGAAGTAAAGACTTTAAAGCATGGCTTGATAAGTACGTTGATCTTTCTCCAGCAGAAGTTACTTCTGATGAATTGTGGGAACATCGGAACGCGCTTCTACATACGACAACGCTAGACTCGGATAAGGTAAAAGGAGGGAAAATTCTTCGGCTAATTCCCTATAAAGAACCTGTTCCACCTATTAAGACTTCACTTAAAGGTTCAAAGTTTTACTCAATTGATAAAGTTTGGATTGCTATTGCTAAAGGTATTGACAACTTTGTAAAAGATATTGAATCTAACGAAAAGTTGGCAAAAAGTGTCGAGTCTAATTGGAAAAAGATTGTTTATGACGAACCAACAATTTCCGTGAAACCTCAGACTTTTAAGGGTCAAGAAGAGAGGTAAATACCACAAATAAAATTAATAGTTTTCTATTTCTTAGAACGGTTAATTACACCAATTATGGAGGCGATAATGGGTATACAAGGCACCGTGAATGATTGGCGTAAGGAATTGTTAGATATGCTTAATGAGCTAAGTAATGAGGGAGTTACAAAAGTTGAATGGTTAACTGCTCAAGATGAAGTTGTTTGCCCTTTGTGTGCAAAAAGGGATGGAAAGAAATACACTATTGCGGAAGCGAGAAAAGAACTTGCAGGGGAGTTTTGTAAACCTACCGATCCAGATGATAGGTGCAGATGTACATTTCTTGCAGTTGTGGATTAACAGGAATATGAATCATTATCCAACTCGAAATAAATTGGGATGATTCTTTTTACTGAACAATAACTTCCTGCTAGTAGTTTAATCCCGCTTGTTTTCATCTATTTTCTTATCTTTTTTTAACTACCCCACATCCTCATCTTTTTAACTTCATTATCTTATGCTCTAACTGGATAAAACCCACACATTTGCTAAACTAAGGTTTAAAAATCAAACGGAGAAAAGGAAAGAATACAGATGAGTAAATATCCAAAAGGGCTTGATGTTACAGTTGACTATAGATTTCTTGATGCGGTTTTTCAAAGGAGGTCAAGAAGATTCGGGCTGGGGATGGAAATTGAGAGAGGTCCGCTTAAATATAAATCAAAACATAAGTCAGTTCCTCTCACAGAACTTGAAGAAGCAATCCTGGTTTGGACAGGGCTTGGGATAAAAAATATAAATTTATCTGACTTTCCGCCCCATGTTGGTCTTGACCTTGAGATGCAGTTTACAAGTAAAACCATTCCTGCACTCGGTGATGTCCACAGGACTGAGCTTTTCTACACTAATGACGAAGGCACATACATGATAAAGATGCACGATAAAAAGCCCGATGATTTTAGAGGGCTTGAGGGACTAAGTCGAGAAGAAAGAGTTGATAGAATCCTTGAATTATTCAGGGAATCAAAGATAAAAATAGAGGATAAACGCGCCAATCTTCCAGATCGTCCACCGGGAATCGCTTCACATAATCTCTGGAATGTGAATAAACCAGGCACAACCGTTTTTATGCCAATTACAGACCTTTCAGCCTGCATTATAAACCTCTACTATTTCTATATGAGGCCAGACCACAGGTTTAATTTCGTAGATGAACTTCACGGAATGAGACCCCCAGGTACTGCGGGATGGATTAAAAAGGGATTTATTGACGAGGGGAAACGAATGCCTCTCATTGAAGCTGAGCTCAGGTTTGCAAATGGATTTATCGCAGAGCAGGCATTTATGGGTCAAAACATGGTGCTTGCGCTTCAGGCACTTGGGCTTGGGGGATGGCTATTCAGTGGATTTGCCAGCATGTTTATGCTTGGGGGTACGCCGTTTTTTAAAGGACTTGGGTTCAGATTTATAAGCCCGAAGCTCAAAGGTGAAACTGGAAATCCAAATCCCGTCGCAGTTGGCAAAGACGGCTTCTTTGAGGCATTTTGCCCCCCTTATTATAAGGATATGGGTGAAGCGGTAGAGGCTCTTAATGACCTAAAGTGGAGTAACTGGGCGACCCACAAGATGCCATATAGAAACCCAGAAGGAGTAATGCAAGAGGTTGAGAGACCTAGTAAAGAGGAAATCCAGATTGTAAAGGATATATGTAACTATGTTTATGACACCTATGGCAGATTCCCTGCCTTCTCAGATCCGATGTTTCTAAGGTTTATGGTTCAGGCTCATCATGCAGACTTGGATTTCTACGATGAGTTCTATCCTCCTGGAGCATACACAGAGAATCATAAAAACCACTTTAAACTCTGGCACCCTGAAATACCTGATCCGTTTGAAAAGTAAAAGATTAGCCACAGAGGACACGGAGTACACAGAGAGAAGAAAAAAATTTATTTTTTAAATCGTTCCTCTTTGTTCTCTGTGCTCTCCGTGGCTAAAAAATAAATATGAAAAAGGTATTTATAACTGCAAGACTTCCAGGAAACTCTGTGGAACTTCTGAAAAGAGAGTTCCACGTAGATGTATTTCCCGAAGAACGTCCAGCTACACGGAACGAATTACTGAAAGGTGCAAAGGACGCTCACGGCCTAATCACAATGCTTTTCGATAAGGTAGATAGAATTCTTATTGATTCATGTCAAAAGCTCTGTGTCATCTCAAATTGTGCTGTTGGCACCGAAAATATTGATATCCCCTATGCTACAAAAAAAAGAATTTTTGTTACAAACACTCCCGGCGTCCTTACAGAAACGACTGCCGATTTGGCTTGGGCTTTGATTCTCTCCGTTTCCCGAAGGGTAGTGGAAGGGGATACTTTTCTAAGGAATGGAAAATTTATAGGCTGGAGACCGTCACTTCTTCTGGGAGTAAATGTTTATGGGAAAACTCTAGGCATCTACGGAATGGGGCGAATTGGAACTGCTGTTAGCAGGAGGGCAAAAGGTTTTGATATGCAAGTCATCTATCATAATAGAAGGAGAAACGAAGAAGTGGAAAGAGAAATTAGAGCAAAGTATGTAGATTTTCCAACTCTGCTTAGAGGATCAGACTTTCTTGTATTAACGGCACCTTTAAATGAGGAAAGCCGAGGGCGTTTTGGGATTGAAGAATTTAGGAAGATGAAAAGAACAGCGGTAATTGTAAATGTTGGTCGTGGGCAGATCATAAAGGAAAAAGAACTTGCACTTGCACTCAAAGAAGGAATCATATGGGGTGCTGGTCTAGATGTTTATGAAAGAGAACCGATTGTAGAAGAGGGACTTCTAAATTTAAAAAACGCTGTTCTTATTCCCCATCTTGGAAGTGCCACTGAGGAAACGAGGACAAAGATGGCGGATATAGCAATTGAAAACGTAATTTTAGCGCTCAGCGGGAATATACCTAAAAATTTGGTTAATCCGAAGGTCTTAAGGGAAAATAAAAAGTCATAAAGTACCCAAAAACAATCCATAGATATTTTATCTGGACGAGAGATCAGGAAGCGGGTTCTTACCACCGGTCAGATTCCGCATCGTTTTAAAAACATCGCTATTTTGAAACTCAGAGGGAGGAATTGGCTCAATGTCTTCTTCATCGAATTGTCTTTCATATGAGATTATAAAAGCCTTTGCCTTAGATATTTGAAGTTTTAAAGAATCTTCATCCAGTTTGCCTAATATGAGCTCAACAAATTCCTTACCCTTTTCATCCCCGTATAGCTTAATCGCTTCCTCCATGATTGTCTGATGGACATCGGGCTCGATTGTTTTTAAGTTTTCAATATTCTGCTTGCTTGGTTCATAAATAGAAATTAGTTTTTTACACAGCTCATTAATGGTTTTTAGATCCTTATGGATTAAATCGATCTTCTCCATCACGTCGTACAACTCTTTCTCATCAATATCAGATAGGTCAAAACCCTTATAATTACTAGGGCTGTCATAATCGGAATCGTCGAAATCATCCATAATCATCAGAGCTCCCCTTTATTCACATTTCTTAGCACATTTTTAAATACAATTCAATACACAATTCGCATTGAATAAAAAAGAGCGAAAATGAACTTGGGAGTTCATCATAATTAATTTTAAGCATCCTTAGAAGCTTTTCAAGATGTCGTTTGGTAAAAAGCAACAAAACCTTTTTAATTTGGTTTATCAAACCTCACGGCACTTTGGTTCCTATCCCGTTTCTTTTAATTATAAAACAAATGAATGTACTTATTGCAAATATTGACAGTATGTTACGGTTTTGGTAACCTGAGACTGTGTAATGGGTAAGGAGAGGGTTAATTTTATTATCCATGGCAGAGTGCAGGGAGTCTTTTATAGAGCATCGGCAATGGAGAAAGCAATAGAGCTCGGGCTTACAGGCTGGGTAAAAAACAGGCTTGATAAAACAGTCGAAGTCGTTGCAGAGGGTGATAAAAAGCAGCTTGACCATTTAATCGAGTGGTGTCATATAGGACCACCCGATGCTTATGTAACCGAAGTAGAGGTAAAGTGGGAGCCATACATCGGGGAATTCAAAGGTTTTTCAGTTAAATACAGGGAAAATTAGTTGAGGCAACAATGCTAATTAAATGCATACCAGGTGGATCTTTCCTTACCAATTGTTATTTAATTGCTGATGAAGAAACAAAGGAGGGAATCTTGATAGACCCCGGCAGCCAAGTTGAAGAAGTACTTGAAGAGGTAGAAAGACTGGGGTTAAATGTTAAAAAGATCGTAAATACTCATGCCCATATTGATCATGCAGCAGGTGTGGAGGATGCAAAGAAAACCCTAGGGGCAGAATTTTATCTTCATCCAAAGGAAGAACCTGTGCTTCAAGCCCTTCCTGAATCTGCGATGCGATTCCCAGAATTCAAGAAGGTCAAAGTCCCTAAAGTTGATAAGTACATAGAAGAAGGTGACGAAGTCGAGTTTGGCAAATATAAGGCAAAGGTAATACATACACCAGGACATACCTATGGTGGAATCTGCCTACTTATTGATGACCATGTTTTTACCGGAGATACTCTTTTCGCAGGAAGCGTTGGAAGAGTCGATTTGACTGGTGGTACAACTATGAGAGAGCTTGTCCGCTCTATCAAAACTAAGCTTATGACATTACCCCCTTCATATACCGTATACCCAGGACACGGCCCGTATACTACTATCGGAATTGAGAAGCAATCAAATCCTTTCATTGCAGGTGGAGTAATACTTTTTTAATATGAAAAAATCAATCGTTAGAACTACGTTAATAATAATATTAATATCATGTGTGATGTATCTCTTTGCAAGAGAAGGCCTTCATGTACATGAACTATATCAAGAAAACGAGCGAATAAAAGGTAAAATTGAAGAGTTTAAAATGTCAAATAAAGAGCTTGAGAAGAGAATAAATACCCTTAAAAACGATAAACTATATATAGAAAAGGTTGCAAGAGAAGAACTTGGTATGATTAAACAGGATGAAAAAGTCTATAAATTTGAAGAATAAGCTAAGCAACTTATCATACCTTCTTAACAGAACCTATTCACTTTTCCTCTCTATTTTAGTCTTATACCTAATTTATAATGGTAGCTTTCAGAGCTTCAAGTGGTATTCATTCTTGATAGGTTTATTTATAGTTATTTCGATTTTTCAAAAGTTGTATAACTTTTTAAAATATACCAACGAACTCAGTCTAATAGAAAGGTTAGAGGTTACATTTCTAATTGCCCTATTTTTTGAGGTATTAACTGAAGCATCAGGAAGAAAGCTTTTTCCCCTTATATATATTATTGCCCCGATTTTCTTTGCATACCTTGGATGGCAAGAAGCTGTACTAGCAGTTGTACTCGTTACCATCATAGAAACTACAAACCATTCCAATGGTATTGAAGTTGTCCCTCAACTATTAATACTTTTGACCTCAACATTTGGTCTAGGTTATTTAATTAAACGAAATGAGAATTTAAAGTATGGGAGAAAGCAACTCATAAATAGCATAAGAAATGTAACAAATAAGATTTTTAAGCCTGCTAGAACAGAAGAAAAAACCAGATTTAACTCTACCTTCATCTATAATGGATAAAAAACTCAAAAGTGAAATAAGAAACTCAATCGAACTCTTAAGCGAGCTTCTGTCTCCTCATAGTGTGGTACTTTATATCAAAGGTAGAGATGGTTTTTTTGAAATTGAAGATTTCATATCAAGCAGTGAAAAATATATAGATAGAAGCCAGAAGCTACATATTCGTGGTGGTTATCTTGGATGGGTAGTAAAGACAAGAACACCCATTCTAGTTGGTGAGATTAAGAATCACAAAGAAAACCTGATCTATTATACAAAAAATATTCCTGTAAAATCAATTCTTGCAGTTCCTCTTATTATCAAAGATGGAGAAAATGAATCGGTTAATGAGCAGGACACAATCGGCATAGTTTTAGTTGACAGCCTCAAGAAAGACGCCTTTGAAGAAAGGGAAAAGCAAATCGTTATGCTCACATCAAACAAGATAGTTGATACGCTGATCAAATTCCGAATGTCTGAAAGGATTAAGCTAAGTTTGATTGGCCTAACCTCTTTTTATGAGTATACAAATAAACTTAGTTCTACCCTAGAGCTTGATACTATAGTAGATCATGTGGTTTTAGCACTAGGTAAGGCTATAGAAGCAGATATTGTAGGATTAACATTAATAGATAAAGAAACAAACACAAGCATCCTAAAGCGGACAGGAATAGAAAGACGATTAGAAATAGAAGAGAAAACATTCCCAAACCTAAACACACTAGTTGGATTAGTCAGCGAAAGCCAAAAGTATTTCCATTCCGAAGACCTATCGGCAAGAGAAAAGTATAGAAGCGTGTTTGGTAAAGAAATAGATTTTGCCTGGGGAATAAATAAAATAAAGTCAATCTTTATCTATCCCCTTAAAGAAACTAAGAGTAGCATCTTACAAGAAAATGAAAACACAATCGGATGCATTATAATCGGAAGAAAAACAGAGAAGGCATTTAGTGAAGAAGGGAGGAACCTTATAGAGATCATGTGTCAAGAAGCGGCTAATTCTATTTCAAATTCTCTTACTTATAATAGGGCCAAGGAGCTTGCGATAAGGGATAGTTTAACAGGGCTTTACAACCATAGGTATTTTCAAGAAAGGCTGGATCATGAAATTGCACGTTCTGATAGATTCCTTGAAAAGCTATCGCTTATTTTAATAGATGTAGATAACTTAAAGCTCCTTAATGATAAATATGGTCACCAAGCAGGAGATTTGATTCTCATATCCATTGCTCAGTTAATTTCTAGTTCACTTAGAGATATAGATATAGTAGCAAGGTATGGTGGTGACGAGTTTGCAATACTTCTTTTACACACAAATGAGAAGGGATCAAAGGTTAAAGGAGAAAGATTGAAGCATAAAGTCGAAAAAACTGCCCTGAAATTTAAGGGAAAAGAGCTTAGTGTTACTGTAAGCCTAGGAATTGCAACATATCCAGAGAATGCATCATCAAAGGCTGCTTTGATTGAAAAGGCAGACTGTGCATTATATGAGGCAAAACGCCTCGGAAAAAATAGAACTCTCCATTATGAGGATATCGCTGAGGAAGCTGTGAAGTAATTTACGGTGATAGAGAACAGGCTAGTTATGCTTTAAAGGTTGTATATTCCCTGGCTAGCGTAAGTAAATAGTAATTAAGAACGAATTTGAGATATAAAAATTTTTCTTCTTTATCAATAATTTTACTAAAAGAACTATCTTCCCACTGTACACAGCTAACTTTGCTGAAATGAAGCCATAAATAAGCATTAACACAAAAGATTAATTTTCTCCGTATACACTGACTTTCAGAGACAATTATGCTTAACTATAATTTGAGATCAAAGCGCAAAAACTATATGAGACGAGCAATATCATCACCCAAGGAATTCTTTTTGGCGAAAGATATAAAGCCTAAAAAAGGTCTTGGACAGAGTTTCATACATGACAAGAATGTTCTTGAGCGCATATCGGAGATAGCCGAGCTTTCGAAAGAAGACGAGGTGCTAGAGATTGGGGCTGGACTTGGCGCCTTAACACTTTTTCTAGGAAAAAGAAGTAGAAGAGTAATAGCGATTGAAAAGGATAATAGACTTATAGAAAAGCTCAGACAAAATGTTTCTCATCTAGAAAACGTAGAAATAATTTCCGGCGATGCTCTACAAATTGACTTCAGAGAGTTGTACAGGGGCAATAAAATTAAGGTAGTATCAAATCTTCCTTATAGCATCTCATCCCCTATCTTATTTAAGCTTCTAGAAGAAAGGGATATTTTCTCACTTTTAGTTCTTATGCTTCAGAGCGAGGTAGGAGAAAGAATAAACGCTTTACCAGGAAGTAAACGATATGGTTCAACCTCAGTCCTTATTCAGACATACATGGATGTAAGCGTTGAACTCCGCGTGCCACCAGAAGCCTTCTGGCCCAAGCCCAAGGTGTGGTCAGTGGTCGTAAAGTTGATTCCGCTTCCGATGCCACGAATTTATATTCCAGAAGAAAAACTCTTCAAAAAAATCGTTAAAGCGGCTTTTTCATCAAGAAGGAAAATGCTTGGGAATTCCCTTTGTGTGCTTTTTCCAAAGGAAAAGATAAAAGAGATCCTAGAAAAATCAGGTATAGATGGAAAAAGACGAGCTGAAACCCTATCTATAGAAGAATTTGGAAAACTAGCCGTTTCAGTCCTTTAAAATGGGGTAAATTTATAGGCTTGAATCTCTAATATTATCTCTTCCACAACAATCTACAAGCTCCCCAAGCAAACTATTCTGGAAGGAAGTCGCCTTTGATCCAAGCCCGTTAGCCAAGATCGAGAAAACAAGCACATCGCCGCTCTTTGTAAAGAGATACCCTGAAAGCGCGTTTACGTTACTAAGATGACCAGTTTTAGCCATTACCCTACCCTCAACCTCCGACCTCCTGAACCTTTTTTTAAGCGTCCCATCAACCCCACCGATTGAAAGAGAATTTAGAAACTTTAACGAAATAACTTGGTTATTATAAGCGTATTCTAAGACATCAGTTATTGCATTTGGAGAAACCCTGTTTAGCAGTGAAAGGCCAGACCCATCAAATATCTCGAAACTATCCTTGATTCCTATTTCATGTAGAAAGTTAGAAACCACCTGTGTTCCCTTCTCCCAAGTTCCTGGCTCACCAATTATTGTAGCTCCTAACGTTTTAATGATATTTTCGCCGATAATGTTCACGCTGTTTTTATTGAACTCTGCAATTATTAAATACAGAGGGTCAGAAAAGTGGGTGTATAAAACACCCGCCCAATCAGGGACAACTCCCACAGTTACATATCCTTCCACCCTTATACCCGCGTCATCGAGAATCCTCTTAAAGGCGCTACCAGCATATAGTGTTGGGTTTCTTGTGGTAATCTCAAGCGTATACGATGGGGTTCTACGAGATATACTACCATCAAGCTTTATCGTTTTCCCCCCCTCAAGCCAAACTGCAGTAAGCCTCCCCCCTTTATTGGTTGTAATAGCCTTATTTATAACATTGACATTCGTACCTTTCGGTTCCAATGCCACTATCGGTATTCTTCCAGGTTTTGAAGGATAAACTTTTATATAGAAGGTATTGTAGTTAAGAGAGAGCGCACTAATAGGAGGGCTAAAAACATCCCCCTTCCACTTTTCCTTCCACCCCTTTCCGTATCTAATATTGTCAAAATAAGAGTCGTCTACTGTTATTCCGCCTTTGATTTCTTTTACGCCTAGGCTTTTAAACTCCTCGGCAATAGTTTCAAGATGCTGAGTGCTGAGCGTAGGATCACCATATCCCTTAATGTAAAGACCCCCATGAATCACACCCTGTGTGACGTCGCCTCCTGAGTAGAATACGGTCTTAAATCTATAGTCAGGTTTAAGAATTGAAAGCGCGGTAACGGATGTTAAAACCTTTACGTTTGATGCAGGCACAAAAAGCTTGTCTGGATTGTACTGAAATATCAGCTCGTCGGTTGTTAAAGACTTTACAACAACCCCGAGCCTTCCGTTACTCAACGCCTCTTTAGGGATTGATTGTAGAATCTTGTGATAATATTCAGAATTACTGTTTGAAAAAACGATTTGACTGGATGAGAGAAGAACAAGGACGAGAAATGTAGCACAAATCCTTTTCATATTCGGGAAATTAGGCTAACACATATCCAAGGGTTTGGAAAGGGTATTTTATGTCATTTCTACATTTGGTTCTTATGCGATTTCCGGTAGGAGCGGGGTTACCCCGCCCCTACTAACATCATTTTCCAGACTGTGTAGGCAATGGGTAGAGACGCATTGCAATGCGTCTCTACAATAGGTTGCCATCTAATCCTTAAGCAGATTTCAGTAGATAAGAACCCCTCAATAAAAGGCGAGGTTTTCCAACCTCGCATGGAGTAGGGATTGATGCCCTCATCAGTCCAAATATTAATGCCCGTCCTCATCTGTCATTCTCTCATGCTTTAAGAGGAAATCCATAAAATACATTTGGATGCCCGATTACTGCATTCGGGCATGGCATAGCAAATGCCCGTTCGGGGAACGGGCACTACATGAAAAATCTGCTCGTCATGAGCCCTGAGTTCATCGAAAGGTTGAAGGGTCCAACGATGAACGGTAATTCCTCAATGTGCTTCTGCCCAGTTTTTACCTATTCCAATGTCTACCCTGAGCGGTACCCGAAGTTGCCAGGCCTTTTCCATCTCTTTTTTTATGATCCTAGAAAGATCATCAATCTCACTTTCATGGATTTCAAATAACAGTTCGTCATGAACCTGGAGAATCATCCGAGACCTATAATCTCTCGAAAGCCTCTCTTGGATTTTAATCATCGCTATCTTAATGATATCCGCAGCAGAGCCTTGGATAGGCGTGTTAATTGCAGTGCGCTCTCCAATTCCCCTTGTCGTTCTATCCTTAGACTTAAGCTCTGGAATTGGGCGGCGACGCCCGAGAAGGGTTACTGCGTAACCTTGCCTTTCAGCTTCCCGAATGGACGCTTCAGTGTAAGATTTTACCCTTCTATAGCGCTTAAAATATTCGTTGATATAGCTTTTAGCAATCGTGTTTGATATGCCAAGCTGCTTTGAAAGACCGAATGGGCTAATGCCATAAATGATCCCAAAATTAATGGTTTTAGAACGCCTTCTCATCTCAGGTGTTACCAAGTCTTCTGATACTCCAAAGATTTCGGCTGCAGTCCGGTTATGAATATCACTTCCAGCTAAAAACGCACTCACAAGGCTGTCATCCTCCGAGAAGTGTGCAAGGAGCCTTAGTTCTATCTGAGAATAGTCCGCTGAAAGAAGTAGAAACCCATCTTCAGGGATAAAAGCCTCCCTAATCCTTCTTCCTTCGGGGGTTTTTACCGGAATGTTTTGTAGGTTGGGATCACTTGAGCTTAATCTCCCTGTAGAGGTTCCCGCCTGATTAAAAGATGTGTGAATTCTTCTAGTCCGGGGATTAATAAGCTTTGGAAAGGAGTCAATGTAGGTTGATTTAAGCTTTGAGAGCCCTCTATGTTCAAGCACCTTTTCAGGTACAGGGTGGAACTTGGAAAGCTCTGTTAACACCTCAACATCTGTGGACGCCTCGCCAGACTTAGTCATTTTCTTTTGTGGAAGTCCTAGCTTGTCAAAGAGAATCTCCCTGAGCTGAATAGGAGAGTTCAAATTAAACCTAAACCCTACTTGAGCGTAAACCTCTTCTGCGATTTTCTCAAGGCTCTTTTCAAAATCAATTGATAGCCTCTCGAGAAGCTCTGAATTGACTTTAACCCCGTTCATCTCCACTAGAGCAAGAACCTCTATGAATTTAAGTTCGATGTCTTTAAAAACATCGAGGAGGGTTAATTTCTCTAGCTCACTTGCGAGTTTTTTACTGAGTATCATAGCCACATCAGCGTCCTCGCAAGCATAGACCTTCGCCCTCTCTAATTCTACTTCTTCAAAGTTTATTTTATCCCTGCCAATACCAGTTACGTCTTTGTATGTAATGGTTTTGTGTTCAAGATAGTACTTAGCAAGTTCGTCAAGGCTGTAACTTAACCTTGATGCATCAATAAGATGCGCTGCTACCATTGTATCGCACGAAATTCCCCGGAGCCTAAGTCCATTTCGCTCAAGTACTATAAATTCATATTTTAGATTCTGTCCTATTTTTTTTATCGAATTGTCTTCGACTATAGGTTTTAATTTTTCAAGAACATACTTAGAATTAAGTTGTTTTGTGGAATCAAATACCGTTGACCTATGCGCAACAGGAATATAGTAAGATTCGTGGGAAGCCGGCGAAAGAGCAATGCCAACGATCTCTGCCCTCATTGGGCTCTGTGACGTAGTTTCAAGGTCTATCGAAACCTCCTTAGTCAAATCTATTCTTTTGAGCACCATGTCAAAATCCATTTCCGTTAAAACCAGATGGTAATCATCGTAAGAAACCTTGCCACCAGAGGATTCAATTATAGCAATCTCTTGTTGAACCTTTTCGTTATCACCAAGCTCACGAAGAAGTGATTTAAACTCAAGCTCTTCAAAAATCTCTCTTAGCTTTTCTTTGTTAACCCCTTTATATTCAAACCCCTCTAGGCTTACGCTCATTGGAATAGAAGTCTCTATCGTAACTAGCCTTTTGCTTAAGATAGCACTTTCCTTGTTTGCCTCTAGAAGATCCCTCTGTCTTTGTGGGAGTTCATTCAGATTCTCATAGAGGCTTTCTATAGTCCTAAATTTGCCTATTAGCTCTGAGGCGGTTTTCTCTCCTACCCCACGAACCCCTGGGATGTTATCCGTCGCATCTCCAGAAAGGGCGAAAACATCTATCACGCTTTCTGGGGGTACCCCGAACCTTTGTATGACCTCTTTGATTCCTGTCTTTTTATCCCGCATTGTATCAATGAGTGTGACTTTCTCAGAAACTAGCTGGCAGAAATCCTTGTCACCCGTCACGAGAACAACACTTATACCTTTTTCCTCCATTTCTTTCGCTATGGTTCCCATAATATCATCCGCTTCGTATCCCTCGATTTGAACTTGAGGTATGCCAAGAGAATCAACCATCTCAAATATCTTGGGAACCTGAACCTTAAAGTCATCGGGCGCTTCTTCTCTATTAGCCTTATATAAAGGATAGATCTCATCTCTAAACGTCTTACCCTTAGAATCAAAAACTATCCCCAAATACTCTGGACTATAATCCTTTAGAAACTTAAAAATCATGGATGTAAAACCGTATATAGCATTTGTAGGAGATCCTTTCGATGTACTTAGACTCCTTATCGCATGATATGCACGGAATATATAGGAACTCCCATCTATTAAATATAAAACTCGCTCTTTCATCTCTTTACATTGTAGGTTTTTATGGTTAGGGTGTCAAAGGAAGTCCTTAATGATCCTAGGCCATCACGATCCCATTTGCCATTTTTCTATAAAAAGAAATCTCTCAATAAATATTAGATGATTTTCACCCTTCTACCTTCTGTAGTGTTTAAACACATTCCAGAACAGGTTTGGTTAAACTTTTCAAATACCTAGGTTTGACATACAAAATTAAATATCCTAAAATGGTATCGTGGGTACGGGCTAATAATTGGGTTGATAAATTAAGTCCTTATATGCAAATAGTAATTCTTAGTTATTTAAAGCATATATCTAATTCGCTTAAACGTTTAACCAATCAGATAATACCCTCCCTTACGCTTTATGCGATTGTCTGCGAGGGGGAGAGATACCTTTAGGTTTTAACTAAGATGATAGATGAACTCAGCGCTCTTAGGTTGATTAAAGAGCGATTTCAAAAGGTATCAAAAAATATCGCTATCGGGATTGGAGATGACGCCGCTGCGGTTAAAATTAACCCTGAAAACCTTTTGCTAGCCACAGTAGATTCACAGGTAGAGGGTGTTCATTTTGTAAAAGGTGTTATTTCCGCCAAAGAGTTAGGCAGAAAAGCCATTGCTGTATCTGTGAGTGACATAGGGGCAATGGGTGGGATACCAAAATTTTTCCTAGCTTCTGTGGGATTCTCTGGAGAGGAGGATGAAGGTTTTCTCGAACAGTTAATGGATGGATTTCAATCCGGTGCAGAAGAATTTAAAGTTGATCTGATTGGTGGGAACCTAAGTTCGTCACAAAAACTCTTCCTCGACATAACAGTTCTCGGGGAGGTTGAGCAACATCTTATGGTTAAAAGAATTGGTGCTACCCCTAAGGATATTATCTACGTGAGTGGTACACTTGGCGACTCAGCACTCGGATTAAGAGTACTTCAAAGCAAAACGAATAGAGAAAAGAATTGGTTTCTAATTTCAAGACACATTTTACCTCAGCCCAGACTTAAACTCGGAAGAGAGCTTGCTAAAAAAAGGCTTGTAACATCAATGATAGACATAAGCGATGGGCTTATTCTTGACCTTGAACGTATAACAATCGAGCATGGATTAGGTGCAGAGATTTACATTGAACAGACGCCAATCTCTTCTTATTACAGAGACTGTATATCTGATTTCACAAAAGACCTTTATGACCTTGCACTTTCAGGGGGAGAGGACTATGAGCTTCTTTTTACTTCACCTAAAGATAAAAGAGAAGAAATAAAAGAGATTTCAGAGAAACTCAATATCAAAATCACAGAGATTGGGTGTGTAACAACTAAGCCCCGGGTAATGGTATTAGATAGTAATAGAAATGAAATAAAGGTAAAACGAAGAGGATTTATCCACTTTGGCAATTATTAGGTACGAATTGACACAAATTTGCCGATTTTGGATTTCGGAATTGGAATTTCGGATTTTTTTAATCCGCATCCCGCGTAGAGACGCCATTAATGGAGTTTCTGCAAGATAGCAACAAAATGATAGACCTACCCTTAAATTACACCCTTTTTCTAATCGTTATTCTTCTTATGCTCTCAGCCTTTTTCTCTATGTCTGAAGGTGCGCTCTTTTCCCTTGGCAGGCATCAGCGTGAGAAGATAAAAAAAGAGGGGAAAAAAAGCGCAGCGCTGATTGAGAGGTTGCTCAAGGATCCTTACAAGCTGATAATTACGATTCTACTAGCAGATGAGGCAATTAACGTTGCTTATACGAGCATTGTTACTTCAACCTTGAGAAAAATAATTCATTTACCCTCCGATCAGATAATCACATTAATCTGCATTGGAATAGCTTCCCCTACTCTTCTACTACTTGGTGAAATAGGTCCAAAAACGATAGGTGTGAAGTATCCGCGACTTTTATCAACCATTGTTTCATATCCCCTTAATTTATTTCACATAATAATAACTCCATTTAGATGGATAATCATGGTTCTCTCAATAGGGCTCACTTGGCTTCTTGGGGGAAAGATAGAGCATGAACAAAGAACAGGTTTTAACCCTGATGAAGTAAAAGCTCTAGTAGGTCTTGGAAGTGAAGAAGGGGTGGTAACAGATATTGAGAGTAAACTAGTAGGAAGCCTTTTTAAGCTTGAGGAAGTCCCAGCTTATAAGATAATGACCCCTAGCATTGACTGCTTCTTTCTTCCTGTAACCATCTCTTCAGCCGATGCAATCATAGAGGTCAAGAAAAGAGGGTTTTCAAGGATTCCCGTTTACAAGGGTGATAGAGATAACATTGTTGGAATCCTCTATGTAAAAGACCTCCTTTCTGCTACTGCCCCAGATGGACTCACACTCGAGGGTCTTATAAGACCGCCTTATTTCATACCACGAACAAAAAGGGCATTTGATTTACTCCGTGAGTTTCAGCAAAAGAGAATCCACATTGCTATTGTCGTAGATGAGTACGGAAGGGTAGACGGTATTGTTACGATGGAAGACATATTAGAAGAGCTTTTTGGCGAGATAGAGGATGAAAGAAGGGTTACGAAAGAGCACACTATTAAAAAGGATGGAGAAGCTATACTAATTCCCGGAAGCCTGAAGATAGATGAATTTAACGACACCATTCTTTTTAGCGTGCTTAGGTTTGGAGGGCTTGAGAACCTGGCGGCGGAACTCGAACTATCAATTCTCCCCGCTGAAGAGGATCACGAAACAATGGGCGGGTTTGTATTTGACCTTTTTGGAAGGTTCCCACACGAGGGAGAGCATGTTTCTTACGGCAGTATAATTTTTACGGTGAACAAGGTTTCTGGAAAAAGAATCACTGAGATAAAAGTAGAAAGACTAAAAAAAGAGGGATCTAATGTCGCTTGAGTTAGTTATTATTGTTATTGCAACCTGTCTTCTTCTTCAGGCCTTTTTTGCAGGCTTCGAAATAGCACTAGTTTCTTGCGATAAAATCAAGATGAAATCCCTTGCTGAAGGGGGTTCAACACGGGCAAAGCTCGTGCTTAAATCATTCCTAGAGATTGAGCGTTTTATAAGCACTAGCCTTGTCGGAATAAATCTCTCGCTAATTACTAGCACGGTCATTCTAACCTTTTACATCCAAGACACATACGGAAAAGGAAAGGAGTTCTATGTGGTTTTAATCCTCTCTCCGCTAATCGTGATCTTCGGTCAAGTAGTGCCAAAAGCCGTTTTTCAAAAAAGAGCAAGCACTATGGTTCTCTGGTCAATCTACCCACTCTGGGTTGCATCAAAGATATTCTCCCCTATTCTCTTTCAAATAAACCTCTTTATAAAAGGGCTTTTTAAACTCCTAGGAAGCACTGAAAACCCATTTATAACAAGAGAGGAGCTCCTTCACGCTATTGAAGGTGATGAGACAATACGCCAGGGTGGATACAGGGAAAAGATTATAAAAAGAATATTTAGATTCTCTGAGACAAGGGTTGACGAGATAATGATTCCATTAATTCAGGTCTGCGCCCTCAACGAGGATACTCAAACAAAAGACGCCGTTAAGATAATAAAGGAAACCGGACATTCTAGAATCCCGATCTACCACGAAAGAGTGGATAATATCACAGGCATGCTCCATGCATTTGATCTACTCGGTGCGAAACCAGATGACCCTATAAGGGACTTTTCACTCACCCCGTTTTATGTTCCTGAAACTAAATCTGTTGATGAGCTTCTAGATGAGATGAAAGAGAAATCTGCCGGAATGGCTGTTGTTGTGGATGAATACGGCGGAGCTGTAGGAGTTATAGCACTCGAAGATATTCTTGAAGAGGTAGTTGGTGAAATTGAAGACGAATATGACAAGGGTATTAGGCTATGGAGAAAAATCTCGGAGAGTGAATACCTAATAAACCCGAAGATCGAGATAGAGAAGGTGAATGAAGAGTTAGGACTCGGAATTCCAGAAGGAGAATATGATACACTAAGCGGCTTCCTTCTTTCAGAAGTTGGCTCAATTCCTAAAGTCGGAGAGGAGATTCCTTTTAAGAATCACAGATTTATAGTGACCAAAGCCTCCCTCAGATCTGTAGAGGAAGTAAAATTAATAGCGGGGAACTAGAATGGAGATGTCATCCTGTCCTTCTTAGATTCCCGCTAAAACTTGTACCCGCATGCTTTAAGCGGGTAACATGCGGGAATCACAGCCCTTCTGTCATTCCCGTCCTCAGGTTAAACCGGAGGATCAATCGGGCATCCACCGTTCCTGTCATACCCGAGTGCAGTTATCGGGTATCCATGTCACATATTCCATTATCCGAGGTTACAAAACCTCGGCTATCGTGTTGTGATTATTTGAAAATAACATTCGATAGCAGCGACTTTCTAGTCGCTGATTTTTAACAAGAGAAATTTATCGCGTCTAGCCTATCCTGAGCGGGCGGTCAGTAGATTTTGAGCAAGACTTATAATCCACCCATAATAGATGCGCGATGTAAACAAAAAATGGTTATACCAACGGTTTATCACCAGGGGGGAGACCACCAATTCTTTCGATAAACTCAGACAGGCTTGCTGGTGTTCAGTTAGTAGGACATAAGCAAGGCCCGTTGCATACCTAGTATGTTTTTGATCAACTTTCATAAATCCGACAACTTTTTCTTAGTGCTTATTTGTGGCTAAGTAGTCAAATTTCAGATATTATTCTGGCAAATGTTAAGACGAGCCGCTTTAAAGAAAAAAACCTCTGAGGTAGAGGTTTCGGTTGACATTAACCTAGACGGGAAGGGAAAGTACGATATTGAAACAGGTATTCCCTTTTTCAATCATATGCTTTCACAATTTGCAAAACACGGATACTTTGACCTTACGCTCAAAGCAAAAGGCGACATTGAAATAGACTATCACCACACAGTGGAAGATGTCGGGCTTGCTTTAGGCGAGGCTTTTCTTAAAGCCCTAGGAGATAAAAGGGCAATATCAAGGTTTGGAGAGGCGTTTGTACCATTTGATGACACGCTTGTATTTGCATCGGTTGATCTGAGCGGGAGACCTTATTTTGCATATAAAGTACGTACACCTAAAAGCAAGGTCGGAGATTTTGATATAGAGCTCGGACGAGAGTTTTTCAAATCTCTTTCTAATGCGCTAAAATGCAATCTCCATATCGAACAAAAATATGGCAACAATCTTCACCATATAATCGAAGCAACCTTTAAAGCAGTCGGACGCGCGCTTGATAAGGCTTCAAGCATAGACTCACGCTCAGAGGAAATCCCGTCAACCAAGGGAAAACTTTAACTATTGAGCCACGAATTGACACGAATGATCGCGAATGAAAAGAAAAAATTGAATATAAAGATTTTAAATTTCTTATTCGTGTATATTCGTGCTCATTAGTGGCTAAATAATGGGAAACTCTAATGATTGCTATTGTAGATTACGGAATGGGAAATCTTAGAAGTGTAAAGAAGGCGTTTGAGTCCCTTGGATTTCTACCTACTGTGACAAGGAATCCAGAAGAGACCTTGAACTCAGACGGGCTTGTTCTCCCCGGTGTTGGCGCATTCGGGGATTGTATGAAAAACCTCGAAGATTTCGGTTTAGTAGATCCGATAAAGTCGTTCATAAATACTGGGAAGCCGTTTCTAGGAATCTGCCTTGGTCTTCAACTCCTATTTGAAGAAAGCGAAGAATCCCCAGATGTGAAAGGGCTTCGTATTCTAAAAGGCAAGGTTATCAGGTTTCCGAGATTCGATGAAGAAAGGCTCAAAGTCCCACACATGGGATGGAATCAAGTAGAGGTTGAGCGCACACTCTCGGTACTAAAAGGGATACCTGGTGGGAGCTGGTTTTATTTTGTTCACTCGTATTTCCCAGAACCAGAAGACAGCAGTGTAATTGCAGGAAAAACTCAGTACGGTATAGAATTCACATCCGCAATAGAGAAAGATAATGTCTTTGCCTGCCAGTTCCATCCCGAGAAAAGTAGTACCCTAGGCCTCAGGATTCTTGAAAACTTTGCGGTTATGTGCGGGGAGAAGAAGAGAGGAGTATAACACGATTCCAATTATGAATTTGCTAAAAAATTTCTTCCTTTTATTTCCTGATCCACTTAGTTTTCTTTGCACAAAGCAAATGTTGGCGTGAATTTTAGCAGGGTTAGAAAACCCTGCCTATAGGCCGTGATTGTTATTCCACCAATCAAGATAGCGGGGACATTCTTGTCCCGCATATTTAAAAAACTTCTAATCGTATATTGCCTTGTAGACTCCATAGCTCCTTAGAACCCTTTTTACATAGTTCCTTGTTTCCTGATATGGAATTTCTTCAATAAACTCATCAACCTCCAAGTTGTTTAGTTTTTCTACCCATCTTGCCACATTATGCGGTCCAGCATTGTAGCTAGCAATCGCAAGATAGACAACTCCGTTATACTGCTCTAACACCTCTTGGAAATATGCTGTTCCGAGCTCTATGTTTACGATTGGGATATAAAGCATGTCAGTATTATATCCACTAATCCCAACCTTCTGTGCCGTGCTTCTCCCTGTATCTGGTATAAGCTGCATTAGCCCAATAGCACCAGAACGAGAAACAGCATCATCTTGAAACCTGCTTTCCTCTCTAATTATCGAGTATACGATGAACTCATCCGCCTGATATTTTCCAGAGTGTAATCTTACAATCTCATTAAATCCCTTCGGATAGGAAAGCCAGTAAGCTTCAGGAAGTCTAATATCCTGTGCAATCTTTATCGAATGGTTAAATTTCTTAGCTCTATTGTATAGCCTACTTACATCCATCAAATCCCATGTATTGGTAACCTCTTTCTCCAATTCCAGTATTTCTAAAATTGCATCATCAAAAGTACCTAGCTCTATCAACAACTCAGCTTTACTCTTCCTTGGATTTACCTTTTTAACCATGTCAGTTTTCGTGTTGGAATTTGGAGAAATATTAAGTTTTGGTATGGAACCCAACTTCTTTAATGCTATATAGGAATAATAGGTTGGATTATCAGAACGGGCTAGACTTTCATAGATATTTATAGCCTCCTCTTTTCTACCCATTTTTTCTAGGATTCTCGCTTTCCAATAGGTAGCCCTTGCTGAATTATTTGGAGATTCAGAATTGGTAAACGATGAAAACGTAACTAGAGCCTCTCTTAATCTTCCATTCCTATAATGAACCCATCCAAGATTCCATGCAGCATCTTCAGCGAACTCACTACTTGGATATGTTCTTATGAGTAAGTCGTAAAGCTCAAGTGCCTTCTTAAAATCCAAGTTAACCTGGTAGAGACGCGCAGCGCTATATAGCGCCTCTGGAGCCATATCGCTGTTGGGATAAAACAAAGGGATTTGAGTTAGGATTTCTGCAGCTTCCTGATCGCGCCCTAGCTTAAGGCTAATCTTTGACATCCAGAAAAGCGACTCCGGGGAGCTAATTCCAACCAGAATATTCGAGGCTTCGTCAAGTTGACCTACACGATACTTTATAATAGCTGTTTTGAGCTTTACATCATCGGTCTTTTTTGAGACCATATCAAAGTATTTAAGTGCTGAATCCCACTTCGTTAGTTTAAACAGTCTCTCAGCCCTTCTTAGGAAATCGGACTCATTAAGTAAAAATGGAAGCCCTTCCCTTTCACTAATTTGTGAAGCCTTTGCTAATGCACCTTCTGAAAACCTAGACTCAGGAAACTCTATCCAAAGTTCTTTGTATGTGTTTACGGCTTCTTTGTATTTTTTCTGCCTCTCCAATGATTCACCAATATCGTTTAATAAAGACGCCCTAACCAAGGGATCACTTTCATCAGCATATAGAGACCTAAACATATTTTCAGCTTTTGCATATTCCCCCATATTTGAATAAAGTTCGGCGATTTGAATAAGTGTCTTTTTTCTTAAACTGCTAGTAGGATAGTTTGTTAAAACCTTTTGAAATTGCTCTTCCGCACTTGTTAAGTTTCCTAAACCCTTTTCTCCAATTGCACGGTAGTAACTCACATAGTCAGCAATTACACTGAGTTCGTTTTCGAGTCCACTTAGTATTGTCACCCCTTCTGCAAACCTCCCAAGTTGTATGTAGCAGTACCCCTTTTTATATTTCTCACGAGGATTTTCTTTATCTTGAAGGGATAATTGAACTAGACTTTGGCAATCTATCTCCGCTAGAGCATATGAGTTAAAGAGATAAAGGGAAACTAAGATTCCGAGGAGGGTTGAAATAAACGTCGTAGTAGTGGAGAACCCTGCAGCATGGAAAAGACAGTCCCTTTGGTCATTGCGAGGAGCGAGTGATCCAAAGCCCAGAGCGAAGCGAAGGGGACGAAGCAATCCGACACGAAGTGTCATTCCGAACGCAGTGAGGAATCTCAAAGAGATCGCTTCGCTAGCTCTCGCGATGACAATCCACTTTTCGAACGGACCACTGTTTGATCGAATTGGCATAAGCGATTTTTTAGCAAAAAAGTGAAAAAGTGCCTTTATAACACCGTTTTTTTTAATTAACATTAACGGTTCACCTTCTACTCCTTTTTGGGTCAAGAATGTCCCTAATCCCCTCACCCAAGAGGTTAAATGAAAGCGCAGTTAAAAATATAGCAATACTTGGAAATGCTATCAGATGAGGTACTGTTCTCATCCCCTGCCAGCCTGTGCTTGCGAGCGTCCCCCAACTCGCCTGAGGTGGAGATATTCCAAGCCCAAGAAAGCTCAAAGTAGATTCTGCCAATATTGCATAAGGTATTGCAAAGGTAAGTGTCACAATTAAGGGACTCAGAATATTTGGAAATAGATGCACTATAAACACCCTAAAAGGAGAGGCTCCTAGGCTTCTAGCTGATTCAATGAAGGTTAAGGTTTTTACCTGCATAACGCTTCCCCTAACAATCCTGGCAACACGCATCCACGCGGTTAGTCCAAGTGAAATAACTATCCCTTCTACCCCCTTTCCAACTATAAGTGTCATAAGAACAATAAGGAGAAGGTCCGGAAGAGAATAAAAAACATCAACAATTCTCATCATTAACTCATCTACCTTTGCCCCAATGTATCCTGAAACCGCACCATAGGTTGTGCCAATTACAAGTGCAACAAGAGCTGTCCCAAGTGCAACAGCCATTGAAACCCTTGCTCCGTAAATTATTCTGCTTAAAATATCTCTTCCAGCTTCATCCGTTCCCATCGGATGTTGTTTACTTGGAATACTGAGTGTATTTTCAAAATCCGTTTCGTCATATTTATATGGAGAAATATATGGAGCGGCAGCAGCAAGAAAAATAACAAATACGATAAAGGTAGCCGTTGTGATTACTTGAGCCTTTAAAATCAAATTTTTAGGCCTTCCCCATTAACTTAAGCTCAAGATAACATAAAAAAGAAATTTTAAATAGGTTGGTTGTAACAAGTTTATATAAAAAATCACTACATAAAATCTACTTTTTGAAAATTCTTTAACATCACCTTCTATCGGGATAGGTGGCCTTAACAACAGTTTTAATTCCTCCTCTAACATTGAAGTCCCCGATCACTTCTGCCCTTATAGGTCTACACGCCTCTACTATGTCATCAAGAATTTTATTTGTCACATGTTCGTGGAACTGTCCCGTGTCACGATATGAAAACATATAGAGTTTAAGAGACTTTAGTTCTATGCATAGCTCATCTGGAACGTACTTAATTTTTATCACCGCAAAATCAGGCTGTCCTGTTCTTGGACAGAGGCATGTAAATTCGGGACAGGTTATTTCAATCTCATACTCTCTACCCCGATACTGATTCTTGAATGTCTCTAGCTTTGGTTGTCCCATTAATAAACAAGCTCTAATGACCAATTCCCAATATTGTTTGTGATTTGAGATTTGTTATTTGGAAATTGTAGTTTATGAGTGCACTGACAACTCGATTTCATAACCGCCCTTTATCTTCTTTACCCTCTTCTCGTTATAGCCATGCATGACGTACTGAAGTCCCTTTTTTGCAGCCTCCCTGATTTTTTGCTCAGATTTCTTTTTGAGCTCACCCTTTGTTTTAGCCTTCACTGTTATAAGCATCGCAGGCATGTTTACTCACCTCTCCTTTACATCAATTCTTGAATTCTTGAAAGTTATTTTATCCTACATATCCGCCTTAGGGAAGGAGAAACCTTGACTCCAATCAAAATATTATAAATACTAAAAAAACACCTTTGGTGGGGGATCGTCTAACGGCAGGACGATGGGCTCTGGACCCATTAATCTAGGTTCGAATCCTAGTCCCCCAGCCAGTTATTTCCCGCTATAGTATAAGGTATTATTGAATTGCGCCATTAATCGCACGAGGATCTGTCCTAAGCTTGGTCCCCGATTTAATCAGGGAAGGAATAGCACTCCCACGTTATTGTAGAGACACGCCATGGCGTATCTCTACTTCTAGATACAATAGAGTTGCGCCAGAGCCTGTCCAAAACGAGGTCGAAGGGATTAGGATAAATGGATTTAACCGACATAAGACACAAGAGCGTTAATCCATTATATTATAAAATCTTATAAACATGCCCAGAGAAACACTAATTGATTTCTTTAATGACCTTTCTAATAAACAAGGCGAATTTATTGTTTATGACGATGGCTACCGAGGCTGGACATATACATATAGGGATGTCGTCGTTTCTGCAAAGGCCTTTTCGCTCAAACTGCGTGCCGAAAATTTCAAGAAAGGTGACAAGGTTATCTTCTGGAGCGAGAACCGAGCAGAGTGGGTAATCACATTCTGGGGATGCCTTTTAGCAGGCGTAGTGGTTGTGCCTATTGATTACCAAGCTTCCTCCGATTTCCTTCTAAGGGTACAGCAAATCGTTAAAGCCCGCTTGATCTTAATTGGTGAAGAGGTATCCCCCGCTTCAATAGAGAAAGGAATCCCTGTCTGGCGCCTTAGAGATATCGAGTGGGCTATTGATTCGACCTCTGATAACCATGACAAAATGATTGATCACACTTATGAAAGTAAAATCAGCGAAACCCAGTCTTCTGAAGCAGTTAATAAAATCACAAGGGACGATATTGCAGAGATCATCTTCACGTCTGGGGCAACGGCAGAACCAAAGGGGGTCGTAATCACTCATCGTAATATCCTTGCCAACATCATTCCGATCGAGCATGAAGCTTTGAAGTTCCGGAAGTATCTCCGCCCATTCTCTCCTATTCGATTTCTAAATCTTCCCCCATTAAGTCACCTCTTTGGACAGGCTACTGCGATCTTCGTCACGCCTATGCTCTCGGGTACAGTGGTCTTCATGAGAGGCTACAACCCGCACGAAATTGTGAAGCAGATCCACAAGCGGCGTATATCTGTTCTAGTATGTGTACCAAAGATGCTAGACGTTCTCCGCTCTTATATCGTACGCATTGAGCCTGGCACTGCTGGCCTACCTTACAAAAAGCGACATATTGCAATACGTTGGCTTAAGAACTGGAAGATCCACCGTATGTTTGGTCTTAAATTCTGGAGCTTCGTGGTTGGGGCTGCTCCACTCGACCCTGAGCTTGAAGAGTTCTGGTCAAGCCTCGGTTTCATTGTGATTCAGGGTTATGGGCTAACTGAGACAGCCCCTATAGTAAGTTTCAATAATCCCCTCGACACGCAAAAGGGATCGGTAGGTAAAGCAATCCAAGGCGTTGAGGTGAAGCTCGCTCAGGATGGCGAGATCCTAGTGCGCGGAGAGATTGTGACACCTGGCTACTACCATGCGACTGCTGAGACTGCTGAAGCATTCGAGGATGGCTGGTTCCACACAGGTGACGTTGGCGCCTTCGATAAAGAAGGCCGCCTTTACATACGCGGCCGGAAGAAAGAGATGATCGTTACCCCTGAAGGGCTTAACGTATTTCCAGAAGATGTTGAGCGCATTCTTAATGCAATTCCCGGTGTACATGAGTCCGCCGTTGTAGGTGTAAGAATCGGCGGAGAAGAGCGCATACATGCCGTGATTGTACTAGATTCCAGCAAATTGGGAAGACAATACGTGGCAGACCCGAACGAGGTGATGCGCTTGGCAAATTCACAATTAGAGAGCCA
>Ga0209341_10000631_pt1 | contig 36215 bp, 34 predicted proteins | sample RifCSP13_2_FD_184020 | JGI IMG/M metagenome (GOLD analysis project Ga0209341, IMG submission 184020) | Soil microbial communities from Rifle, Colorado - Rifle CSP2_sed 13_2 (SPAdes) (version 2) | ecosystem: Environmental > Terrestrial > Deep subsurface > Rock core/Sediment | place: Rifle...
ATGGGCGGTTCGATCTTCGTGGAGAGCCAGCTCGGGTCGGGCAGCACCTTCTCGCTCGACCTGCCCCGGGCGGGATCCATGCCAGGCCCATCGACGTGATCCTCGGGAGGAGCTGAGCCGTGCCGCTCGACATCGACGTCGTCCGACCGCCGGAACGCCTCGCCGGCGCCCGCGTCCTGATCGTCGACGACGAGCCGGCCAACACGCGCCTGCTCGAGCGCCTGCTCGGGGAGGCCGGCTACACCGCGGTCCGTGCCACGAACGATCCCCTCGAAGGCCTCGTGCTGTGCGAGACCTGGACGCCCGACCTGCTCCTGCTCGATCTTCACATGCCCGAGGTCGACGGCTACAGCATCCTGCGGCAGGTCACGGAGCCCGAGCGTGGGGTGTCCCGTCCGCTGGTCGTCGTGCTGACGGCCGATGTCACGCCGGCAGCACGCGAACGGGCGCTCTCCCTGGGCGCCACGGACTTCCTGACCAAGCCCTTCGACCACCTCGAGGCGCTGCTGCGCATCCGCAACCACCTGGCCACGCGGCGCATGGAGCTGGACCTGGCCGAGTACGCCGGCGCGCTGGAGGAGCGTGTCGCGGAACGGACCGTGGAGCTGCGCGAGAGCCTGGAACAGCTGCGCCAGACGCTGGAGCAACGCCGCCTCCTCGCCGCGCGCCTGGTGACCGCGCAGGAGGAGGAGCGCCGGCATATCGCCGCCGACATCCACGACGACACGATCCAGACGATGGTGGCGGTCGGCATCCGCCTCGAACTCCTCATGCGGGGGCTCACCGACCCGGCGCTGCTCGACGAGATGAACGCCCTGCGTGCCGCGGTGTCGAACTCGATGTCCGGCCTGCGCCAGCTCCTGTTCGAGCTGCGCCCCATGTCGCTCGAACGCGGCGGCCTGGCAGATGCGCTGGAGGAGTACCTCGAGCAGGCCGCGACGGCGGGCGGGCCCGCCTACGCGCTCGATGCCTCGCTGGCTACCAAGCCGGCCTACGAGGAGAACGTCGTCCTGTATCGCATCGCGCAGGAAGCCCTCGTGAACGCACGCAAACACGCCGCCGCGACGTCGGTGACGGTCACGCTGGCCGACGACGGCAACGGCGTCCGACTCGAGGTGCGTGATGACGGCCGCGGCTTCGCCCCGGATCTGGTCGCGCCGCAGCGCGGGCACCTCGGCCTGCCATCGATGATGGAGCGGGCGGAGCTGTCCGGCGGCTGGTGCCGGATCGAGAGCGCACCCGGCGCGGGCACGACGGTGACGGCCTGGATCCCGCTCGGAAGTATCGCAGAGGACCCCGTATGAATCCGGTGCCGGAGACCGACGTGACCATCCGGGTCCTCGTCGCCGAGGACGATGCCAGCGTCCGCCTCGCGGTCGCGGAAGCCATCCGCCGAGAACCCGGCATGGTCGTGGTCGGCACCGCTGAAGATGCCGATGAGGCGATCTCGGTCGCCGCCAGGGAGCAACCCGACGTGGCCGTGATCGATGCGCGGATGCCGGCTGGTGGTGGTTCCCGTGCCACGCGCGAGATCGGCCGCGTGTCGCCGGCGACGCGCGTCGTGGCGCTCTCCGCGCATGACGACCGGGCCAGCGTGGCCGAGATGCTCCGCGCGGGCGCCCTGAGCTACGTGGTCAAGGGTGCACCCATCGGCGAGCTGCTCGAGGCCATCGAGCGTGCGAAGCGGGGCCTGGCGAGCCTCTCGGGGACCGCGGCGGCGAGCGTCGGCCGCGAGCTGGACGAGCGCCTGGCCCAGACGGAGCGGCGAGTCGCGGACCGCAGCAGGAAGATCGAGGAGGTGCGTGCGGCGCTGGGGCCGGGCGGGATCGTGCCCGTCTTCCAGCCCATCATGGATCTCGTCACTCGCCGTGTGGTCGGCTACGAGGCCCTGGCCCGCTTCCAGGTCGAGCCGAAGCGCCCCCCGGACCAGTGGTTCGCCGCCGCAGTGGAGGTCGGCCTCGGCATCGACCTCGAGTTCGCCGCCATCGACGCCGCCCTGGCGCACTTCGACGAGTTGTCGCCGGAGGTCTATCTCTCGTTGAACCTCTCACCCGAAGCGTGCCTCTCGGAGCGGTTGGACGCGGCGCTCATGGGCGTGCCCGCGCAGCGCATCGTGCTGGAGATCACCGAGCACGCTCCCGTGCCCGATTACGACCTCCTGCGCAGCGCGCTGCACTCGTTCCGCGCCGAGGGCGGGCGGCTGGCCATCGACGACGCAGGGGCCGGCTTCGCCAGCCTGCGCCACATCGTGCGGCTCGAACCCGACCTCATCAAGGTGGATATCAGCCTCACGCATGACGTGGACTGGGATCGGCCGCGCCGGGCGCTGACCACCGCCCTCGTGGCCTTCGCACGCGAGATGGGCATCGCCATCGTCGCCGAGGGCATCGAGACGGTCGCCGAGCTGGAGGCGCTCGAGGAGCTCGGGGTGCGCGCCGGCCAGGGCTACCTGCTGGGCCGGCCGGGCCCGCTGCCGGCGTAGCCGCCCCCAACAGAGGAGCGCACCCGACCCCATGCCCGCCATCCGGACCACCACCGTCCCCGACGAGCTGCTCGACCTGGTCACGACAGACGTCCTCGGCCACGTCTCCTCGATCGGGCTCGACGGGTCCATCTGCAGCCACATCGTCTGGATCGACTGGGACGGGGAGAACCTGTTGATCAGCTCGCCGGTCGGCTCGGTCAAGGGCCGCAACTGGCGCGCCAACCCGCAGGCCGGCATCACGGTGGTGGATCGCACGAAGCCGTTCCGCTACATCCAGGCCGCCGGGCACGTGACGGAGATCCGGCCGGACGAAGGCCTCGCGGTCATCGACCGCCTGTCGCGACGGTACCGCGGCGAGGACTACCCGATCCGGACGGGAGCGCGAGAGGTCTTCGTCATCACCCTCGACCGCGTGCGCGCCTCGCTCGGCTGAGGCGCCTTCGCGGTCAGACGGCGGGCTGCTCGCGGAGCAGCTCGGGGTGGAGGTCAGGGCGGACGCGGCGGACCCAGTCGCGGAGCGCCCAGGTCGAGGTCCGGAAGGCGATCTCCGGCCAGGGGATCGCCTCGGGGGCGAAGGTGCCGAACTCGAGCGCCTCGGGGTTCGCCCGCAGCGCCCCACCCACGATCCGCGCTTCGAAGGCAACGACCACCACGGCCGCCTGAGTGCGGGAATAGAGGCCCACGATCTCGCCGGGCTCGACGAGCAGCCCCGTCTCCTCCAGGGTTTCGCGAATGGCGCCCTCGCGCACGGTCTCGTCGATCTCCAGGAAGCCGCCCGGCTGCGCCCAGAAACCGTAGCCGGGCTCGATGCCGCGCCGCAGCAGGACCACCTCGCCGCCCTCGGTGATGGGCAGCGTCGTGACCACGAGGCGGGGGTTGACGTAGGCCACGAACCCGCAGGCGGAGCAGGCCAGGCGCTCGCGGTGGTCGCCATCGATCGACCCGAAGCGGAGCGCCGCGCCGCAGCGCGAGCAGTAGTTGAGCGCCGCCGCCAGCCACGAGGGGACGCCGCCCGAGACGTGCTCCTCTGGGCGGTGAGCGGCCTCGGTCAGATCCTCGTCCATCGCCTCAGGCTCCCACGACGAGCCAGATCGCCGTCACCTCGAGCACGACCCCGAGGCAGGCGACGGCGAACCAGGCGAACCGGACGAGCCCGCGACCACGATGCACCGCGAGCCAGGCGAAAGCCGAGCGCCAGATGCGCAGGGCGGCGTCGGCGGTGACGAGGACGAGCATCAGGCCGCCGAGGAGCACCGGGAAGCGCACGATCGGATCGTGGAGCTGGGCACCGAGGTTGAGCGCGGTGATGGCGATCGTGCCGCAGATGAGCCCCACCAGCGACAGGTGGATGAAGGCGCCCTGGAGCGGCGTCGGCTTCGTCTCGGGCACGCGACCGGGGGTCACGGCTCCGCCCGGCGCGTCGTGCCGAACCGGTACCCCCTGCCGGTCGAGGACGGGCATGTCGGGCGTCAAGCGCTCGTCTTGCATCACGTCCCGGATTCTACGCCCGGGTGGACCCGCCGGATCGGCGGCGACGAGGGGCTCGTGCCTGCCCGTCGTGGTGGCCGTCGTGGTGCCGGATCCTCAAACGAACGTCAGCGGAACGCAAGAAGCGGCGGGCGGCTCGAACGACGCCGATTGGCGCTCAAATGGCTCCGTGGGCGTGCGTATGAGCTCGATTCGTCCAGCCCGGGCTTCTAACGCTCCCTGGGCGCGCGTCTGAGGACGGGCAGGTCCGCGACCACATGGTAAGATGACCATGAATACTGGTCACTTGGAGAGGATGATGGAGCGGACGGTGATGGCGAGCACGTTCAAGGCCCGATGCCTGGCACTTCTCGACCAGGTGGCCGTCGATCACGTTCCCCTGGTCATCACCAAGCGTGGGCGACCGATCGCACGTGTCGTCCCCATGGATGAGGAGCCGACCGGTCGCTCCACGTACCGATCGGTGCATCTGGTGGCCGAGGAGGACGAAGCCTACTTCTCGACCGGGACGCCGTGGGAGACGGGGGGGTGACCCTCCTCGATACCCACGTCATCCTGTGGTGGCAGGCCGTCGACGACCGCCTCTCTGCTCGCGCCCGCCGGGAGATCGAGCGCGCCGAGAGGATCCTCATCAGCCCGGTCTCGCTGTGGGAGATCGTGCTGCTCGTCGACAAGGGGCGGGTTCGACTCGACCGTGACATCTTCGTCTGGACGCAGGACTTCCTGGCCGGCGAGCGGGTCGAGCTGGCCGAGCTGACACCGACCGCGGCGGTCGCCGCGGGGCTGCTGCCCGGGCTCGGCTTCGTCGGTGATCCGGCCGACGCGATGCTCTATGCGACGGCGAGGGAGCGGGGCGTCCCGTTGATCAGCAAGGACACGCGGATCCGGAGCTTCGCCGCGGCGCGCCGGGATCTGCGCGCGATCTGGTAGCGGTCAGGCGCCGGCGGCGCTTCGCCCGGCCCGGGCTTCCAACGCTCCCCGGGCGCGCGTCTGAAGCCTCGGCGACTGATCCTCAGACGCACGCCAGCGGAACGCAAGAAGCGGCGCGAGGCCCGAACAGCGCCCCCCGACGCTCATATGCTCTGCGGGTGTCCGTGTGAGCCCGATTCGCCTGTGCCGGGCTTCTAACGCTCCCGAGGCGTGCGTCTGAGAGGCGTGCGGCAACGGCCACGCAGCGAGAGCCACGGGGCGAGAGCCACGCGGCGAGATGATCAGACGCCGTCCGCGTTCGTCGGGTCGTCGGCGGCGGCCTGGGCCCCCCTGGAGCGGTGCTCGGCCACGCGGGCCCGCAGCTCGGGGTCGGCCTGGGCGAGGATCTGCGCCGCGAGGAGGGCGGCGTTGGTGGCGTTGCCCACCCCGACGGTGGCCACCGGCACGCCTTTCGGCATCTGGACGATGGAGAGGAGTGCGTCGAGACCGTCCGAGACGCCGCCCTTCAGGGGCACGCCGATGACCGGTCGGGTCGTCTTCGAGGCGATGACGCCGGGGAGGTGCGCGGCCAGTCCGGCCGCGGCGATGAAGGCCGTGATGCCCCGCCCCTCCGCGTCGGCGATGTAGCGGTCCAGGAGGTCGGGCGCGCGGTGGGCGGAGATGACGCGCAACTCGTGGCCAATCCCCAGCTCGTCCAGCGTCTGCGTGGCGGCCTCCATGGTCGGGAGGTCTGAGCGGCTGCCGACGACGATGGCGACCCGCGGGCTGCCCGGCACCGTGGCCCCGGCGTCGGTCGCGGCGTTCACTCGCCGGCCGCCTTCGTGAAGCCGTCCTGGCCGTCGAACGCTTGCAGGCGCTCGACCTGCGTCCAGCGATGGCGCGCGCCGATGCGCCCGAGCAGGGCCAGGATCTCCCCCTCGTCCGGCTCCACTCCGCCTTCCGGCGCCACGAAGCGGCCCGTGTACCAGCGGACGCTGTCGCCCACGACCTCGCCGGGCCAGATCTTCGTGCCGCGGCTGGTCACCGTCTCGAGGCGCAGTGCCGGGCCGGCGGCGGCCTCCAGGTCGGCCGCGAGGACGGCCACCGACAGGTCGCTCTCGATCATCACGTCCACACCCACCAGCCGGCGGCTGATGCGCCCATAGGCATCGGCAGCGTAGGACCAGGCGGGCCGAGGAGTGGGCGACTGCGCCGGCCGGACGTGGCCCCGACCGCGCGGCGGGTTCGCCGGCCGCCTCCCGAGGTTGGCGATCACCGCGTCCGTGTAGCCGGTCGTCGAGGCGGCGTGCTCGATGTCGCCGCCGGTCTGCCGGGCCAGGTCCTGGGTCACCGCCGCGCCGGACTCGAGGGTGACGAAGACGGCGTTCTCGACCGTGTCGGCGGCCGCGTGCTCGCCCAGGTGGCGCAGCATCATCACCGCGCTGAGGATCAACGCCGTGGGGTTGATGACGTCCCTGCCGGCGTACTTCGGCGCCGAGCCGTGGACCGCCTCGAAGATGGCCACCTCCGCGCCGTAGTTGCCCGAAGCGGCGAACCCGAGTCCCCCCACGAGCCCGGAGGCGAGGTCGCTGATGATGTCGCCGTTGAGGTTCGTGGTGACGACGATGTCGAACTGGGCCGGCGCCTTGGCGAACTGGTGGGCCACGTTGTCGATGATGAGGTGCTCCGGCTCGATCTCGGGATACTCGGGCGCCATCTCCTCGAAGACTCGTTTGAAGAGGCCCTCGGTGAGCTTCATGATGTTGGCCTTCGTGGCACACGTGACCTTCGTGCGCCCCTCGCGCCGGGCCAGCTCGAAGGCGTAGCGGATCACCTTCTCCGAGCCTTTGCGGCTGATGATCTTCAGGCACTGGCCGACGTCCGGCGTCTGCATGTGCTCGATGCCCGCGTAGAGGTCCTCGACGTTCTCGCGCACGATGACCATGTCCACGCCCTCGCCGGCATAGCGCGTCGGCACGCCGGGCAGCTCGCGTGCGGGCCGCACGTTGGCGTACGTCTCGAAGAGCTTGCGCAAGGTGACGTTGGCGCTCTTCTCGCCGAAGCCGATCGGCGTTTCGAGCGGCCCCTTGAGCACGACCCGGGTGCGCTCGATCGAGTCGCGCGTCTCGCTCGGCACGCCGGAGCTGTCGCCGCGCCTGAAGACCTCCGCGCCGGCCTCGGCCTCCTCCCAGTCGACGGCCACGCCGGCCGCCTCGATGACGCGCACCGCCGAGCGCGTGACCTCCGGGCCCACGCCGTCGCCGGGGATGACGGTCACGCGATGGCGCTGGGCGGCGGTCATGCGCCAATCGTAGCCGGGGAGGCGATGGGTCGCCGGCGCAGGGAGCAAAGCACCCGGGGACGATGCCCGGCCCCGCGCCGGTCCCGGCAGGACTGAACGCCGGGTGAGCCAACGGGCGGACGACCCCTCGGAATGGGTCGCCGGGGGCCCTGGTGCCGGCCTTCCTCCGCCGATTCGCTCACGAGACAAGCGGAACGGTGAGCGATGAGCACGGTGGCGGCCTCCAGCACCCCGCTGTTCGTCCGTTTGAACACCACGTGCACAACGGATCCGGCTACCGGCGTAGAGGGTTGCTACAGTGCCGTCGTGCGCGATCGACGTGGTCCTCCTCGAGCCCCTCGCGTGACCGAGCGCCACCCCGTCATCCTCGACGTCGACACCGGCATCGACGATTCCCTGGCCCTCCTCTACGCGTGCGCCTCGCCGGAGGTGGAGCTCGTGGCCGCCACCTGCGTGGCGGGCAACGTCGACGCGCGGCAGGTGGCTGTGAACACGCGCGCGGTCCTGGAGCTGGCCGATCGCGCGGACGTCGAAGTGGCGCTGGGGCGCGAAACGCCGCTGGTGCGGCCCCTCACGACGACGCCGGAGACGCACGGGCCGCGGGGCATCGGCTATGCGGAGCTGCCGCCGCCGTCCCGGCCGCTATCTCGGCGGCACGCCGTTGACCTGCTCGTCGATGAGGCGCGCCGGCGCCCCGGGGAGCTGACGCTCGTCGCGCTGGGGCCGCTGACCAACGTCGCCCTCGCCGCGCTGCGCGAGCCGGAGCTGCCGGTCCTGCTGCGTCGCCTGGTGATCATGGGCGGCTCGTACCGCTCCCCGGGCAACACCGCGCCCACCACAGAGTGGAACATCAGCGTCGATCCCGACGCGGCGGCGGTCGTCTTCACCCACTTCGGGGCGCCCGAGGTCCAGGCGGCCCGGAAGTCCGCCGGGCTCGAGCCCCGACCCCTGGCGCTCGGGCTCGACGTCACCGAGAAGGCGAAGCTGACGCCCGAACATCTGACCGCCCTGGCCGCCCGCGCCGGCGACGACGCGCACGCGCCCCGCACGCCCATCGTCCGCTACCTCGCCGATGCGCTGCGCTTCTATATGGAGTTCCACAGCCGCTACGACGGCTTCTTCGGCGCCTTCATCCACGATCCGCTGGCGTTGGCCGCGGCCCTCGACCCGAGCCTGGTCCGCGCCGAGGCGCTGGCGGTGGACGTGGAGCTGGGCGGCATCCTCACCACCGGCGAGACGGTCACCGACTGGCGCCGCACCTGGGGCAAGCCGCCCAACCTCGACATCGCCGTGGAGGCGGACGCCGAGGCGTTCCTGGCGCGCTTCGTCGAGCGTGTGGGCGACCTCGCCGCGCGGCTGGCGTGGGCGCGCACCCTGTAGCGACGGAACCACGGAACGTGGCACCCTAGTCTGGTGGTAGCGAGCGGCAACGGCTGCACGGAACGGAGGAGAGGGCATGCTTAGCTTCGACTGGCTGCACATGTGCGCGACCGGGGAGGCGACGCCCTGCGTCTCGGTCGACCAGCTGGCCTGGATCGCGATCGGCATCGTCTTCCTCGTCGCCGCACTCCTCCTCGCCCGACGCGCGCGGGATTTCAGCACCGCCACCCTCTCGCTCATGCCGGCCGCCATCGCCATCAACATCGCCGCCGGCTCGCTCATGTACGCCGTTCGGCTGCCCCTCTACCTCGATTCCGTGGGCACGGTCCTGGTGGGCGTGCTGGCCGGGCCGTGGGCCGGCGCGATGACCGGGATCCTGGCCAACTTCATCTGGTCCTTCCTGCCCATCCCGGGCGGCGCCGGCCCGGTCAGTGCCGCCTTCGCCCCGGTGGCCGGCGTCATCGGCCTGATGGCCGGGCTGTGGGCACGCTCCGGCATCCTGCGCCTCCGCGCCCACGACGACCGCACGACGCGCAACGTGGCCTTCGCCACCTTCGCCTGGGGCTGGCTGGTCGTGGGCGGCCTGCTGCGGCTGCTCTTCGCCCCGAACGGGTACTTCTCCATCGTCGACGGCAGCGACCCGAAGCTCCTCGGGGGCGCGAACCTCACCGGTCTCGCCCTGGCCGACCCAGGCGGGCTCTACCTCACCTGGGCCATCGGGGCGGTGATCGGCGCGGCGCTCGGCTACGTCATCTACCGCCGGCGGCTGGTCAGCCTGCTGCCAGTCTGGTTCGCCGGGGGGGTCACCGGCGTCGTGGCAGCCGCGATGTCGGCGCCGATCGCGGCGTACGTGTACGGCGGCGTGACCGGGGGTGGGACGGACGCGCTCGTGGCGCTCTTCCGCTCGGCCGGCCTGAGCATCTTCCAGGCCTCCTTCGCCCAGGGGCTGACGAGCGACCCGCTCGACAAGACGATCAGCTACACGGTCGTCTTCATCATCCTCGCCGCCCTGCCGCTGACGGTGAAGACGCTCTTCCCGCGGGGAGACCGGGTCGTCCCGCCGACCACATGAGCCGGCGCTGATGGAGGCCGCCACGGGCTACTTCCGCCCGGGCTCCAGCTGGCTCCATCGACGCCATCCCACGACGAAGCTGCTGGCGCTGGTCTGCCTCCTCGTCGCGACGTTCGTGCTGCCGCCGCTCGGGTCGGTCGTCCTCGTCATCGCGGTCGTGGCCGGCGCGGCGAGCGCGGGCCTGCTCACGTCGCTGCTGCGCGCGAGCCGTGTCGGTCTCGTCCTCCTGGCTTCGATCCTCGTCGTCAACGGCTTCTTCTACCCCGGTGCCCGCGACATCCTCTTCGGGCTGGGTCCGGTCGCGCTGACCCGGGAAGGTCTCGAGGCAGGTCTGACGTTCGCGGTGCGCATCCTCGTCGCACTCGAGGCGTCGCTCCTCTTCCTCTTCACCACCCTCGCCGACGACCTCCTCGAGGCGCTCGTGGGGCGCGGCGTGAACCCCCGGCTGGCCTACGTCGTGCTCGCGGCGATGCAGCTCGTGCCACGGCTCCAGAGCCGGGCGGTGGCGATCCTCGAGGCACAGCAGGCGCGCGGGCTCGAGGTGGGCGGGTCGCTCCGACGGCGGTTCGGGACCCTCGTGCCGCTGATCGGGCCGCTCGTCCTGGGCACGCTCATCGACGTTCGCGAGCGGACCTTCGCGCTGGAGGCGCGGGGCTTCGGCAGCGGGTTGCCTCGAACGGCATATCGGATCGTGGCCGATCCGGCGGGGGATCGACTCCTGCGCTGGCTCCTCGTGGCCACCATGGCAGTCCTGCTCGTGTACGGCCTCGCACGCGCCGCCGGGGCCGCGTGATGGCCGGGCTCGAGCTGCGGGGCCTGGCGGTCCGCTACCTCATCCGGCAGCGTCGGGCCCTTGACGGGATCGACCTCGCAGTCGCCCCGGGCGAGACCGTCGGCGTCACGGGCCGCAACGGCGCCGGCAAGTCGACGCTGGCCCTGGCGTCCGCGGGCTTCATCCCGCGTGTCGTTCGTGCCGAGGTCTCCGGCGAGGTCGTCGTCGACGGGCAGCGGACCGCCGACGCGACGCTGGCCGACCTCGTGCGGCGCGTGGGCATCGTCTTCTCCACGCCGGCCAACCAGCTCTCGGCGGCGCGGCTCACCGTGCGCGAGGAGCTGGCCTTCGGTCTCGAGAACCTCGGCGTGCCTCGCGCGGAGATCGACGCGCGCATCGGGCGGGCCCTGGCCGAGCTTGGCATCGCAGATCTGGCCGAACGCCTGCCGACGGCGCTCTCCGGCGGGGAGCAGCAGCGCGTGGCCATCGCCAGCGTGCTCGTCATGGGCGCCGGGATCCTCGTCCTCGACGAGCCGACCGCGCAGCTCGATCCGGCCGGCACGGACGCGGTCGCGGCGCTCCTCGCCGATCGCGCCCGGGCCGGGACCGCGGTGCTCGCCACCGAGCACAAGCCCTCGATCCTGGGCCAGGCGTCACGCTGTCTCCTCCTCACCGAAGGCGCCGCGGCCGTCCTGGATCGCCCGGGCGTCGTGCTCGGATCGGCGACGGCTTCCACCCTCGGCGGGGAGGGACCGGCGCTGGTGCGGGTCGCCGAGGCGCTGGGGCTCGATCCAGGCCTGGGCTTCGATCCCGCCACCCTGGCGGACGAGATCCGCGGAGGAAGGCCCGCTGCGGGGGCAGCCGTGCCAGCCCCATCTTCGGCCACGGCGACGCCCTGGGCGGGGGTGCGGGGCGTCCGGCCCGTCGCCCTGCGCATCGAGGGCCTCGTCCACCGCTACGGGGACCTGACGGCGCTGCGTGGCATCGACCTCGAGTTCGCGCCCGGTGGATCGGTGGCCATCGTGGGCCAGAACGGCTCGGGCAAGACGACGCTCGCCAAGCACCTCGTGGGGCTGCTGCGCCCCGCCGAGGGACGCGTGCTCGTCGATGGCGAGGACATCGCGAGCCGATCGATCGCCTCACTGGCCCGTCTCGTCGGCTTCGTCTTCCAGAACCCCGACGACCAGCTCTTCGGCCGCAGCGTGGCGCGTGAGGTGGCCTTCGGGCCGGCCAACCTGGGGGTGGCCGGGGCGGACCGCACGCGGCTCGTGGACCAGGCGCTGGCGGCGCTGGGACTCGGCGCGGAGGCGGCCACGAACCCCTACGACCTCGACCTGGCGGCTCGCAAGCTGGTGGCCCTCGCCAGCGTCTGCGCCATGGACCCCGCAGTGCTCGTCCTCGACGAGCCGACCACGGGCCAGGATCGACCCGGCGTGGCGCGCGTCGGGGGCGTGGTGGACGCCTTCACCGCCGCGGGGCGGACCGTCATCGCCATCAGCCACGACATGGAGTTCGCCGCGCGGCACTTTCGGCGGGTCGTGGTCATGCGCGGCGGCGAGGTCGTCGCCGACGGGACGCCACGCGAGGTGTTCGCGGCCGGGAACGCGGCGCTCCTTGCCTCGACCGGGCTGCGGTCACCGCCCACCGCGGAGCTGGCCGCGCGGCTGGGCCTGGACGCGACTCCGCTGACCGTCGAGGAGCTACTTGCCGCGCTGCGCTGAGGCTCGACGAGCGCGCTGGTAAGGTGCATCTCGATGGCCACGTCGCTCAAGGGCGCCGCGACTGCGACGATCGCCCTCAAGGAGGGACCCTACGTCGCCGTCTCGGCCGAGGATGGCTCGATGACGCCGCCCGACGCCGGATTCGGGCTGTACGTCCACGACGTCCGGTTCCTGTCCGCCTTCGAGGTCCGGGTCGCGGGCGTCGCCCCGCTGCTCCTCTCGGCGAGCGACCGTGAGACCTACGTGGCCACGATGCAGCTCGTCAACCCGCCGCTGCGGCTCCCCGACGGGCGGACCGTGGCCCAGCAGGCGCTCTCGATCCGGCGCGCTCGCTTCATCGACGGCGGCCTGCGTGAGCGTATCGGCCTCCTGAACTCCGGCCCCGCCACGGTGCCCCTCGAGCTGTCGATCGAGCTCGACGCGGACTTCGGCGACATGTTCGCCGTGCGCGGGTACCGGCCCTCGCCACCCGCCGCGGTGACCGTCGAGCGGGTGGCCGGCGGCCTCCTGCTCTCCGCCACCGGAGCGGACGGGGTGCTGCGCCAGACGCGGGTGACGACCGACCCGGCACCTGACGCCGTGACCGACCGAACGCTCCGCTTCGGGGCGAAGCTGGCGCCCCAGGAGCGCTTCGTCATCGAGGTGACGGTGGTGCCGACCGAGGACGGGCATCGCCCGGAACCCGGCAGCGAGCGGCCCTTCGATGCGGCGATCGAGCTGCTCCGGGACCGCTACGCCGCTTTCCTCGCCGCGGGCACACGCATCGAGACGGGCGACGGCCGGCTCGACGACCTCCTGCGCCGCAGCGCCCTCGACCTGCGGGCCCTGGTGGACCACACCCCGAGTGGACCGATGCTCACCGCGGGCATCCCCTGGTACGCGGTCCCGTTCGGTCGGGACGCGCTGATCACGGGGCTCGAGACGCTCGACTTCCAGCCCGAGCTGGCGCTCGGCGCCCTCCGCTTCCTCGCCGCCCACCAGGGACAGCGGGTCGACCCGTTCACCGAGGAGGAGCCGGGCCGCATCTTCCACGAGCTGCGGCGGGGTGAGTTGGCGCGCATGGGGGCGGTTCCCCATCGGCCGTACTTCGGCACGGTGGATGCGACGCCGCTCTTCGTCCGCCTCTTCGTCGAGACCGTGCGCTGGCTGGGCGATCGGAGGATCTACGACGAGCTGCTGCCCCACGCCCTCGCCGCACTCGAGTGGTGCGACACCCACGGCGACCCGGATGGCGATGGCTTCGTCGAGCACTCCAGCCTGCCCGGAAGCCCCCTGCGCAACAAGGGCTGGAAGGACTCGGCCACCTCGCTGTGCTACCGCGACGGGTCGCCCGTGGAGCTGCCGGCGGCGCTGGTCGAGGTCCAGGCCTACGTCTACGCGGCCAAGGACGGCCTGGCCCAGCTCTCGGCCGAGCTGGGCGACGGGGCGCTCGCCGAGCGCCTGGCTGCCGAGGCGGCGGCGCTGCGCGAGCGGTTCGAGGCGGCCTTCTGGCTGCCCGCCGAGCGCTGCTACGCGCAGGCGCTCGACGCGGGCAAGCGGCCGGTGGACGCGGTGACGAGCAACGCAGGGCACTGCCTGTGGGCCGGGATCGCGGCGCCGGAGCACGCGACGCTCCTCGTCGAGCGCCTGCTCGAGCCCGACATGTTCACCGGTTGGGGCATCCGCACGCTGTCGTCCAGCTACCCCACGTACAGCCCCATGAGCTACCACAACGGCTCGGTGTGGCCCCACGACAACGCCCTGATCGCGGCCGGGATGGCCGCCTACGGCCATCGCGAGGCAGCTGCCCGGGTGATCACCGCGGTCCTCGAGGCGGCCGGGCACTTCGCCGACCATCGGCTGCCGGAGCTGTTCTGCGGCTTCGCCAGGGACCATCGGTACGCGTCGCGACCGGCGGAGTACCTCGTCTCCTGCTCACCCCAGGCCTGGTCGGCCGGCGCGCCCTTCTTCCTGCTCCAGACCGCCCTCGGCCTGCGACCGGCGGAGTTCGGGCAGCCACCGGTGATCGATCCGGTCCTGCCCGAGGGGATCGATCGTCTCGCCTTCCGCGGCCTCCTCGCCGCGGGCCGGCGCCGCACATTCGCGGCCCGCCGCACGGCACGCGGCGTCCGCGTCACGGGCGACCTCTCCGTACGCCGGCTAGGGCCGGCGGGGCAGGCCTGATGAGGGGGCGTCCGTCCGTCCTGTTCGTCCACTACACGTTCCCGGGCGTCGTGGGCGGCGTCGAGACGGTCGTCGCGCACCACGCCGCCGGCCTGCGTGACCAGGCGAACGTGCGGCTGCTGGCGGGTCGCGGACGAACCGGCGTGACCGGCGTCGAGCGGATCCGGATCCCCCTCGTCGACTCGCTCCACCCGGCGGTCGTGCGCGTCTCGCGCGAGCTGGCGCGGGGACGGGTCACGCCGGCATTCGCCGAGCTGCGCGAGGACCTGGCCGCCGCGCTGCTGCCGCACGTCCGGGGCGCCGACCGCGTCGTCCTCCACAACGTCGCCACGATGGGGCTGAACCTGCCCCTCGTGGCCGCCCTGCACGAGGTGGCGCCGGGGCTGCCGCCCGGTCGCCTCATCGTCTGGATCCACGACCTCGCGGCGGCCGACGCGCGTCATGCGGCCCTGCTCCATCCCGGTGAGCCGTGGGCACTCCTCTCGCGCCCGCTGCCGGGTGCCCGTTACGTCGCGGTCTCGGTGGACCGACAGGAGCAGGCAGCCCGGCTCCTGGGTATCGCGCCGGACTCGATCCGCGTGGTCCCCAACGGCGTGGATCTCGGCGGGATGCTGCGCCTCTCCCGCCGCGGTCGAGCCCTCGTCGAGCGCCTCGGTCTCGCCGCCGCCGACCCGCTGCTGCTCCTGCCCGCCCGGCTCGTCCGCCGCAAGCGGATCGAGCTGGCCATCGTCGCGGCCGGCTCGCTGCGGCGCCGGGGGCGCCGCGCACGTCTAATCGTCACCGGCGGACCGGATCCCCACGACCCGGACGCGAGCTTGTACCTGGCCGAGCTGCGGGCGCTGGTGGCCGAGGCCGGTGACCATGACGTGCTGCTCTTCGACGTCATCGGGCGGAGCGCCGACGACAGCTTTGTTGCGGATCTCTACGCGCTGTCCGACGCGCTCGTCTTCCCCTCGGCGACCGAGGGCTTCGGGCTGCCCGTCGTCGAGGCGGCGGTGAACCGCCTGCCCATGGTCTGCACGGACCTGGCCGTCTTCCGATCGCTGGCCGGCCCCGCGGCGACGTACGTGCCCGTCGGGGCGGACGGCGAGGCCTACGCCGACGCCATCGAGCGGGCGCTGGCCACCTCACTCGCAGCCGGTCTGGCCGGCCGGGTGCGCCGGGAGCTCGACTGGCGGCGGGTGGTGACCGAGCAGGTCGTGCCGGCCATCCTCGGCTGATCCCTCGCGCGCGGCGTCCGCCGCCGCCCGCGCCCCCGCGCCGTGTAGCATCCACCGCGTGGAGCCGAGCACGTCCCTGCCGGCGCGGCCGCCGTTCGCCATCCGCGCGCGGATCCTGACGCCATTGTCCGCGGGCGGGACGCGCTTCGAGCGTGACGGGCTGCTGGAGGTCGACGCTGCGGGGCACATCGCCCATGCGGGTCCCTGGCCTGGGGCGGACCGGGCGTCGGAGCTCGGTGCCCCCGTGGTCGACCTCCGGCCGTGGCTCCTGCTGCCCGGCATGGTGGACCTCCACGCCCACCTGCCGCAGCTGCCGAATGCTGGGCTGGGCGCCGGCCTCGACCTGCTGACCTGGCTCGGGCGCTACATCTTCCCGCTCGAGCGCGAGTTCGACGAGGCCGCCGCCGAGGCGCTCGCCCCGCAGGTCTTCCGGGCCTTCGCCGCCGCCGGCACGACCACGGCCGTCGTCTACGGCGCCGTCTACGAGCCGTCGCTGGATGTCACCTTCCGCGCCGCGGAGGTGCACGGCATCCGGGCTGTCATCGGCAAGGTGATGATGGACCGTCTCAGCTACGACGAGACGCTGGCACCCGCCGACGTCCTCGAGACGAGCCTGCGCCAGTCGGCCGACCTCTGCGCGCGCTGGCACGGCCGCGACGGGGGCCGGCTGCGCTACGCCTTCACGCCGCGTTTCGCGGTCAGTTGCTCGGCGGAGATGCTGCGCGAGTCGGCGCGCCTGGCCGAGGGGACCGGCGCCTACTGGCAGACCCACCTCTCGGAGGACCGCGGGGAGCTGGCCGAGGTGGCGCGGCTCTTCCCCGAGGCGCGGGACTACCTCGACGTCTACGACCGCGCCGGTGCGCTCGGGCCGCGGGCCATCCTGGCCCACGCCATCCACCTCTCCGACCGCGAGGTGGCGCGGCTGGCCGAGTCGGGCGCGCGAGTGGCGCACTGCCCGGCCTCCAACCTGTTCCTCGCCTCGGGCACGATGCCCCTTGCTCGCTATCGCGCGGCCGGCATCCCGGTGGGCCTGGGCTCCGACGTCGCGGGCGGCCCGGAGCTGTCGATCTTCGCCAACATGCGCGCCGGCGCCTACGTGCAGAGCGGGCTGCGGGTGCTCGAGGGCTCCGGGGCCCCGGCACCGCTGGGCCCGCTCGACTGGCTGCGCCTGGGCACCCTGGAGGGCGCGCGGGCCCTGGGGCTGGGGGCGGTGACCGGCTCGCTGGAGGCCGGCAAGGAGGCCGACCTGATCGCCGTCGACGCCTCCTTCACCGACCCCCTGCCCGGCGCCGAGGTGGACGAGCCCGAGGAGCTGATGAGCCGCCTCGTCTTCCGGCCGCACCCGTCGATGGTGCGTGGCGCCTGGGTGCGCGGCAGACGGCTCGAGGGGCCGGGCGGCGTAGGAGGTCGAGCTAGCGTGTCGCCCTCGACTGCTCGCTGAGCCCCCGTCATCCGGGGAGGCGCGAGCCGAACATCCGACGTGGCTCGATGCGAAAGTACGTTGCCGACGCCGCAGCCCGATCGATCCAACCCGGGCCGAACCGCGGTTCGTACACTTCCACGAGACAATCACGGAAGCCCCGATGCATGGGATCCGCCAAGCCAACTCGAACGGCCCGCCCATGGACCACGATGGCGAACTGCTCCCCCTCGACATAGGCTGCGCTGACGGATGGACGAGCCGAGAGGTGGCGGAGGCGGACCGAGTCGGGCGACGAACCGAAGTGGACGTGCCCCCTGTAGAAGATGCCATCGACGGGGGCGACGAGAGGTTCGCCTGCGGCGGTGACCGTCGCGACCGCAAGGACACGCACCCCCGTCAATCGATCCGCGATCTCCTTCGCGGTCAAGGCCAGCTCGTCCGAGAAGACCTCGCGAAGGTGGGTCCCGGCCTTCGACCGACTCGCATCGAGAAGCTTCTGCAGGGCGCTGAAATCCTGGCGTGTCTCGTGCATCCGGACTCCTCGGGAGATCGTCGGCGTGATCGTGACGACCGTGCGTGACGAGCCTACACACCTTCGGCATACGGCTCCCGAGTACTTGACAGACGTACGTTTCAGCGTACACTTCAGCGTATGAAGACCATCGGCGTCACCGAGCTTCGCCAGCGCACGGCGGAGATCCTGCGCGAGGTCCACGAGAGCGAGGAGCCGATCGCGATCATCCAGCGCTCGGAGAAGGCGGCCTACCTCGTGGATGCGACGCGGTACGACGCGGAGCGAGACGAGCTGCGAACCGCCCGCCGGGCGTTGTTCCTGCGGGAGGTACGCGAGGCGGAAGCCGAGTACGGAGCGGGTGAGGCGACGACCTACGAGGACGTCGAGGCGCTCCTGGACGACCTGCGAGCTTGAGGGCCCGCGCCCGACCGTGCGCTTCGTCGTCTCCAGCCGCTTCCGTCGACGCGCTGGCAAGCTCGACGAGCGACGTGGGCTGCTGCTCAGAGCCGCGCTGCGGAGGTTCGCCGCGGACCCGCGCGACGCCCTGCTGCGCACCCACAAGCTGAGGGGCGACTTGGCCGGCTACTGGGCCTTCAGCGTCGACGACGACCTGCGGGTCCTCTTCCGCTGGGACAGTGACGTGGCGTTCCTGGTGAACCTCGGTTCACACGACGAGGTCTACTGATCCAATGACCGACGCATTCGACCTGCTCCACTGGCGTCGTCTGATCACCCGGCGTTCAAACCAGCGAAGGGCACCTCGTCGAGGCCTCGAGGACCCTGGTTCCAGACGTTTCCTTCGCCGCTCGGTCCCCCAGGCGTTCCATCGAGCGAAGGAAGCCTCATCTCGGTCTGACCCGCCCGGCTCGTTCGTCCCTTTGAACGCGGGGTGAGCAGCCGAACATCGTGGAGCCAGCGCATCGCCGCTCTCAGAGGATGATGATCCCGCTGGCTCCGGGATCCCTCCCAGCCGCCAGAGCGGCGAGCATCGCGCGCGAATCGCGCGGGAACGCTCCGCGAAGCGCCTCCCGGGCAACTGCCAGGGCCTCGCGGTTGCGCCTCGTGTCGGCGAGGAGCAGCACGACGTGATCCACGTCACCGTCGCGCGCCTTGAGGCCGATCCGTCGTGCCGTTGCTTGAGCGTCCCGAAGCCGCGTCTCGGCCTCGACCCCCGCACACCATCCACGGCCTCGGACCACCGCGTCCCAGGCGCGCCGGTCCCCGGGGATCGGCATCGGGACCTCGGTGCGCCAACCCAGTGAGGGGTTGAGACGCCGACGCAGCCGCTCGAGGAGAGCGAGCTGGGCGGCGTCGCGCAGCGGGTCTCCGGCCGGGAAGACCCGCACGGACAGGTCCATCCCCAGGACGGCTGACAGCTGGGCCAGGTCCATGAGCGACACGGCCTCGTGCTCGGCGCGCTCGATCCGTCCGACCTTCGAATGCGACATCCCCAGTGCGTCGCCCACGTCGTCCTGGCTGAGCCCCGTCCCGATCCGTACCTCACGCACCTCTCCGCCTACCTCGCGCAACAACCGGCGCCCGATGCGGGTGCCGCGGTCGATGGGTCGCTCTCTCGTCGCCATGCGCGGATCCTGGTGGCCGTGGCTTCGCCGGGGCTTAACGCCCGGTTGTGCATACCGCGTTCAAACGCGCGAACGGCGGGTCGGCACGGGGCCCGATCTCGAGGTACCTCCGTCAGGCTGAACACCCCGCGTGCCGGACGGCGGAGGAACCCCTCGGTGGTGCGGTCGAGCCGCGGATCGCGGCGCCTCGTTCGTCCGGTTGAGCGCCGGGTGTGCAGCGGACCCCTCTGCTAACGTCCGCGCGTGACCGACGCGTTCGACCTGCTCATCGAAGGCGGCACGGTCGTCGACGGCGGCGGCGGGCCGGGGTTCGCGGCCGCGGTGGGGGTGATCGGCGACCGGCTGCGCATCATCAGCGGCGAGACGGCGCACCTTCGCGCCGCCCGCCGCATCGACGCCACCGGCCACGTCGTCGCTCCCGGCTTCATCGACCTGCACAGCCACGGCGGGCTGATGATGCTGGCCGAGCCGCGCCACGAGCCGAAGGTGCGCCAGGGCGTGACCACCGAGGTCATCGGCGTGGACGGCAACTCGTACGCGCCGTTTCTCCGGCAGCAGGACCTCGACGACTTCCTCACCCTCAACGCCGGCCTCGACGGGCGCCCGGACATCGCCTGTGACTGGGGCTCGGTGGCCGGCTACCTCGAGCGCTTCGATCGCAGGGTCGCTGTCAACGTGGCCTACTTCATCGGCAACTCGGCGCTGCGCATATCAGCGTGCGGCTGGGACGAGGTACCGGCCGATGCCCGGGCCATGGACCGCCAGCGCGGCCTCCTGCGCGAGGGCATGGAGGAGGGGGCCTTCGGGCTGTCCTCCGGGCTCGATTACCCGCCGGGCGCCTACGCCACGACGGAGGAGCTTGGCGTGCTCCTGGCGGAGGCGGCGAAGATCGGCGGCTTCTACCACACGCACGTCCGCTACACGCTCGGCGACGGTTTCCTCGATCCCTTCCGCGAGGCGATCGAGATCGGGCGCCAGGGCGGCGGCCCCGTGCACCTGACCCACTTCTACCACCGCGCCACCTACCCCGGTCCGCCGGAGCGGATGCTCAAGCTGGTAGACGACGCGCGCGCGGAAGGCCTGGACGTCACGTTCGACCTCTATCCGTCCGAGTGGGCCAGCACGCGTCTTCTGATCATGCTGCCGCCATGGATCCAGGCCGGAGGCGTGGCGAAGACCAGGGAGCGCCTGGCCGACCGCGCCATCCGGGCCCGCATCCGCGACGAGCTCGCCGCCCGCGGCCGCAGCTACGCAGGCGCCGCGCCCTGGGCCGACCTGCGCCTGGGCTACTTCGCCCGGCCCGAGCACGCCCGCTGGGAGGGCCGCACCCTGGCCGAGTACATGGTCGAGACCGGGCTCGACCCCACCGACGCCATCTGCGACCTGCTCCTGGCCGAGGACCTGCGCGTCAACCAGGTCACGCCCGGGCCGCACACGGCGGGCCTGGCGCCGTTCTTCCGGCACCCGGTCTCGATGATCGGGTCCGACGGCGTGCTCATCGGGGCGAAGCCCGCGCCGCGCACCTACGGCTCCTTCCCCCGCGTGCTGGGCGAGTTCGTGCGCGAGCAGCGCCTGACGAGCCTCGAGGAGGCCGTGCGCAAGATGACCGCGGCGCCGGCGGCACGCCTGGGGCTGGCGGATCGGGGCCTCCTGCGCGACGGCCTGAAGGCCGACATCGTGGTCTTCGACCCGGCGGCGGTGCGCGACCTGGCCACGTACGAGGAGCCGCGCCGCTTCCCGGCCGGCATCCCGCACGTCGTCGTGAACGGCACGCTCGTCGTGGATGGCGGCGAGCACACGGGGGCGCTCCCCGGCCGTGCGCTGCGCCGGAGCTCCACGGCATGAGCCGCGGGCATACTGGCGCCATGAGCGACGCGCCTCGCACCCTGGCCCTGGAGCACCTGCGTGCCGCGCCGGGTGAGCGCGCCACGGGGATGGTGCCGGTGAACCTGGGGAGCGCGACGGTCCAGATCCCGGTGGTGATCATCAACGGCGCCCGACCCGGGCCTCGGGTGGGCGCGACCGCCGGCATCCACGGCGCCGAATACGTCTCGATCGCGGCGCTCCGGCGCGTGGCCATGAGCCTCGACCCGGCCGAGATGACCGGCTCGCTCGTCGCCTCGCTGGTCTCCAACCCGGCCGCCTTCGCCGCCCGCAGCATCTACGTCGACCCGCTCGACGGCCGCAACCTCAACCGCACCTTCCCCGGCGACCCGGCCGGCGGCCCCACCGAGCGGCTGGCCGCGTGGCTCTACGCGAACATCATCGTGCCGTCGAACCGCTTCATCGACTGCCACTGCGGCGACATGAACGAGGCGCTCGTCTCGTTCAACGGCATCGAGGAGACCGGCGACCCTGACGTCGACCGCGTCACGCTGGCCATGGCGCAGGCCTACGGGCTCGACTACCTCGTCTACGGGCCGACCCCCGGCTCCACGACGACGGCGGCCGCGGCGGCCGGCATCCCGGCCGTCCTCGGCGAGGTGGGCGGCCAGGGCCTCTGGCCGGAGCAGGACGTGGCGCTCCACGCCGCCGGCCTTCGTCGCGCCCTTCACGCGGCAGGGCTGATCCCCGACCCCGGCGACGGCCCGCGGCGCACGACGCGCGTCCTGCACGCCGAGGCCTGGCTGCGCTCCGACGCCACTGGCTTCTGGCACCCGACGGTGGGCGTTGGCGAGCGCGTCGAAGAGGGCCAGGTCGTGGGCGAGGTCCAGAACGCGTTCGGAGCCACCATCCGGCTGGTCCACGCGCCGATGCCGGGCGTCGTGCTCTTCATCGTCAGCTCGCTGGCCATGAACACCGGCGATCCGCTCCTCGCCATCGCCGACTAGGGGACCCATGTCGGACCACCGATCCGATCACGAGCCGCATGAGCACGGCCCCGAGCACCATCATCCGCACGCGCAGCACGATCACGGGCCGGGCCTCCTCGTGGCGCTCCGGGACCTCGTGCGTCCGCACTCACATGACTCGGCGGCAAAGATCGACTCGGCGCTCGAGTCCGACTCCCGTGGCGTCCGGGCCCTCAAGATCTCGCTCGTCGCGCTCCTGCTGACCAGCGGCCTTCAGCTCGCCGTCGTCCTCGTCAGCGGCTCGGTCGCCCTTCTCTCCGACACGCTCCACAACTTCGCGGACGCCATCACGGCGGTGCCGATCTGGCTGGCCTTCATCGTCGGCCGGCGCGTCGCGTCGCGGCGGTTCTCGTATGGCTACGGTCGAGCCGAGGATCTCGCGGGACTCGTCGTTCTCGTGTTCATCGCGGGCTCCTCGCTCCTCGCTGCCTACGGGGCGATCGACCGGCTCCTGCACCCCGCCGAGGTCCATCTGCTGTGGGCCGTCGCGATCGCCGGCGTCGTCGGCTTCGTCGGCAACGAACTGGTGGCTCGCTACCGCATCACGATCGGGCGCGAGATCGGCTCCGCGGCCCTCGTGGCCGATGGGCTCCATGCGCGGGCTGACGGCTTCACGTCCCTCGCCGTCGTCGCGGGCGCCGCCGGGGTTGCGGCCGGCTATCCGGCCGCCGACCCGATCGCGGGACTCCTCATCGCGGTGATGATCCTGGTCGTTCTCAAGGACGCGTCGCGCGACGTGCTGATGCGCATGTTGGACGGGGTCGACCCGACCATCCTCGATGAGTCGGAGGCGGTGCTGCGCGAGGTGGCGGGGGTCGAGGACGTCGGCGCTGTGAGGATCCGCTGGATCGGCCACCGGCTTCACGCCGAGGCCGAGGTCATGGTCGACGAGCGCCGAACGGTCGTCGAAGCCCACGACATCGCCGAGCGGGCCCGCCATGCGCTCCTCCACGGGGTCCCGCACGTGGCGTCCGCGATCATCCACGCCGATCCCTGCGGGCACGCCGGCGGCGATCATCACGCAGATCTGTCGCACCACGATGCACGCGCCACGAAGGCCGCCACTCCTTCCTGACACGTTGTCGCCGCGTCCCACGACCGGGGAAGGTCCCTCGCGCGACGGCCCCAGATTCGTCCGAACTACGCAGGCGGCCGGGGTACCGATACACCATCGGACAGGACTTTCGGACGAGGGCGCCCGGTGGCGACGGCCCACTAGATTCTCGTCGTGCGTCCTACCCTCTCCACCCACGACCGCGCCTCAGTGACCGGCGGACCCCCGGGCAGCCGTCTTCGCCGGGACGATGACGTCCCGGCCGATGGCGTTGACGGCGGTCAACGTCGGACACGAGCCCGGTCGCCGACGGCGCGGCCGGCCACCGAGCGGCACCCGATCCGCCAGCACGGCCTCGAGGAGGTCGGCCACCTGCTCGCCGCGGCGGGTCCGACCCCGGACGTCCTCGATGCGGTCATGGGTGTGCTGACCGAACAGTACGGCTACCGGCAGGTATCGCTCCATCTCCTCCATCCAGACGGGATGGCGCGGCTCGCGGCCCAGCGAGGCTACGCGGTGACCGTCGACTTCGACGGTACCCGGGGCGTGATCGGCCGCGTGATGCGGACGCACGAGCCCGCGTTCGTGCCCGACGTGCGGGTCGACCCGGACTACTCGACCGCCAACCCCGACGTCACCGGCGAGATCTGCGTCCCGCTCCTCGCCCACGGGGAGCTGCTGGGCATCCTCAACGTCGAGTCGACCGACGATCGGCCGCTCGACGAGAGCGACCGGGGCGTGGTGGCGACGGTCGGCGATCGCCTGGCCGCGGCGCTCGCACTCGCGCGCGAGCGAGCGCGACTGGCCGAGCGGGCCGCGATCTTCCAGCGCCTCGTCGAGTTCTCCGCGCGCATCAACGGCGTGCTCGACGAGACCGAGCTGTACCGGACGACGGTCGACGCCGTGGCCATGGTCGTGCCGGCAGAGCTGGTCGCGCTGACGGTCCTCGATCAAGCGTCGCGGAGATACGTCGTGCGCGGCGCGCGAGGCGCCGAGCGGGCGGTCGGCAAGGAGATCCGGCCGGGCGAGGGCATGGCCGGGCGTGCGATCAGCGAGCGGATCCTCGTCCGCGTCGACGACTTCGACCGGGGCGCCTTCCCGCCGGCCGTCCGCGACGATGCCGACGACGACCGATTCGTCACGGCCGTGGGCGTCCCGCTGGTGCGCGAGGGCGCCGCGATCGGCGCGCTCACCCTTGGTCGGGTGGAGGCCGGCCGGCCCTTCACGCCCCTCGAGCTCGAGGCGCTCGAGCTCCTGGCCAACCAGACGGCACTGGCGCTGGGCAACGCGCTGCTGCATGGCGAACTCGCCGAGCTTGCCATCCATGACGGGTTGACGGGCCTGCCCAACCGCGCGCTGTTCATGAGCCGCCTCGAGCACAGCCTGAAGCGAGCGAGGAGGGCGCGACGCGACCGCGTCACGGGGGTGCTCTTCCTCGACCTCGACGACTTCAAGCTGGTCAACGACGCGTTCGGGCACCCGTTCGGCGACGCCGTCCTGATCGCCGTGGCACGCCGCCTCGAGGCGGGACTGCGAGGTGGGGATACGCTGGCGCGCCGTGGCGGGGACGAGTTCACCATCCTCCTCGAGGGGCTCGCGACCGCTGCCGACGCCGAGACGGCGGCGCAGCGCGTGCTCGAGCTCCTGGCGTCTCCGCTCCAGCTGCCCGATCGGGAGGTCACCATCTCGGCCAGCGTCGGCATCGCGACCGCCGAGCCGGATGAGGTGACCCCCGAGGTGCTCGTCGCCGATGCGGACATGGCGATGTACGCCGCGAAGGCCGCGGGTCACGGGCGATGCGAGTTCTTCGCCCAGGGGATGCGCGTCGAATCCCGCCGTCGACTCGAGCTCCGCGACGAGCTCCGTCGGGCCATCGACGAGCACCAGCTGCGCGTCCACTACCAGCCGATCTTCGATCTCGGGACGCTGCGCATGACGGGGGTCGAGGCTCTCGTGCGCTGGGAACGCCCGGGTCACGGGCTGGTGCTGCCAGGCGAGTTCATCCCGCTGGCCGAGGCGACCGGGCTGATCCACCGCCTTACCCGATTCGTGCTCGAAACATCCTGCCGGCAGGTCCGTGCCTGGCAGCGGCAGTCGCCGGCCGCGTCAGGCCTCGAGCTCAGCGTCAACGTCTCCGCCAAGGACTTCCAGCCCGGGCTGGGCGCCACGGTGCGAGGTGTCCTCGCGAGCAACGGCCTGGATCCGGCCTGCCTGAAGCTCGAGATCACCGAGTCCGCCAAGCTCGACGAAGCGGACCTCGAGGCGGTGTTCTCCGAGCTGCAGGGACTGGGCGTCAGGTTCCTCGTCGACGACTTCGGGACGGGGTACTCCTCACTGGGCCATTTCAAGCGCTTCGGCATCAGCGGCCTGAAACTGGACCGGTCCCTGATCCGAGACCTGGGACGCAGCGCCCAGGACGAGGCCATCGTCACGGCCGCGCTGGCCTTCGCCCGCGCGCTCGAGCTCAGCGTGACCGCCGAGGGGATCGAGGATCCCTACCAGCTGGGCTGGCTGCGGCAATCGGGCTGCGAGTTCGGCCAGGGCAATCACCTGGCCCGACCCCTGTCCGCAGAGGCGCTCGACGAGGACCTGCTGGCCATCGCCGACTGACTGCAGGGTCAGCTCTGCCGCGCTCGGCTGCGTTCGGCCGCCCTCATGCGAACGCCCCCGGAGCACAAGAAGCGCGTCCGGCCTCGATCATGCTCAGACGCACGCCAGCGGTGCATTAGAGCCTTCGCGGAGCGTTCCGGGCAGGTCGGCCGCTTCTAGCGTTCCGTGCCCGTGCGTATGAGAACCGCACCAGCCCCGACGCGGCTTGACATCGCGGCGCCCGACCGGCCACGCTTCGCGGCACGCCCAAGGAGCGCCTCCCCGGATGACGATCACCACCCGGCCCGGCCCGGCCACACCCGTCAGCCCCGCCGCTCCGAGCCCGGTCCGGCTGCCCCGGGCCGGTGAGCTCGCGCGCGGCCACGCCCGGGGCGCGCCTCTCCGCCGCGAGGGGCCGGCCAAGCTTACCGGGACCGCGCTCTACGCCGACGACCTCGTCTTCCCGGGCGCCTGGTACGGCGCCACACTGCGCTCGACGGAGCCACACGCCCGCCTGCTGGGCATCGAGCGCGACGCCGACTTCGACTGGTCGCGGGTCGTCGTCGTCACGGCCGAGGATATCCCCGGCGACAACGTCGTGAGCCTCATCATCGACGACCAGCCCATCCTCGTGCCGGTCGGCGGGGAGATCCGCCACCAGGCCGAGCCGGTAGCCCTGCTGGCCGCCGCCGACCGCGACACGCTGCGCGAGGCGAAGGCCCGCCTCCGCCTGCGCACGGAGCCGCTGGCCCCGGTCTTCGACCCGCTGGTCTCGAGCCAGGTCTTCGCCCACTTCGACATGGGCAAGGGCGACATCGCGGCCGGGTTCGCCGCGGCGGACCTCGTCGTCGAGGGCACCTACCGGGTCGGCCACACGGAGCAGCTCTACATCGAGAACCAGGCCATGATCGCCGTCCCCCGTGAGGACGGCGGCATGACCGTGACCGGCTCGCTCCAGTGCCCCTACTACGTGCACAAGGCATTGAAGCGAGCGCTGGCGCTCGACTCGGAGCGGGCCGTCGTCATCCAGGCCGAGACCGGCGGCGGCTTCGGGGGCAAGGAGGAGTACCCCTCGCTCCTCGCCGTGCACGCGGCGCTGCTGGCCCAGCGCATCGGGCGGCCGGTGCGCATGATCTACGGCCGTCACGAGGACATCGCGGCCACCACGAAACGGCACCCGGCGATCGTCACGCACCGCACGGGCGTTACCCGCGAGGGCCGGATCGTGGCCCAGGAGATCGACCTCGTCCTCGACGGCGGCGCCTACTGCACCCTCTCGCCGGTCGTCCTCTCGCGGGCGACCATCCACGCGGGCGGCCCCTACGACGTGGCCAACGTGCGCATCACCTCGCGCGCCGTGGCCACGAACACGCCGCCCAACGGCGCCTTCCGCGGCTTCGGTGCGCCCCAGGCGGAGTTCGCCGCCGAGATGCAGGTCAACCGCGTCGCCGAGGCGCTGGGCATCTCGCCGCTGGAGCTGCGTCGGCGCAATATCTACCGCGAGGGCGGCGTGACGCCCACGCAGCAGGTGCTGCGCGAGAGCGTGGCCGCCCAGGAGGTCCTCGAGCGAGCCGCCGAGGCAGCCGAGTTCGAGCGCATCCGCGAGCGCACGGCGCGCGAGCGGGCGGCGAGGACGGCGAGCGCCCGGACGGCTCGAGGGATCGGCCTGGCGCTGGGCTGGCACGGCGCCGGCTTCACCGGCTCGGGCGAGGAGAGGATGGGTTCGGTCGCCAGCGTCGAGCTGACTGCCGAGGGGGCCATCCGCATCCTGGCCGCCTCGACCGAGATGGGCCAGGGGACGAAGACGATCTTCCCGCAGCTCGTGGCCGACGAGCTGGGCGTGCCCTACGACGCGGTGGAGATCGCGCCCCAGGACACCTCGATCGTGCCGGACTCGGGGCCGACCGTCGCCTCGCGCACGGCGATGGTCGTGGGCGGGCTCATCATCAAGGCCGCGCGGCGGCTGCGCGCCCAGGTCGAAGAGCGCACCGGGCGCCCCTTCGCGGAGAGCTACCTTCACGACGCACAGACGTGGGGCGGCACCCGGGAGGATGAGCGCTTCGAGCCGTACCCGGGCGTCCACTTCGACGACGAGACGTACACCGGCGACGCCTACCCCGCCTTCGGCTGGGCATGCGCGGTCGCCGAGGTGGAAGTGGACCTCGACACCGGCGAGGTGGCCGTGCGCTCGGTCGTCTCCGCCGACGATGTCGGCCGGGTCATCCACCCCGTCCTGGCCGAGGGGCAGGTGGAGGGCGGCACGCTCCAGGCGGTGGGCTACGCGACGATCGAGGAGATCAAGCTGCACGACGGCCGCTACCTCAACGACCGGCTCCAGACGTACCTCATCCCCACGGCCGTCGACGCGCCGCGCATCGATGCGATCCTCGTCGAGGCGCCCTTCAGCGGCGCCCCGCACGGCGCCAAGGGCGTGGGCGAGCTGCCCATGGACGTCGGCGCGCCGGCCGTCGTGGCCGCCATCCACGACGCGACCGGCGTCTGGATCCACGATCTGCCCGCCACGCCGGAGCGGATCCTCGCCGCCCTCGACGGGCACGAGCCGCCCGGACCGCCGGGCATCAGCGCATGAGCTACCAGCTGATCGTCAACGGCGTCGAATTCGAGGTCGCCGCGCCCGGCATGCGGCGCCTCCTCGACGTGCTGCGCGAGGACCTCGGCCTGAGCGGCACGAAGGAGGGCTGTGGCGAGGGCGAATGCGGCGCCTGCACGGTGCTGCTCGACGGCGAGCCGGTGGTCAGCTGCCTCGTCCCCCTCTGCCAGGCGGACGGCCACGCGGTGCGCACGGTCGAGGGGCTGGCCACGGCCGGCCCGCAGGGCCCCGTCCTCTCCCCCCTCCAGGCGGCCTTCCTCGAGGCGGGCGGAGCGCAGTGCGGCATCTGCACGCCGGGCATGCTCATGTCCGCCGAGGCGTTCCTCGCCTCCGGCGCCGACCCGACCGAGGAGGCCATCCGCGAGGCGATCGCCGGCAACCTCTGCCGCTGCACGGGCTACACGAAGATCGTCGAGGCCATCGAGCTGGCCGCGTTGGGGCGCGGCGCCGACACCGCCCCGGGCGCCTGAGCGAGTCCCGAACGCGATGCCCGCCGAGCCGCCGGTCGCCTCGCCCACGAGCCTCGGGCAGGCGTACGCGCTGCTCGCGGCCGCGCCCCACCGACCGATCGCCGGCGGCACGGACGTGATGGTCCAGATCGCCGCTGAAACGACGCCGATCCCGGAGCGGATGCTGGACCTGTGGCGGCTCGACGAGCTGCGGGGCATCCGGGTCGAGGGCGATGCCCTCGTCCTCGGCGCGCTCACGACGTACACGGAGATCCGCCGCTCGCCGCTCTGCGTCGAGCACGCGCTGGCGCTCGTCGAGGCCGCCGCAACGATCGGCGCGGTGCAGATCCAGAACCGGGGCACGCTGGGGGGAAACATCGCGAACGCCTCGCCGGCGGGCGACACGCTGCCCGTGCTGCTGGCCATGGATGCCTCGATCGTCGCAGGCAGCCTGCGCGGCGAGCGGACCGTGGCTGCCGCCGACTTCTGGCCGGCCTACCGGCGCACGCCGCTGCGGCCCGACGAGCTGGTCCTGCGCGTCAGCCTGCCGCTCGTGGCCGGGCGCCGGGTCCGCTACCGCAAGGTCGGCACGCGGCGGGCGCAGGCCATCTCGAAAGTCGTCATGGCCCTGGCCTGGCGCGAGGACGGCGGCGTCTGGCGCCACGTGCGCCTCGCCCTCGGGTCCGTTGCGCCGACCCCGATCCGCGCCACCGAGACGGAGCGCGTCCTCGAGGGCGCCGCTCCCCGTGAGACCGTCGCCGACCACGCCGCGGCCGTCCTGCGCGGCGAGCTGCGGCCGATCGACGACGTGCGCTCCACCGCGGCCTACCGGAAGGCAGCTGCCGCGCGCGTCTTGCATCGCCTGCTGCGCGAGGAGGGTGGCTGGTGAGCGCGCTGCCCGATGGGGTCGAGGTCCTGGCCCCCGTCCCCTCCGAGCACGCCCACATCCTGTCGGCCGAGGCACTGGCCTTCGTGGCGCGGCTCCAGCGCACGTTCGCGACCCGCCGCGACGTCCTGCTGGCAAGGCGGGGCGAGCGGCAGCACGACCTGTCGGCCGGCGTCATGCCCGACTTCGTGCCCGACACGGCCGCCATCCGGGCGGCCGACTGGCGCGTCGCCGACGCCCCGCCCGATCTCGACGACCGGCGCGTGGAGATCACCGGGCCGGCCGAGCCGAAGATGATGATCAACGCGCTGAACTCGGGCGCCCGCGTCTTCATGGCGGACCTGGAGGACGCCCTGAGCCCCGGTTGGTCGAACGTGATCGCCGGCCACGCCGCCCTGTACGACGCGGTGCGCCGCCGGCTTGTGTTCACCGGCCCCGAAGGCAAGGCCTACCGGCTCAACGAGCGCACGGCGACGCTCGTCGTCCGGCCACGGGGCTGGCACCTCGTGGAGCGGCACGTGCTCGTGGACGGGGCGCCGGTGAGCGCGAGCCTCTTCGACTTCGGGCTCTTCCTCTTCCACGACGGCCGCGAGGTACTGGAGCGGGGTTCGGGGCCCTACCTGTACCTGCCCAAGCTCGAGGGCCGGCTGGAAGCCCGGCTGTGGAACGACGTCTTCTTCTTCGGCCAGCAGGCGCTGGGCATCCCGCGCGGCTCGATCCGGGCGACCGTGCTGATCGAGACGATCCTGGCAGCCTTCGAGATGGACGAGATCCTCTTCGAGCTGCGCGAGCACGCCGCCGGGCTCAACGCGGGCCGCTGGGACTACATCTTCAGCATCATCAAGAAGCTTGGCGACCAGCCCGGGTTCGTGCTGCCCGATCGCTCGCAGGTGACGATGGCGGTGCCGTTCATGCGTGCCTACACGCAGCTTCTCGTGCGCACCTGCCACCGGCGCGGCGCACATGCGATCGGCGGCATGTCCGCCTTCATCCCCAACCGCCGCGAACCGGAGGTGACGGCGAACGCCCTCGCCAACGTGCGCGAGGACAAGGAGCGCGAGGCGGGCGACGGGTTCGACGGGACGTGGGTCGCCCACCCCGACCTCGTGCCCGTGGCCGGCGAGGTCTTCGCCCGGGTCCTCGGGGAGCGGCACCACCAGAAGGAGCGGCTGCGCGAGGACGTGCTCGTCGGCGCGACGGACCTCCTCGACGTGCGCGTTCCCGGCGGGCGGGTGAGCGAGGCCGGCGTGCGCCAGAACGTCAACGTCGGGTTGCAGTACCTCGACGCGTGGCTCCAGGGCATCGGCGCCGCGGCGATCTTCAACCTCATGGAGGACGCCGCGACGGCCGAGATCAGCCGCTCCCAGCTCTGGCAGTGGCGCCGCCTCGGCGTGCGGCTCGACGACGGGCGGCCATTCACCGGTGAGCTGTACGGAGCCATCCGCGACGAGGAGCTGGCACGGCTCGGCGGGCGCGGGGCGGGGCGGCTGGGCGAGGCCGTGGATCTGCTGGACCGGCTCGTCCTCGGCGACGACTTCCCGGAGTTCCTGACCCTTCGGGCGTACGAGCTGCTCGGCTGACGACGGTAGCGCCATCAGAACTCGGAAGGAGAATGAGGATGGGAGACGGGGTCGCCAGCGGCCCGGGCGTGAGGGCTGCGGTCATGCGTGGCCCGGGACGCATCGGCGTGGAGCGCTTCCCGTATCCCGACGTGGAGCCCGGCGCCGTCCTGATCAAGATCGAGTACTCGGGCATCTGCGGCACCGACAAGCACACCTTTCGGGGCGAGACGAAGCAGTACGCCGGGACGCCGCACGAGATCGATATCGAATTCCCGCTCATCTGCGGCCACGAGAACGTGGGGGTCGTCGCGGAGACCGGCGGAGTCGTGCTCGACAGCGAGGGGGTCCCGCTCCAGCTGGGCGACAGGATCGTCCCCGCCGCGAACGTCGCGTGCGGCTCGTGCGTCTTTTGCCGGGGCGGTTTCCCCTACTACGCCTGCGAGCGTCTCGAGGACTATGGGAACAGCCTGAACGCCGCCCGCCCGCCTCACCTCTTCGGTGGCTGGGCCGAGTATCTGTATCTGCTTCCGGGGACACCGCTGTTCCGAGTGCCGGACGAGCTTCCGTCGGAGATCGCCGTCCTGACCGAGGAGATGTCGGTGACGCACGGCCTCGACACCGCACGGATGCTGGCAGCCGACCTCCACGGGCCGCGGGTGGGCGAGACGCTCGTCGTCTACGGCGTCGGGCCGCTGGGTCTATGCCACCTCATCAAAGCTCGGCTGCTGGGGTGCGGGCAGATCGTCGCGATCGACCGCCTGCCACACCGCCTGGAGGTCGCCGGCGCCTTCGGCGCGAGCCTGCTCCTGAACGTCACGGAGACCGACGAAGCCGAGCGGGTCGCGCGCGTTCGGGAGCTGACGGGCGGCCTGGGCGCCGACATCGTCGTCGACGCCACCGGCGTCGCGACGGCGCTGCCCGAGTGCCTGCGTTTGGTGCGTTACGGAGGCACGGTCGTCGAGGCCGGAGCCTTCGTCGACATGGGACCCATCGGGATCAACCCCTCGGCCGATCTCTGCGCCCGCAACGTTTCGCTGCTGGGAATCGGCGGCGAGCGCAGCGACTTCTACCTTCCCACGATGCGCATGTTGGCCCTCAACGCCAAGCGTCTCCCGTTCGAGCAGGTCGTCAGCCACCGGATGCCCCTGGAGCGTGCGGCAGAGGCGATCGAGCTGGCCCAGGGCAACGATTCGATGAAGGTGGTATTTGCCCCGAACACCGTCCCGGCATCGGCATGACCGAGACCCGGGAGGAGACGAAGCGGCGACCCGAACTTGGGATCCTGCTCTGGGCCAGAGCGTGATCGCCTCCCTCGTTTCCATACCGTCGAGGGTGACGAGATCACTGGCCGCTTAGCGGATGACATGGTCACTGGCCGTCCACAAGGGGCGGCGCTTCCGCTTGACACGCACCGCCAGGCGCGCGAGCCTTCGCCCGCCTGATTCCCATACACGTACCCCGTGCGCGTCCCCGCGCAGCACCACGAGGATGGTTCGATGCCCACCCAAGCGTCCATCGCCGAGGCGGTAAACGGAGTCGCGGCACACTTCCGCGCCCACCCCGAGTCCGGGCGGTCGAACGACGCGCCGGCCACGGCCACTCTCCAGGGCGGGTTGCGCTTCCAGGTCACGCATCCCAACGGGATGACCGTCGCCACGGACATGCCTGCCGCGTTCGGTGGGGAAGCCACGGCGCCGTCACCGGGATGGCTGATGCGTGCCGCGTCGGCGGCCTGCAACGCGTCGATGATCGCCATCCGCGCTGCCCAGGAGGGCATCACCCTTGACGAGCTGACCGTGGTCGTGGGCAGCGTCTCCGACGACCGCGGCATGGTCGGGGTGGCAGACGACGTGCCGGCCGGGCCGCTCGAGGCGTCCGTGCACGTGCGTGTACGTGCCGCTGGCGCCGACCCCGAGCGGCTGCGCGATGTCGTCGCCTGGGCCCGGACCCATTCGCCGGTCGTGGATGCCGTCGGCCGGGCGGTCCCGACCAGCTTCGACGTCGAGATCGGCTGAGGGATCGCCGTCAGGCGGCGGTTCGGCGAGCAGGTCGAACACGCTGGACCGCCCCGAGCTGGGCACGCTGACCGGCGGGCGCGGAGTAAGTCACGAACGTCAGGGCCCGGACTGCGCCCGCCGGGTGTCGTAGCCAGCCTCGCGTCGCCCGCCGGTCGGTCGGGAAGGCGGTGCGGAACAGGTTCGCGGAGGCTTCGACGCGGCGACGGTTCGTCATGCCCTCACCGACCGCGAGCCACGTCGCGATCGTGGCCGGGTCCCAGCCGCGCTCGCGTGCGATGCGGGCGGCGAGCCGGCGCTTGCGGTCAAGGGTGCCCACGACCTCCTGTGGATCGACGATCTCCGTCTTCAGCTCGATGATCAGCAGCGTGCGCGTGGCGACATGCCAGGCCAGGATGTCAATCACGCCGCGCTCCCCATAGACGGCGAACGACACCTCCGGCGCGAGCTCCCAGCCGCCGATCCGCTCGAGAAGCTCCGCCACGCGCTCGTGCATCGCCGCGTGGCGCCAGTTCACGAGCCTGTCCAGCTCACCGCCGCGCCAGCGTGGCACGAGGTCGATGCGGATCTCGAGCGCCGAGGTGACCTTGTCGAGCGTCGCCAGCGTCATCTCGGCTGCGAGCCCGCGCTCGATCCGGGAAACCGCCGCGCGGGAGACGCCGGCCGCGGCTGCCACGTCGTCCTGGCGCCAGCGCTTGCGCAACCGAACAGCGCGGCAGACGACCCCGAGGCGCTGGAAGTTCATGGCCCGCAGCTTGACCGGCGGCGCTTCATCGACACGTCGCCGATGCTCACCGGCCGATTTACGGCCCGCGGTTCTCATACGCACGGCCACGGAACGTTAGAAGCCACGAGCCGTGCTGGAACGGCCCGTGCGTGCTCAACCGCGCCTGCGGCGTTCGCATGAGGGAGCAGCGGGGCCCCCGGCCTTCTACGGTTCCGGGTGCGTTCGTATGAGAATCCGCAGGGCGCGGGTGGCGCCGTGGGGGCGTGGGGAGGCCGCCGCGGTCAGCTCAGCCGCTCCAGCTCGCGCTCCACGAACCGCCCGAACCCGCGCCGCCCGACGAACGCCCCGTCGCGCACGACCCATGAGCCGCGAACAGCGACGGACCGCACTGCCCCGACGACCGCGCGGCCCTCGTAGGGCGTGTAGTCGCTCGTGTGATGCAGATCCGCCTGGCGGAGCGTGCGACGCGCGCCGGGATCGAAGAGCACGAGGTCGGCGTCCCGCCCCACCTCCACGGCCCCTTTGAAACGCATCCCGAACAGCCGCGCCGGCGTCGTCGCGAGCAGGTCCACCATCCGCTCCAGGCTGATCCGACCCGCCGCCACGCCCTCCGAGTAGACCAGCGTCAGCAGCGTCTCGATGCCCGGGGCGCCGTTGGAGATGCGGTCGAACGATTCGCGCCACGACCGCTTCTCCACCGCGACGCGATCCGGTACGTGGTCCGTGCCCACGAGCGCCAGCGAGCCGTCGGCCAGCCCCTCCCACAACGCGTCCCCCTGCCCCGCCGCGCGCAACGGCGGCGAGATGACGTACTTCGCCGCCTCCTCGGACGGCAGGAGGTAGCGTGACTCGTCGAGCGTCAGGTAGTGCGGGCACGTTTCCGAGAACACGGGCCGCCCCTCCGCGCGCGCGATGCGCACGACGTCGAGTGCCTCCCGGCAGGAGAGATGCACGACGTAGAGTGGCGCCCGGGCGGCTCGCGCCAGCGCCACCGCCCGCGCCGTCGCCTCGGCCTCCACGTACGGCGGCCGCGACGTGGCATGGTACCGCGGCAAGGTCTCTCCGGCCTCCAGGTGCCGTGCGGTCAGCGCCTCCAACAGCACGGCGTTCTCGCAATGCACCTGGAGCATGCCGCCGCTCGCCCCGGCCATCGCCAGCGCCCGGTAGAGCGTGGCATCGTCCACCCCGAAGTCGTAGACCATGAAGGCCTTGAAGGTCGGGACCCCCAGCTCGATCGCCCCCGCCATCTCGGCGATGGCGTCCTCCAGCTGCGGCGTGATGACGAGGCTGACCGCGTAGTCCACCGCCGCGTCGCCCTCGGTCCGGGCGCGCCACGAGCGCAGGCCATCGAGCAGGGTTCGCCCGGCCGCCGCGGACCCGCCGGTGCCCGGGTTGTTGAAGGCCAGGAACGTGGTCGTGCCGCCGAATGCGGCGGCCACCGAATCCTGGAAGAAGCGATCCGGCTCTGCGTCCGAGGCGACGCGCACATGCGTGTGCACGTCCACGGCCCCCGGCAGCACGAGCAGACCGGCGGCGTCCACGACCTCCCGGGCGTCCGAGCCCAGGTCCGGCCCGACCGCCGCGATCCGGCCGCCCTCGACGGCCACGTCCGCGATCGCCGCCCCCGCCGCCGTGACGACCGTGCCGCCGCGAACGATGAGGTCGGTCACGCCTCGACGATCTCGATCTCCTGCGCGCCCTCCCAGAGGCAGCGCCGCCCGACCTCGCGCAGCCGGTCCTCCCAGCCCTCGTCGGGCACGACGGTCGCGAAGTGATTCGCGGCGAGCTGGCCCACCTTCGAGGAGGTCGTGCAGGCGCCGTAGGGGAGGAAGATCTCGCACTCGCTGATGCCACCCGGATAGAGCGCGAGCTGACCCGGCGCCGGATGCGAGGTGTGGTTCTCCCAGTCGACGCCCGGCCGGTAGTCGCCGTACGGGATCCACGTCGACTCGCCGCTCCAGCGGCAGTGGATGAGCTTCGAGCGCAGCGGCAGCAGGCGCCGCATGGCGGCCACGGTCTGGGGCGCATCGGCTTCCCAGCGGGCGCTAAAGTGGAGGTCCCCGACGCGGATCTGCAGTTCACTCATCGCCGGAGGATACCGTGGCCGATACGCCGCCGACCATCTCCACGCACGTGCTGGACGTGGAGCGCGGCCGCCCCGCGGTGGGTGTCCGGGTGCGGCTGACGCGGCTGGTCGGAGGCACGGAGCTGGAGGCCGGCGGGGGCACGACCGACGACGACGGCCGCATCCCCGATCTGCTCCACGGCGCGCGGCTCGGGCCCGGCGAGTACCGGCTCCGCTTCGACGTCGACGAGGGCGGCTTCTTCCGCGGCCTGGCCGTCGACATCCGCGTCTCGGATACCTCGCGCAGCTACCACGTGCCGCTGATCCGGGCGCCATTCGCCCTCTCGACGTATCGCGGCTCGTGACCCTGCCG